>Ga0075522_10000183_pt1 | contig 42479 bp, 63 predicted proteins | sample NGEPerA_FD_74796 | JGI IMG/M metagenome (GOLD analysis project Ga0075522, IMG submission 74796) | Arctic peat soil microbial communities from the Barrow Environmental Observatory site, Barrow, Alaska, USA - NGEE PermafrostL2-A | ecosystem: Environmental > Terrestrial > Soil > Wetlands > Peat ... | reverse complement strand
CTTCACCCGTACGAGTCTAAGTGACCACCCAAACGAAACGCAAACACTAGCGAGTTTTCGCGGGCTCGCCCACCCGCACCGCCGTGGGCTCGAATAGGACCCAAAGCCGGGTGGGGGTAGGGTGGAGATGAAGTGCTACCGCTTCGCGCTGGTGATAACGATTTCGGTTTCGCTTTCGCTAACGAGCGTTGCATCTGGCACGAGTAAAACCCAATCGCTTGGGCAGGTCGGTTCGGTGTTCTGATGCGAGTAGGAGTGGCAGAGCACGCGCACGCGCTGGGTATATAGGATCGTCTTCGTATCGTCGCGGTGGACGCACCAAGGTAGGGACACCTGTGGGTTTCGATTGAAGTAGAAGCGTGCGTTCACTTGGTGGCCCGTGCGATAGCGCGTGCGCTGTAGAAGGCTAGGTTAGTGGTCATCTCCTTCTCATACCGCAGCGCTATACGTTGCACCAATATAGGCATAGCGCCGGTCTTCTCCGCGACGTCCGCGATCGATGGGCCGAGCTGCTTCTCTACAGGTAAGCGTCCCTTGCCCACGCGCGCTAGAATCACTTTGTCTTTCCCCTTACCCTTCTGCACCATGAACGCCTTCGCTCCCACGAGGTAGGGCTGTCCCAGTGCGTTCACGGTCACGGTGTAAAGGGATGCGCCGGTCAGCTTCGACTTTCCGACTACTCGACGCTTCGCTTGAAAACGCGCCAGGTTTTCCTGCCGTCCAGAAAAGCGGATTTCGCCGTACTGCGATCCGGCCGGTTCGCGCGCGTTGGAGTGATCGTGCTTCGTGATCCGCGTCTTCATGGTCGACGACTTCATGGACAGCATTCGTTTCGACCGCATCTCGGAAACGGCCGCTGCACGTCCGGAGACGAGCGTCCGCTTGATGGTTCGCGCCGTCGCTTGCCGGATCACCTTCGCATCGTAGCCCTCGAAAATGTGCTTCAGGTTTCCGGCGCTCTTCGAAGAGATCGTGATCACGCCAGCTTTTCCGAATCCCGGTTTAGTCGCCATGGATTCAGTATCGGTGGATCGCGGGAAATAAAAAACCCCGGAGGTGCTGTACCCGACATCTGCGAGAGATGGTCGGCCTCCGGGGTTTCTGTGCTGTGCTGAATGAACCGTCAGAGAGCGAATCGGAGCGCGATCGACCGAGCTTTAGCGAAAACGCATCCGTTAAACGGCGAAAGTGCAATATTGCACCTTGCCCCAATGCCGACCGGAATCGTCGGGTCCGGTAATTGCCCTGCGTCGCATCAAAAGCCATAATATGGTCATTTTGCGTAGAAACGTGCGTACGAAGTTCCGGAAAAAGGTACTTTCTGCGGCTTTTCGGCGCGATCGAAACGCTCAGGAGTTATGTCTTTTTTCGACATAAAATCCGGGCGATACCCGATCGGATCTGTTGCACGTTATGCAGACGCGTCGCATAAATTATATAGTTTCCGGAACTATAATATAGCCCGTGACGCATGCGGGTAACTATAAGACGCGGTGCGTGTATCGTTAACGATAGAAGCGCAGCAGCATCACAAAACTATCACACCGAAAACAGGCGATCCCCTAGACGCGTTTCTCCGACTCGGGGGATCCGGCGAGGCCGAGAGAAATGACTCGGTAGGCGGATCGTTCACGTTCTAAAATGGTTCCGCTCTCCACGCCCGACCAAGTCCCCCCACGCGCCCTTCGAGGGTCTATGAAACCGGATAGCGTCCCCACCACAGAAACATCGTGAACGAGCGCGCAATGTTAAATCAAGAAAAGTTAATCCGTCGGGCTGCTTTGCGCCGTCGGGTCGCGTTCAACGTGGGGCACCCAAGGCCGCGTCATAAAATATATGCCGCACGTTAGACGCGAACCGACGAAGCGACGCGACATAGCCAAATGTAATATATTACAGATGAGATAACGCGACCGCTCCGAAGTTACCCGAGTTACCTTCGAGTTACCTGCCAAGGTAACTCCTCCGACTGTTTTAGTTCATCAGTGAAAACACGAATTTACCCCCTTATTAATTATTCAAGTTACCAAGTTACCAATAAATAAATAGAGAGACACTACGAGCACACTTTCGTTTTGTGTTAACACACCAAGTTAACCGTGCTTTTACATCATAGGGGTATGTGTCTACCCCCTGGTAATTCGGGTAACTTGGTAACTCGACCGGAATCATTCAGGATTCGTGGTAACTCGGGAGGTAACTCGGCCATTTCGGCGGGTAACTGCAATACGCACCGAGCCAAATTGTAAACGAGTGTAAACGGTCGAATAGTGAACTCACTATCGGCGAAAAGTGTGAACCAAAAGTGAACCGGCCTAGAGGGAAAACTGGTGGACACCAGGGACCATGAACGAGCGGACGGGAATCAATACGCCCTTGGTCGTTACGCCGCCTCCGAGGTTCGCCACGCTATTCTTTTTCGCTCCCGGTAGTCGCGCAAGGGATCCGGTCCAATTCGCGCCCCACGACGAATCCCGGAACAGCTGGGCCAGCTGTGGATTCGAAGCGGCGACGAAGAGCATCGCATCGCCGTTCCGCGCGTGGACGACCTTAACGCCGTAGGTCACCAGATTCTGGTTCGCGACCACGTTCATGGCCGACGCCTCGCGAACGCTTTCCGCGATCGTGCCCTCGAACCTTGAACCGTTCGCGTCAAAGAAGCCGACCCGTTTCTGAAGCAGGTGCGCGAGGCACGCCTCCTGATCCGTCTCGCCGCTGGCCGCGTTCTCTTCGTCGAGGCTGACCGAATCGACCATGTTTTGCACCTCGGTAGGGTTCAGCTCGCCATCGGCGCAAATCGCCGCGTAGCCGGCCAGGAGAGGCCCGTATTGTTGCCCCAATCGTTGACTGTGCGCGTCTGCGAAAGCCTTCTCGAACCGCGTCATATTGGCGCGGATGGCCGGAATCATTTTTAGGAGCCGTGCGAAATAACGATCGGCGTATTCCGGCGTGAACGCCTTCAGCGCGACCTTCATCGCCTCCCACTGCGCCGGCGTGTGCTGCGCGCGTTGGAGTTCGATCAAAGTAAACCGCGTCCGATCCGCCTGACTGGTCAGCATCGTGCGAATCGCCGAAACGGCCGCGCAGAAACGCGCGCGGTATTCCATCGAAGCGCCACCGGCGGACCCCTTCACGATCATCCCGCTATCGGTCGACGCTTGCCGGATATATTCCAGGCACGATTGGACGCGCGCCATCGCGGCTTGCGAGTCGGGCTCGAACTCGTCGAACATGATCGGCACCGCGTTCGACTTAATCCGCTGGCGCATACCGGGTTCGGTCGATCCGCCGGTGAAGCGGATCCGCTGGTCGCCTAGCATCGGCAGAACGAATTGCGAGAGCACCGTCGACTTGCCCGATCCCGATTCGCCCGTGATCCAAACGTGCGGACGCCACTCGAGCAGCCCGGAAAGTCGCGCGGCCATGATCCAGCCCGACAGAAACATTCGCTGCTCCGGACGCTCGAACGCGGCTAGGTTTAGAAAGTCGTGGATCGGCTTGCACTCCTCGAGCGTTAACGGCTTCGGGTGAATCGGCCGGCAGGTATGCTCGAGCAGGTACAGGTACTGCGAATGCAAATCGTGAATGCCCATCTCCTGGCCGTCGACCGAGAGACGATCGCCTAAGTGAACAACCACGCGGCCGGCGTCTATCCAAACGCCCAAGCCCCGCACGTTTTCATTTCGGAAATTTCCGCGCGCGCGACAGCGCTGCTTCAAATCGTCGGCCGCGCGTTGCCAGTCGATCCCGCGTTTCCCCATGTAGAGCGCTTCCCAGTAGGCTAACGGCATCAGGTTCGTTAGCTGGTCCGGGCTGTGGATCCGGACGGCCGTGATTTCCTTGTTCGAGGAGCTGGTATAATAATACGACCCGTCCGCGTGGCCCAGGCACATGACGTAGTGACGCTCGGCCTTCACCTCACGCAGCTGTTTTTTTACTTCGTCCAGGCCCTCGCGAACGTGGAGATCGTTCCAGTCGGTCGGGTTGTTTTCTTCCGAGCGGAATTTCGGAAAGCACGTTTTCGCGATCGAAGCCTTCGCGGCCTCCTCCGCTTTCGTCCGGCCGGCGTTGTAAGGCGTGCCGTCCGGTCGACGTGCGCGGACGTCGTCATCGCCGGCTATGATAATCGGACGATCGGGCGAGTCGGCGCGAAGAGCCTCGAGCACCTTCGGGATATTCTGCGAATTGAAAACGACGACGACCGGCTCCTGCGTAGCTAAGTGGACCGATACGCCCGTCGCGAATCCCTCAACGACGTACAGCGGATCGTTTCCGCGCAGGTCCGCGTCCTCTGGGATCGTATGGAATAGCCCGTCGATCCGCTGGCCGGTCAGGAAAAACTTATTCTTGTGCGGCGGTTTCGCGCCCGTGATCTGCTGCACTCCCCAGAGGCGACCGTTAACGTCGCGCATCGGGACGATGAGGAGCTCGTCGTCGTACATCCGCGAAGAGCTTCGGCCCGTCGCCGCGTCGACCAGGCGTTGCTTCGTCACGCGCGCGCCGAATAGTTCCGGGATCAGTTTCCGGTTCATGTAATCGGTCGGTGCCGGGTAGCGCGCCTGAGCGAGAATCTGCACGGCGACTTCGGCCGCGTCGATCTGAAGTCCTTCTTTCGCCTTCTCCGATTTTTCCTGCGCCTCTTTGATCCGCTGGCCGATGGCTTTCTTATCCTCGCGGGAAAAAGCCATGTTGGTTTTAAACTCGAATTCCTCGTCCGTTTTCCAGTCGCCGACCTTGGCTATGATGTACGCGGCCCCGCTCTTCTGCGTGAACAGCTGCACGCCCCAAAACCAGGCATTCTTTTTCCCGTCGCGATCGAAGCGCAGGATTTTGCCGTCGAGCGGCGGTAGGTCTATAGCGAAATTGTTTTCGCTTAACCATCTAAGTAATTCTTCCATGTACAGCGTTTCCCGTCGTCGTCTCGGTCAGTCTTTGAAGAGTCGCAGTTGACCGTTTTTTTCCAATTCCTTCTGGTAGCCGCCGCCGTACTTCATTCGGCAGGTAGGCCCCATCCCCAATTCCAAACTTTTATTATCTCGGAGCGTCCTCCCGCAGACACTACAGGGTTTTGCTTTTCGGTAGCGGCGTCCTTTCTTCTTCACGCCGAGAGCTCCGCGATTTTAAGTTCTAACTGCTGTGCCGCATCCTCCGCCGATCTCGCAAGAATATAAATTCCGCCGAGAGCCTCGGTCATGCGTTGCCAGGATTTCTGCTCCTTGGTCTGGGAAGCCTGACCGGATTTAATTTCGATTTCAAGACGCACGCCGACGCGTCTCGCTCCGATGCGGATCGACACGGTGCCATTTAGATCGGCTTGGCCCACGGTGCCGACGTGGATCGGGACGGCGCTACTTACGCCGCCATTCTGATTCCAGCGAACCGAGTAGAGGAGGCCCACTATCGCCTTGAACAGGCGCACGTCCCTCCGCGCTCCCAGAAGGAGCAGCGTCTCCGCTACTATTTTGCTGTGCTCCTCCGACGACCCCGGACGAGGTGGATCCGCCGCGTTTGATTTCGATTCCAAAACGCTTACAGAGTCGGAAAAAAACGAGTTTTGTAGCTTCTTCTCCAAACTGTTCCTTCGTCTTATAGAACGCTCCCCAAGGAGACGTCTTACGCTTGATCGTTTTCTCGAGCTGCTCTTCGCAGAAGCGTTCGCATTCGTATCGCTCGAGCGGCGAAGGACCCGTTATTTCTTTCAGCTCCCCGTCCACCTGCAGGATATCACGAGGACCCCCGCCGGCTCTAGGTTCAGGGCTCCACCCGCATTCGAGTTCGAGTTCTTCACCCATGGGACCGATCTCCCATCCCATCGGAGAATTACAGGGGAATTTTTCGACGACGGCGAAACAAGCCTCGCAGCGCTTCGTCAATACGGATCCCTTACGCTCGAATTTTTTCGAGATATCGAAAACCGGCTCCTCGTTGATGAAGCCGTGGCGCTGCACGTTGCCGGCGTGGTCGAGAAAAATAAAATTCGGCTTCACGCCATGAGCTATCGCCTGGACGCGACCGGCATCCGTCTCCAAATCGAATCCGTCGGCGTACATCGGCCGCGTGCCCCGTCCCGCTTGCTGAACGTAGAGATTGAAACTAAGCGTCGGACGCGCCGAGATGATGCAGGAGACGGGCGGTATATCGACGCCCGTGCAAAGGATCCCTACGTTCGTTACGACCTTCGTTTTCCCAGACACGATCCGCGCGATGATTTCTTCGCGAACCGATTCCGGCGTGTCAGCGTCACAGTGCTCGGCCACGATGCCCTCGGCATTGAACGCCTCCGCTATGTGCTTCGAGTGCTCGACGTTCACGGCGAAGCAAATCGTCGGACGGTTTTCGGCCAGCTTTTTCCAGTGCGAAACGATATCGCCCATGATGGTCGACTTATCCATGACGGCCGCAAGCTGCTCGGTGACGTAGTCTCCCGTCGATTTCGACGTCTTCACGCCCTGCATGTCCGGCGGCTTCGTCGGCGCGAAATAGCGCGGCCTGGTCAGGTAGCCGGTCGCAAATAGCTCCTCGACCTCGATCGGGTGGACGACGAATTCCGCCAAGTGCGCCATCGGCTTCGTCGTGTATGGCGTCGCGGTGACGGCGACGACGTAGGCTGCCTTATATTTATCATGCGCCAGGAATTCCTTATAGCCGTCCGAAACGGCCATGTGCGCTTCGTCGATAATAATCACGTCGGCCTCGGGCCTCCACCCGCGCGCCATCAGCGTATCGATCGAGCAGACCTGCACGGGGGCATTCGGTCTGAAATTCCAATGTTGATTCATGAGTACGCCGTGAACGACGCCCTCACGAGTAAGCCGATTTGAGGCTTGGTCGACGAGCTTTCTTCCTCTGACAACGATGATGGCTCGCCGACTACGCTGCACCGTCTCCTTGACGATGTGACAGAAAACTACGGTCTTGCCACCTCCAGTTGCGAGCCAAAGAAGCACGCGTTTCTTTCCATCTCGGAATCCATCTTTGATTTGGTTTACGCCTAATAGCTGGTACGGCCTAAGCATTCGCGAATTCCCCGAAGTGATCGATCGCCGCTTGGTTATACGCATTGGCTGCGTCGGATTCGGATTCGAAACACCCGAGGCTGACGGTCTTACCGTTCATATGAATCCGAGCGCGCCATCGTTTTATTTCTTTCGCCCAGTGAACGCCTTTGAAATCGCTCGTTTTATCCACGCCGAATTTACCCGTGTTAGCTGCGTTCATCGATCGATTGGTAACACGGAGATTCGATCGGCGGTTATCCAGTCCGTCGCCGTTCGCGTGGTCAACGATGTCATCCGGACCTGGCGACGTGAGAAATCGGTGCATGTAAATCCGGCGATTCTTCCCGTCGATCTTCTGGTTTCGGACAGCGTAATTTTTCCGGCCGCAATTCGTGAAGCTCCAGCTCCACTGATCAAGCAGAAGGAAGTCCGACTCATCGATCTCTACGAATTGACCTGCCGATATTTTTAGTTTCATATCCCCCGTCCCCGTTTCTTCGGATGCCTTTCGCACGCGACCCGAACGAGAGCGAGGAAATCTTTTGTGAGCGGCGCGCATCTTTCCATTTTTCGATAGCCGTAAAGTGTCATCCCGCGCAGCGGCGTTTCTTCGTTCGCGCGAAAAAACCGATATTCGGTTTCCGCGTATCCATCTTCGTCGAAAACTATTGACGGCCATTCGGGATAAATCTTCCCGAGCTCGAGCTCGTGGTCGCGGAATTGCGCGGTGATCCAGCAGCGCTCGAAGTCGTGCGCGTGATCGCCGATCACGGCGATCAGTCGTTTCACCATAAATTAATCCTCTTGGTCGTTTTCTACGAGGCCCGTGCCGGTACATAGAGCGCACTCAGTTATTCTAGTCGTGTGAAAATGCGCGACGATCTTCTTTCCTTCGATCTCGCCTATTTCTTCGGGCTTTGTGAGGAGTGACCGCACTTTTAGATCGCCGGAGCCTTTGCAATTCGGGCACTTCTTTCGGACGTCGCTCATCTGCGCGTATCGTGAATTTCTGCCTTTTTACGAGCGACGTAGTTTTCGATCCATCGATTCGTCACGCGGTCGATCCACGGGAGCAGTAGGACAATAGCAGTTACTACTATCAGCGTAGGTATAGCGCGTTTCATCAGTTCAGCGTGGTCGCGTTTCATTTGCTCGGTGTGAGCGCGGATCAGTTCGCCGGTTTCCCGGTACTGTTTTCCCAGGCGGTCGGCACCGGCACCGGTCTTGCGCGCGCGGAAAATCAGTTTTTCGTCTTCGTGATTCATACGGCACCGCACTCGAGCAGCGAGTGGATCTTCGTTTCCACCTGGCCGTCGCAAATCTCCACGATGAAATTTCGGCATCGCTCCGCTTCGTCTATCGTGTCGAAAGCCTCCTCCATGTGCCACTCGCCCTGCTGATCCTTAAAATAAACTGCGTGTCTCTTCATCATCGCCAATCACCCATCTTGATTTCGCTCACGATCGCCTTCCCGATTTTCACTTCGTAAATCGCACTGACCTTTTTCTTCGCTTGCTCGAACAGCATCTGCGCCTGGTGGAGCTCGGTTTTTTCTTCGGCCGAGTACTCGACCCCGAATTGCTCGAGCTTCCAACATACGAGCGGATTCACCGCCTCCTGGGATAGTTTGAAGGCCCGATCCAGCGCGCGAATCAGGCCGGTGCTTTTCTTCTTCTTCGCGTGCCGACCCATCTACTTCGCCTTTTCTCTTTCCGCGCCGTGGACGTGCTTCGACCAGTCGAGCTGGAGCCGCATCAGCGACGCCATCTGCTTCGAGCAGTTCGCCGCCGCGTTGATCAGCGCCGGGTCGAGCCTTGCGTTTCCTTCCGCGCGCGTCGTTCGCCGGACGACCTTCGCCGCAGAGTGCATCATACCGCGCAAGTCCCTGACCGAGTCTTCGATCAAATTCCGCGTAGTCGATCCTTCCGGCGGCGAGTTCGTCGCCGGCGCGTTTAACGATGCGGGAAGGGTCTCGGGCATCTTTGCGGGTAACGACCTTTGCATTTTCTCGCTCTCGGTTTCGCTCATACCACTCTCTCCATTTTCCGGGGTTTTTATCGCGGTACGTCCGCTTATATTCGCCGATTTTTTTCTTCGTTCGCGGCGGGAGGATTCGCTCTCGTCCTCCGGCGTAGTGCGTTCGCTGGTAGTGTCGCCAGTATTCTCGTCGTCGCTCGATGTGGGTTCGGCATCGGTCTCGTTTTCGCCAGTATTCTCGTCGTCCGAGTACGGATCGGAGTGATCGGTGGACGCCTCCGAGTTCGAGCTTCCCGTCGGACGTCCGTACCGGGTATTTCCCGTAGCGCGAGGCGCGGTCGGGGCACAGGTATCCGAGCAGTAGGCGGATCCGATCTTCGCTTGCCGTCCGCAGTTTAGGTCCGCGCATTTCACGCCTTCCCCCTAACGCCGATCGCGAACGTCGTATCGAAGCCGGCTGGGAGCCATCCCTCGGCGATTATTTTTTCGCGTTCGGCCAGCATTTCCGCGCTGACCAGGCGGCAGATGTCGTCACTAGATAGCGGTTCATTTTCAAACGCTCGAGCGGCCGAGTAAAAGCACGCGTTCATTCGTTCCGAGAATATATCGACCGCGCGGCGGTACTCGTTATAATCCCCATTCGGGCGAACCTCGAGCGCCAGCAGCCCCATATATTTCGACGGCGGCTCGGTCGGATCGTTTACGACGTACTCGCCGGCTTGCAGCCCGTAAAATTTCGCAAGCGTGCTCGAGACGACGAATCCGGCACGGCGAACGGGATCCACGAATCCCGGCTTGATCAGGTACTTCGGCTTCATTTGTCGACCCCCATGTGCAGCACGCACCAGTCTTCTTCGACCCCTGGGATCCACATCCGGCAGCGCGTGATGTGCGTGATCGGCTTTCGGATCTCGCGGCCGGAGAATTCCTGGGCGCGCGTTTTCCACTCCTTCAAAAGAAGCACGTCGCCGATCCGGAAATCGCGATCGTCTAGCCGTAGCTCGGCCGTTTTACGTCCGGCCTTCACGTTCGCGAAGTGCTCCGGGTGGATCTTTAGCTCGTGGAGCTTCGGGTCGCGGTGCAGGTCGACGGCGTTCATACATGGACCGCCGGCGCTACTTCGCGTTTATCGACCGATTCCACTGCCGCCATCATTGCCCCGCGATACGCCACGGAAACCATCGCCAGATTGTCTTCCTGCTTCGGCCGGTACGTCCGATAGATATCGTCCTGAATCTGTTTCGGGACCATCCGCCAGTGCGTCGCGCACATCAGAAACTTCTTATCGACTCGCAGATTGCACGATTTTGCGGCGCACTTTCTCTTGTCCATTCGCTCCCCCTAAAAGTTCGGCCGCGATGTAGATCATCGTCAGCCCGAGTAAAATAAAAAAAACGCCCACTCCCCGATTGTCTAAACGCATGCGCCCGTCTGCACTGGATGCCCCTTGAAGTCCCCGCGTGGAAAAGGCGTGTCTGCATTTTTATCGCGCGCATAGGTCCCGCTGTAAAGTCTGCCAGCGATTACCTTTGCCGTCATTACTTGGCGCGCGAAATCGGAGGCGTCATCTGGCCCCATCGCCGGCGAACATCCCTGCACCATCACGCCGTTACGCGACGCCGATATTTCGACGGTCGACGCCGGATGCTTCCACCGAACGACCAGCCCATCGCCGCCGAGAGTGATATTTTCAGACTTTAGCCACAGCATCGGTGCTCTCCCCGAAAAGGCAGAGGCGATGCCCTGACTTTCCCCTAACCGAAACTGGGAGAATGGTCCCAGGTCGGGCACGCATTACGCCGTGCGATTCGGTGTACTCGACCTTTCCATTCCCGTCGCACGATCGGCATTTGCCCTTGCCGGCGATACCGTTTCCGGTCCCGAAACAGAAAGGGCAGTCGACGATCTTCCCGTGCGTACTCAAAACGCCGCCTTCGACTGGTTAACCGAAATCCGAAGAGTCGCGCCGGGTAACTCCAGCGTGATGGTTTCTTCGGTCGAGTAACTCGTCTCGTTGATCCCGTAGGAATTGATCTTCGGCTCTCGGTCTAGGATCGCCTGGACCTTCTGCAGAAACTCGCGACCGATGCTTCGGTGCTTCGTTCCGATCGTAGTCACGGCAAGAACGGCTAACGCTCGTCCGGTCGTCTCGACGGTTTCATCCGGCCCCATTACTTCGGTACTCATTTCGCGACCCCCGTCCGGAGCGCGTAAACCTGCTCGAACGTCACGCCGGCGGGAAGGTCGCCCTTCGCCTCGATCGCGCGGTCTATATCGACCTGGAGCAGCTCCTCGTCGATATATTTAACCGTCACCTGTCGCTCCTTTTTGTAAACGTCCGGCAGCAGTTTCTCGTCGATCTTCCGGATCCGCTGGCCCGGCGTCAGTTTGAAAACGATCTGCGAACCGCGAATCTCGCTTTGATTCGTCATGCGCATCACGTCTTTGATCCGACCCTTCATCTGCTCGCGTGCGTTTTCGAGCGTCTTCGCCGTCGCCATGATTGCCTTCGCGCGCTCCTTCAGCATTTTTTCGGTCGCCTCGAAGTGCTTCATTGCGTACTCGTAGGAGTCCGCCTTCTTGGTGAGCGCCGTTTCCACCTCGGCCAGCCAGTTTTCTAGCGTCTCGGAAAGCTCGCCGCATTCTTCGAAAATCAGACGCTCGATCGCCATCGCGTCTTCGGCGATCGCGAACAGGGTCGGGCCAGTATTCCGGATCGTCGCCGGCATCGCGCTACTTTTTGCCATGGCGATGCTCCACTTTCGGCGGCGTGGCGTCGGCTGGTTCGGCGGCGACGTGAGCGAGCTCTTCGTCGTCATTCGGCTCTGGGATCGGATCCGCGAATTCTTTCTCGAGGGTCTTCATCGCCTGTTCCCGGAACGTCGACATCTCCTTGTTGAAGCGAAGCATCGTCTCGTAGTCGCAATCTAGGATCGGCGTGCCTCCCGAAAACGTGATGATCTTCCGCTTATGGTCCCAGGTCAGTTCGCCGATTTCTATGTTCCGAAAGAACGGCCAGGAGGCCATCTCCTTTTGGGTAGCCACAATTTCGGAGGTGTTCTTCTTCACCTTTTCTCGCAGGGATTCTGCTCGCTTCGCATGCTGTTCGATCGAGATCATAAAAGCCTTTCTAAAATTGCCGCCGGAACGAGGTAAATTTCCCTACGGTTGTGGAAGGGATTTCTCACCGCCGGCGACCCCGGTGAGAGGAACATAAGCTGGATTTTTTTCGAGGTAACGCTTCCACCAGAAACGGGCCTCCTCGATCTTCTCAGCGACTAATCGGCGCTCGCCCGAGAGCACCTGCATATCTACATTTTCCATGGCCCAGTTCAGGGCCTTCAAAACTTTTTCCTGTTCGGACGTTTCAAGGTTCTCCAGGATCCACGCGAAGGAAGCCGATATCCGTTTCCGGTTCGCCTCCGACTGCGCTGCTGCTACGCGATCCTGGAGCGCCTGACTCATTGTGCTTTCGGTGCGACGTAGCTGATCTGAAACTGCCCGTACCAGAGAATCGCTTCTTCGACCTTCGTGATCATGATCGCCGACTCACGGCACTTCGGAAGGGCCTTCGCTAACTCGAGCGACTTTTGGAGAGCCGCCACAATTTCTGAAACCATAATTATATCCTTCGTTTGAGAAAAATTTGAAAGGTACGATACGGCAAGCTTCCCCAAGCTGTATCGTACCTTTCGGACCCATTCCCCGGCCGCTACCCAAAATCGGCCGAGGTCTGGAAATGGAAAACTGATCGTTACCGTGGTCATCAGAAAGGAAGATCCTCTTCAGTCATCGTGGAGGCCGGAGCCGCGATAGCTTGCGCGATCGTAGGAGCCGGACCCGCACCGTTTCGCGGAGCACCCGCGGCCGTCGCACCGGCCGGAGCGGTCGCGTTCGGAGATACGCCCTGCTTCGCGAGGAAGATCCGGTACTCGGCATTTGCCTGGGCGAAAACCTGCTGCGCCTCTTGCGCGTCGAGCGATCCCATTTTACGGTTTCCGGAGTTAACCCATGAAATCCCGGCGCGCATTTGCCCGGTCTGGTCGACCCGATGCTCGACTACGATCTCCACTTCCACCGTCTCGTCGAGTGCCTTGCCGTCGCGTCCGGAGTCCATAGTGGACGGGTCCGCACGAAGGCCCAGGCCGAATAGCGTCTCCATCGTTCGCTCGAGCGCTCCGCCCTTGAACGATCCAAACCACATCAGATCCTTCGCTTCTTCCGCGCCGGTCGTCGGGTTTTTCTGGATGTAGGTGAAGAGCACCTTCGCCTGTGGGAGTCCCTCTTTGGTTTTCGCCGTTCCCCAGTCGATCGCTTTCGCTTTGTATTTTCCAGGTGACCACTTCGTATGGTCGACCGGAGTCTTCGCGCCTGCCGCTCCAGCGGCCGGAGCACCTTGATTAGGTGAGCTGTTGAAGTCCATTGTTCTTCTCCTCTTCGAATTTAGTCCGAAGCCGCTCAAGGATGAGTGACAGGTCGGACGTGTTATCCGCAGCTTTCGCTACGGTTTCCAAAACTTTTTTCTTCAGTTCTTCGTCTTGGGTTTCTTTTAAAAGCTCCTCGATGCTCGACCGGATAATTTTCGCCTTGTCGGCCGGTTCCGCATTCGCCGCCGCCGCGTAAACGTCGTACTCGAACGGGATCTCGAGCGGGAGGCCGAGTCGGTTTTTCGCATCCCAAGCCGGACGGCGCTCGGTAAATAGTTTCCGCGTGCCGTCGGCGAACGCCTTCTGCTTCATCGCCGACTCCTTGCCTTTGACGTAGGTCACGAAGTTAGCGAAGCCGATGAAGTCGAGCCGCTCGCGAAGGAGCGCGTTCGCCTTCTTGTCGACCTTCAGCTGGTAACGATCGTACGAAGCGTTATTGGTCGGGTCGGTGAATGTTTTGACGTCGGCGTGACCGATCAGGATGATGTTCATTCCCATCGATTGCAGCTTCACCAGTCCGGCTAGGATATTTTCCCAGTACTGGAGCATGATGACGTAGCCTTTTCCGTAGCCGGGATCCTCCACCGAGATCCAATTATTTTGGAGGCATCCGTGTTTCCAAATCATCCGCTCGAGTTCCGACGTGGAATCGATGACGAGCGTTTTATAGTCGTGCTTCACCGTCATCAGCTCGTGAAGGAACTCGGTCACCTCCAGGTAGGTCTTCGCCTGGTCGTACCGATTCACGTTCGCGATTTTTCCCGAACCTTTTTCGATGTCGAGAAAGATCGCCTTCGGTGCCTTCGAGGCGAAGGTCGACTTCCCGACGCCTTCCGGCCCGTAGATGAGCATCAGGTCCGGGCTCTTCACGATGCCCGTCGTTACTTGATCCAATTTCCCCATCGCGTATCCCCCAAATAAAAACCCCCGATCACTGCGACGCGATCGGGGGTTCGTGGATCTCTATGCCGACGGGTGGAAGGCAAAAAGAGACTTTAAAAACTGTTATCAGAAACACCCGTCAAAAAGGAAGCGTCGCAGTTATTTCGGTTAGTACCGGGCGATCGGTCTTCGTGCAAGGGGAAAAACGGAGCGAACCTTCCCTGGCTCTTTACGTCGCCCGATCCGTGGCGTGGCTCCTGCTCTTATTCTATCCCCCATCCGTTTTCGCGCCGTAGCGAAATCAAAGACATGGAGAGGACTAGGCCGGAAAGGGGCACGAAGGAATGAACGACGGGATTCGTGGCGACCCGACAGCGGCCGTTCGGAGTCCCGTCGAAATTGAATTCGCTTGACCGGCGCTCGGCCCAGTTCATTGGGACGAAAGCCGACTCGGCGACCTCCGTCTCGATGCAGGATTCGTAAATGTTCGCAGCGCCGTGCGCTAGAATGACCGCGCGCCGATCGGTTTCGGAGAGCGCGCCGCACTCGTCGGCCAGCGCGGCGAAGTACGGATTCGTAAAAACGGCCGATAGCGCGTAGGTGCGCCACATGATCCACCGAAATAAAAGCCGCTCTAACCACGTCGGCGCGGTCTTATAGGCTGCCCAAGCGCCGAACATTACCTGGTGCTCGATAAAGTAACGGCGATCGCCTGGGCGATATGTGAGCGGCTCCAGGGCCATCAGTCCATGGGTCACGATCAGCAGACGCGCGCGCCGTAGGAATTTCCGGGCGGTCCCGGTCCCAGGGCAAAGAGCCGCGGCCGAGTAGAGCATGGAGCATACCGCCACGATATCGAACGCGGTCGATTTCACGGTCATGCGGGACGACGAATCGGACGCGGTGAAGTCGATCTCCATGAACGCTTCGACGGCGAGGACGAATCGCGATGCGTAGTCGGGTGGAACGGTGCCGGCGTGCTCGAGCGCGCACGCGACCGCGAACGCTTGGGAGATGCTCATCTCCGGAGGCGCGTCGGCCGGGCGGTCGAGTCCGCGTTTGAATTTCAGATCGCCGCTAATGAAGTTCAGCATCCCTCCGACGGCCGGCATAAAATACGGCGTCGCACGAAGCGCCCAAACGAGCGAACCTTGCCGAAGCGCCTGGTGGTCGGGATTGGTGTTTAGGACGAAGCCAGTCGGCGGCAGTTTCAAAACGTACCGCTCGAGCTCGAGGAGAATTTTTACGCGGTCGCGGAGCATAGTCCCTTCGTCCGGCGGGACGGTCCCGGTCGGAATCCGGACGTAGTGGAATCGGTTATAGAGCCAAAGGTATCGATTGAGGCACCAAGCCAGGACGGGTTTAAACGGTAACGTCAAAACGAATAGGAGGGTGTTCATACCGTGGACGGTAGCACCGAATTGTATAACAATCTCGGGGGCATTTTTAGGAGTCACATTTAGCTGGCACTTTGTGACGCCTAGAGCTATTCTCTAATCATGACGAAGAAACAAACCCTAGAAAAAATCGCCGCCGCTAACACCCAGTATAAGACGCTCGAGACGCGTAACTCCGACGGTCACGACTTTAAAGAGGTAGCGGTTTGGAACCTCAAGAAGGCCCTCGAGGAAGCGTACGAAGCCGGTCAAAAAGCCGGCCCTAAAAAGTTCAACATCGGGAAGCTCGAAAAGGAACGGAACTAATATGAATTTTCAAAACACCCTCCGCGCAATGGCCGAAGTTCAAGAACGCAAAGACGAGAGTAAAATTATGACGAACGCAAAATGGACCCGCAAGCCCTGCAGCTTTGACGACGTGACCGGCACCGTTTCGGCCGAAGCGGTCGCGGCGTCACCGACCCCGTTCCCGGTTTTCTGGGAGTGCGACCTTCTTCCGAACGGTTTCTTTGCCGGGTTCGAGCGCGAAGTCCCGCAATATTTTATCGTCGTGTCTAACGGCGGAGGCGACCAGTTCCTAGTCAATACCGAGGGATACGATTACCCCCGTTACGCCGCGAAGATTCTCCCACCGGAGGCCGCATGAACCGCACGCCGAAAACCCTGACCGAAGCGATCCGAAACGGCCTGGCCGAAGTTCGCACGATCGTTGAGTTCGGCGGTGGAGCCGACGCCGGCGCGACCGTCGAGAAGCACGTCCGAGACTTTCTGGCGCAGAAGTTCACCGTCGACGTTATGGATTTCCCCGGAGCCCAGGATCTCTGGAAGCGGATCACCGAGAAGGAGCGCGCGTGAGCGAGTTCACGATAGAAGCCGCGAAGCCGTTCCTTACGAAGGGCACGCGGGTAACGGTTTTCGGCGACGCCGGCACCGTGAAGAAAGGCTGGCGTGACTCGGACGGCGTTTTTTACTCCGTCGAAATGGATCACCTAAAGGGGTTTGACGAGTCCCGCATCGAAGTCCGCGCCTGTAACGTAAAGGAGATCGTATGAAAGCCGTCCTGACTATGTTCGCCCTGATTTTTTTCCTCGCGTTTCTTTCCCGAGCGAACGCCGGCGAGTGCGTCGGTGCCCTGACCGATCTAAACAACGAGACGAATATCAAGGTGATGTTTGACGTCGTCTCGAAAACCCCGGTAATCGGTCGTCGCGTCGCCGGCAAGAAGTCGGACGCCCACGAGAAGCTGCTCTTTGACCGAATGAAAAAGGTCTGCGTTTCCGAAGGTGCGACGATGTTCTACTCGGTGATGAGCGGGACGTTCGCGAAGCCGGCCGGCGCGTGCGGGATGCAAGCTAAGATCGACGGGACGACGGCGGTTTTCTGCAATCCGGTGGACGACATCCTCAAGGTCGCCGCCGGCGCGGGGATGAAGCAATGAAAACGAATAGCGAAAGAGAAGCCGTTCGTCGTATCACCGCCGCCCTTCGTAACGTCGAATTCGCGACCGCGAATCTGATGGAGGCGTGCTCGAGCCTTCACTCGATCGCCGGAATGGCCCACGAGTGGGAGCTCGTCAGCGCCAAAGTCGACTCCGTAAAAAACCTCTGGCACGAAGTTAAAAACGGAGTCCCGCTGTATCCCGACCTTGACCCAGACGCTAAACGCACTTTTGATTCGAAGGAGAAAATATGATCAAGTTTACGCAGTTTTTACGACCCAACGGACGCCGCGAAGAAGTCACGATCGCGCGCGAGGAGCACATCGAAAAATACGCCGAATCACTGGCCGCTGTCGGATGCCGGTTCGAGTGCGAGGAGCTTATGACCGGGATGGTTTCGCTGACCGTCGAGCACGACTCGCTCGAGGACATCGCGCTCGCCCACGAGATTTGTCAAAACGGACCCGGAGTCCCAGCCGCGGTCGATCGTCTTTTCATCAGCGCAATTAAAAAACTCCCGGAGATAAAAATATGATCGCGAAAACTTTTGAAGTTAGGGACAAGGGCACCTTCCTCCCTGTGCTGGCCGTCTGCCTCGTCACCGATAACGAAGGCGACCGCTACCTGATGGCCCGTTGCGGATACGGTACGACCGGGATCGCGCAATCCGAGCACATCATGATCACGCGCCTCCGTGGCGAGTCTAACGCGTCAGCCGACGAGTACCACTGGCGTGATCGCACCATGACGATCGCGCATCAGTATATCCGCATGAATTTTCACGAGCTAGAAAATGGCGCGGTCGTCGACGTCGAGCACATAAACGAAGAGACGCCGGAGCCGAAGAAGTCGGAACGGTTTGACGTATAACTCTCCGGCGGCGTACCGTCGGCAAATGAAGAAAAAGGCACCTATGAAAAAACCAATCGACTCCTACCTAAAACCGGATCCCAAGATCGAAAAGAAGAGCGTACGGGCTCCGAACGACCTATGGCTTCGCGTGGAAAAACTCGCCGACAAGAAAGGCGATACGTCCGTAAATGCCATCGTCGTCGCCGCGCTCGAGAAGGCGTGCGACGAGGAGGGAGTGTGACCCAAGCCGGATGGCACCTCCACGAGCCGGCGAAACGTGACCCCGTCGGAAATCCGGAAACGATCGCCGACGCCGCGATGCACATTTTCCGGCACGTCAAATTCAGAGGCGCGAAGCCCCATTTCATCGAGGCCCAGATCCTGCAAATACTCGAGTCACGGATGGCCGATGCCGGAATCAGCCAGGTACTCATCGACCGCGCGCTTCACGGATCACGCCCTTGATCTAGACTACCGCCGGCCATCCGTTTACCCTTTCGACTGAAACGCCAAAACAGAAAGGGCACTCTATGACCGAATCTAAAAAGCAATCCGCCGAAGAAGTCGCGAACGCATTCCACGGGCTCTCGCACGAAGAGAAAAAGTTTTTCCACCTGCACGTCAAGCGCATCGAGGAGACGCGCGCGCCGAACGAGGGAGGCGAAGAGTCCGGTCCCGTGAGCGAAGGCTCGAGCGGCGAACCGGGAGACGGTCCCGACATGAAGACGCGCGAAGAGAAGCCGAAAAAGGGATTCTTTAAAAAATAACAGGGAGGAAGGATTCGAACCTCCGACCAGTCGGGAGCCTTGAGAGGCGTCACCGATTGCTCTACCCCTGAGCTACTCCCCGACTTACTAGAACGCTGGCCCCATCGTCGCCTCGGCTTGTGGATCCTTCCACACGCGGAGATAACCCCGAAGGGCCAGCGTTCCCACAGAAGGACATCGAGCCCTCTCCTTTTCCCAAACTCCCCGGCCCGAGCGGTCCATGATTTTCGCCGGCGACGTGTTTCCGCCGACGCAAAGATTCTTCGTCTCGTCTAAAATCTCGGTCACGATCTCGACGTGCCCGAACATCGGATTTCCTTTATCGTAGTAAACGGCCAGGCATCCCACCTCTGGGGCCTTGATTCGCATCTCGTGCGGAGTGTGATCCCAGAGCGCGGCGACCATTTCGGTCCTGTAGAGATCGTGGCCGCCCACTTCGTTCGCGCACGTCCAGACGAATCCACAGCACCAGCTCTCGCCCTGCGCGCGGCCGTCGACCGTTTTACGAAACGCGTCTACCTGCGCGGGATTCGATTCCTGAGTAACGCCGATATATTTCCTGGCTACGGCGACCAGTGCCTCTGCGCGGGTCATTGTCCCGCCCGGATCCGCGCGCCGCACGCGTCGAAGAAAGCCTGCCCCTGGTCGGGTGGAAAGCAGATGTATCCCTTCGTTTCCGAGTATGGCTTGCGAACGGCCGAAGTCGCGGTGCCGTCAGGTTTTTCGGTGGAGCACGCCATGCCGGCGATCCTCTTCGGGTCCGTTGGCGTCGGGTCACTCGAGCACGCGGTCATCATAGGTAACGTCGCCGGCGTCGTGGAGCACGCGGATAAAATAAGTAAAAAAATCAGTGCCGTCTTTTGCATTTTAAATCCTGTCCTTCTTCAGATTTCGGATTGCTTAGTCCGAAACTTTCTTTCACGTCGCGTTCGATTGAGCACAGGTCGTATCCGCGCTGATAGCCGCGGTCTTCCGCCGCTACTACGTCGATTTTATTTCTACTTTCGCAAGCGTACTCTCCGATCATTTGCTCACTGGAGCAGCTACTTGCGCATAAAATTAAAAGAGGAAGCCAGTTTTTCAGTCGCATCGTCGATATCCTCTGAGGTCGCTTCCGGCTTCTGTAGTGTCGCGAATCCGTCGTTAACGAGGTTCGCCATTTCGATCATCTTCGTGGCCCACTGGGATCCGTATTTCATTTTAAAAAAAGCGACTACCTGGGCGAACGCTTTTACGAGCTCGCCCAGGATGCCTATCGCTTTTAGTAAGTCGACGATTCCCACGGTGGTCTAGGCCGCAGGTTTCTGCGACTCGTCGCTGGAGGCAGTGGTAGGCGACGGCGAAGGGACGGTGGCGGGAGCTGGAGTCGGATCCACGGTTTTAAATCCGTTGATCCAGTTCACGATCTTGGACGTGTATCCGAGAATGTCGGCCAGGACGGCCGCGCACTTCTTCAGTCCTGCGGACGCGTTATCGTCGATCGTGGTCGCCGTCTTCGTGTCGAACGAGTCGAGCACGTTAGCGGCGGAGAGCAGGAATTGCTCGAGCGCGGTAAGCAATACGGAAATGAACATGAAAACAGAGACACAGGTCGCGATGATGCCGGCCGGATTCGAGAGCAGCTTAGTCAGTACGTCTTTCATTGGGGATTCCTCCGTGAATCCTATCGGTGAAAATTTGCCTAGCCTTTAGTCGGTCTTTTTTCGGTGATCGGTGATTCTCCGATACCCCTCCGCGAGCTCCTTTACCTGGGATCTCCCGTCGTCGACCGCCTTCCATAGTCGATCGAATTCCTTCGAGAATTCCCGCTGCTGGTCCGCGGCCTTTTCCATGATCCGCTCGAGCTCCGCCTCGTGCTTCGCCAGTGTTTTATCGGCCGAGTAGAATTTCGAGAAGAGATCCGTCGCGATATTTTCGACCCTGGTCATGAGTGTCTTGAGCGAGTTCATCGTTTCCGAGCGGACCTCACGAGCAAGGTCGCGGACGGTTTCGACCGAGTCAGTGAGCGATTTCCGCTCGGCCGATTCCGCCCGCTCCTTATGCTTCGCGGCCAGTGAAATCAGAGAAGTGCCGACAGCCCAAAGGCCGGCGAGCGAAATCCCGATTACACTGAGCCACTCGAAGACAGTCATCGGTTATTTAGCACAGCGGAAACCAACGGATATTTCGCCGTTCTCCCCGGTTCCAAGGCTGCTTCTTTGCACAGCAATCGATGTCGCCGAGATCGCCGATGTGTCGTAAGTGCAAACTCTCCCATTAGATGCCGAAGCTCCGGCGCTACAGCTGATCTCATAAGGAGTCGACGAGCATCCTGCGGCAGTGATGTTCAGAGTACAAAGTCCTGTAGATCCACCATTTGCAATACTCGTAAATCCGCCGTCTTGCGCGATGATAGCAGCGGCCGAATTACTGCATGTGAACCGTCCAGATCCGGTCCTAACCTGACCACTTCCAGCGGACGTGACCAGGCCCTTGAAAACCTGCATGTTCGCGGAGCCGCCGTCGATTGCGACGACGGAGAACGAAGTCGGAAGGAAAGATCCAGTAGATCCGCTCACTTTTCCATAGAGCTGAAAAGTGGTTGAGAGCGCGGTGGCCGTATAATTTCCGCAAGCCCCCATTGGAGAGTAATACCCAGCGGTACTAGGAGGTTGATAGAATAGCTGCTCTCCTGTAATCGCATTCCCGGAGCCGTCTACCAGCTTTACGCCGTTAATAGGTCCTGCTGCCGAATTCCCAAACGAGCCGGAGAAGCACACCTGATAACTTCCCAGGCGAGGAAGTGCGCAGGTCACTCCGAGAGAACCGGAAGCGGCCGTACACGTCAGGTTTTTAGAAGCGGTAGTCGTGACCGCACCCGTCAGAGACGTGCTAATCACACCGTAACTCGCCGAGGTAGTGGTCGCAGAAAGAGTCGATGCTCCACTCCATGAAAGCGAAGACGCATCCGCGCGGACGGCGGTTTCTTGGCCGGATGGGAAGTAGTAAACCGAAACTTCGAATCCAGATTGATTTGTCTGTGAATCTAAAATTTGGGCATCAGTTCCGGTGGTACCGCAAGAAGATTGAATTTGAATCGTCGTATTTCCAGCAGGCGCTGTAGAGTAATTGAACTCACCCTCAATCATTGGAGACGATACAGTTTGAGCCGAGACCTGACCGGAAACCTGAGCGATAACCGTGCTATTGGTTCCGTCTGAAAATCTGAATCCGCAGTTTTCATTTCCCGTTACACGGAAAGAACTCTTTGCAACAATTCGATAAATCCCAGGACCTCCAGATGGAAGGGTAAATCCTGGAATTTTAGTTGCGGGTACAGAGATGGCACCTGACGCAGTTGGGGTCGGGCAAGAACTTTGCGCCGCAAAATTTGCCGGCGTAGTCGTGCTGCTTCCAGTCCAAACGCAAGATGCCGTCGGGGCATATGATACGCTCCCGATCCATCGCGCCTGACTAACCTGCGACGTATTGAAACCGATCCCAAGGAAAGCGTCATCCCAGTAGATCGGCTGCGTAGGCAGTACCGCCGCCGCAGCGATGACGATCTTCACCGTGGTCCCTACGTTTTGACATGGGAACGGAATGGATGCCGGAGTGTAAATCGTAGCCGTCGGAAGCGTTAGCGTTCCCAGCACGGTCGATCCGGTCTGCACCGTCGCGATGTAGAGGTTAGTAGCCTCCGACGTTTGGTAATAGAAAACGGCCGAGCATCCGTTATTTCCCTGCATCGCAGCGGTCGAAGCGTAGGCGTCGGAGGTGACCGTTTGATTTGCACCAGCTGGAGTGAACGAGAAAGAGTTCAATCCGTCATATACGTTCGCCGCAGTCGACGTCGTCGTATAGGTTCCGCCTGACGCGGTCCAGTTTCCGGATCCGGCTTCGGCGTCCGGGTTGTCGGTCAACAGGTTGATTCCGCCTCCGCTTCCTCCGCCTCCGGATCCGACGTTTTTAAAGATCGTTCCATCGTGGGAAAACTGGAGCTTCGACGTGCTCGAGTTATATTTGATGGCTCCGGAGTTTCCGAGCTTCAGCACTTTACTCGCGCTGGATCCGGGCTTTCCGATTTTTAAAGTGTCGTCTTTGATGTAGGCACCCATCGCCGAAGTGGCGAAAACGAGAAGAGAGAATATAGTGATCAGGTTTTTCATGTGTCGCTCCTTAGTTAAATTGCGAATCGCTTGATGCCGGCGTACCGAATATTTCCGACGTAGGTAGTGCCGGCGATACTGTCCGACGTGTATTGAAGCTGGCCTGCTGCCGTGATCGAAAACACGACGCCAGCGGAGTCAGCGTCCTCTCCGAACGCCGTATCGGTCACCTTCCAAGCGTTATCCTGCGCGCTGTACTGGCAATAGATCTCTCCACTATATACACGCTCCGAGAGCGCGGTATCGGTCATTCGATTAATCTGGTACGGAATCAGCGCACCGTAATGGACCGTCTTATCGAAGACCAGACCAGTGATGTCTGCAGCGGCGACTTGGTTATTTGCGATCGGAAATTTTGAAGCCGCGATGCCTCCGCCGTTATTTGAGATCGCCTGGATCGCTAGAATGAGCTGCGCCCCAGTAGAAAGGCCGTCGAGCGTGAGTCCGGCGCCTTCAATAACCTTCGCGATTTCTTCTTGGACCGCGTTCAGCCAGGTATCGTCGACGACCGTCGCCGGAGTGCCGACGACCGGATCTCCGTTATAGAATTTATTTGCTACGTTACCACTCGCATCTGTTCTTTTCATTCCCTAGCTCCCGTAAGTGAAATGTACCTTCGTATGGGAAGGTTTTTTCTGGTTAAAGACGCACTCGATCGTATCGTTCCGGAATGTCCGAAGACGATCGCCGGCGAGTCCCGAACCGGCTCTAAAAACTGTCGTGTTAAAAGTCGATGAGTTTACGATCCAATGAAACGTCCATAGTTGATTGTAGCAACGATCTCCGGCGCGGTTTCTTCCCGCGCGAAACGGGAGCTTATCCTGAATCGTTACCGTGTATCCGAAGACGGCCGCGAGCGCGATGAAGAACGGAAGCGACTGACCTCCTACGTCGGATAGTTTCCGAACGATGTCGGCGCGACGGCCCTCAACGGTGTCCGAAAGGATTCCGGTGCATGTATCCGGAAGGCCCGTGATTCTTTCCCAGTCCGGAAGAGATTCGCTCGCGGTGTCCGGAAATAGTTCGCGGATGAAATCGACGCTCGCGCGCGTATCCATCCGGACTAGCTCGCCGGCCATCGCGTCGCATATCTTGTGGAGCACTCCGTCCGATGACCGTGACCACGCCTTCCCCGGTGGGAAAAGCGTCTTCACGAATCGGACGTATTGCTCGCGGCTCATCATATGAAGGTCACCGTGCCCATTACCGGAATATGTCCGGCCGAAGGAGAAACGTCCGCCGAAGGTACGCTCATGATCGAGTCTCCGTCTCCGGCGCCAGTCTGCATCGCTTGGCGAAGGTGCGAGAGAAGCATGACCTGACCAGGCGCGGTTTCTCGGCGAAGAAGATCGGTGAGCTCGGCCGTGACCGAAGCTCGGATGGCCGACGTGTCTGGGCTGAGTGCGATCGTGAAATTGAGAGCGTCTCCGACGGGAGCGAATACCGTAACGTCAGCGGTCGCCGGCCGAACCGAATCGATATAGGCTTGGACCTCCGCGACCTTCGGAGCTCCGGGAATGATCGACCCCATGTTATCGTCTAAAACGAACGTCAGGCCAACGGTTCCATCTCCGGAGTACAGCGGGAGTGCGAATGCGCGCGTCACGCCAGAGATTGACCGAGCCCATTGCTCGTAGTCGTTATCGTTACCGCCGGACGGAGGCTGCTGGATACGAGCCAGGAGACGCTCCAGGAGGCTCGGGTCGCCTTCCTCATCCACGCCATCCGTAATACCGGCCGTGTCGACTGTAGCCTCGCTGGTAACGCCAGCGATCGGCTCCAAAAGGGTCAGCTTCGTCCCGGCATCTAGGTTCCCGTCCACGCCGGCGTCGAGAGCGATTACGCTCACGGTAGCCGTCAAAGATGCGAGCGCCGCCGCCGACTGGGTTTTATACTGCTTCCCGTCAGACCTTTGAAGCACCGTATTGATCGGGATGGGCGTCAGGTCGATCGTTCCCACGATGACGATCGGCCCGGCCGCGTAGTCCGCCGGCGTCGGAGTGATCTTCCATATATTCGACCACTTCCGGAGGTAGAATGACTCCGCAGTATCCGGGAAAACCTGCTTGAAAATCCAGGCCAGGAATCCATAGATCAGGTGGAAAGCCCCCGCGTAAACTCGCGCGAGTACCTTAACGACGGCCCTCCGGAGAAGAGATCCGCCGCCGGTTAGGCGGTCTTCAAAATCAGTTTTAGTCCGGTCGATCAGCTCTGCGAGCGTCGGTCTGTTGAATGCCATCGGCTACCTTTCCCTGTCGGCTTCAGTATTCCATTTCTTCGTAAACTTGTAAGGCTCCTTCTTGCCGGGCTGGTAAATCAGGATAGTCAGCACCATGGACGTCCCGACAAATACGGCCGAAGGAACGATCTTGGACGCGACCCCGTCGGTGAGCATCCACTGCAGAGCGTCCGCAGCATACTCCTGGGCTCTATTCAGGGTTTCCTGAATGATCTTCGATCGATCCAGGAGCCATAACTTGGATCCTATTTCGTCACCCTCGACGTCTGGGAATTCGTCTCCCCACCATCCACGGCGATCGCTGATTCCTTCTTCGACCTCGTCCTGGTCGATTCGCTTGTCGGAAAAAAGACTGACCAGGATGGCCGTCTGAAGGCCCTCGTCAGTGTCGAGATCGTTATCGACGATCAGCATGTCGATCGCGTCGTCTGTTCGGATCTGGAGTGCGATATCGCCGCTCATGCCGTCACCGTCCCGGTTCCGGTTCCGGTTCCAGGCCCGGACGTTCCGCCGCCGCCCGTGACCCCTGTAACGGATGCGACCGCAACGGTAGTGCTGATCACCGCGTTCGCGATGATGTGTTTTATGATTTCGTCCGCGATCACTTCCCAATAAGCGATCACCTCTGTTTCAGAGTCCCCTGTTATTCCGGAGTTCTTCCCCTGCAGAGCCGTCTTGATTGCCGTTGCTAAAACCGTTTTATTCATCGCCATAATTTACACCTTGAAGGAGTCGATTTTAGTTTTCGACGCCTGAAATTTTGTTATGTCGGCCGGCATGAAAGGCTGCGGACCAGAAAGTGGATCCATCGTATTGGACGCGATCAGGTCGCCCAGGAAAGTCGAGAGCGTCGCAAATAACTCGTTTCCGGCGGGGTTGAAAATCTGAATTTTTCCTCCGCCCTTGAGTACGATCTTCGTCCCGTCTTTGTGATAAAGGGCGACGTCGTCGGCCGCGAGTCCCGCTAGACGATACCGGCGATCGCCCACCGAAAGAACGATCCCATGGTCGCGGTTCCCACCGATGAATAGCGCGACGGCCTCCGCGCCTGGTCCTGGCTTCGACGTGAATCCGTACGGCTCGATGTACTCGAGATTATCCAGCGTTTCGTCGGCGAGTCCGCTCATCTGAACGAATTGAAGCTTGCCTTCCTTCATTCCATGTACGACCCCACGAAGGACCATCGCGGAAATCTTCCGCTTCACAGGCTGAATCAGTTTGTCGAAAATCTCGATGACGTTCATCGTTTCGATTCCTGTAGCACAAGATTCCGCCACGGATCTTTATCGGTAGGATTTGGAGAGAATGCCGTCGCCGGAACGAGCTGCATCTGCGTCCGAGTTCCGGTTGAATTGCTCTTCGTGAAGGTGGTTTCCGCTAGAAGTAAATCGATGTCGAGTCCCAGGTACGGAGAGCGTAGCCGCACGAGTTCGTTTATCGTCCAGAGCTTCCCGTTTCCCTGCCGCCATCCATTCGTGACCACGTTTACGACGGTAGACCTTCCGAACCGAACGGCGACCTCCCACTTCGCGCGCGCCTGGCACGCCTTCAGGTCGGCCGCTCCGTCGGCGTTCAAAACGAGCGGACGGTATCTAGTGACTCCCGGATCTAATGCGATCGCCTTAGGTACGAAGTCGGCAAGTGGATCCGCGCCAGCGCCATCAAGTCCCCCGGTCTGAGCCAGCACCTTAATCTTAGAAAACCTTTGCTTGGCGTCGTAACGCGCATCGGCTTCGAGTATGTTCACGCCCTCTACGAGCTCCGTGAAGCTCTTTATTTTCCCGGCCTGAGTGATGACGATGTTCCCGTTGCCGTCGTTCGTCAGGAGGCATCCACGGAGCTTCGCCATCTTGTCCAAGGCCTCGAAGCACGACTCCCCTGGGTTGATCGCGAGCGTTTTACGCGCGGTATTTTTCAGCGTGTCGGTCACTCCGATCCCGAAAGGCTTCGCTAACTTTACCGCCATCTCGCCGATAGTGAGATTCGATACGGTGGAAATATCCGGAGAGCAGTCGACCATGTCGCCGACCTTGTCGCGTCCGGAAACACCGAAAGATCGCGAGTTCGAATCGTACTTTGGATTCGTCTCGTCGACGTATCCCATGATCACCTGGTCCGAACCGAGTAGGAGCTTGCACTCGTCTCCTGGATTGATCAGGAAAGGTTTCTGCTCCTGTGCCCACTTCGACGTAACAGAAAGCGTAAATCCTCCGGATAGAGACTTCATCGATCGCTTGATCGATACGTCCTCCCATCCGAAGTGCTGCTTCCCGTTGATGAGAAGGGTCACGTCTTCAGCCACTATCCAAAACCTCCAAATCGACTCCGCCTTGGATGAATCCAGGATGCTGAATTTTATTTCTGTCGATTATGTCCTGCTCGAGATCCTGCGAACCGTAGAGCTTATAGGCGAGCACGATCGAAGGAATGGTAACGTCCGGAGTTACGGTCGTCACCGTGGCGAGATCCTGTCCCGGTTGAGGGACGGCCTTCGTGATCGTAGTCCGAAGAACCTGGAGCGCGGAGTAGACGTCATCCGAAACGCCAGACTCCATGAGCTTATCGATCTGGGAAGTCAGCTCGTCGCGAGCGGCGATCGCGTCATTTGTGGACGCATAGGTCACGTCTGCAGCGGCCGTCGAAGCACTCGATACCGCGATCACCTGGGTCAGCGAATTCATTTGCATTTGATTCTGAGACTGAACGGATCGGCTCACCGTAGTCGCGGGAACGGACGCGTCAGAGTCTCCAAATCCAAACATCTTCTTTGCGGAAGCGAAAACGTCAGAAGGATTCGCTGCCGTTTTTAAAAGCGAGAATGCATTCGTCATCTGCTCAGACAACAGCGCCGGATGGCTGCACAGGTCCCTGGCGTTAGACTTCAGGTCCCGAACGGAGAAGGCGAGATTCGCTATGTCGGCAGCGGATCCGGAAACTCCGGAGGAGTAAGTGCCGAGCGAATCGGAGAATCCTTGGACCTTCGATGTAGCAGCGGCTACTACAAATCCGGGCTGCTGGGCGATCGAAAATGTTTTATCGAAGTCGGCCTTCGCTGCGGCAGAAGCTGCGTCTGCAGCTGCTCCAAGTTGAAACTTTGTATCCGATGAGCTGGTCGGGAAAATGATCTCGCCGGCCTCGACGAATTTCATCGAGACTCGGCAATAACCGCCGTCGGAAGTAGACTCCGAAATATCGTAATCGCCGTCCACAGAAACGGTGACCTTACCGAAGTAAGGGTGGACCAGGTCGCCGGGTCCTGACGACTCTAGCGCGGATACGAGCGCATCCCGATCGGTCATGTAGTCGTGACCTACGAAGTAAGCCTCGAGAGGGTATGACCTGGCTTTTCTACCAAGGTCTTCTCGGTAAGGGACGTCCCGACCAGGAAACTCGTGCGTTACTCCGCGACGGCCTCCAGAGTATTTCGACGAGTCGACGAAGAATGGGACGCCACGGAAAGACGCCGGCCTAAGTTTCTGTTTCCAAGCTGGGTCTTTAGCTGCCACTTGCAATCCCCAGGTTTACGTCGACTTGATCGGCGTTTGTTTTGGTAGTCTCCACGCGCGTCCCTTTTGGGGCATTCGTGAAGTCGACCTGAAGCACGGATGTGTTTTGGAAACTGTTCTGCTGCTGGCTCGCGTTGATCGTTCCGGCCGCGCCAAGCGGAGCTCCCATTTGCGGAGAGTTCATCGCGGCGACGGATGCATTCGTGAATTCGACGTTGCCGCCCGGAAAAAACTTCTTTGCTTTCTGCCAGAGGTTATCGAAGAAATCCGAGATCGGTCCCCAGTATTTCCAGATCGCAACGGCCGCAGCGACGAAGGCCGCGCCGATCAGTACGGGCCATCCCACGAGTGCGACGAGTGCTCCTCCGACCGCTACCAGGCCGTCGAAAATAAGCGTCCCCATGATCCAGGCGAAATTCATGAGCGGCCCGATCACTCCGATCAGCGCGCCGGCCAGGGAAACGAAAGACGAAAGTACCGGGCCTCCAAGGTAGAGAGCGGTAGCCGCGAAGACCACATTCGAAGTTCCGAATATGTCGCAAATTTTAGATATGATCGCGATGATAGGCTGCGCAGCTGACCATAGTCCCGTGAACGCGTCGATCGCGCTTTGGATCGCGCCTGGAAGTTTATCGGCGATCGCGTTCGCCCACTCCACGATTTTATCGTGGTTTGAAATGATCCACTTCTGCGCCTTCTCGAGAAACCCGAGAAGAACAGGAGCGAGAGCCGCGCCGATCGTGTTTCGGACTCCGAGCAGGGTAGCCGTGATCGACTTCACTCCATCGTCGAATTCAGCGGCTGTCTTGATCTGTTCCGGCGACATAACCGCACCGACGGAGTGCGCTTCCTTAGCGAGCCGCTTCAATCCGTCGGATCCCTCGTTAAAGATCCCGTTCAGTTTCGCGCCTTCTTTTCCGAATAGCTTCGCCGCGATCGCATTCCGGAGCGATTGGTTTTGGATGTTCTTCATTTTATCCGCGACCTGCGGAAGAAGCTGGTCGAGAGGTTTGATTTTTCCGGTGATATTGTCTCTCACCGAAATGCCCAGCGCATTGAAACCGATCAGCGCCTCGCCAGTTCCTGCGGCGGCTTCGGCGATTCCCTTCGAGAATTTTCCCATGGACGAGTTGAAAGTTTCCTGGTCGACGTTCGCCTTTAGTGCGGCGTAGGAATACTCCTGGAATTGATCCGTCGAAAGCCCGAGCTGTTTCGACATCGTATTGATGTTATCGCCGGCCTCCGAAAACCCGTGAACGAGCTCGTATAGAGCAGCGCCGGCGCCGACGGCCAGGCCCGTGAATTTTGCGGCCGCCTCGAAAAGTTCACTCGAGAATTCCTTTCCGGCCTTTCCGACTTTTCCGAGTGAATTGGCGAGCTTTCCAATGCCCGATTCTTCTCCAAGAGTTTTAAATGCGGTTTTGACCTTCGAGAAGGGCTCCGCGAACTTCTTGAATTTATCGTTGATCGCTAAGAGCTTATATGTCGCGTTATCGACGGCTCCGACGACGATCGTAATTGGGACATTTTTACCGCTCACGCTTAGTAACCTCCTGTGCTCGCTCGTGCCAAAACTCTAGGTCAGATCGATTCATGTCCCAGAGTTCGCCCGGAGGAAAATGTAGGATGGACGCAAGAGCCCCTAGAGTTTGCTTCCAGTCTCCTGGCCATCGTCCATAAAATTTCCGACCACCTCCAGTAAAGCCATCGTGTCTGGAATAGAAAGCTCGTCGATAACCGAAGGCGGAAGAGCGACCAGTTTCCCGCCGAGCGTGAGCATATCGTCAGTGCTCGGCGGGATCTTCATGGTTCGAATATCTTTGGCCTTCGGTTCGCGGACGGTGAGCTCACCGATGTCTTCCGACCCATGCTTGATCGGTTTCTTCAGCTTCAACTTCACGCTGCCATCGGGGAGCTGTTCCATTACCGGCTCTCCTCAGCTGATTTACCTTCCAGGCGGAAACCGATATTCGATTCCTCCGTCTGAACGGTTCCCTCGCCGGCGTACCAAGCCGCGCGAAGGATGATCACTTTCCCGTTCGCGAGCTCGATGGTAGCCGTGGCTTCCTCGAGAGCGAGCAAGGCGGCGAGATCGAAATCGGATCTGTCGGTCAGTTCGCCTTCAATGAAAGCGACCTGCGGGGTCTCTTTGAATCCGTGGACTCCATCGGCACCGATGATCGCCTCACGCTTCGGAGCTCCCAGGTTATACGAGAAGTTCCCCTTCGCGTCGTACTGGTTGCCGTTGACTTTGAGGTATAAAATACCAGCTCTGCGTTGTGACATTTTCGATTTCCTTTCTTAGAGCAAGAAGCCGATTTGCACGCCGCAAACGATCAGCTGGTTGATGAGATTTGGCGGGAGGTAGAAGTCGAGACGGTTTACGTCCGTAACACTTCGCTCCACGATCAGGTCACGCTTGAATTGATCTGCACCCTCGACGAGTCCGAGATCTTCCCAGTCGCGAAACTTCGAGATCGCTTCCGCGCGTCCGACCTTCGGAGTGATGATCGCTTGACCGGCTCCGTAGCGAGTCCCGTCATTCGCCAGCTTGTGGCGAGGATACTTCGTCGCCAGCATATTCCGGAAATCGTACCGGAGATATGAAAGCGTGAAGAGCGTATTGCAGTCGAGGTAAGCGACGTCCGCGGACCCCGCGCTGTTCAGCTGGTACATCGTGATCAGCCGTTCGATGCAGACCTGCCCATCCGCATTCACCTTCAGAGTCGCGATCCCGTCATGAAGAAGGAGGTCGCGCTCTTGGAGCGAAAACCGATCGATCTCCGCCGGAGGAAGAATCCCGATGATCGGAAGGGTTTGGAAAGGACGAGCTGGGTCGATCTGCGCGTAGTACGCAGCCACAGCGGCTGTACCGGCTCCGATCTCATAGAACGGAGTCGGACAGTTATAAATGCCCGGACAGGATACATGCTTCGAGTTACGAGTTTGACCGAACGTAGCCAGCGTGCCTTGGGAGGCATCTTTCGCGGTGAAGGCGATGCCGTCGTTCTGACGTACCGGACCCCATCGGTCGAGAAGCTCGGCTTCGATAGCCGAGAGGCTGGTCGCATCGTTATACCCGAACGCGATCGCATTGTACTGCACCTCGCCCATCGCGTTGATAGCGTTGGCGAGACTCGGAGCCGTAGTGCCTGACGCCATCGCTGTGATGGTCAAGCCCACGCCGCCGGGAAGGGATTCGCCATCGTAATACGAATGGCGGACGTCGATTCCGTTTCCGTAAAGGCCCTTTGCCTTCGCGGTAAGGTCGACTTCATAAGTGTTAGTTCCATCGATCGCAGCCGACACAGGGAGCTCTGTCACGAGAGCGAGAGCGGCCTGCACGGCCGTCGCGATCGCCGTGGCGGTGTCACCAGACGCGACTCCTACCGTGATCTTCTGGCCGGCAATCAAGAGCGAGAGCGTTCCTGCGGCCGTGGCCGGACCCGTGAAACTGAGTTTTCCGGCCGCGACTACTCCGGCGGAGTCCGCAGATTGCGGAATCACCGTGACTTCGGTCGACTTGTTATTATTGAAAATCTGCTTCAGCTGACCCTGGATCATCGATCCGTCGCCGAAGAGAGCCTTCGCTTGCGCGTAGCTAGTGACCTTCACCGGGACGTCCGCAACGGCGGTGCCGGCGGCGATCTTCATCCCGAGCACGAGAAGCTTATAAGGCTGAATCGTCGGACCCTGCTGCGCCTTCGAAGAATCGAATTCGACGTATGCGAACGGGACGCGACCAGAAACTGGGACCTGATTGAATGAAATTGGGGGCATTTTTTACGCTCCTTTGCTTTCTTTTTTCGACGCCGGTTTAGAAACCTCTTGCTTGACCTCGACGGCGTCGCCGGCGTTGAGGCGTTTCAACCAGAAGCCCGTTGGAGGCTCAGGAATTTCGATCCCAGATTCCGGGATTATCATTTTTGTTTTCGGATCCCGGAGCTTCAGGCCCGGCGCTGATTTAATTTTCATTTCCATCTCCTCGTTATGTGTCCAGACCCGTCATCGTGTCTTCGGAAAGTTCATTATTTTTATCGACGTTTTGAGGTTCCGCCGGACCAATCTTGATGTCCGCAGTTTTCAGATCGTCGAAGGTCGACGTATCGAGCTGCGGAAGCACCTGCCGGTAAGGCATCTGGAAAGTGATTTTCCCGGCGCCGATCGGCTTTTCACCATCATCAATGATGTCGAGGTCAGTGTCCCCGAGAATCGTATCCTCGCAAAAGCCGCCCTGCGTATAATCGGTAAAGATCACGGCTTCGATCAGGACCGCGAACGCGTCCACCTGGTCGTCTAGGTCGTCATCTGCCGCCGCGTTAACGGCTACCACGATCTCGATGGCGAGCTCCAGGTTCCGCATGTACTCGCGAGGAGACTCGAGCGATACACTGGCCGGCTCTTTATTCGTGTAAACGATCAGGCACGGGCACTCGTTGCGTAAAATTTTTCTAGCTCGGTTTCCGAAAACCTTTGTCCCGATACCAGAGATATTCGCGGCCTTTAGACTTGCGATTACACCTGCTCGGATTTGTTTTCGGATGTGATCGGCCATTTAATTTCCGTCCAGACTGAGAAGAAGTTTCGCGCCGTTTTCTCCGTCTTCAATTTTTTCATTTACTCGGTACTCGAGGCTGTTGACCGTTATGCGATCGCCTGGCTGAAGCTCAAAGGTAGGACCGAAAAAATCAGTCAAGTCAGACCACGCGACCCCGAAGCTTGGCTGAAACGAATCTACCGATGCCCCGGTGTTCAGGTCTACCGAATGCTGTACGCGTTCGAATACTCCCTGGATAGTAACTGAAGAATCTACTCCGCCTACAAAGCTCGATGTGTAAACGGCGGGAGTTTTGAAAACGGCGATCGCGGTTTTCAAAGTTCGATTCGCCATGTCCTCCCAGGTGTTTCCCATCGTTTAGTGGTGACGGCCGGCGACTCGAGAGCGCCATTTACTCGCGCCGAAACGCGCGTACCGTCAAACCCCGCTAAATTAGGCGACGATCCCAAGGCGGACGCGTCCGACGATGAGGCCGGCAGTCGAAGCGACGGCTTCGGTGCAGACGCCGATGAGCGTATTGCTCATTGCGGTAGTCGTGCAGACCTTATTGGTGTCATCCCAGTAGATCTTCGCGCCTTCGGTCCACGCTTGCGAGTCAGCCTTAGCCAATTCGAAAACGCCCTCGATGCAGAATGGTGCCCGAACCGTGTTCAAGACATCTTCTTGAGCGACGCCGAAGATCGTACCGATCAAAGCGCCTTGTCCGGAGAGCCGGTCGTATGGTGCGGCGAAGGTAACGGTTTCGCCAGGTTGAATGAAGTTTTTCATGAATCAGTCCTTTCAAGGTTTTCAAATTGAGGGGATCCCTTACACGGGATCCCCTAGGTTTTTTTACGACGCTATCCCAGCAGGGATTAGGCGCCGGCGTCTTTGTACAGGCCCCGGAAGTCGATCGCCTTAGCAGCGAAATCGAGGCGAGCCTTGATTTCCATGCCGTCGACGTCGAAGCCCTGGCGAACTTCCGAATAGACGCCTTCTTGGCCTTCCAAGTAGCCGTATTCGACCGTATCCACCGCGCCATTATCGGCGGCTCCGTACCAGGCGGTAGCGGAGTTAGCGTCGAGGCGTGGCTCGATGATCGGAACGAGCGACTTGATCGCCATCGGCACCGCGCTCGAGGTTTGGTTAGGAACGATCGAGCTCAATAGCTGATCGATCGTGGTTTCGAGAGCGGCCGGAGCGATGAGGTACTTCATCATGATGTTGAGGAAGTCGTCGCCGTTCAGACCCTTTTGCGTGCGCATGACCTTGCGGGCCAAGCCAAGCGAAGTTACCGATGGAGCGGATCCACCGGACGACTTCAGGTTTCCGTTCCGGAGAGGGACCGACGTGGCGAATAGCGCCGTGCCGTCCGAGAGAGCCGCGTTCGCCGTGAGGATGGCGTAAACGATGTCAGACTCGAGACGAGCGGCAGCGTTGCCGAATTTCGCCGGAAGATTCGCGAACGCGCTCAGGTCATCGTTGATCAGCACCTGGCGGGTGATCCCGATGATCTTCGCGTAGGTCGCGAGATTGTACTTCTCAGCCCCGTCGCCGAGCGTTCCGCGCTTGATCTCTCCACCTTCGAGCACGAGCTGAAGGTTAGGAGCTTCGCCGAGGATCGTGCGCGAGACTTGCTTGAAGTCCGGCAGGGTCACGCGCTTCGCCCATGGCACGAAGGTCCGAGGGGATTCTTCGTATCCTTGGCGGAGCGTCTTGTTCGCTACGTTCGCGAGCACGTTCGAGAAGTCGGACGTGGAATGGAATGCCCGAGTGGCGAGATCCATCTTGTTCATGCCACGGGTGGAGATCCCGCCGGCTTCGAGAGTGCTTCGCGCCATCTCGAGGAGCGACATGCCGACGAATTCGCGAGAATTCTCGTTGATCGCGACCTTGCCTGGGTTCGCCCGGTGCATGATGAAATCTTGCATCGCGTTTTTACGCGACTCGAGATTCGCCGGAGCGCCGCCAGTGGCGACGACATGACCCGGCTTGGTTTCGATCGCAGCAGATCGTTTCGCGAGCTCTTCGAGAGCAGCGGTTCGAAACTCCTCTACGGAGTGATCGCCGTCGATAAACTTCTTGGAGAAATCTCCATCGAGTTTATGCGTTCCGGCAATTGACCGAATCTGGTCCTGGCGGGTTTTTTCGGCCGCGCGCGCCTGTGCGCTCGCTTCTTTCTTGCCGGCTTCGATCTCGACCGGAGTCAAGGCAGGAGCGGCTGGGTTCGGGTTCACAATGGATTCTGGGGGCATATTTCGGACCTCCTTAGGTGCGAGTACTTCGGTTTCATCTTCTTCAGTTACGAAAACGCATGGTGTTCCGGCCTTTTTTTCCATGTTCCTGACCACTGCGTTTTCATCAAAACCCACAGGAACAATCGAGATTTCCATTGGCTCCCAGTCCACGGCGCGCCAGGTAGGGATGGTTTCGCCCTCCTTCATCGGTACCTTCTCGTACCGCTTCACCGAGTAGCCAACAGAAACATTTTTAAGAATTCCGGTTTCGATCTTTCGCGCGATATTCGCGACGTCCGGGGTATCGGCGAGTCGAATCGTAGCCGTGCCCTTCACTCCGTCGACAGCGGCGCGTTCGATCACACCGATAACTCCGTCGGATCCGCTGTACGAATCATGGTTATCGAGAAGCGGAGAGTTTCCCGAGGAGAGTCGGCTCATGCGGACGTTTTTCGGATCCATTGAGAGCTCTTCGTAGTAGCTCGAGTCCGATCGCCAGTCATAACGAAGGCCCTTTGCGCCAACGGACCAGACCACGTCGAAGGTCCGCTTCGCAGGATCGAAAGATCCTGGAGCGACGTCCGCCCGGACCTGAAGCTTCGAAATTTCCCGCGTTTCAGTAACGATCTTTTTAGGCATTCTGGTCACCTGCTCCTGTATTTCCGCCCGTTTGATCGGGAGGCTGTGCGTTCCCGCCTCGAGCTATCTGGCTCGGGTCGGTGTCAAGGACGAGTCCGAGCGCTTTCACGGTATCGGAATCTTTCTTCATTTCTTTAAACACTTCACTAGGAATTCTTCCGCTTTCACGAATCGATTCGGACAGCGAAACGAATCCAGATCGAACGGCATCCCGCTGCGCCGGGATTTCCTTAGTCGGATCAATCATCTCGCGGCGCGGAGGGGTCCACAGAGGCACTGTTTGATCGACAGACTTCCCAACGAGATCGGCGGCTTCCTGAAACCACGCGTAAATCGGATTGCAGAATCTCGGGATGAAGGTAATCCATCGCCACGCTTCGATATTTCGGTATTCGGAGATCCATCCCATGCGGCCGGAGGAATAATTCGTCTGGGAGTAATCGCCGGTCAAAGTCTCGTAGGTTATTCCCAAACCCTTGGCGAGCCCACGGAGTACGCGGACGGAGTGACCGTCATCTGCGGCCGAAGGCATATTCGGGAAGGTGATCGTTTTCCCAGGAGGAAGGATCTCGAGCGCGCCGGGAGAGAGCTTGTCAGAAATAGCAGTCTTCGCGTTGCCGGCTTCCAGTGGAGATTCGATGTCGCCGATAAAACCGGCGAAGCACGCTGCGATTTGCATCCGCATGTTGACCGCGTCTTCGAAAAGGTCGAAGTCGCGGAAACGAATCACGCACGGAGCGGCCCATCCGATTCCTCGAGCCTGTCCGGCTCGGTCCACCCTGAAAAGGTGGATCACATCTTTCGCGTCGACTCGTTTCGATATAAGTCCGGATCCAGTTTTAATTAATCCGAACTCTCCCGGATGGTGATCGAATAACCAGTACGCGACTCGCTGACCACGGTTATTAAACTCGACCCCATGGATGATGTATCCGTTTCCGTTCGCTCCGGTCTGAAAACTTTTAGTCGTGTCTAGATAGTCGCCCTCTAAAACCTGAATTTGAAACGGCACCGGAATTTTATAGCCGTCGCTCGGACGGCGCCATCGACGTACGACCATCGACTCTCCGCCCTCGACCATCGATCGAAACGCGAGAGATTGGAGTCCGCTAAAATCGTGAAGGCCATCGGCATCGCAATCGGTCGACTCCGACCACTTTCTCCACAGGAGACTCGCGGCGTCCGACTTCGACGAATCGGAGCTCGTCGGCTGGCATAGGATTCCGGTTCCGACCGTATTAGAAACGATCGCGGTTATTCCTCCGCCGGCGTAAGTATTATTTCTTACGAGATCTCGGCATCGATCGCGGACTACGCGAAGCGCATACCCTACTTCTGCATTTGCAGAAGATCCGAATCCTCCAACGGTGGTCCATCCATCGGTTCTAGGACCCCTTTGAGCAGCGTCGTACTTTCTCTGGATTGCCTGAAGATTCATCGAAGCCATGCGATGCTTCCGGCGGTTAGCTCCAGCGACCGGATTGAGATAATCTACGGCTTTGTCTATCCAGTTTTCTTTCATTTTTCGTCGGTGTCCGGGAATTTCGATACGCTTGGATAAACGCGCGTCGAAGCGGTTGCAACAAGTCCGAGCTCGCGGCGAATCACATCGCGCACGCGTAGAAGTTCGGTAGTCGATTGGTAGGTCACCTGCTTGTCAGAATATTTCACGGTGAGAGTCCCGGAAGCGATCGCTTCTTCGATCGCAGCAAGCTGAGTGGTCGTAAAAGCCATCGCCCTTTATCCTCTTCCACGGTCAAGCCACCCAGATTTTTTCCGGGCGATTCCATCGGCCGGAGGATTCTGCGTTGCCGCATTTCCTTTTTGTTCAGCGCCGGAACGGACCTCGGGTTTAATCGAGATCCCATTCTGTCCCGCGAGGTTCGCCCACTGCTCATCGTTGAAGCGATCGATCCCCACGGCGCACGCTGCCGCCCTTGCGTATATTCTACAGTCGAGTGCCTCGTTCCTGTCACGCGTTTTTTCCCAGGAGTACTTTCGATGCCCCCGGACGACATGGACGACGAGCTGCTCGGCGGTAAGCTGCTTGAAGTACTCGTCATCTCGTTCCGGGAAGTGGCAGAAACCAGTCGGGTAGGGCTGTCCTTCGACCGGAGCATCCGCCTTCAGCCACGAATAGAGCTCGGATTTTGCGACCGAAACGCCCACCGTCCAGAGTCTGAGGCCGCGCCGGATTTTTTTGCCGGCTATGTTCAGATCGACCATTGCCGGCGATCCGAGTAGTAAAACCGACTCGTCCCGACCCTTTATCGCCATGACCTTCGACATCGAGTGTTTTCTCACCCAATTATAGCAGTGCTGCGTGTTAAATCCGGTGTCCACGGCCATCATTTTGAGTCCGAGCTCGACTCCGGATGGATTTTTCCACGTCCGAAAGAGCACCTCGTCGAGCGCTTTCCACGGCACATCGCTCGCCGTATCTCCCTGGAGCATGAAGAAATCGACCGAGTAACTTTGCTTATCACGGCACCATCCGACGATTTCCACCTCGAGACGGTCCTTCTGCACGTCGACTCCGGCCGTGAGAAACACGACATCGACCGAAGGGATCGTGGCTTGCGCGTAACTTTCGCGGCGATCGTAGAGTCTCTGCCACTCCGGAGCGTCGCCCTTGTCTTTCCACGTCTCGCCCAAAACGGTATTGATGAAACCGCGCATCTCCTCCGGTTTTCCGAGAGCGTCGATCCACTGTTGCGCGGCCTCTGCCCAGGAAAACCATCCATAAGGCGAGTAGAGCGAATTCAAATGGAAGCCGGCGAGCTTCCCACCGCGAGCTCCCGGATATTCCGCGATCCACTTCGCACCATTCTCTTCCGAGAGAAACCACTCCTTCGAAGTCTCCTGGATCTCGCACGAGTTTACGTCGCAAATATATCTGACGTTCTGAGCCTCTTCCTTTCCGGAAGGCATCTTCACAATGTCGTATTTTATATTCGACCACTTCAAAACCTGGAGCTCTTTGCACGTCGGGCACGGGATATGATAGCGGCGCTTGTCGCTCGAATCGTACCCGGCCTCGATTCGCGATCGTCCGGCCATCTTCGGAGTGGAGACTCGGAAAATTTTCTTCCGGGCGAAGGTCCGAGTACGCGCGCGCGCGAGTGCCGACGGATCACCCTCGCCGTCGACGTCGCCGGGATACGCATCCTCCTCGTCGAGGAACAGATACCGCGCCGGCATAGACCGAAGCCCCACGGCGGAATTCGCGCCGGTGAGCACGAGCCGGCCGCCTGGGAAATCTTTCTCGAACATCGTATTTCCGGAGTCGCGTTCGCGCGCTCCCTTCACCTTCATCCGGAGGCGCGGGCTCTCGTCGATCAGTGGCTGGATCCGTTGCTTCGAATTTCGTTTCGCAAGGTCGACCGTCGGATTCACCGACATCATCGGACCCGGAGCGTGATCTATGATGTATCCGATCCAGTTATTTCCGCACTCGGTCCCTCCGACCTGCGCGCCCTTGATGAAGACGACTTCCTCGACCGGTGAATTCGAGGAGAGGCAATCCATAATTTCCCGGAGGTATGGGGTTCGAGACGTCGACCATCGTCCCGCTTCTGCCGACGCCTTCTGCGAAAGCATCCGGTGCGTATCTGCCCACGTCGACACGGTCATGATCGGATCTGGTTCGATCCCATCCCAAAACGCGCTGGAGTACCGTTTAAATCCGTCAGCCAGCATCGGGATCTTCCGACGGCTCCGCCAGGCCACTCTTCTCTCGGCCCACGCGAGCGAGCTCGATCAGTGCCTTGTTTATTTCTGCGTCGAGCATGATCTGAACCTTTACCGGATCCGATTCGGCCGCGATCTTACCGGAGATCCGCGCGCTCATCTGGGTCAGGTAGTCGCGGACGATCCGGCCGGCGTTAAATGCTCCCAGGGAAACCTTAGAAACCTCGGCCAGCAGTCCGGCCTTATGCTCGTAGTCGAGCTTCGCCATTTTCGCCGCGAACGATTCCTTCGCCGCGCGCGAGTCGGCGTAAACCCGAGACGACAGGGACGCCTTCGCCGACGGCGGCTCGTCACGCTGCTTCGACGGGTCGGTGGACGCATCCCAGTCAGGCCCGGCGGTTTCCGGGTCGATCCCGGTTTTCCCGCCGCGCGTTTCCTTTTTGATTCGTCCGGAGGCGATAGCCTTCTGGACGGCGTTTAGGTTCACGCCTCGCATTTCTGCGAACGCGCGAAGGCTTACCAGTTTTGCCATCGGTTACTTCTTCTTTTTCTTCTTCGATTTTTCTTTCGGCTGCCGGCGGTTTCGCATCCGCTCGAGCTCCTCGAATTGCTCCCCTGAGTCTAACACGGCGATCTTTCCGGAAAACTCCATCCACCGCTTTACGATGACGTCGGCGTACTTCGGATCGAGCTCCATGGTCCGGCATTTTCTGCCGAGCTTCTCGCACGCGATGAGCGTCGACCCGGATCCTCCGAAGAGGTCGAGCACGATCTGCGAACGCTCGGACGAGTTATTCAGCGCCTTCTCCATCAGCTCGATCGGTTTCATGGTCGGGTGTTCCGCGTTTCGCTGCGGTCTATCGATCGCCCAGACCGTCGTCTGCTTCCGGTCGCCGTACCACGAATGCGACCCGGACCCGTTCCATCCGTACAGGATCGGCTCGTGCTGCCACTGGTAATCCTGCCGACCCATCACGAGCGTCTGCTTCACCCAGACCAGGTGCTGCTTGAATAAGAAGCCAGCATCGGTCATCGCCTTCTGGAAATTCAGCGTCTCGGTCGCGGCGTGCGCGACGTAGATCGCGGCCCCTGGCTTCGTCGCCCAAAACATATTCGTGAAGGCGGCGTAGAGAAATTTATAGAACGCCTCCGCATCCATCTGGTCGTTTTCGATCGTCAGGCTCTCGCGCGTTTTCCCCTGGTAGTTTACATTGTAAGGCGGGTCGGTGAAAATCAGATCGGCCCGTTCCTTCCCCATCAATTTTTCCACGGCATCGATGCCGGTAGAATCCCCAACGAGTAACCGATGCTTCCCAAGGATCCAAACGTCCCCCGTCCGCGAGACAGCTTCTCGCGGGATGGATGGTACGCTCTCATCGTCGCCGCCTGGCTGGCACTTCTCTGCCTCCGGCATGAGCTTCGCGAGATCGTCGTCGCTGAATCCCAGCAGCGAAAGATCGAAGCCGACTCCACCGAGCGCCTCGAGCTCGCGCCGCAAAGTTCCTTCGTCCCAGCCGGCGTTCAGCGCTAACTGGTTATCCGCGATGATGTAAGCCCTCCGCTGCTGCTCCGACAGATGGGCTAGAATTATGACCGGGACCTTTTCTAGTCCAAGGTAGTTCGCGGCGGCGTGGCGGCCGTGGCCGGCTACGATGCCGCCCTTCTCATCGATCAGGATCGGCTGCGTGAAACCGAACTCCACCATGGACGCGGCGATCTGTTCGACCTGCTCTTGGCTGTGGGTCCGCGCGTTTTGCTTATACGGATTTAATTTCTTCAGTTCCCAGAGGGTCGCGCCCTCGGGGATTTTAACTTCTTGATCGCTCATACGGTCGCTCTCCGGTTCGCTGTTTTTATTTCGCTTCAGGCACTACTGGAATCTTTCTCGTGTCATCCGGGAACTCGTGAACGTGGACGGCCGATAGACATACGCCCATCATTACCCCGATCGCGAGTGCCCAGAAAAATAATTTCATGCTTCGACCTGGTCCTGTGTCGGGACCTCTGAAGGAAGTCCGATCTGTTCTTCTACCGGAGGCAGTTTCGCAATCTCATCATCGCGATCCACCTTCGCTACGCTCGGCCGTGCGTAGTAAAAAAGTTCCATAGAGAATCCCGACAGGCGAACGTAGCACCGATCGATCACTCCTTCGCGACATGCGCGGTTTAAATCTTCCTTCGAGGCGCCGAGTCCGTTCACGAGCTGCGACCGTGTCATGCCGAATCCCATCGTGTCTTGGTACGTCTCGTTTTTCCCTTCGTCGTTACGGCGAACCTTCATAGGTCCCTTAAGCTCTCGGCCGTTCGATAAAAGGTACTCCGAAATATCAACGATCACTTTGCCCATGCTCTTCCTCGATTCTTTTTTCCATTGCGTCGATCGCCGCGCGTTTCGAGATCCGCCAGAGGTGCGCGGTTATCGAGTCGTCGCCGTCGATTAGTTTCAAGTCCTCTTCGTGAGACTGGATTACCAGGAGCTTGCCCTCGAGCGTAGCGGTATCCACTTCGACATTCATCGCAGCGCGCCCTTCGGTTCAATCGTTTCTTCTCCGGCTACGCGGAACACCAGGCCATAGACGACGACCCTCCGCCCGTCCGGAAGCCTCGACGCGGCCGAGGTGGTCACCTCCGCCTCGAGCGCGATGCCGTTGCGAGAAATGTAAACGCGATGATCCGCGTCGAGATCGTTCGCGATTTCGGCCTCGCGCAATAGCGCCTTCAATTTGCCCACCGTCAGCCCTTGCT
>Ga0075522_10000179_pt1 | contig 42877 bp, 35 predicted proteins | sample NGEPerA_FD_74796 | JGI IMG/M metagenome (GOLD analysis project Ga0075522, IMG submission 74796) | Arctic peat soil microbial communities from the Barrow Environmental Observatory site, Barrow, Alaska, USA - NGEE PermafrostL2-A | ecosystem: Environmental > Terrestrial > Soil > Wetlands > Peat ... | reverse complement strand
GCAGCCAGCATCGAAGAGCTCGAGACGCTCTGGTCCCGCCATGCCGAAGCCCTCAGCCGGCTGCGCGCCGAATGGCCCGAGCTCAAGACCGTCCATGGGCTGCACTACGCCGAGATTCTCGGCCAAGTCTACGAGGACCAGAAGGCGCGGCTGAGCGAGGCTGGGGACGATGGGGAGGCTGGAGGCAAAGTGAGTGAGGATGCGGGTGACGGCGGTACCGTAGAGACGATAGCGGTCAGCAGCGCGTCAGCCGCCGCCGAGGTGAGCGATACCAGCGCACACGCCACCGCCATCGCTCATGGAGGCAATGCGGTTCAGACGGTAGCGAGCAACAGCGACGTAGCGGGCGTTCCCGTCAGCGACGGCGTTACGCTCCCGACCAGGCGGGGCCGTACCAGCGTGCAGCTCAGCGACATCGACAAATCGACCCTGCCGCTGGGCGCCCCCAAACGCCTACGCGATCGGGAGCATCTCCTGTTCGTCGGATCCCTGCCCTGCCTGGTCTGCGGCCGCAGTCCCGCCCATGCGCATCATCTGCGCTTTGCGCAGCCGCGCGCCATGGGCAGCAAAGTTAGCGACGAATGGACAGTGCCGCTTTGTCCTATCCACCACCGCTCACTGCACGATGTGGGGGTGGAAGAAGAGTGGTGGCATGCCAAGGCCATCGACGCTAAGGCCGAGGCGGAGAATCTCTGGCGGCGGCGCCATAGCACCCCCGCGGTGGCAGGCGGGGTGATGGTGGCTATCGCTCCGGATAGCACAGCCCCGGCCGGCGGGCAGCGACCCGGTCCTGACCCTGCAAACTCCCCAATAAAAACGCCGTCGACCGATGACCACAATCGGCCCCCGCCGATCAATCTGCGCGCCGATATGCCCCGCTCGCGGTAAGCGGGCTCTCCATCATCATCGCTCGGGCTATTTTAGGACTGGCTATGGCCAGCCAATTTCAAATCGACGCCGATCAACGCAACGCCCAGGTTAGCACCGGCCCTAAGGCGCTCCAGGGCTGGTGTACGTCACGGATGAATGCGCTCAAACACGGGCCCACCCGCGAAGAAGATCATCATCTTTGGTGAAACAGCAGATGAATTTGAGAAGTTCGTCTGTGAGCTCGTAAGCGCGCTCGATCCAAAGGAGGCGATCGAAGCCCAAGGGGCCGAGCGCACCGCTATCTGTGCCTAGCACCCGCGGCGTTCCTATCGAGGAGACTTTAGTAACCCCGTAGAGAGGGCAGTCGCGTCACAACTTGCGGTGCCGGAAGGTTTTTGAACCAAGTCATTGAACAAAACACAATTCCGGAAATGCGGAAGTGGGTCAGCTTTAAAATCCCGTATGCTGAAAATATCACTCGATGACCGAAATAGCATCTGGTGCCTGTGCGATGATTTTCCGCACGTCGTCACAGAAGTTTTGTGGCAATTGATCGTCGCTCATTGCGGAAATCTCTCCACCTAAATGCACAGCAGATAGCAACGTGTCATCTATGATTTTGGTTTGGTCCGCCGACAATTTAAATTGCTTTCCCGCATTTTTAAATGCCGTTTGAAGATTAGAATAATCCACGCCACACCGAGGCGCGGCAGCCGTCATATATGCATTTATCTCTACTACCCATTTTATGGCAGCAAATTGCAAATCGTCTGGCTCTCGTTTTTGCCGTGCAAAATAAATAGTCGCTCCAGCGAAACTGATCAGCGCCACAACTACCCCGGCAATTTGGAGCTGCTTTATCCGTGACATCAGCACCACCTTATAGGGGGAGGGGTTTGATCAATTTGGTGCAAGGCTCGACATTCTGACCTTTATCGCTTGCGTTGCAAAGTCAAACACTCTTGTGCCCCGATCAAAGGACTCTTTCTCGCTCGCAGGCGGCCAGATAAGCGAGGATTCGTCGCCGTCAGATGAACCGTCCGGTCTCCGGTGCGGTTTAATCCAGTGTTAACCGTAGTCATGCTCCATTCGTCTTCCAGCCAGCGACGGAGAGTCTCACGGTCATGCATACCGAAGCCCGCCACGTCGGGGGGCGCCAAATCGCTCCGACCTTCGACTATCTAACCGCTTCGGCTAATCGGCAGCCGATCGTTTTGGCAGCTTTAGCGTCGCCATTCGCTTGCCGTGTAACAAATGTTTACACAAAAATGGGGGCGGCGCTTTTTATAAACCTTGCTGCAACCTTAGTCGGTCAATTCCGCTTTAGTAGGTGGATTCCGAGTCGCGTGGTAGCACCCATTCCTGTATTATCAATTTAAGAAAACCCGCCTGACATAACGCGGGTTTCTCAGTCGGGGCTTCGTCAGTATCTCAAATGGGCAAGAACTTATCGCCACCAAGTGAAGCCGGGCATCACTGGCTGAGCCTGAGTGAGCGGGCGCCGCAGCGAGAGCGACACGATCGAGAAGACGCGGTTGCTCCGTCGCCTGCGATCTCGAATACATCGAGCGCTAATAGCTTCGGCTCGAAATCAAGGTCCTGGCGAAGAGCTTCGACATCCTTTTCGAGCGCACGAACGCGTATTGCTGGGGATAGGTTACGCATCCTGATCCTTGGCCTCAATTTCGCGCCGGAACTGACTGGGATCGGGAAATACACCGGCCCGCTGGCGGCGCGGCTCGCCCAGCGCGGTCACCGCGTCACTGTGGTGGCGGCACCGCCCTATTATCCCGCATGGCGGATCGGCGACGGCTATCGCGGCTGGGCGTGGCGGCGGGAGCGCTGGCAGGGCTGCACTATCATCCGCTGCCCGATCTATGTGCCGCGATACGTTTCGGGTCTGCGGCGCGTGGCGCATCTCGCGTCCTTCGCCGCCTCGAGCGTGCCGGCGGTGCTCGCCGCCGCCCTGGCCGGGAAGCCCGACATCGTTATCGCGGTGGCACCGACGCTGCTATCGGCGCCGACGGCGCTCGCGGTCGCCCGGCTCACCGGCGCAAAATCGTGGCTGCACATCCAAGATTTCGAGGCGGAAGTGGCGCGCCATCTGGGCCTGCTGGGGCGCGTCCTCCCGAAACGCACCAGCGCCGCGTTCGAACGCGCGGTGCTGAAGCGGTTCGATCTGGTCTCCTCGATCTCACCCCGGATGGTGGAACGTCTGGCGGAAGAAAAGGGCGTGGCGAAGGACCGCTGCTTCCTGTTCCCGAATGGCGTCGATTGCGAAGCGATCCGGCCACTCGGCCGGCCGAGCACGCTGCGCCAGGAATGGGGATTACCTGAGGACCGCGTGATCGCGCTTTATTCCGGCAGCATGGGCGAGAAGCACGGCCTTGAGATTCTCATCGACGCGGCGCGGCTTCTCGCGATGGACACCGATGCCGACTGCGTCGGCGCGGCCCCGCTCATTCTCATCGCCGGCGATGGACCGGTGCGCGCACGGCTCGAAGCGGCCGCGCGCGGTGTGTCCAATCTGCGTTTCGCCGGGCTGCAGCCGGAAGAGAGCCTCAACGAACTGCTCAACCTCGCGGATATCCACCTCTTGCCTCAGCGGGCGGACGTGGCCGATCTGGTCATGCCATCAAAGCTCGGACCGATGCTCGCCTCGGGGCGGCCAGTGATCGTGACCGCTTCGCCCGGAACACAACTCGCGGAGGCAATGGCCGGTGCGGGCGCTGTCGTACCGCCGGGCAACGCCCCCGCGCTCGCCGCGGCGATCCGCCACTTCGCTGCCAACCCAGCGCTGCGCCGCACGCTCGGCAAGGTCGCGCGCGCCCGAGCGGAGGCGGAGATGAGCGCGGAGCAAATCCTTCGTCGTATGGAGGACCGACTCGGAGTGCTAACTGGAAACGGATCCCTATCCTCCGGCGGGGCGGCCATCGTTGAGAGCGGCGCCGTCGGTCCCACGGCGGGCTGAGGGCATAGCCGAACAAGCAATAAGAGATTGGCCCATCTTCTGACTTGAATCGCCGAAGATCGTCCTGACGATGGAACCTAGTTTCCCGCGAATGCTCGACAGTTCAAGCGATCCGCAGTTCCATGCCGTCTATTGGCGCTTTGCCACGATCCTTTTCTACGGCAGCAAAATTTTCAACTCGATGGCGGAGCACATCCTCCTCACCAACGTCCTCGAGGCCGTTGAATTAACTTCGCGTGAACAGGCGTCATGAAGCCCAAGCAAGCGACTGTTTCAATCTCGCGCCGCGCCGCGCTCGCCGGCGCAATATCGGTGCCTTTGCTTGGTGGACGTTGTCTTTCGTCTTCGGCGCTAGCAGTAACGGAAGAACCCAGGGCAGTTTTTGCCCATTATATGGTTTGCTGCCCAATGACGGGCGGCGGCGTTACTACGCAAGACTTCGCTGCCGAGATTGAGCAAGCGCAGGCACATGGCATTGACGGATTTGTCCTCAATTGCGGGAGTTGGGATAAGGAGCCGCGATACCACGCCTATGGCAGGCTAATCTTTATGGCCGCTTCAAATCTCGGCACCGGCTTCAAGCTTTTCTTTTCTGCCGATGGGTTACCACTCGACGAAACGATCGCCATGGTCGCCGAGTTCTACAATCACCCGAATATGTTCCGCTATCGTGGGAAACCAGTCCTTTCCACCTACGGTGGCGATGATGAGTGGGGTAAGGGCTTGCTAAAATCTCTAGCGGATATGGGCAAACCGATCAGCTTTGTGCCATTCTTTTTTCCCAAGGGTCCCGACAAGCGTTTTACTACAGAGACTATTGAACAGCTGATTGCGGAAAACGGGTACGTGGACGGCTTTTTCTTTTTCGGGGCCGGCGGCCAAAGCGACGAGATTGCCCGCCTCAGTAAGCAAATCGGCCAAGCGTGGCGACGCGCCGGCAAACTCTACATGGCCCCGGTGACGCCCTATTACTGCGCATTAGCGCCGAACAATAACCGAGTATTCGAAAGCCGTGGCTTCGAAGGTATGGCGGCGCAATGGGAAGCAGCGATCAATGTAAGCGCCCAATGGGTTGAAATTGTTACGTGGAATGATTGGGGTGAATCGACTTACGTAGCGAGTTTCGGCCCACCCAGCGCAACAGAATTGTGGGAAGGCGCCTGGGGTCCACGTCTTTCGCATGAAGCCTATCTCGCCGCAAGCACCTATTATATTCGATGGTTCAAGACCGGAGACAGATCAATCCGCACGGATAAACTTTATTGGTTCTACCGTCTCGCCCCGCATTCGCAACCGGGAACAATCGACCGCTCTACAAATGCAATCGGCTACCCAAATGGCGCCATCAGATTGGAGGACCGCGTCTTTGCTAGTGTCTTTCTTACTGCGCCAGCACATGTAAATATCGCGAGCGGTGATCGGCGTTACACATTTGCGTTGCCTGCGGGAGTGCACCATCTCAATGCGAAATTTGCGGATGGGCCACAGCGGTTTTCGCTGGTGCGGAATGGACAAACCTTGTTAAAAGGCGATGGCGCATTCCCTATTTCAGAAAATAATTGGTCTAATTTCAATTACCTGTCTGGACAGGCTGACCACCTATGATACGGGCACGGGACATTGAGGAGTCGGGAACACACTTCTTGTTATGGCTGCAAGGGATTGCACAATCAGCCCGAGAAAATCGCCTGATTGCGCATTTTGTTCGCGATGAGATGATAGGACTTACATTTTTTTCCTGGCGCATCCTTAGCGGTGCTGATTTGAAACATCTACTAGGTATGCTGTGAGCGTCCGTTTTAGACTTATGGGTTCATTTGCGGCTAATTGTTTTGGTTATGCCGTAACTATTATCGTCCAATTCGGCCCGGTCGCTATTTTACTCGTCGCTTGGGGACCGTCTCTTTATGGCGAATGGTTACTTGCCAGCACGATTCCAAATTATCTTGGGATGAGCGATCTCGGCCTGAGCTCCGTTCTCGGCAATGAAATGGTACTAGCGGTCGCACGCAACGATCGCAAAAAAGCCAATGCAGCATTTCAAAGTATCGGACTAGTTCTACTTACGCTAGGTCCAATCGTTTTCACGCTGGTGTTTGTGTTTCTGACACAATTTCCTATTGCCACGATATTGGGTATCAAATCCATTTCGCCTAACGGGTTCGTTTCCTTAATTGGCTTACTACTCATTCAGTTATGGCTTGGGCAGCAGATCGGTGTCATTGCGGCCGGCTTTCGATGTGCAGGTTATTATCCCCTGTCGATGTTCTTGAATAATCTGTCCAGGCTGCTGGAGTTCCTTTCACTCGCAGCAGCCGCCTATATGGGAAACGGCCCAATCAGGGCTACTGTAGTAATGATCTCTGTTCGCGTTATCTGCTTAGTGGGTCTGATTATTCTTCTTCGTCTGATGGTACCATGGCTACGATTCGGAACGAATGAGGCGCGGATCAACATTATTAGATCTATGTTGCGCCCAGGTTTTGCTTTTTTGATGTTTCCAATCTCGAACGCAATCAGTATGCAAACACCTTTACTTATTATTGGTGCACTTATTGGACCCAACGCAGTAGCAGCATTTGCCACAACAAGGACTATCAGTCGAGCAATTCAGCAATTAACGAATATCATTAACAACTCCGTATGGCCGGAAATGTCGTTCGCATTCGGTAAGCAGAATCTAGAGATGTTGAAACGGCTCTTTCGTTTGTCAGTAATCACATCGATATGGATCGGTTTATTTGGAGCTGTTGTTCTCGCTGTATTTGGGCCATCCCTTTATAAGCTGTGGACTCACCAACTCGTGGTTTTCGATCCTGTGTTATTTGATCTCTTATTGATTGTCATGGTGGTGAACACTTTATGGTTTACAGCCTCCTTTGTGCTAGCCGCAATTAATCGGGTTACCGGCTTGGCATCTGCATATTTTTTCGGGAATTTTGCCGCCGCGCCTATTTGCTATGCTCTCGGGCTTGTCGCGGGCACACGCGGAATAGCGCTCGGATTGATTTTTTGTGAAATAGCGATCGCGTTCTACGTGCTACCGGTATCATTTCATGTCGTCAGGGAGAGTTTTGCCGACTTCGTCAAAGCGTTTCTTTCGCCCTATAAATTGCTTGAATTGATTCGATCGGGGTCGATTCAATGAATATGAACCAAAAGACCCCCGCTCGCGCGCTTTGCAGACGACTGGCTGCTGTGGAGAGCGGCGGAATCGATTTCGCTTGCTTGTACTGTTGACCGTCATATCGCGTTCTCTGATGGAGCTATAGATGAAACATGAATTGAGCGTTGGCATCTGCATTGCGACATATAATCAAGCGCAATATCTCAAGCTCGCGATTGCCTCAGCGCTGGCTCAGACTTATCCGGTCGATGAAATTTGGGTTTCAGATGACGCTAGCACTGACGATACTGCGGCTGTTATGGCGGATATTGTTAGCAAATGTCCAGAGGTGCGCTATTTTCGTCAGCCTAAAAATCTTGGGGTGTCAGGCAACACGAATTGGGTATTATCGCAGCCAAAAACTGATCTTTTAGTACGTCTCTGCTCGGATGATCTTTTGGAATCGGAGTTCGTCCGTGTAATGGCTGCCTTAATGGCAAAATTTCCGCGTGCCGGGTATGGTCATACCAATATCTTTCAAATTGATGCGGATGGTACTCGTAATACGATACGCAGACTGGCGCCTCGCCGGGCTTACGAACCGTCAGAACGTTCCCTTCGCCGCTGCGCTTCAGGATACAGAGTGGCCGCTAACGTAATTATTTATCGGTCGGCGGCGCTTCGCGCAGCAGATTATTTTAAGCCACGCTGGTCATTCTGCGAAGATTGGGATCTCTCTATTAGAATCGCTGATCTGGGGTGGGGAAATGTATTCTCGCCTTTCGTATTGGCGAGCTATCGCGTGTGGAACGACACTAAAAATCTAAGATTTAGGCGGAGCATCATCGAAATTTCAGAAACGCGTGCAATCTACAATGAGATGTTGGAACCCATCTACCGAGCACGAGGGTGGAACATAGCTCGGCTGCAACGCTTTCGTCGGAAACGCGCAAAAGGATTCGTGAGCATTCTTAGCTCACCTGTCTTCTCAGAAGCAGAGAAAGAGGAGCTATTGCGGCTCCTAAAAATGCTCGGGGATTCACTTGGCTTGCGGTTTCATATTTTCCTGGAAGGCCTAGGGCTTGGAGGTATACTACGAGTTAAGGATCTAATTATTAGAATGATGAAATCTGTTTTAAAATTTGGATTTTCACTTCTAACCCATTTTCCGACAGTGGCCAGCCAAGCACTTCATAGAAAGTGATATGGTGGTAACAGCACATTCTAGAAATGCTTGATCATTTCCCCATTGCGCGCCGTCGTGTGCACTTTCGAGCAATAGTTTCCTAACGAGTGTAGTGTTGCAGTATACTGCCGGCTCGTCCGACGACGATCGGGAATAATCTATTTTTCGCGGAACTACACCGAGCGTGACATGATTCCAATCGCCCTTTTTGTGCAGACCGGCATCTGGCTTTTGCTTTTTGCGATGTTCATGCGGAGTCGCACGGGATCAGTCTATCATCCATTTTTCTACTACCTTATTTTTCACGGGATCGTCTTCGTTATAAGGCCGATACTAGTTTACACGCTCAACTTCGATCATGTGTTTTATTTGATGCGGTTTTACCCGTCTGAAGATGAATTCATCTTTGTCCTAGTACTGACGACGGCCGGACTTATTGTGTTTGCCGTGACATCCTGGCTTTTGGATAAAGCCTCTCCGCGCTACGATCGCCAGCACCAAGCCGGCTTCAGCCCCGCTGAATGGCATGCATTTTGGGTAATGGTTCTGATGCTGGGACCTTTTGCGCTTTATTCCGTCTATTACAGTTTGAACTCGATCGAGAATGTACAAATTGGCGGCAATCCCTTGATCGGTATGAATCGCGATTTGACGAGCGGTGTGATGGTGTTTACCAACACCACCGGCTATATCGTCGACGCGCAGATTGCTCTCGGCACCATCTCTCTCATGTTTCTGTGGGGCATGCGTTTCCGGCTATGGGCATTCATCCCGTTGATATTTTATTTATCAGAGCATGTTTATCTAGGATGGGGACGCTGGGCCATCATCCTGACGATTGCGATGGGAGGATTGCTTTTCTTGCTGCACCGGAATTACCGCTGGCTACCCTTGCGCATCGTCCTTGTTGTGATACCGGCGATGTTGGTGTTTCAGCAATTGGGACAAAATCGTGAATACGTCCAGGACATGTTAACGGGTGAACAATCAGCCGAACCCGACCAAGACATGAGTTGGATCGAGAGGCAAGATGGCCCCGATTTCGCCAATTTCGACTTCTTGACTTATGTTGTCGATGTAGTCCCGGATAAATCGGGCACATATTCCTACTTCACGCAGTATCTTCAGCTCTTGACCGAGCCAATTCCGCGCATCCTCTGGCCGGGCAAGCCTTATGGTTCGCCCGTTTCGCTCGTTAACTTTAACGATTATGGTAATTTCGTTGGCTGGACGACTTCCCTTGTAGGCGACGGGTGGATGAGTTTCGGCTGGTTCGGAGTCATAGCTACCATGGCTTTCGCCGGCTATATTACCGCTCGGATGCATCATTGGTTTTGGCAAGGAACCGCGAACAATTTCAAAATCCTGACCTATTGTGTTTTTGTGCCCCTGACCATGCAATGGTATCGTGACGGTGGCATCTCCATTGCAAAATTCGTTTTCATGACTATTGGTCCGATCCTTCTTTGGAGATTGGTGCTGACTCTGCTTAGGGGTTCGGGCGTGGGCGCGCGAAGGCGCCTTAAGCAAATCGGCTCTACGCCTGCTATGACTGATCGACAGCCCCCGCGGAGATAGATCCCTCATCACCTTCGATCGCAGTCGCGCCGTTTGCCAATGAGCTCACTGAAGATGCAAGTCGGAGTCTTCCATCCTGGAACGCAGCATTCCTGGCAAACCGCGCTAGCGTTCCAGGAAGAGGGTAACTTAGCCTGGTACTCAACCTCGGTCTTTTATGATCCGAGACACTGGCCCTATCGGATCGAATGCTATGTTCCCGCACGCTACCACCAGCGCTTGCACCGGGAGTTCACGCGTCGCTACACGCCACTCCTCGATCCCAGTTTGGTGCGCCATCTCGGTTGGTGGAAATGGCTTGAGACTGCCGCAACGAGGCTCAACGCGCGAAAGCTCGGCAGTCGGTTGAACCATATCGGCGACGTCCGATTCGGCGCTCAAGTCATTCGATTGATCGAGCGCGAGCCGGTCGATCTGGTTTGGGGCTATAACGGCTCCGCGCTAGAGGTTTTCCGCTGGGCCAAACCGCGAGGCATTCGCTGCATTCTGGATCAGACAATCGGCCACCCAGTTGCAGAGAATACCATCATGAAGACCGAGCACACGCGGAACCCGGATTTCTTCTTCGGCGATTACGAAGCTTTTCCGCAAGACTGGATCCAACGCCAGGATGAGGAGGTGGCACTTGCAGATCATGTGGTCGTGGGCTCGGAATTCTGCGCTCGTACCATGATCGACAATGGATGCCCCACAGATAAAGTATCGATTGTGCCCTACGGCTATGATGAAACCATGATGCCAAATAAAATACCTGCGCGCTCCGATCCGCGCTCTCATCCAGTGAAGTTCATCTTTGTCGGCGCGGTCGGTCCGCGCAAGGGTGTACCATATCTTCTTCGAGCCTTTTCCAGGCTTCCGAAGAACGCTGCGTCGCTCACTCTTGTAGGGCGCCTCGATATTCCGGCCAATACATTCATGCGCTTCGCGGATTACATACATCATGTCCCGCAGGTTCCGCGGTCTGAGGTCGCACGTTATTTCCTGGATGGCGATTGTTTCATTTTTCCCAGCTTGTTCGAGGGCGGCGGGATTGTTTTATACGAAGCGCGCGGCGCAGGACTTGGAATCATTCAATCGAATGCCTGTGGGGATGGCGTTCTTAGCGACCGAAATGGAATCGTTCTGCGGTCAATTTCTGCGGACACAGTCCTTCAGGCGATGGAATCGGTGCTGGACCATCCTGACCGATTGGTGAATTGGCAAGCAGCCTCGTGGGAGATGCGGGAGGAACGGACATGGGGTCGATACAGAGAAAAAATCCGTCAACTTGTCATGTAGTATTGCCGGTGAGCGTTTGACTGGGTGCCGCCAACTTTTATGTTCGCCCCCGCACGGGTCGAGCGGGAGTGCCGTAGCAGATCATGCCTTTCGGCAGGTCGTGGAACACGGTGCTACGCGCGCCGACGACCGTGCCGTCGCCGATGGTAACGCCGAGTGCCACAAAAACGTCGCTGGCGATCCAACATTCGGCGCCGATCGAGATCGGCGCAGCGAGTATATCGAAGGTGATGCTTGCCGGGTCGTGGGTGCCGGCGCAGAGATACGCGCGCTGCGAGATTACGCTATGGGGGCCGATGCGAATATCCGAAAGCGAATAGAGCGTAGCGCCGTCGCCGATCCAACTATGGTCGCCAATCCAAACCTTCCACGGATAGGTAATCTCGGCCGAGGGCCTGATCAACGCGCCGCGACCCACATGCGCACCGAAGAGCCGCAGCAGGAAGCGGCGCCACCCATAGAAAACTTGCGGCGACAGGCGGAACACCGTCGCTTGGACGAGCCACCACAGCTGCACGGTGATTCGGTTGCGGCCGCGGAATCCCGCCGGCACCTGAAAGCGGCTTAGATCCTGGTACCCTGCGACTTGCCGAGATTTAGGGTGCATCGAGTGTTCCGGCTGTTTTTCGGTGAAGCGCCTGTTTAGATCGTGGAGAGCCAAGACCCTATCCTACCAATTGTCTCTGGAGCTCATGCAAATCTTGCCGGGACCGCGCGAAAAGCGCTATGGCCTGTTCCGTTGCGCGCTTCGACGCCAGCTCCAACGCATTAGGCGAGCTTGCGTAGTCCGATAAGATCGCAAGGGCTTGAGAAACAAAATCCTCGCCGTCCTGGACGACAAACCCCGCCTCGCCTACATCGTCCCAAATGCACCCGCGCGAAGCCGCGATGACCGGCACGCCGGCAGCGAGCGCTTCCAAAATTACCAGCGGTTGAGCCTCATTCCGGTATCGGGTCGGAAAGAGAAAGACGTCAATGTCTCGGAAGAACGCATCCTTCTCCTCGCCATAAGCCGGGCCCCGATATTCGAACAAGGAAGAGAATTTCATTTCGAGATCGATGACCATTTTCTGGATTCCGGGATCGGTCACCGGCCCCGCGAGAACGAGTTGCATTGACAGCCCAGCCGCCTGGCAGCGGCGGAAGACCTCGAGCACGGTATCGACGCCCTTGTCCGGCAGCAGATTTGATAGATGGCCCAGCACAAGCGTTTTTCGGTGTCCTGAACAGCGCGGCTGGGGCGTGCCGACCAAAGCAGCATTCGACACAGTCATGACCCGCTTCGCCTCTGGATAAAGCGCTTTAAGCCTCGCGGCCATGTCCCGACACAGACAAATATGGGTCGCTCGCGAGCCGGCAGCTTTGACGATTATCGCCGCAATGAGCGTTCGTTTGCCGAAATACGCATAACTGTGATGATGTATGAAGATGTCCTGCCGCAAAATTCGCGCCGTCGCGATCAAAACGGCATCGTAAATTTGCCCCATTCCGCCCGAGATCGAGAAATATACGCTTTGGAGGTTTTTCGAGTTTGACAGCATCAACCAAAAAGCGCGGCCCACTCGTGCGATACGAATGGCGTGGTAAAGGCCGTTCCTTCCCGTTCGGCCCGGCGATAAGTTTATTTTTCTTACCTTGGCGATTTCACCGAGGCTGTTCGCAAGACGATCAGTGATGAGCGCGGCGCCATGCAGCGGGGGCGGAAAAGGGCCAACCACCAGCACGACGGGACGCCGCCGCCGGAATTCCTCGTTCTGGTTCATTGGCATTAGTTTAGTTCCTAGGCTCTGTCGGCCCAGTGAGCGGTGGACCTCTGCTGCTTCGCTTCCCGGCTAGCCTAGCATTATTGAGGGTCGTGTACTAACCTTGTACTCGGATATTTCAAAGTCGTCTCGTACTTTTCATGGATATAATGAGTTATGAGCAATGGGACCGCAGGAGATTTGCCAAACGGTGTGCGGACATCGATCGAGCCCGGCCGCCGAAAGCATTTGAAGCGCGTCATTTTCATCGGCCTCTGTGCAGTCATCGCGGTGGCTCCTGCGGTGCTGGCTGCCGTACAGCCTCTGGCCTGGGAGACCGCGGGCCTTTGCATCGCCCTGCTTCTGATGATGGATCTTCTACGCCCGATCGATGAGCAGCGTCTTATCAGCAAATATCTTTTTGGACCTGGCCTTCTCTTCGTCGCCGTCGTCGCCTTCGTCATTGTCCAGATTATGCCGTTGGTTCCCGACGCGTGGCAGAATCCGGTTTGGAGTTTGGCATCGGAAGCACTGGGCCGCACCGTGGACGGCGCAATCGCCGTCGATCGACCAGCGGCGTTGATCGGGCTGTTTCGCCTTCTCAGCTACGCCGGAATCTTTTATCTCGCCGTAGTTCTCTGTGGCGAGCCGTCGCGCGCCCACGCTGCCGTGAAGCTGGTCTCGATATCGGGCGGTATCTACGCGGCTTACGGACTTGTCGTCTATTGGTCGGGCAACAAGACCGTTTTATGGTTTCCGAAATGGGCCTATGTGGACGATCTGACCGGGACATTCATCAATCGGAACTCTTTCGCTACATATCTCGGGCTCTGTACGCTCGCCGCACTATGCTATCTCATCAAATCGTCCGAGCAGTTGCATCTCTACGGTCACTGGCGCCACAAGGTTGACCTCGCGATCGATTTCGCGAGCCGGCGGGCCCTGATACTCATAGCGGTATTTCTCCTGACCACTGCATTGTTCCTGACACATTCGAGAGGCGGCCTCGCTTCGACGCTGGCCGGAATCCTGACCCTGGCGCTCACGATGGCTATGAGCCCGAGCCTGAGGCGGCTGCGACGGCTGGGATGGATCGCGCTTCCGCTGGCGATGGTTTTCATCGCGCTTTTCATAAGCGGGGGAGCGACCATCGATCGCCTCATGGGCACCGATCTTGCGAGCGAAGAGCGGTTCTCGGTTTACCGGCTTATCCTGCAGGCGATCGGTAATTATCCCTGGTTCGGTACCGGCCTGAACTCGTTCATATCCGTGTTTCCGATCTACCGTACGGCGGCGGTCACGCGTTATTTCGACTTGGCTCATAACGATTATCTGCAAAACCTTCTCGAGCTCGGGATTCCTGCAGCCTTATGTCTCTTTGCGGCGGTTCTCTGGTTGGCGGTAATCTGCTTTCGCGGCTTGCGCCTGCGCCGTCGCGATGCGGTCTTTCCCTGTCTCGGCGTCGCGGCGACCGTCTTGGTCGCGCTTGATGCGACGGTGGATTTCAGCCTACAGATTCCGGCGGTGACCTATACTTATTGTTTTCTGCTCGGCGCGGCGGTTGCGCAGTCCTGGTCGTCACGCCAAGTCCCGTCTGGACGTTTCAGGAAGAAGAACCCAACGCGTTCTCAAAAGGCGCCAGCCGCGCGGGTTCCGAAGCCCGGGCAATCCTAATCGGCGGAATATGGCCTTCGTTTAGTACGGTACTGACCGGTCGGTGCCTGCTATACGCCTATTTAGACGTTAAGATGGTTAAAGAATTCATTGCGCCATGCTGCATCTATCCCGAGAGTTGCTTTTAAGTTCACGCACTAGAATTGAATCAGTATTCTCTTCCCTACAACGGGGCTGGATACATCCATAAAAAATCGCAAGACCACTCGGTCGGGACCGGTCATGAGCGTGCACATGCCCAAGGTATTGGTTATTTCCACTCAACGCTGGCCAATTCCGGCGCGAATCGCATCAGCTTTAGCTAGAGTAGGCTTTGTCGTTGGTTCGATTTCTCCCTTCAGAAGCTATATTCGCAAAATTCGGGCTGTGCATCGCCATTACACCTATCGACCCTGGGCTCCGGCTAATTCTATCATCCGCGCAATTGAACACTGGTCTCCCGATTTTTTGGTGTGCACAGACGACGAAGCCGTCAAAGAACTGCATGATATTCATGTCCGCGCAACGAATGAACCCGCCGTCACCCGTTCTGTAAAGCTCATCAAATTGATTGAAACCTCACTTGGTAATAAAGAAGGATTTGAATTTTCACGAAAAAAAAGCAAACTCTTGCTTTTAGCCAAATCCTTAGGGGTGCGTTGCCCGCCGACGGTCGCGATTTCTAATCGGGACGTCGATAGTCAACTCGACGCGGTCACCTATCCAATTCTCGTCAAGGGGGATGGATCGTACGCGGGCAAATCTGTTCGGATCGTTGAGGACGCGAGACAAGCCAGAAGAGTCATATGTGAATTCCAATTGCCGCCCAATTGGCCGACCCCGCTGAGAGCATTTGTCGCTCGGTTTTTTCCGAGATCAATTGTCAAATGGATACGCAACGAACCGCCTGCCGTCTGCATCCAGGGTTTCATTGGCGGTTCCGTTGCAAATCGAGCCGTCGCATGTTGGGAGGGCGAAGTGCTTGCTGGAATCAGCGTGCGGGTCCACGTGAGTATTTACCCCTTTGGCGCGGCCGCGCTGGTTGAGACTATCGATGCCCCTGAAATGACGGACATTGCAAATGTACTGGTGAAACGTCTCAACCTGTCCGGTATAATCGGCTTTGATTTCATTCTCGATTCTGCGAATCATGCGTGGCTCATTGAAATGAATCCGAGGGTTACGCCCGTTTCCTACCTCTGTCGTTCCACCAATCTCTCGGCTGCCTTATTTTCTAAAGTTGCAGGAATTCGCTTTCGCTCTCAGTTTCCCGATGTACAGGGAAAACTTATTGCGTTGTTTCCCCAAGAGTTGCAGCGTTGTCCTCATAGCGAATTCATATCGTTAGGCTGTGATGACGTTCCCTGGGAGGAACCAGAACTGGTTCTTACCTTATTGAAGGAGGCCTTGAAAGGCGGAGCACTAAACCGGCTCAGAATGAGGAGCCGGAATCGCCGAAGTTCTATGATACAAAAGCTCCAACGCAAAGCAATGATCGGCTCTGAAAACAATCAACCGCCGTTCAATTAAATCATATGAGATTGGCTGAGACCTCGTGCTGATTATCCGCGATACAAAGCCCAACTATTTCCATGAGTTGGCGCTGTTCTCATGAATGCGATTCTTCCCGTTGCAATCATTGGAGCTGGCCCATACGGACTAGGGCTGGCAGCGCATCTGAGTGCTCTCGGAGTGGGCTTCCGGATCTTCGGCAGACCGATGGAATTTTGGCGGACGCAGATGCCATTAGGTATGGCGTTGAAGTCCGAGGGATTCGCGTCGAACCTCTATGATCCAGGCGGTCGCTTTACCTTAAAGCGCTTTTGCGCGGAGCGCGACATAGCTTACGCGGATATCGGACTGCCAGTACTCTTGAGCACTTTCACTGCCTACGGGCTGGCATTCAAGGAAGAAATGGTTCCGAATTTAGAAGAAAGGATGGTTGCCGCAGTAGCGCGGCGGAGAAGCGGGTTCACGCTTACTCTCGATGACGGCGAAGTTGTTACGGCGCGACAAGTTGTTTTGGCGGTTGGCATCGCTCCCTTTGCCAATATTCCTCCGTCGCTGGCGGGCTTGCCCAGTCCGTTTTTGACCCATAGCTCTCAACATCACGATCTCCGACGATTTAAAGGAAAAAGCGTCGCGGTGATCGGTGCCGGCTCGTCAGCGATGGACTTAACAATTTTGCTGGGTGGTGCTGGCGCGATTGTGCAAATGATCGCGCGCACTGAGGTGCTTGTTTTTACCAAAAAGCCAGCCCTTATCAAGGAATTTTCCAATTCAATCTGGCATCCGATGAGTGGAATAGGTTGTGGCTGGCGTATAAAAATCTTTGCCGATGCGCCGTGGCTATTCCACTACCTGCCGCAAAGGCGCCGCCACAGCTCGGTACGGAGGGCTGCCCCGCCCGCCGGAGGATGGTTTATGAAGGACAAGATCGAGGGCGGACCACCTCTCCTTCTCGGCTGCACGTTGAAGCGCGCTGAAATTCGAGACGGCCGGGTCCAACTTGAGATGACCACGCCGGAAAAAGCCAAGAGAGATGTGGAGGTTGACCATGTCATCGCGGCAACCGGCTATAGAGTTGACCTCCGCAGATTGACCTTTCTCGGCTCTGAAATTCAGTCGCAATTGAAAACGGTTGAGAACACTCCTGTTTTGTCGTCCGGTCTGGAATCTTCGGTTCCGGGCCTATACTTCGCCGGACCGACCACGACTAACAGCTTTGGACCGGTCATGCGATTCACATTCGGCGCTGGTTTCACTGCCCGTCGACTTGCTCATGTGCTCGCCAAACATTCTCGGTGAGCCCTGCAATTTCTTGCGACTGTTGTGGCCCGTAACGTGCGGTGACAGATGTGATTCGTTCCGGCATGGCGAGGAGATCGTTCCGTGCTTAGCAGCGCAATGCCGATTATGCCCCGTCACCGTCGCATCGGTTGAGCCGCCGCCGGATACGGGACGGCCAACAATCACGTACGTAAAGTGCCGTGCTTCAAGCAGATGCAGTAGGTCTTGAGCGGCACGAAGCCATCCACCCGACCGCTGCGTCGCGCCGCCGGCAGCAAACGTGCCAAGATCGCCCATTCCTCGTCGCTCAGATCACACCGCATGATCACACCTCCAACGTCCGTGTGACTCACGCATTGTAATTCAAGCTCTTATATGGAACCTATTTTTGTTGAAGTGCTCGATCGAAATCATCAAGCCGTCCCGGCTGAGTGGAGAGAGCATGTCTAATAATTATTAGGCCAGGTCCGTTATTGGCCCGCGCGAGCGCGAGCAGGTCATTTGATTGGTGATCCCACGCTATGCGCACTTGTTCACTCCACATTTCTCGATCGTCCGCATCCAAATGAGCCCACAATCGTAAGCCGAGTGCGGAACGCCATAGGCTGAGATCGGGGTCAAAATTGCCCAATAGGATGGAAGCTCTGAGGGCGTCTTTTGCATTCAATTCATTGCCCGCATCGAGTTGGGCGGCAGCCAATGCTGCCCATCCTACGGCGTTGGCGGGCGTCTGTTGCAGCCCTCTAATCAGGTCCGATATCGAGCGTTGTAGCATCGCAGATTGCTTCAAATCCGCGGCCCCCGGTGCTGAAACGAGACGCAGACGCATAACCCCAGCCCGAATTGTTGCTCGCGGATCGTAAAGCCAGTTGCCAGCGAGTTCGAGCCAACCGATGGCTACGGTGCTTGCGTTGGCGGTTGAGGGGTTCGCGGCACCCAGCTGATCGCGTGATTCGCCGGAAAAAATCCATAATGCCGAATCGATCGCTTGTGGAATTCCGAGCGCTAAAATGGGAAGAGCAAAGGCGATGGAAAGAACCTTATGGTTCAGATGAAACAGCCCCTTCCGGCTGGTCTCTATGGCAATATGACCCTTGGCATCACTGGGGTCCTGAGCCTTACTAGGATTCTGAGCCTTGGACAGTTGTTTATCCACTCTCTTTTGCTGGGCGGCCGATAGCCTGAACCAAGTGTCCCGAATGTATTCGGGTTCTACGGCATAACCTTTAATCCAGAGTGCAAACAGCGTCCCGGCAACTGAATGGCCTCCGTCGAGCGACTTTTTGACCAGAACGGCACGCTCGATGATATCGTGCTCTGCCCAGAAATAATCTTTACCGAGCGCCCCGCGCCCTCTTTTTTTAAGTTCCGGCAGCAGTCGAACTCTTCGCCATTCTGTCAGATCGTCCTCATCAACTTCGAGACCTCGGCGTTGTAACTCGGTCACCAATTCTGCCGGGGTCATCGTCTCCATCCCAATTTTATAGCTTGGGTTGTACCGGAAGGGCGGAGCGCCTGTCTAGCGTAGCGATTCCTGCGGGTGGTGCTGAATCTCCCAGCGCTAAGCCGGATTGAGAGCTATTGAGGGTCGGCTACGATCAGAAAACTTAGCGCCGCAACCGGGAAAAATCCTAATGCGTCAGATTATCTAAGTGAGATACTTAATTGCATCCACTTCCGTTTCCCAATTTTTCACCGTCGATTTAGCAACTCAACAAACCGGTCCATGACTTTTTTCCTGGGCGTCTCCCTATCGTGACCGTAGGTATTGTGCTCCCCGTAATAACCGTAATAATAGCCTGGATCACCGTAGCCGTAGGCTGCATGTTGCTGGAGGTCAACCCGCGATAGGACAACCCCAGCAACCTTCCCCCCGACAGTTCTGAGCGTTTTCAGCGCACCAAGTACAACCGTGCGTGGCGTCTTAGACCATCTCACAAGGAATATGGTCGCGTCGACTAAATGAGAGAGCACTATTCCGTCAGATACGGCCAGAATAGGAGGCGTATCCAAAACGATTAGTTCGTACTGATTACGCAGTGAATCGAGAAGGCTCTTCATCTGGTTTGACCCCAAAAGATCCTGGGGATTGGGCGTGCCGGTCGCCACGGCGATAAAATGCATTCCCGAAGGCTTATCCACTTGAATGACCTTACTTAAGTCTTTTGTGCCATCGAATACGGCAAGGAGACCCGGGTCCATATCAAGTTTAAGAATTTTTGCCATCGAAGGCCGTCGAAGATCACAATCAATCAGTAACGAGCGGACGCCAGATTTCGCAACGCTTCGGGCCAGCGACAAAGCGAACACAGATTTTCCCTCGTCGGGAAGAGACGAGGTGATCATAACAATCTTCGGTGGCTTATCGACATGCGAATATCGCAACGAGGTCCGGATCGAGCGTATTGCTTCAGAATAAGCGGATACGGGCCGTTCTACGACAATATCATATGGTGGATTGTCGTCTTTTAGCTCCGGTTCAAGCCCAAGTACCGGAACTTCCGTAATGCGCTCGAATTGCTCGCCAGTTCGGAAGCCGCTGTCCAGTCGCTCCATACCAAACGCCGCAAATACACCCATCAGAATTGATGCCACAAGGACACCCCCGATAAGTGGGGTCTTTCGCGGAAAGGACGGTGTGTTTGGGATGACAGCTCGAGAAACGATTCGAGCATCTGCCTGCTGAATATCTTCTTGGGCGGAAGTTTGCTTGTACCGATTTAGCAAATTTTCATAAAGGGCCCGGTTGGCGTCGGCTTCACGCTGAAGTTCGTTGTATTGGACCTGGGCTTCATTTTGCGGACCAGTCTGGAGGGCTGCGATACTCGCCCGTAACGTACGGACCTTTGCTTGACTTGCAACGAGCTCGCCTTCCATGCCGTGAATAATTCGCTCCGTTTCGTCCTGAATCTTGCGATTAAGGTCGCGTTCTTGCGCCTTTATGTTGATCATTGCCGGATGTTCCGGCCTGTAACGGGTCGCGAGGTCCGCTTCGTGCGTCATCAAGGCTGATTCTTGCTCGCGTAAATTTTGAATGAGTGGCGAGGATAAAACTTGCGCCGCCGCCGAAACCCCTCGCGTCTTTAGCGAGGTCTGAATTTGCTTGATGTTGGCGTCCTTCTCGGCCAAGTCTGCCGAAGCGAGCACGAGCTGCGTATTGAGCTCGGAAAGCTGTTGTGAATTGACGCTGGCGCCGTGGCTCGGGGTAAGATTGTGGGCCGCGCCGAACGCTTGGACCGCGCGATCGCTCGCCTCCGCCTTGGCTCTTAAATCCGTTAAATGATCACTGAGCCAGGTATTTGCGCGTTTCACCGCCTCGAACTTGGCCTCAAGCTGGTCGTTGAGATAAACATCAATGTATGCATTTGCTAGATCGGCCGCCAGTTTTGGATTCTGCGATTCGACGCGGATTTTCAAGATATAGGATCGCCCGTCATTATATACGTTGGTTTTGGACTGAAGAATTCGAGTGGCTTCGTCCAAATCGGATTGCGTTAGATCGGCGGGCGATGCGGGTTCTGCTCCGAAAAGGTCCGCCACTTCACTTGCCAGCCAGCGGAATGGAACTACAATTACGCCGATTCCTTGGCTGCCTGCGAGACGAGGATTAAATTCCATCATCGCGACTAAATTCATTTTTTTTGCGACCTGTTCCGCGATGTCCGAGGACTTTATGACCTCCACTTCACTGCGAACGACGGCGGTGTCGGCAGGAAGTCCCGACATCACGGCTTGCATATCGACGATCTGGGTTTTACGTCCGTCTAGAATGACCGATGATTCGGCGGAATAGCGCGGGGTCAAACTAAAAACGATTGCGGCGCCCACGAGCGTAATGACGGCCATACACCCAAGGATGATATTCTTCCGGCGCTTGACGACATTCAAGGCGTTTGCCAAGTCGCCGCCCTGCTCCGGACGTTCTCTAAACGAGGGCTTATCAGAGTCGTTTTGTTGGTCCGGGAAGGATTGAGGCGCGTCTAGTGCATCCATGCGGGCGTCGGCCTATCACAAGTTGAACGACTATATATACTGATTTTTCGTGAGTTCAAAATAATTCTGTCAAAGAATAATTAACGACGATTTAAAAGAACCGCTGAGTAACGCGGATAATGTCACCGGGGAGTACTGGATCATTTTCACCAATATGCTGTTCTTCACCCGAGGGATTATCCGCATGCTTCACCTTAATATCGGTACGGTCGCCCCGAGGCGTATACCCCCCGGCCAACGCGACCGCGTTGAGAACCGTCATCCCGTTGACGAACGGATAGCCACCCGGTGTCTTGACTTCGCCCATGATGAAGAATGGTCTGTAATTTAAGATTGCGACGTTGACGCGCGGGCTAATTAAGTAGCCCTCATATTTTTTAGTGATTACATCTTGAGCTTCGCTGACAGTAATCCCCCCCACATGCACCTGGCCAACAAGCGGGAGCGAAACAATGCCCTGATCATTGACCTCGAAATCACCCGTGAGGTCGGGCTCGTTAAAAACAATGATGTGGACCTTATCGCCGACGCCCAACTTATAAGCGGGCGCGCCCTGAGCAGATGCATGCGATGCCGCGAGAACGCCAAAGATTACTAATATCGTCGAGACGCATAGCGCTCGAATCCACGACTGCATTGTCGAGCTATTCCTCGCGTCGAACACAGTAATTATAACTGGGCACGAAATTTCAATCCAGTGATCTCCTGGTCATAGTTTACACCAGAAACATTGGAGTCTCGGTGCGCGAAATTCGCATCAAGCTCGAGCGAAAAATTTCTGTTCAGCAAATAGCGTGCCCCGATGCCGGCGTTGTAATTGTTGTCAGACCGCTTCGTTCCGACGAATAGGTCATTGAAATAGGTACCGCTCGCGGTGAGCAGCACGTTGCGCATGAGTTCGTGCTCAACCGCAATCTTACCTGAGGATTCTAGCATGCCCGAGGCCGGATCGATGTCTGTTTCTTGAACAGTGCGACTTGCCGCAAATCTGAGGGACGTTAATTCGGTGATGTTCCATAGAAGGCTCGCTCCGCCACCAAATCCTTGTGCCGTACTTAACCGGCGATCCTCATATTCCTGCCGAAGATATCCGACATAAACTTCGCCATTTACGAGAGACCCAAGATTTAAAGCGGTGCCGATATCTCCCTCATAACCATGGGAGCTCCGATAGAAGCCGGCAGCATCGGCGTGACTCACGTACTCCCGCTCGTTTACGGGCATCTGGATAAATGCGTGGTATCCAGGAATGATTTCATACGTCACGCGTGGAATTGCAGAATATTGAATGTTGTCGCGAAATTTTTGCGGAATCACGAAACCCGTCGTTGTCACATTGTCATTATAAGAATACGAGTCCACAGCAGTATTGAACCGAAGCCCAAGTCGACCGGTGTCATGAACGAATCCGGCGTTGCCGTCGATGACGTGATATTCCGTCGGAAATTTACCGGTAGTCGCCGCATTTGGTGAGCTCCGGTCTTCGTGCAGGAGCTGAGCGCTACCACCGCCTGTAAAGTAAACATCCCGTTGCACGTCAAAACGGCCAGCTACTGCGGCTGTTAAATTATTCACAGTTTCGTCGGGGTGCGTCGCGTAAAGATTCGTTTGGTCGCCGAGAACGAAGGTCAACGAGTGGTTATTCCAATCGGAGGCAACGGTAACCGCCGGCTGGAAAGTCGTCACAAAATCGCTAACGTCGTTCGTTGGCGTCGCAAAAATATTCGAATTCCAAGCTTCGATCACATCGATCGACGGTAGGACAAAAAACGACCCCACAGGCAATCCTAAAGGATTGTACTCCGGACGGGCTCTCTGGAGAACGCTTTGACGCTCAGGAATTGCCGCCTCTGGGCTCGGAATGACTTGCGCAGAGGCGGATCCGACCCACACCAGAACAGCGAGAGCGGCACCGACGGCGCCCGTACACAGCTTGGCGCACTGCTTCTTCATTAAAATCCCCCGAACATTGCGGTCCACGCGAATGGGTTACAGCTAAGCCTTATATTGGTTTTGTCGGACTGACTTGCTGTGTCGAAAAAGCAGGTACCGATGTCGCCGGAGCAGGAGGAAGAAAGGCCGGTGGCGGCGTGTACTGAATAAGGATGTTCACGTCGACGGCGAGTTCCCGCAATTGCGCCTGAGTAAGGGGAACTACGCTTTGGACCTGTGTGATCACCTGATTGAGCAAAGGCTGAAGCTGCGCATCATTATTCTGACCGGGGGCGCCTGGGCCGCCTGGCAGAATCTGCGCTTCAACATCAGCAAGGAGCGCCACAATGATAGCCGCAGGATCGCCGCCTTGCGCGCGCACTGCTTCTGCGGTCGCCGCTGCGATGATCGGTGCATCTTTCGAATCTTGATTGACAGCGAATTCTGCAATCGGCTCAGCAAGGCTCGGGTTTGCCGCAATGAGTTGCCGAATCGTCTTGCTAAGAGTTTGCGAGTTACCTGAGTTGATTGCAGCAGTAATCTGCGATTTGATGCTTGAGGATAAGTCCCCCCCGGTTCCTTGGACCGCCGCCGGCGTTTGGACCTGGCCAACCTGAAGAGGCGCAGCTTGAGCGACCACCCAAGGAGCGGTCGCGAAGCCCAATCCCAGCAATGCCGTGATCCCTAGATTACCCGCTTTCATCGCCGTCACCATCGTCCTTCCCGGTAAATTAACTCCTAACCCGCTCGTTGGTTCAAGCATTCGATTGCGAACCACGGCGGATTAGATTCCAGTGTTGCATTTATATTAGTCGCATCTGATTCCCTTGAGCGCAAGTCGAATTTGCCGGGATATCAGCATTAAGCATAAGAAAATCGTTGCTCGTATGTAAGAGTTTTTTACATATGGTCAATTCTAACTATTTGAAAAATTCTATACTGTAAGGCACTCAAAACTTTGTGGACGCGTTTTAACCGACTCGGCCGCGAGGCCACTCAACTATTTGGTCTGTACTTGGGTATATCCCAATCCATGCATGCAGCTGTTGTATTCGGCTTTAGTCGATTGGCCGAACGAAGGTGAGGTCTTGAATTGCTCATTGAACTGCTGATAGGACCCCGGGCTCGTGAACACGGGAGTTTGCTGCAAATAGGGTAAATCACCGACTCGGCCCGAGCAGGCAGTCGTTGCCTCCCGTGCTTCGGCGGCCGAGAGCGCTGTCCCATCCGCTTTCTGCCACGCATTTGACGTCGAGCGCGGCGGATCGTTACAGGCCGAGAGGGCCAGGAGAATCGCAACACCCAAAATCCAGCGCATTAGAGCCATCCATATTGTGATGCCTCGCTAAAGAACGAAGCGACGCAATCAAAAGCTTTGCTAATTATATACGTTATGTTGGCGGCTGGTTACAAAAGTTGAGCGTGCTTAGCTTGTCAGGCCTACCGGGACACGAGTAGAGAAGTTGGCCATAACTGATAGGCCCACCAGCCCGAATTATTGAGAGCGTAATAAGGTGTATAGCGGTTGACTTGATCGACCGGCTCTGCCTTCTCATTCTGATTGTCGAGGACAAGCGCTTCGCCTGCCACCGAGGCTACCGTTATCGCGTGGTTATTGTTTTGCTCTTTATCTCGGACTACGACAAAACGGAGCTGACTTTCCGGAACCCCGGTCGCAACAAGCGCCAAGTATTTCGCGATCGCATAATCCTGGCATTGTCCACCGTGCACGAGAAATTCGTACGGTGTTTCCCAATAGCCTGGATCATGCCAGTTCGTCGTTGCGGGCACGTAGGGAATTTGATTCAGGACGGTATTCACTTCGGCAATGCGTTGAGGAAGCGGTAGGTCCCGTACTTTAGCGATTAGATTGTTCCACCATACGCTAGGGCAACGTTGGCGGTTGCTACCCGAACATAGCGTTGGCGACTCGCTTTCAGAGACGAAGCGCGATTTTACGCTCTGCCACCGTTGAAATGCATGTAGATCAGATGAAAACACTGCAACGGGTGCGGAAAAGAGTTCGTTCGATGTCGAAGTGGGTTGCGGTACGCCGCTGCAGGCGAAAAGCGCGGTCGCAGCGCTGAGCACAGCGAGATGGCGACAAACGGACTCAAACATAGTCTACAGCATTCGATAGCCCCGCCATTTCTACGAGACCGGGGGCTTTGCTAAAGCTCCGTTGTCGCATCGCCAACTTCTGGTTTTGTCGTGAAACGCCTTAACTCGGTGTCTTTGAAACCGGCCGCAACCCATCCCCACGAGTGCCATAAACATTCCCCCCAAACGACGTGGTGAATACGTTTTCTTGACGTGGTTGGCTTGCTTTGTAGGCGGATAAATCGCTGTAGCTTCTACGAGACAGAAAATGCATTCCGACTTCGTACCCTTGTGAGCTACTCCCCATCGTTTGGGGTCGTTTTGGCTGTAAATTTATTTACAGTCCAATCCTGCCGACTGTCACGTTATTAATCATTAACACCGTCAATTGCAAGGTTTGTTGGGAGCGGTGCTCGGCTCAATAAACTTTGCACAGGGTCAAGAAAGCGCCAGAACCACGCAAGCAATTCCCATCGGGAATTTGTCAGCTTTCTTTACATAGGGTTCCTCTTTTCTACGTAGTTCGTTCGAATGAAGTGCCTATTTTCTACGCACTCTATGCGATGTGTCCGTTTTCTTTACACATTGGTTCGTCTTTTTTACGTACTTTGTTCCATTTGTCAGCTTTCTTTACACATTTATATTCGAAAAGCTTGGCGCGTGAAGGATGAGGAAACCCGAGTAAGCAGGCCAGCCCGCTGAGAATTTGTCGGATTTCTTTACAGAAAGTGCCTAATGTTTACGAGCCTTGGTAGACTTGTCAGGTTCTTTTACACAATAAGCCTAATATTAGTCCCCGAGTTATCCACCGACTCGATCAAATCCAATGGGACTTTTCAGTGCATCTTCCAACCGGGCATGCGATTACGGACGATCGATTGCGCGGCCTGGACCGTAGGATCAGCGGCGCGGGCGAGCGCGTCGGGCGTCTCGAAGGGGGCTGCCGCGTCGCCAATCGCCCCGATCGCGTTGCCTTTCTCGCGTAGGAAAGCGACGGCGGACGAAAACCGGGCGCCGCATGACGGACAGGGCGTGAGCTCGCCGGCGAGGCTGAACACAGTGACCGGCGAAGCGCAGCTCAGGCAATGGATATGTATGGGCGGCGGCCCCTCCGGCGACCGGCCGGGCGAGTGCCGTGGCGTATAGAGGCCGGCGAGCGCCGAAGCATAGGAAGATAGTCCCATGATGGTGCCGTCGACCTCACGGTCGACGCTGGGATGTACCAGCGTGGCGCCCTTATGGCCGCATTTCCGACAAACGGCCGACTGCCGGAGTACGTCGCTCGACGCTTCTGCGCCCCACCGGATAATGAAGGGCGCCAGGGTCGCCGGCATATGGGCCTCGCAGCCCCGCGCGGTGCAATAAAGCCAGACCCAATGGGCGTGCCGGCGCATCTGGCCGAGGGTTGGCGGTGAGCCGTTGTAGCGGTCGGAATGACGCTGTGCTGCCATGCCCCCATTAAAGACGCCGGTCAGGGGCAGAGTCGATCACACTTTGCGTGGCGCGCTGACGCATTGCCCAAGATGGCCGTGCCGGAATTTCTTTGGCGGTTGGCCCCGAAGTGCCCATCAACGGACATTTACGACCGCTGCGGCAGGCGTTGCTCAAGCTAAATTCTGTGGAAAAAACGCCGCCCCAACGATAGGGACGGCGCTAAGTTCCATGTAGAGAGGCTCAAGTTTTAAATCTTACCGCAAGCCGCTTTCACGCTGCAACAGACTTGTAGTATTTAAGGAAGGCCACAGGTTCAGGTTTTTTATCTCTGACAATTCGAAGATTTCGTGACCGTTCGCGCGCTCAGACGCGGGAGTTCATCCCGCCCCGTCGTCGCCACGGCGCTTGCCATAATCGCCATCTCGACATTCGACTATGGATTGAGTCAACTCCAGCTGCCATTGTCAGTGGCGCGACGATTTGGCTCAGGACTTCCGGCTGCTTCGGCTTCGGAAACCGCCAAACGACGATATAGTTTCCCACCCGGTTTTCGCTCATCGGTACGCCCAGCTCTGGCAACGAGCGCAGGTAGTCATCTGGCGGCTTCATCGGGCCTTGTCCTGTGCGCCCATAGACCACCCACAAGGTGCGCCCAGGCATAAGCCGGACCGCGTCCTGCAATCTCGAAGTCAGCGTAACGCCATTGTCGATGAGGCCGATGCGTCGCGCAAAAGGAGAGAATACGTATTGCGCGTAACCATCGAACAGTACGATGTCGCCCGGCCCGCTGTCGGCCGCGAGCTGTGCCGCCAGCAAGTCCCAACGCGGCTTGGTCTCGTAACCATAGTAGGGCATCAAATTGACTAGGCACGCCGTGGCTAGCATCGCCGTCACCGCGACAAATCGCGAACCTGAGAGTCGCCCGACGCCCGCGCCGGCAAAGATAAAGAAGAGAGCGGCGCTCCAGGCGAAATACCGCGGCACCAGCATTGGCACAAAGGCCGAGAACGTCAGGAGGCCCAGCGGAACCACCAGCAGCGGGCAGCCGATGACGGCCAGCATTGCCGGATTGCGGCGCAGTCGCCACGCCCCGAACATCGCCAGCAGCACGATGATGAAGCCGAGACCGGGGACAATAGCCGGAAAGAGATCGAACGTGATGAAGCGTGAAATGCGGAACAGGTAGATTGACGCGATGACCGACCAGATCGTTTTGGCCGTCTGGACTGGTGCCCAGTCCACGCCCCGCAGGACCGCCCCGTCGCTGGCGACATAGACGCAGGCAAGCAACGGCAGCCATGCCGCAAGGATGACGGCCTGGACGAGACCCCATTTCCGCAGAAACGCGCGCCGCGCATTGCTGGCACGGCACGCGATCGCAACGGCGGTCAGATTCGAGGCGAGCAGCCAGGGTATCGCAACGTTCAGCACTGCGAGCGCTGACGCGGTCCCGAGGCCATAGGCGATCCACGCCCCCCGCGAAAGGTGCCGCGCAGCAGCATCGGGGTCCCGGGCGAGGCGCACCAGCCCCCAAAGCGCGACCAGAATGAGGCACGAAACCAGCGCGTAAGAACGTGCTTCCTGCCCAAACTGAACTTCGAATGGCGACAAGGCCATCAGTAGCCCGGCGGCGGCGCCACTCCGCGGACCGGCCGCGTCCCGGCCGATGGCGCTGGTCAAGGCCGCGGCGACCGCGCTGAAGATCGCCGATGGCAGTCGCAAGAGCCATTGCGAGGTTCCAAGCTGCGCGACTAGCCACAAGAAGAGGAAATAGCTCGGAAAGTGCTTGTGGCTGAGCGAATCGGCGACGAGATTTGGCACCGTCCCCGTGACGCGCCGCAAGCTCGTAATCTCGTCCAGCCACAATGGTTTGTCATCAAGACCGTGGAGCCGCAGCAACAACGCAAAGGCCCCGATCGCCATCGGCAACGCGAAGGAGAGAAATTTGCCGGTTGACGGGCCGGGGTCCCGAAAATGCGCCATCATGGCGGCAAGAAAACGCATCCCAGCACCCTAGCCTCGCAAACACCAGCCGTGGAATATTTCTTCGGGCCTGAAGGATTGTGAAGGGCAAATCTGTCGAGATCGGGAATGCCGCGACCATTTTTCATCTACGACCCGTGTGGTGATCGGGCGCTGAATTTCGCCATTACACTTTGACAGGCCGCCTTGAGATCAACTAGGAACAACGAATTGCATTCGTCAAAGGCAAGGGCGGCAACCCCGGCGGCAGGCCCAGAGAAGTCGGCGATCTTCGCGAACTGGCGCGCCAACGCACCGATAAAGCGCTCACCACACTTGAGGAGATCATGCTTGACCGGAAGGCGCCCCATTCGGCCCGGGTCGCCGCGTGCTGCGCGATTCTGGACCGTGGTTACGGGCGTCCAGCGCAGCAGCTTGAGCACACCGGCAAGGACGGCACGCCGCTGGAGCAGCCCCAGCCATCCATGCTCGAAGCCGCTCGCAGGCTGGCCTACGTGTTGACGGCTGGCGCTCAGGAAGCCCAGTCGATACCCAAGGCCTCGTAGCGCGAGACCAGGGAGAAGAGGTTGCGGGGGCGCTTGAGGCGTTTTGTCATTATTCGCCCTTAAGTTCCCTAATCCGCCGGGTGATGGCTGTAACCTTGCGTTCCTCTTCCATAAGCCGGGCGGGCCTTCAAGAGGACGGCCGTACGTCTTATACCAGGTCCTTGTAATCAGAACCGATGAGCCCAATCCCGCAGTCCGATGGCCATGATCGTCCAGGGCTGGTCGACAAGCTTGTTCCATGCGTGGCAACAATGATCGACGATGTCATCATAGGATTGGAAGACGCGGTTTGAGAGCCAGTTGTCGCGCATGAGCCGCCATACGTTCTCGACCGGATTGAGCTCGGGCGCTTTCGGCGGCAACGGCATCAATGTGATGTTCGGCGGGACATCGAGCTTGGTGGAGAGATGCCAGTCGCTTCTCCAGCCATGCAAGCGTTCCATAACCCGAGAGGTCGCCGCCTAAAAGGGGAATCCTGTTTATCGGTCCCGAGCCTAGGGCTTTCTTACCGAGACGCGAACTGGGAGGTCGGCCTTAGCTGATAGGCCCACCAGCCCGAATTATTGAGAGCGTAATAAGGTGTATAGCGGTTGACTTGATCGACCGGCTCTGCCTTCTCATTCTGATTGTCGAGGACAACCGATTCGCCTGCCACCGAGGCTATCGTTATCGCGTGGTTGTAGTTTTGCTCATTGTCTCGGACTACGACAAAGCGGAGCTGACTTTCCGGAACACCGGCCGCGACAAGCGCCAAGTATTTCGCGATCGCATAATCCTGGCATTGTCCACCGTGCACGAGAAATTCGTACGGTGTTTCCCAATAGCCTGGATCATGCCAGTTCGTTGTTGCGGGCACGTAGGGAATCTGATTCAGGGCGGTATTCACTTCGGCAACGCGCTGAGGAAGCGGTAGGTCCCGTACTTTAGCGATTAGATTGTTCCACCATCCACTCGGGCACCGCTCGCGGTCGGTACTAGAACATTTGCTCGGCTGCGCGCTTTCAGCAGCGAAGCGCGACTTTACGCCCTGCCACCGTTGAAATGCATGTAGGTCAGGGGAAAACACTGCAACGGGTGCGGAGAAGAGTTCGTTCGATGTCGAAGTGGGTTGCGGTACGCCGCTGCAGGCGAAAAGCGCGGTCGCAGCGCTGAGTAGAAATAGATAGCGACAAAGGGAGCCAGGCATCGTCCACCTCATTCGGTATCCCCGCTATCTCCCTATGAGACCGGAGGCTTTGCGTCACCGGGTCTCCCCGGTTTTGCCGTTTCGTGAGGGCTTCTAACTTCCCTCTCGTGCGATACACATGGCCCTTCCGAATTAAAAAACAATGGAGGACGTAAGTAGATTTACTTAGGTCGAAATGTTCACTCAGGAGAAGGCGTAGGTAAATTCCCTTTAGCCAAAGATTCGCCCCAACGGAAGGCGTAAGTAGATTCTCCTAGGCTGAAAGTTTCACTCACGTGCATGATGGTTTTTAACCTTGACGTTTATTAAGCTTCCTCGTGGGCGGAAATATTTGACGCTCATCGAGCCGTGTCCGGAACAAGACGGATGATCGGTTGAAAGATTTGAAAAAGCATCTGGCTCTTTAAACACGTTAGACGCATCTTGATTGTGGCTCACTTCTGCCCGCAGCATTCCGCGACGGGCCAAGACGTGAATAAATTTTCTTTGATAATCAGATGTTGGTGCAAGCCGTGCATTTCGGCTTTAGCATCGGTGAGATATCTTGTCCGACGAGGTATTTCACCGACGCGTCATTACAATCAAATTCCGCCGCCGCGTGATATATCGTTTTGGCGTAATGAAAACATCAGTCGAGTTTTGCCTGCAGCGCTTGGTCTGGCAAAGATTGCCATTTTTTCCGATACAGAAGCCAATCGCCTATTGTGGAAGGCCGGAGGCTAAGAGGTAGGAGCAGCGTCTCTCCGGGCAGCGGTAAGCGCCAATCGAACTAACTCAGGAAGAGACTTAGAGCCTGTTTTCTTCATGATCGAAGCGCGATGGTTCTCGACCGTGCGTTGGCTGAGGCCAAGATTCTCCGCGATATTCTTACTAGGATGGCCCGCGAGGACCAGTTCCATGATCTGGCGCTGCCGCGGAGTCAATCCCGCGAGATGATTAGCCGCTGTCTCGCGCCAAGCGAGCAGCTTGCCTGAATTCCGCGACTGATCCAGAGCGCGCTCGATGCTGGCGAGAAGTTCGTCGCGGCCGATCGGCTTCTCGATAAAATCCAAAGCACCCGCTTTCATGGCTTGCACCGCGATGTGCACGTCGCTATGGCCGGTGATCATGACAGCCGGCAGCTGATAGCCAGCATCATTCAGATGTCGCAGCAATTCGAGCCCGTTCATTCCGGGTAGGTAGGCGTCGATCACAAGGCACCCTTCGCGGCCTGGACGATAGGCTTCGAGGAATGCATCGCAAGCGGCGAAATCCTCCACGTTACGGCCGGCTTCCTCGAGAATGCTGCGAATCGCCTCGCGCACGTGCCTGTCGTCGTCGACGACGAAGATAACCGGTAGCTCAGGACCGCTCGGCGCCTCGATCGGGTCGGAAACATGCGAGCGCACCGCGGATTGCGCTTTGGGGAGGAGACGTTGGATAGCTTGGGTCAGCTCCTGAAATTTCACCGGTTTGTTGAGCTGTAAACACTTCTGGCGAGCGATGTCGCGCAAGGTGTCGGTCGAGATATCACCGGTAAGAATGATGACCGGGATCGCACGATGAAGTTTCTCCCGCAGCTTCGCTGTGACCTGGAGTCCGTCGATGCCATTTGGCAAACTATAATCTGCAAGGATGAGGTCAGGTTGGACCACCCCTCTCGCCACTAGTTCCAGCGCGACGATGCCATCAGGCGCTGTTACCACGCGATGGCCCTCGTCCTTGAGGAGAAGATTGAGGAGTTCGCGCACCTCGGGATCGTCCTCGACGATTAAGATCTGGCCGGTGCGGCGAACATCTTCAACTAACCCGACATCCATGTCGTGCCGGTGGTGTTCAAGCAGTGCTGTCGATCCCGCCGGTGAGAGCCCGACGTCGATGGCGAAGACTGAGCCCTTGCCCGGGTTGGAGCGAACGCGAACCCGATGGCCAAGCAAATTCCCTAACTGTTGAACGATGGTGAGACCGAGGCCGAGGCCACGACTCCGTTCAAGCTCGGCATTATCGAGTTGATGATACTCCTCGAAGATCGCTTGAAGTTTCTCATCAGGAATGCCGACTCCGGTGTCCCAGATCTCGATGCTCAGGATTCCTTCGTGCCGGCGACAACCGAGTAGAATCTCGCCGTGCTTGGTGTATTTTAATGCGTTCGAAAGCAGGTTACGGATCATCTGCTCGAGCAGACGCGCATCGCTGCGGATCGAAAGGCCGCATGAGACCACGCGCAAGGTAAGCTTCTGTGCTTGCGCGTGATAGGTGAATTCGTCCCTTAGCGATTCGAGCAGGTTGTTGACGGGGAAATCGACTATTTCCGGGTGGACAGCGCCGGCCTCGAGCTGGTTTATATCGAGCAGCGTGTTCAGCATGCCCGACATAGCACCCACTGTCTCGTCGAGTCGTGTGACCAGCTTCTGTGCTTTCTCCGCCTCGGCGGTCTTCGCCAAAAGCGCTTGAAGCAGCGCGAGCGTTTGGAGTGGCTGGCGGAGGTCATGGCTCGCGGCGGCGAGAAAGCGCGATTTCGCGACATTGGCCAGCTCTGCTTGTCGCTTAGCCCCCTCTAACGCCTTCGCGGCGTTTTTCCGCTCGGTGATGTCCGTAAAGGTGATGACCACGCCCTGCACCTTGTTGTCATTGGTGCGGTAGGGCAATACCCGGCGGATGAAGCAGACGCCATCCTGCGATTCGATCTCTCGTTCGATCGGTGCCAGGCTTTGCAGTACAGTTCGCGCATCGGCTGGAAGAGCGCTATCTGCCGCTAACGAGTGGAGATCCGCGAGCGGCCGACCGACATCGCTCGGAATTACACTGAAGAGCGACTTGGTGGCCGGCGTGAAGAAGCGGATATTAAGGTTGGTGTCGAGGAAAAGCGTCGCAACATCGGTGCTATAGAGGATATTTTGCAAATCATCGGAGGTCGTACGCTGTCGTTCCAGGGTTTCATAGAGCTGGCTGTTGAGCGCGGTAAGCTCCTCATTGAGCGATTGCATTTCCTCCTTGGACGTTACCAGTTCTTCATTCGTCGATTGGTATTCCTCGTTGACGGACAATGTCTCTTCGTTAATCGCTTTCTGCTCTTCGTTTGAAATTTCAAGTTCGCGGATAGCGCTCTGGAGCTCCGTTCTCGTGGCTTCGAGTTCTCGCTCAAGCTCGCCGATCCGCGAAACGTCTCCGGGCTTAGGCGGGCGACCTCGCGTTTTCTCGTGCTTCGGCTCATCAATGAAGCAAATCAACAACAGATCTTCCCCTTCGTTCAGAATCGGCTGGACGGCGATGCTAAATGAGAGCGCATTGTCATTGCGGTACATCCGATTGCCGGCGACGACAATGCGGGCGTTCTCTTTACTGGCCTGTTGGATTGCCGATTTGAGCTTGATACGCACGCGCTCAGGCGCCATGGCGAGCAAATCGTGAGTGGGGTGCTCAGGCGCCATCTGTAGATAGCGGTCTGTCGGTCCCATAGAATATAGGCACTCATACTTGCGGTTGATCAGTACCGCTGCCGGCGCATAGGTCTTTATCACCAGCCGTTGACAGAGGTCGGCAAGAGACACCTGGCGCGAGCTTGTCTGGTCTGGTTCGAGGGGCGGAGATTTCCGTACGCCGCCACCGGCGCTCATCGAAAAAGTCAGTTCTCCCGGCCGGCTATGCCCGATGTGCCGATAGAGCCGCTCCGACTTGGAGATCACTTCGAAGCGGCCGTCGACGTCGCTGATCGTCTCCGAGCTGCCAAGGAGGAGGATACCGCCGTCGCGCAGCGCGTAATGGAAAAGCGAGACAACCTTGGCCTGTGCCTCGGGGCGCAAATAAATCAGAAGATTCCGGCATGAAACCAGGTCGAGGCGTGAGAAGGGTGGATCGGCCAGCACGTCCTGTACCGTAAAGACGACTGCCGCGCGCAGCGTGGGCAATACCTTGTAACCGTGATCTTCCTTCGAAAAGAAGTGAGCAAGTCGTGTCGGTGACACGTCCGCCTCGATAGTTTCCGGGTAGAGGCCCTCCCGGGCGCTCGCTACGGCTTCCGGATCAACATCGGAGGCGAAGACTTGTAGCTTGATGTCGCGATTCGCCGCCGAGATCTGCTCGAGGAAGAGCATGGCAAGAGAATAAGTCTCCTCGCCTGTGCTACACCCAGCAATCCAGATTCGGAGCGGGTGATCGGTCTTCTGGCCGCGGATCAGGTCGGGAACGATCTTTTCCCTCAAGAGATCGAACACCTTCGGATCACGGAAGAAGCTGGTAACATTGATGAGCAATGCCTTGGCAAGAAGATCGAGCTCATGGTTGTCACTCCGCAGAATTTGGAGATACCGATCCGTGTCATCGGTATCGATCGCTGCCATCACCATGCGCTGCTCAATCCGGCGCTGCAGCGTACCCTCCTTGTAAAGGGTGAAATCGTGGTCGGCCCTCGTGCGCAGAAGATCAATAATTTCTGCCACCCAATCCTGTGCCTTATCTTGCGGACGCAAGCCATCCGTGGGCGTAAGGACCATTCGCCGATCGTATTTGACGAGTGCCTCCGGAATCTTAGCCACCGGAAGGACAAGGTCCACAGCGCCCGTCATGATCGCGCTCCGCGGCATGCCGTCATAGCCGGCCTCGTCCGGGTCCTGTGCGATGACGAACCCGCCTTTTTCCTTCACGGCTTTCAGCCCAAGGCTGCCGTCGGAACCTGTTCCTGAGAGGATCACGCAGATGGCGCGTGCACCGCAATCCGCTGCCAGCGAGTGTAGCAAAAAGTCAAAAGGCAAGCGCGCACCGCGACGTGCTTCGGGTTGCGAGAGGTGCAAGGCGCCGTTACTGACAGAGAGGTAGGTTCCCGGCGGAATGATATAGAGGTGCTCGCTCTCGAGCAGCATTCCATCCGCTGCTTGCCGCACGGTCATCGATGTGTGACCGGCCAGCAGATCCACCAACATGCTTTTGTGGGTCGGGTCAAGATGCTGAATCAGGATGAAGGCCATGCCGTTGCCGGCGGGCAGCGCGGCCACGAGCTTCGTGCAGGCATCAAGGCCACCCGCCGAGGCACCTATTCCGACGACCGCGAAATTAGTAGGTCCGTGAGCCGGTAGCGGACTTCGGCTCAATCGCGGTCGGCCCGTCTTGGCCTGCTGCCGACGCCTTTCTGGCCTTTCTGGCATTCCACATCGTTCTCAGATGGCTACTTCCAAGTGTGAAGCAGAAGTCGATATTATCACAGTTTCTTCTCTGTGACGACCCTGTCGATAGCATTGGCGCGAGGCCCGCTGTGGGCTGACGTCCAGGCTCCATTTAGCCGAGACGGGACAGCGCATGCTGACGCGTCAGGACAACTATCCCGTCGAGGTCGGTCCGGTGCTGCTACCGCGTGTGCTACTCCGCGACCTCCTCAAGCGCGACCTCATCAAGCGCGGCGCCTCTCGCGCGCAACGACAGAAAACTTAATAACCCAGGTGGAATAACGGCACTACTCTGAAGGGCAGCAGCGGGGTATTGGCCTCCTGCTCGTGGGTCGACCAAATATTAGAATCCGTCCCAAGCTGCTCGGTATCGGGTCGGGTGCTGCAGGCGGCAAAGGTAAGAACAGCAAGACCCAGTAGGGTGACGAGGCGCTTATCTCCAACGCCTTATTACGGACGGATAGTGTCCGTACTGAAGAGATTATGCGCACATCGATTGATGAATATGAAGGAAGGCGCTCAGCTGATCGAGGAAGGTTTCGGCATGGACTTCCTGGTCATTGAGTAAAATGACTATACTGATGACAGCAATGAGCAATGGCCACAGAGTGACGTGGGATGCGCGGTGGCGCAGATAAAATACGGCAAAGACCGCAAGCGTACTGAGCCCGATAATCAAACCGGACACAACTTCGATCCCGTTATGCGCGCCCGTCACAATACGTGAGCCGGCAATTGCACTCACGAACAAAACGCCGACACCGATCACGACTATACGACGCCAACCCTGCCACTGCACGGCTATGGCAATGGCAAGTGCGCCATAAACCAAGGTCCCAAGGCTCGTGTGTCCGCTCGGACTTCGAAGATCACCGAGGGGACAGGCGAAGAAGTAAATTTTAAGAATTGCCGTGTTACCGGCGCAGACCACGACCGCCAGCACCCACCATGCGGCAGCGATGGTTGCCCTCGACCAAAGCAGCCAAACCAATACGACACTTGCCAAAGCAATCAGGAGAGCGAGGTCGCCAAAATGGGTAATAGTCTGGATTCCCACCATCACAACGATACTTTCCTCAAACTTTCATGACTTATTCCAGCACGGAAGATTTACCGCAGCGTGCAATATGGAAGGCCTTCCAATAACCGGAGACGTTAGCCGTTATTGAAGATCGGCCAAAACGCACTGCATCAGACGAGCCCCCTCGCCGTATCGAATGTAAAATCAACCAGGTTATGGTTTTCAATTTGCTGCACAAAACAAAGGGACCGTGGCGTGCTGCATTGCCGCCGCTATAGTCGTCGGCGATTGGCTGCGACTATGAGTCAACCGACTATACGAGATCTTCGACGACCCAAGGAATTTTTGCAAAGAAACACCTCCCGCAACAAGATTAAGCGTTACGGTGTTCCTTGAGTCATTCGATCCGCGTAGGCCTATGGTCTCGACCGAGGAGGCGACGCCGACAATCCCGCCCGAAGCATCGACGACTGGAGCGCCGCTGAAACCAAATTTTAGATCCATGGAAATGCGGATGATTACTGGATTAAAGGCGCGCGTGCCGAGTCGCAGGCCCCCAAACCCGGTAACATTGCCAACGAGAAGTGACCCTTCGCCATGGAGGGGTCCGAACAGGCCAAATCCATAAGTCATCACTGGTTCCCCCAGAAGAGGAGTGACCTCTTTTGCAATGGGGAGACCGACTCTGTGCCCCCCTGACGAATCGCGTAAAAGTGCAAGGTCATCAGCGACATCTATGCTGCTTGCTTCCAAAGCGACAAATTGTCCGGACGAGCGTTTCGCCAATATATGCGCACAGTCCCGCACCACATGCGCTGCCGTCAAAAGAGCGCCGTTGCTACCAGCCAGATAAAAGCCGGATCCTGCACCCTTCGGGGCGGCATTACTCGGGGATGCTGGGCTCGATGGCTCGGCCGACACCGTCGAGATCGTTAAAAGAATGAGCAGCAGAGCGCTAACGACATACAGAACGTCGCGGTGATTCCGACCTCGAGATTTACCTGCGGTGCGCGCTCTATGAGGCGAAAGCGAACCCATGCGATTAACCTTTCGCGCAAACGATCTAATTCGAGGAATGGGTACATTGGCTAGATGATCATTGTCTTGCGAGCTGCCCCGCATTCTAGCCGATATCTCGCTTTCGGCTTGACCCATTCGCTACCGCGCTATTTCGCCAGAATTGCGCCTGCCGCCATGACGCGGATGGCTTCCGATTAACTGGAACGGGAGGGAATCCCATTGGTGAATGCAGAATGATTCAAACATGCAGCGAGAGAGAGCGCTCGAATAACTTAGGCTGGCTCCCCTGCGGGTAAGCCTTGCAATAGGACATAGTGGCGGATGATTTGCGTTTGAAACTGATAGCGAAATCCGTCCCGCACTGGTACACGTCGGAGGATGCGACCTCGGTCGGCTTCCGACAATTCATCCAGAGCCGATTGTATGTCGATCGTCATCGTCTCTGAATCGCCGCCCAGCGCCTTTCGAACGTCTTCCGTAGCGAATATGCCGAACTCATTGCCTCCGCATTTGGCCGCGGCAAAAAGAATCGTTGCCAGGCTAATGGACGTTCCGTGGCGCGACAAAGCAATATTGTAGATTTCTTTGACCTCGGTTTCCGCCTCCGCGATGCACCGATCGACGGCGTAACGAACATCTTCCGCCTCGATCAATTGTGACCGACGCCGTATCGCATTGCGAGCTGCGAAGAGGCAGAGAAGGTGCACGCTATAAGGTAGGCCAGGTGCTAGATCGAGAATTCGCTCACGGATAATTGGCGCAAAGGTAATTCCAAGCCGCTCTTCCCCATTTGCAATGATTGCCGAGCCTTCCTCCCGGCTTAGAAGCGGAAGGGGTACAATGACTAAGGCACGTCGTAATGACGGATGTTTGCCCAGCAAATCGTCGACGTCGGCAGCAACCCCGATCAGAACAAATGTCACTGGTATGCCAGCGTCAGAAACATTTTTTAGCGTTTCGGCAATTTTATTTCGGGTTTCAACGTCCCTTACACGATCATATTCGTCGATCATGAGGATGAGGTGGTGCCCGCTTACCCGAGTTAGTATCGACAATACCGCTTCAGGACCAAACGGTGCCGGTGGCAATGCGCCATCAAGCGATGCGGGTGCAGGTTGTGACGGTCCGAGCGCTCCAAGCGTACGGGGTATGCGCGCCAGTCGACCGGGGATGCCACTAAGTAAATTTTTGAAGAGGTCCTCGAATATCACATTCGAGCTACAAGCGAATCGCTGAACGATATATCCGCGCCGTATCGCCATGCCGGCGATAACGTTGCTTAAGGAGGTTTTCCCGGTCCCACGTTCGCCAAAAATCGCCACATGCGCACGTTCCTCTTCGATCGCCGCAAGAATGCGCTCAATCTGAGGCAAGCGTCCTGCTAAATGAGCGTCCTCCTCTTTTGGCCGTGTTGGTGTGAACGCATCTCGGAGCAACAAGCTCGCGGCCTGATCGTCGGTCAAGTTGCGACGATTTCTGGTATTGAATGAGATTTTGGGAACCCCAGCCGTGCTTTCTCTGCTTTCCGCCAAGACCAAAGGCGCCTTTGAGCCTGCCGGCGCATCACTTTTTGTCGAAGGATAAGGCTCCAGCGATAGCGGCCCGGCATTGACTGCAGTAGTTCGTGGAGAAACCGGTCCAAAGTCAGTTGGCGACGCCTTCGGCAGGTGCTCGCGGTTCGGCGCGATCGGAATTGCTTGGCCGAGATTTCGATTTGGCATGTGGGTCGCCCGTGAAACTCCGCCCTCTTTTTCGGTGGTTGTGCGCATTAGTTTTGAACGGCTGTTGCCTACTTGCGACCCGGGAGCGTTAGGGCGAACTCCATTTTCCGCGTCAGTTCCTAGAACGGGCCGAAAAAGCCACCAGCGTTTTAGCCAATTCATAAGATTCGGTGTGGTCGGAGACTGAAGGCGCTGAGCTTTTGAGAGGTGACGGGCTGCATTAGTTGTGTGTCAATCCTAACTCTTATGGGAGACTATGTTACCATTATGGCACGTAACTGGCCGTGCGGAGGTCGCTACACTTTGCTACAATATCTGGCGTTCGATACGCAACCTCCTAGGAAGTCACCCGTTATAGCCCGGCCCTATTAAGAACAATTTGCGGTCGAAAATGGTCCCCGAGGGTATCGGATATCCGGCGATTCCGGAGCATCGGCCGCGTTTCGATAATTTCTCGGCGAGCGTAAGCTTAACTTTTTCGATTTAAGAGCAAAGGTGCAGACCTTAAGGACGATATGGCGGATTTAATTCGTTGCGCATCAACTCTTCGATGTGGACATGTTAACCAAGATGAATCTTTTGTTTTCAAGGTATTAACCAAGTAGATATCTTTTTTATCGATAGTCTTTGATTAATGACTGACTTGATCGCGGAAACTCGGAAAATGAATCGGCGGCCGGTCCTCCTTAGCACCTTCGTGCACGTCGTTAGGTTGGCCGACGTCATTATCATTGGTGCGTCGGGGCTGCTTTCCTTTTTCGTGTTCCGCGCGCGCATGGGAGATCTAGCATTCGAGTTTTATCTAAATGCCATTATTCTTGGTACGATATTTAGCGCGATAATCTTCGAATGGGTTGGCGTCTATGATATTGATGCCTGGCGCAGCTTGGTTCTCTCATTTAGGCGGCTGTTCTTCGGCTGGTGCACGGCCATGGCAGCGCTCTTGGTATTTGGCTTCGCGTTTCAGATCCCAGAGGTTCTTTATTCGCGTCTTTGGGGATTAGCGTGGTTTTTCTCCGCTGCCAGCGCACTCGTAGTGTCGCGTGTCGTAGCAGTCGATCGAATGAATCGCATGCGAGCAAGTGGAAAATTCGACGCTCGCGTTGTGATTTATGGAGCCGGTGCTCAAGGTCAGCGTCTCGCCGAATTCATCACAAGAAGCAAAAACGTAACGATCCGGATCGTCGGATTTATTGATGACCGCACCGATGGCCGCGTTCCATCGCTCGTCAATGGGCTGCCGGTATTAGGTGGTATCGATAAATTGGAGCACATGGTCCGCGACGATCTCATTGACCAAGTTTTTCTTGCCTTACCCTGGAGCGCGGAAGAGCGCGTCGTGAGTATTGTCTCCCGGGTGGCGATGACACCTGTTCGTGTGCGCCTTGCCCCGGACATTGTCGGATATCGCTTTACGCATCGAAACTTCCGTCTGCTCGATGGGCTGCCCATACTTGACCTTTTCGAACGTCCCATTTCCGGTTCCGCGCAGATCATCAAATTAATCGAAGATCGGGTCTTGGCGTTCCTCGCCGTGATCGTGCTTAGCCCACTGCTCTGTCTCATCGCTCTTGCCATTAAACTTGATTCACCGGGCCCGATTTTATTTTGGCAAAACCGCGTTGGCTTCAATCAGAGAATTATTCGGATCTGGAAGTTTCGCACGATGTTTCACGACAAATGCGACAATGGTGATATCGTGCAGGCTCGGCCTGGGGATCCACGTGTCACGCGAGTTGGTCGGTTTCTGCGGCGCCGGAGTCTTGATGAACTGCCACAGCTTTTGAACGTTTTAACGGGTGAGATGTCTATTGTCGGGCCGCGCCCCCACGCGCCCTCGACCAAAGTTGCCGCTCGTCCGTTTGATGAAATTGTGGATACCTATGCGGCACGCCATAATGTGAAACCCGGGATTACGGGGTGGGCTCAGATTAACGGCTGGCGTGGCGAAACAAATACCGAGGAAAAACTTATCAAACGAGTCGAGCATGATCTGTATTATATTGAGCGTTGGTCGGTGGGTTTTGATCTCTATATTATCATCCGCACCGCGGTGACCATATTTCGGGATACAAACGCATATTAAACGATCTTAGGCCTTCGCTCCCATCTGCTGATTTTACTTTGATAACAACTGTATCAGTAAAGGGGATTGCGGGAATGCGTACATGATGCGAGCGTGCACAAATGCGCTCCAAACATCAAGGGCGAGACCAACCAAGGAGTGAATAATGAGTTCGGAAAAGTGGCAGACTTTCACGATCCGTGCGGCGGCCCTTGCGTTCATGGCGCTCGCAGTCACAGGCTGCGATGATAAAAGTAAGAAGACAGCTGACGCTACGCCAGGCGGCCAAGTCATCGCACGCGTCGCTGGCGCTGAGGTGACCATTTATGAGTTAAACGAAGAACGCCGCCATGTAACCGTCGCGCCTAACGCGAAGCCTGATGACGTAACACGGGCACTTCTCGATGCTCTGGTCGAGCGAAAAATTCTGGCAAAGCAAGCGATTGACGCGGGGCTTGATCGTCAGCCCAACACGTTATTGGAGCTTCGCCGCGCTCGCGAAACCATCTTGGCACAAGCTTATGTCACGCGGCAAGCCGCCGGCCGGACGCCTGTAGCACAACGCGACATCGAGAAGTTCGTCGCAGATAATCCCAATATGTTCGCCAATCAAGAAGAGTTGTTTGTCGATCAAGTCGTTGTCGACAACGCGAGCTTAACGCCCGAATTAGAGAAAACCATTCACCCGTCAAAGAACCTTGCCGATGTCGAGCGGATCTTAGACGAAAATTCGATCAAGCATTTTCGACGTGTCGAAACGCTCTCGTCAGCGGTGATACCGCCCGAAGCCGCGACCAAAATGGAAAATGCTGGACCGGATGATGTTTTTGTTTTCCGGAATGACCAAATCGCTGCTTACTCGGTGGTTACGGGCAAGCGTTTGCAGCCCGTAACGGGTGACGTGGCCCTTTCCTTGGCGCGCAATAGGTTGCAAAGCCAAAAAAACGCTGCGGATCTCGCCGAAATCCGCCAGGTCGCAAGACAGGGCATTAATGTAACCTATCTCGGCGACTATACCGCGCTCATGGCCGCGAAGCCTCAATCGGCGGGCACTTCAGCTCCGATTGCTCCGAACGAAACGGAAAAGAGCGGCAATACACCGACCGATGGCAGCGCTCCAGCGGGCGGTGACACAGCTAAATCTCCGGATGTCGGTAGCACCCCAAAATAGCTCTATGAGGTAAGTGCAAACCGTCACTTTTTTCATGAAGAGGCTGCATCCACGCAGCCTCTTTTTGGGCTAAACGGGAAAACTCGCGCGCCGTCCAACGCCGGGGATCATTACACCCCTACGACACGAGACCCCTTGCTTCATTCTCCAATTTGAATTTGTGGCGCCATTTTGGAAGCGCGCTGGCTTACCTCATCCACAACACCCGCACGAAACCGGCAGCTACCGAGGCGCCACCCACCACGAGCCCTCCTCTCCCCTATCCGATTTCGGATTGTTGAAACACCCGAGCTTACGCTCGATGAAGCGATTTATTAAATTTTCAATGAACAGGACACCAAACGAAAAGAGGCTGCCCGAAGGCAGCCTCTAATCTCTCGCCTTATCGAAGCTA
>Ga0075522_10000177_pt1 | contig 42970 bp, 37 predicted proteins | sample NGEPerA_FD_74796 | JGI IMG/M metagenome (GOLD analysis project Ga0075522, IMG submission 74796) | Arctic peat soil microbial communities from the Barrow Environmental Observatory site, Barrow, Alaska, USA - NGEE PermafrostL2-A | ecosystem: Environmental > Terrestrial > Soil > Wetlands > Peat ... | reverse complement strand
CTAGCAGCCCGTGGCAGAAATGGTCATCGCGCAAACTGGGGACTGCCTTCGAATTTTCGCGCGCACAAACTGAAGAAGACACGAGTACGCCGTGCGCGTAAATTCGCTGGCTGTCCCAGGTTGCCAGTGGTATCGTTTTCACCACGGGCTGCTAGCGCACAAAGAACGCCGGTTTGTCGATGGCCGCGTCCACCGCGACGTCGAAGAACCCGACCATCATCTCGTCCCAGCTCTGGTGCCCATAGCGCACGTCGACCGTAGGATCCGGATTGCGAGAGTTCTCCGCGGAATTGTCATAGGTCGCGATCCAGTTGAGGCGGGTCCCTTTTTTGAGAGGCATCGGTTCCGCCAGGCGGTAGTAGAGCTGCCAATAGAAATCGTAAGGCTTCACGCGCAGCAGAGTCTCCGGCAGGCCGTTGGGCAAGATCCTGGTGTACTCGAATTCCTTCCCCCGCAGGTGCATGTGCGGGAAGAATCCCAGCAGCAGCGCGTCGTTCGGCAGCGTGCCCCACACGCTGACCCGGAAATCGCGCTCCCCCGCGGGGATCAGGAATTTCTCATTGTCCATTTGCAGCGTGAGAACGCGCTTGGCCGGCGGCTTCTTGGCAAATACCATCCCGACCTTGATCCGATCCTCAACTTCCTTGCCGGAAGGCGTGAAATGAATCTCGAACACCAGGTCGGATCCGGCCTTGATCAGCTTGGCCATGCCGGCCGGATAGACGTCGGGCGCGCTGCCCGGTGCGTACACGGCCAGGATGTCGGCCTTGGTCGGACCGCGCGTCCACGTATCGCCGGGCTCGCGGATGTAAACCACGGCGTGGTGCACAACAGCAAGTGATCCGCTGGGGCGCACCTCGACTGACTGCACCCAGCGATCCTCTTTGAATCCCGTAGGTGCGATGAAGTACTGATACTCCACCGCGCCGGTCTTCGGGACCAGGAACGCGTGCGGCATTTGGATCACCGCATCGGGTGCCGTATTCGACGTGCCTATGTTCCATCCATCGGGCCAGACCTTAACAGGAGGAGCGTCCGATTCCCTGCCCTTCTGTGCGCCGGAATCCACCCAGCGTGCAAGCGTGTCGCGTTCGGGTGCGGTCAGGGAACGGTCGTTGGCGAATTTTCCGCAGCACGGATCGGCGAACCAGGGCGGCATCTTGCGCGTGAGCACCGCTTGCCGGATGGCTTTAGCCCACGGCCGCGCCTCTTGATAGGTCGTTAACGCCATGGGCGCCATCTGGCCCGAGCGATGGCACTCCTGGCAGCGATTCTGCAGAATCGGCAGGACGTCGCGGTAGAAGGTGACCTGCTGCGCGATCGCCGGTACGGCGAGCAGAACGGCAGCCATCAACAGCGGGATCACTTTCTTTACTATATCCGCGCGAGGATAGCGTGTTTTATATACTGACTGAGGACCCAACCGGCCCAGGAGAGACCCATGGCAAAGAAATCTACGCGTAGTTCGCCGTCCTCAAGCAAGAAACGCTCGGCGACGGTATCCAAGCCGCGCGTAACCACGCCTCCCGCGGCGCCGGCAATGCCGAAAGGGCTGCTCGATCGTCTGGCGATTCGCGAAGTGCTCGAAAACTGGGTCCTGTACCGCGACTCGGGTGACTGGGAGCGTTTCAAGACCGTCTGGCACGAAGACGGCTACATGATGGCCACCTGGTTCCAGGGCACGCACGAGGAGTTCGCCGCCATCAACAAAGCCGGCATGGACAAGGGCGTGAACATCCTTCACTTTCTGGGCGGCTGCACGATCGATATTGCCGGAACGCGGGCGATCGCGCAAACCAAGATGAGCATCGCGCAAAGGGCGCCCGTGGAAGGCGTGCTCTGCGACGTCATGTGCGTCGGCCGCTTTTACGACTTCCTGGAGAAGCGCAAGGGGAAATGGGCCATCGTGCTGCGGCGGCTGTTTTATGAAAAAGATCGTATCGATCCGGTCGATCCGTCGAAAACCCTCAAGCTCGACCCCGCGATTTTAAATCGCTATCCCGTCGGATATCAGCACCTGGCGTATTTGCAGGCCGGGCTCGGATTCCCGGTGAAGACCAACATGCCGGGCCTGCGCGGCCCGGACGCCGACAGATTGTACGCGCTGGGACGCGCTTGGCTGGAACATAAACCGCTCGACGATAGCTTCCGCGCGTGAGGCGCGCGTTCACGGCCGAGCCTTCGATTGCAGTAGAATTAGGCAAACCACATGCCTTTAGTCCCGGGTTCGAAGCTCGGCCCGTATGAAATCCTTGCGCCAATCGGCGCGGGTGGAATGGGTGAAGTGTATCGCGCCCGCGATCCACGTCTGGGGCGCGACGTCGCCATTAAAGTTTCCGCTGAGCGTTTCAGCGAGCGCTTCGAGCGCGAAGCCCGCGCCATCGCCGCGCTGAACCATCCCAACATCTGCCAGATCTACGACGTCGGGCCCAATTACCTGGTGATGGAAATGGTGGAGGGCGAGACTCTCAAAGGCCCTCTGACGCTGGCTATCGCTGTGAAATACGCCGAGCAAATTGCGGATGCCCTGGAAGCCGCGCACGACAAGAACATCGTCCACCGCGACCTCAAACCGGCCAACATCAAGATCACTCCAGCGGGTATCGTGAAGGTCCTCGACTTCGGCCTGGCTAAACACGACGCAGGCAGCTCCGGGGCTGGTGTGGCCGACGCAGCCAATTCGCCGACGCTGACCATGGGCATGACGCAAGCCGGCATGATCCTCGGCACGGCCGCGTATATGTCGCCCGAACAAGCCCGCGGCGAGCCGGTCGATAAGCGCGCCGACATCTGGGCTTTCGGCGTGGTGTTTTTCGAGATGCTCGCCGGCCAGCGCATGTATCAGGGCAAAACCGTTTCCGACGTTCTGGCCGCCGTGCTGATCAAGGAACCCGATCTAACCAAGGCCCCGCCGCAAGTCCGCAACCTCTTGCGCCGTTGTCTCGAAAAGGATCCCAAGAGGCGTCTGCGGGATATCGCCGATGCAATGCCGCTGATGGAAGAAGGAGCCGCTTCTGGAACCACGACTGCGTCCACACCATCCCGCCGTTCACCGATTCCCTGGATCGCGGCCACTCTCCTGCTGCCCATCGCCGCCGCCGCGGGCTTCGGCTGGTGGCGAGCCAGTCAGCCCGTCGAACAGCCGCTGGTCCGCCTGGATGTCGATCTTGGCTCCGATGTCTCCCTCGCCACGCCCTCCGGCAGTAGCAACGTGATCATCTCTCCGGATGGATCGCGGCTGGTGTATCTCGCCAGCGTCATTTCCGGAACAAATGCCGGCGGCACGCCGAGGCTCTTCGTCCGAAGATTCGATCAACCCAAGCCCACCGAGCTCCCGGGCACACAGGGCGCGAACTCGCCGTTCTTTTCCCCTGATGGCCAGTGGATCGGATTCAGTGCCAACGGAAAACTGAACAAAATCTCAGTGGAAGGCGGCGCGGCCGTTCCCCTGGCGGAGAGCCAAACGTCCACGGGAGGAAGCTGGAGCGAGGACGGGAACATCTTCACTGCAAACCTTCTGAAGGGCTTGTTTCGAATTCCCTCCGCCGGCGGCGCCGCGACTTCCGTGGCGGACACCAACGGCGAACTCACCTTCCTTGCGCCGCAAATCCTGCCCGGAGGCAAGTCCGTCCTAATATCGATCTACCCGGCGTTGAATGACCCGGATCGCGCCAGCATTGAGGTTCTCTCGCTCAGCGACCATCGACGCAAACCCGTGGCCCAGGGAGGCACCTCCGCCCGATATCTGGCTACATCGAATAAGGCTGGCTACCTGGTTTATGCCAACCGGAGCACTTTGTTCGCGGTCCCGTTTGACCTGGGCAATATGGAGAAGCGAGGCACACCGATTCCTGTGTTGGACGATGTCGGATTCCATCCGACGACGTACGAATCTCAATTCGATGTGTCCCGCGCCGGAACCCTGGTATATCGCAAAGCCAGCGCCGCAACCAACGGAATGTCGACGATTCAGTGGGTGGACGCCGCAGGCAAGAGGACGCCGCTGGCCGCCAAGGCGGCCGGCTACGGGGACGCGCACTTATCGCCGGACGGAAAACGGTTGGCCTCGACGGTCATCGCAGCGGGGACCGAGGACATACAGGTCTATGATTTGCAGCGCGAGACCTGGACCAATCTGACGTTCGGTTCGGGCCGTTTCTACTTCGAGCCCGCTTGGACTCCGGACGGCGGGTCCATCGTGTTTGGCTCCGTGAGCGGCATTTCTTGGGCTCGCGCCGACGGTTCGGCGCGTCCTCAATCGCTCACGCAGCAACCGGGCATCCAGGTTCCCGGTTCCATCGCGCGGGATGGAAAACGGTTGGTCTTTTCGGAGACTGCGGGCAACGCGTCGCAGATTTGGACTCTTCCTCTGGACAGCACCGCAGGCCAGTTAACGGCGGGCACGCCAGAGCAGTTCCTCAAGAGCGCTTTTACGGATAGTGTGCCCGCCTTCTCCTCCGATGGAAAGTGGCTGGCGTATGTTTCGAACTCGTCTGGGATCATTGAAGTGTATGTGCGCGCATTCCCCGACAACGGGGGCCTATGGAAGGTCTCGAACAACGGTGGCCGGAATCCGATCTGGTCGCGCAGTGGGCACGACCTGCTGTACCAGTCCGGCGATCAGGAGATGGCCGTGAGCTACTCGGCTACTGGCGGCACGTTCGTGGCGGAAAAACCCCGCGTGTGGGTGGGAAAGGTTGGCGGGACGGCGTTCGACATCTCTATGGATGGCAAGCGCTTGGTGGTGCTGGCGCCGGTGGACTCTCCCGGCGGTCCCAAAACCGAGCACGAAGTGGTGCTGATTCAGAATTTCTTCGACGAGCTGCGGCGGTGAGTGCCGGCGGGCAAGTGACCTAGTTGTCCACGACGCTTAAGCTTAAGTGCTCCGCGTCGCCCTGGTGGACCACTTGCACCACCGACTCGGGCGGGACCAGGCCGGCCTCCACCATCCCCGCCAGCGGCTGCGTCAGCTTCCTGAGGATGACCCGCTTCAGTTCCCGCGCGCCGTATTCGCGGCTGGTGCCCTTCGCCAACAGAAAGCTCCGCGCGCCCGGATCCAGCTCTAGCCTGAAGGCCCGCTCTTCCAGACGATGCGCGATGTGCCGCTCGAGCGCGGCGATCTGCTGATCCAGAATCGCCTCCAGCGCGTCCGCGTCCAGCGGCTGATAGGTGATCACGGCGTCGATCCGATTCACAAACTCCGGGGCGAATTTCCGTTTGACGGCGCCCAGCCCGATGCTCGACAACTTCCGCAGGGTTCCATCGCCCGATGCCGGAGCAGTGGCCGCGAATCCGAAATCCGGCAGCACTTCTTTCCGCATCGCCGAAGCGCCCAGGTTACTGGTCAGAAAGATCAGCGTGCGCTCGAAGTTGACCGACGTGTTATCGCCCAATCGCAATACCGCCTTATCCAGCACGCCCAGCAGCAGGCGCGTCATACTTGGCGCGGCCTTTTCGATTTCATCGAACAAAACCAGCGCCAGATGGGACCCTTCGCTGGTGACCGCCCCGAGTTTTTGCTGCGTCAGCATCGGTGGCGTCTCGCGATGGCCCAGATATCCCGGCGGCGCTCCGATCAGCTTGGCGATTTCGTGCTCCATCTGGAACTCGCCGCAATCGACGCGCACCAGGCTCTTTTCATTGCCGTGCAGCGCGTCCGCCAGCGCCTCCACCGTGCGGGTCTTGCCGGTGCCCGTGGGACCGAGCAGCAGGAACACGCCCGCCGGCCGGCCTTCGGGCCCCAGTCCCGCACGATACATCTGTACGTAAGGAACAATCTCCGCGATCGCGTGAGACTGCCCTACCAGCCGGCTCGCAAGCTGCTGTGCGAGTTCTTTCCGCTCGCTCACGGGAACGGGAAAGCTGGCCGCGACGGTCCGCCGCGGGCGAATGGGAATGGGTTGGCCGCGCACAACCTGATTCTCGGTGTGCGATACCGCGCCGGAGTGAGAGTGTGACGCTAAGAGGTGGGAAACAGGCGTTATTTGTGACGGTAGGTGATGCGTCCCTTGGTCAGATCGTAGGGGGAAAGCTCTAAAGTGACCCGGTCGCCGGCCAGAACGCGGATACGATTGCGGCGGAGCTTGCCAGCCAAATGCGCGAGCACACTGCGCTCCTGATCCAACTGGACGCTGAACAAGCCGCTGGGGAATTTCTCGACTACGGTTCCAGTGACTTCAATGCAATCTTCTTTACTCATCGTCTTCCCAGACGTGATTATACACGGAGAGGCGCTTCCGTTAATCTTAACGCAGGGGCCCTATCCAACAGAACTATGGCCGAAAAACTCGGGACGTTATTTCAACTCTATTACCGGCCATCTCGCGCCCTGAGCACGATTCTCGACTCGGGCAGCTTGGGGCTGGCCGTGATCGTAGCTGCTGCGCTGGGCTTCGCGATGGGCGAAATCAGTCGCGTGGTGCTCATCGCGGTGCTGTTCGCACCCGCGTGTATCGCGATGATCTCGCTGTGGGACCGCCTGGGCAGCCTGAGCGTGGTGCTCCGCCGCGATTATTCACCCTTTCTGGTATGCACGCTGATGTGCTGGATCGCAGCCCAAATGCCCGCCTGGCTCGCAAGCTTCCTGGCGCCCGCGGTCGGTTTTTGGATCCACATCCTTGCGGATGTGTATTTCCTGGCCCTGGCCGCCATCGCGATTCGGACGGTATTTGGGAGCGGCATCGGAAAAGCGATCGGAACTGTTTTCGGCGGTGCGGCTGCCAGTGTGGGCGGCTTCTACCTCTACGCGATCTTTGGCGGAATGCTCTCCTATTTCACCTCCCCGCTCGTGCTTATCTGGCTCTATATACTGTTCCGCCCTAATCTCGATTCCGTGCGTGCCTTTGGTGGCGGCCTGCGCTCGCGCCAGAATTTCAACCGGCACCTGGAAGCTTTGACGGTGAATCCGCACGATTCCGACGCGCACTATCAGCTCGGTCTGATCTATCAGCAGCGCCGCAATTACACCGAAGCGATCTCCCGCTTCACGAAAGCAGTAGAGATCGATCCCAGCGAGACCGACGCGCATTATCAATTGGGCGTCATCGCTCTGGAACAGAAGCGCTACGAAGACGCTCGCCGGCACTTCGCGGCCACACTGGCTTTGGACGATAAGCATTCGTCGAGCGAAGCCTGGCGCGGCTTGGGCGCGGCCGACTTCCACTTGGGGAACACCGAGCAAGCGCTCGCCGAGCTCCAGAAGTATACCGATCGCCGCGAATTCGATCCCGAAGGTCAGTATTGGCTGGGAGAAGCGTTCAAGAAGCTCGGACGGATGCCGGAAGCCCGCGCTGCGTTCCAGCTCGCGGTGGAAGGAGCCCGCACCGCCCCGCCTCATCGCCGGCGATTTACGGCTGGTTGGGGCCGCCAAGCCAAGGCGGAGTTGCGAACGTTGGGCTGACGTGGGGAGGGATTGGAAAAAGGTGAAAAGGGGACAGGTCCGCCTGTCCGGACTCTTGAACGGTATCCAAAACGAGAACCTGTCCCCTTTTCACACGCTCCTACAGCGCCCCAGCGACAAGCCCGATCCGGAAGGCAGGCCGGAACACGCGCGCCCGGGGATTTCGCAATCCCGCCTGCCGGGCCAGATCCTCAAGCTCCCGCCGGCGAAACGCCGCCTCCACGGAGATCGCGCCATCGTGCACGGTCACCGGATCCCAGCCCAGCAGCGGCCGGCTCCAAGCGATGAAGTAATACGGGATTGGATTCCGTTCCAGGTCGATCACCAGGACCGCTTTGCGTGCGGCCTCGCCGAAATTCCGCAATAGCTCGACCACCTTGTCATCGGTGAAGTGATGCAGGAACAGCGAACAAAAGACGTAATCGAAGCTCCCGGGGCGGAACGGCAGCCGGAAGGCGTCCGCGATCACTTTGAACCCAGCCGCTCCGGCCAAGTGGGTTCCCACGTAATCGAGCGATGTGACCGTGGCCGCCGGATACCACCGGCGGATGCAGGCTCCCATGTCCCCGGAAGCCGCCCCCACGTCCAGCACCGAGAATGGCCGGCCATCGGGAACGTTTTCCCGGAGTAGGTTACGGAGCGTCGAGTGCCCTCCCCAATACCGGTTGATCCGTACCAGATCCCGCAGGCTCGCGCGGGCTTGATCTTCCCGCAAGCCATCGAGCAGTTCCGGCAGAATCAGGCGTTTGCCCAGGCAGTGCATCCCGTTTCTAAACCCCACCCTACTAGTACTCTAATGCAACTGCTAAAATGGGCCGAGAGTTCCGTTAAAAGGAGACTTACACTGTGAGCGACAGCATTGATTCCTCCGGCGGTACTTCCGGGCCGAAGATTCCAATCCTATTTGGGGCAGTGGTAGCCCTGATTGGGGCCTCCCTTTATCAGTTCTATGAGGTTCGACAGGTTCGCGCGGAATTGGACACCACGCGCGAGGCGCTGCTCGACCAGATTTCCAAAATCCATGAAACCACGACGGTTTCGACCAAGACCAACCGCCAATCCGTAGATTCGCTCAAGGCTGAGATGGATGAGGCCCGGCGCCAGGCCACCATCCTGGCAGGTCAGGCCAAGCTCGATGCCAGCAAGCATGCCGATGACCTGGCTGCCAAGCTCGAGAAGGCGCAGCAGGAACAAGCCGCCAAAGTGGCCGAGACAGCGACGGCCGTTTCGAATGTCTCCGGTGAGGTTTCGAAAGTTCGAGAAGACGCCAACTCCACCAAGACCCGCGTGGGCGAAGTCTCGACGGATCTGGCCGGCGTTAAGACCGACGCCGCGGCCACCAAGGCCGAACTCGAGAAGACCATTTCCGATCTGAAGAGCACGCGCGGCGATCTCGGCGTGCAAAGCGGGCTGATCGCGACCAACGGGAAGGAACTATCCGCCCTGCGGGCCTTGGGCGAGCGCAACTACACGGAATTCCGGCTGACGAAGGAAAAGACCCCGCGCAAAGTCGGCGAGGTCCAGATCCGCCTGAAGTCGGCCGACGTGAAAAAGAACCGCTACACTATCGAACTGATCGCCGACGATAAGCTGGTGGAGAAGAAAGACAAGACCATCAATGAGCCGGTTCAGTTCATGCTGTCCCGTGCGACCCAGCCTTTCGAGATCGTGGTCAATGAAGTGAAGAAGAACATGATCTCGGGCTACCTCTCGGCGCCGAAAGTTCAACAGGTTCGCAATTAGTCTCTCCTTGTAAAAAGATTAGGGCGGGCCCTTGCGGACCCGCCCTTTTTATTTTTGGTTTGTTCTTGCTTACTTCTGGGCGATCGTTCCGGCTCCGCCCCAGGTGTCCTTATTGCGGGGGGTCTTCCAGTAGTTGTCGCCCCACCAGCTGTCGTTGGCGACCTTGCCGCTATGACGTTCGATGGTGGCGAGCACGCCGTCCGCGGAGGCCTTCGACATCTCGAGCGTCATGGTCTGGCTCTGGCCGTTACCGCCGGTGAAAGCCACGGTCATCTGCTGGGTTTCGGACTTCATGAGCCGCTTGGGCAGAGCCCAGACTTTGTACGCCGGTTCTGGATCGGGCGTGTGAACCATCACCGCGCTCAGTTCCGCCTTCGAAATCTGGTTGTACGGAATCTGGACCTTATGCAGCGGAGTCTTCAGTTCCATGGACTGCGGATTGTTCATGTAGAGAGTCGCGCCCGTGCTGGGCGAAAGCTCGGCGACGTTTCCGTCGATATAGGTTACGGTCGCCGAATCGGCGGCTGCCAGTAGTCCGGCGGCGAGAATCGTGAGTATGGGGAGAGTCAAAAAACGCATGGTGATCCTTTCCAGAATAAAGATCGACAGGGTAGAGGATGAGCTTTAGATCTAGCGGGGCCCTAGTACTATGCGAGAATCGGCTCGTGGGCAAGCCGCTACTGCTCTGTTTACTGGCGTTCATCCCGGTTCTCGGGGCCGATCGCGCCCCTGCTTCCATAGAGCGCTACCTCAGCGCGCCCTTCGCGTCCGAGCTCATCGCCGCGCCGAGCGGCGGAAAAGTTGCCTGGATCCTCGATGAACGCGGAGCGCGCAACCTATGGGTGGCCGCCGCGCCGGATTATAAGGGCCGCCGCCTCACGTCCTATAAGGAGGACGACGGCCAGGACCTGGGCGACGTCGCCTGGAGCGCCGACGGACGGTTTCTGGTCTATGCCCGCGGCGGCGATCTCGAAACCAATGGCGATATTCCCAATCCCAGGAATCTTCCCCAGACGCCGGAGCAGGCAGTTTATGCGATTCCCTTCGATGGCGGTGCTCCCAGAAAGCTGAGCGATGGCCGCGGAGCCGTCGTTTCGCGCGATGGCCACGTCGCGTTTTCGAAAAATGGCCAGATATGGATGACCACTCTGGACGTAGCCAAGCCGGCAGAAGCGGTTCACACCAAGGCTTTCTCCTATGAGCTGCAATGGTCGCCGGACGGCGCGGCGCTGGTGTTTACCAGTTATCGCGGCGATCACAGCTTCATCGGCGTGTACCGGGTCGCGACCAAGACCGTGACGTACCTCGACCCGAGCGTCGATCGCGACACTTCCCCGGTCTGGAGCCCGGACAGCCGGCGCATTGCATTTCTGCGCCAGGCATACTCGTCCGCGATCTCCGTCGGTCCGGTGCGCGCTGCGGCGACTCCCTGGTCGATCCTGGTAGCGGACGCGATGACCGGCACGGGCCGCGCTGTCTGGAAAGCCGAAAAAGGTCCTGGCAGCGCCTTTCGCGGGATCGACGCCGCGAACCAGATTTTCTGGGCCGACGGCAATCGTTTAGTGTTCCCCTGGGAGCGCGATGGCTGGCTGCATCTGTATTCCGTTTCGGCCGACGGCGGACGCGCGCAGGTTCTCACGCCGGGCGATTTCGAAGTCGAGCACGTCTCGCTCTCGCGCGATCGCCGCGAGCTGCTCTTTTCCTCCAACCAGGACGATATCGATCGCCGCCATATCTGGCGCGTGGCTGTATCCGGCGGCAAGGTTTCCCCGATTCTGGGATCGGAACTCGGCGAAGGGATCCAATGGGAACCCGCCGATGTTGCCGACGGATCCGTCGCGTTCCTGCGATCGAGCGCCACCGAAATCGGCCGCGCTGCGATCAAGATCGGCGCGACGCCGGTTCGCGATCTGGCGCCCGATTCTATTCCCGCCGATTTTCCCAAGGATCTGGTCAAGCCCCAGCAAGTGATCTTCCCTGCCTCGGACGGTCTTCCGATTCACGGGCAGCTTTTTATGCCTCCTGCCGGCGGCAGCGCGAAACATGCGGCCGTGATTTTCTTTCACGGCGGATCGCGGCGTCAGATGCTGCTGGGTTATCACTACATGCGTTACTATTCGAACGCGTACGCGATGAATCAGTATCTGGCCGCGCGCGGGTTTATCGTGCTAAGCGTGAATTATCGCAGCGGCATCGGCTATGGGCTGAATTTCCGCGAGGCGCTCAACTTCGGCAATTCTGGCGGCAGCGAGTTTAACGACGTCATGGGCGCTGGACTCTACATGGCCTCGCGCGCCGACGTCGATCCGCAGCGTATCGGCGTGTGGGGCGGGTCTTACGGCGGGTACTTAACGGCCATGGCGCTGGCGCGAGCCAGCAAGCTATTCGCCGCGGGCGTGGACATGCACGGCGTCGAGGATTGGAGCATTCGCGGCAACCGTCCGCTGACCGCGCTCAATGCCGATCAGCTTCGGGAAATCGAGCGCACCGCGCTCCAATCGTCGCCTCTGGCCGATGTGAAGGACTGGCATTCGCCTGTGTTGCTGATTCATGGCGATGACGATCGTAACGTCGCCTTCAATCAGACCGAGCGCCTGGTGGAAGCCTTGCGGGCACAGGGTGTGGAGTTCGAGGAACTCATCTTCCCCGGCGAAGTGCACGAGTTTCTGCTGGAAGAGAGCTGGATGAAAGCGTATCGCGCCGCGGGCGATTTTCTGGCGCGGAAACTCAAACCAGAGTAATCAGGGCCAGCATCCGTGCCGGCCGGGCATGTGCCTAGCGCCGCGGCGGACGTCCGCCACCGCCACCGCCGCCGCCTTCGCGCGGAGCCATGGGACGGGCTTCGTTCACTACCAGCGTTCTTCCCATTAACTCCTTGCCGTGACACGCATCGACGGCGCGCTGGGCGGCTGCGTCATCATTGATTTCGACGAAACCAAAGCCTCGCGCCTGGCCGGTAAAACGATCGCGCATCACCGTCACCGAGTCCACAGTCACGCCTGCGTCTGTGAACAAATTCTGGACATCCGTCTCATTCGCGCCGTACGGCAGATTTCCTACGAAAAGCTTCTTCACCGCGACACTCCTGACTGTCATTGGAAAAACAACAGTATCCAAGTACGCGAGATAGTATGCCAGAAAGCAGTTGCCGAGTCAAAAAGAAAAACAGTCATCCACTCCGACCAGGAACATTATTCGGAAATCCTCGGTTACCCTGCTGATTCTACTGCTGTTAGAATCAAACCGTGGCATACTCCCAGGAACTTATCGCCCCCATGCGGGCAGATCTTACTCAATACGGCGTCGAAGAAGCCAGGACCCCGGCCGATGTGGACCGCGTTCTCGCGCCAGGAAACGGCACCGTTCTGATGGTGGTGAACTCGGTCTGCGGCTGCGCGGCGGGGCGAGCCCGTCCCGCGGTCGGAATGGCGCTCAGGCATGCGGTGCGCCCCTCGAAAACCGCCACGGTGTTCGCCGGTGGAGACGAGGCTGCCGTCGCTCACCTGCGAGATATTCTGGCCGAGTACCCGCCGTCCTCGCCGTTCATGGCGTTGTTCCGCGACGGAAAGCCCGTCTACGTGCTGCATCGCAGCGATATCGAACGCCGGGACCCGCAGCAGATTGCCGGTCTCTTAACCGACGCGTTCGAGCAGTTCTGCGTATAATCGACGCTAGCCATGAAAGCTCTCACCATCGGTTTCCTGTCCGCGGCCGCCCTCCTGCTCGCGCAACCCCGCACGTTCGTGCCCGTGACCAGCGACATGCTGGCGAATCCCAGCCCCAACGATTGGCTGATGTACAACCGTACGTACGATTCGCACCGTTATTCGCCTTTAAAACAAATCGACAAGAACAACGTGGACCAGCTGCGCATGGTATGGACGCGCGGTCAAGGCGCCGGCGCGCAAGAGGGCATCCCTCTGGTGCATGACGGCGTGATGTACCTCATGGCGCCCGGTGCGGCGATTCAGGCGCTCGATGCCACCAACGGCAATCTGATCTGGGAGTACCAGCGCAAGCTTCCCGCCAATCAGGCCAACAGCGCGCGCTCCAAGACCATCGGCATGTGGGAGGACATGATCTATACCACTACGCCCGATAGTTTCCTGGTCGCGCTCGACGCCAAGACCGGCGAGATGCGCTGGGAGACCAAGACCGATACGCGCGGCAATATCTCGGGTGCCGTGGTGGCCGGCGATAAGATCATATCCGGCGGCTCCTGCACCGGGAAGCACGAGAATTGCTACATCTCCGCGCACGACGCCAAAACCGGAAAACTGCTGTGGAAGTTCTATACCGCGGCCAACACCGGCGAGCCCGGCGGCGATAGCTGGGGCAACACGCCCGACGATAAACGCTACACCGGGACCTGGGGACTCCCCGGAACCTACGATCCCACCACCAATATGGTCATCTGGGGCGTTGCCAATCCCACTCCGAACACGCGCATGGAGCGCCACGGCGATCCGTTTGGCGTCCCCACATCTGGACCGGTGGATCTGTTTAGCGACTCCACCATCGCCCTCAACGCGGATACCGGCAAACTGGTGTGGTATTACCAGCACTTGGCCGGCGACGATTGGGATGAAGATTGGACCAATGACCGCGTCCTGGCTTCGACCGCGCTCAATCCCACTGCCGCCACCGCGAAGTGGTTCAACCCGAAGATCGTCGGTCAAAAGCGCGACGTGGTCATCGCCACCGGCGAATCCGGCGGAGTCTTCGCGATGGATCGCCACACGGGCGAGTTCCTGTGGGCCAACCCGTGGCCCTTCGACGTTCCGAATTTCCTGATCTCCAAGGTGGACCCGGACGGCAAGGTGCACTTGAACGAGAGCCTGATCTTCACCGGACCCAATCAGCACAAGGACATTTGCTTCTTCAACACGCGCAGCTATTGGTCGCAGGCGTATAGCCCGGTGACGAATTCGCTGTACGTTCCCTGGGTGGACGTCTGCCTGGACATGCAGACCAAGGCAGATTTCCCGAAGGTTCGCCCGGTGCGCAATGGCAAGGTTCGCGAAGGCTCGAATCCTGCTGAATTCTCCGGCGTCTCGAAGATCAACATCGCGACCGGCAAGATCGAGCACATCTATAAGGGTGCCGCGCCGATTAACGGCGCCATGCTGGCGACGGCCAGCGGGCTGCTATTCTTCGGCGATCTGGATCGCAGGCTGCGCGCGCTGGATGCAAATTCCGGCAAGGTCCTGTGGGAACAAACCATCGGCGGACCCATTGCAAATAGTACGATCACTTATTCCGTGAACGGCCAGCAGTATATCGCCGTGGCGACGGGCGACGGATTGTTGACGCAAAGCGTCATCGGCTACGCGCCGGGCCTCAAGGAGCCCAAGGGCGCCAACGCGATCTACGTGTTCGCACTGCCGCAAAAGAAGTAGTCATTTACTTGCTGCCGCCAGCTCCTTTGTCGCGGCATCCAGGAGATCCGCTTCGCCCTGCAGCGCCTTCGCGACGCGGACCATCTGTTGCGCGACTTCGGCCGGGCGCTTCTGCTCGATGGCTTCGCGCACTCCGGGAATCGTCTTCACTCCATAACCGGTATAAAAGCCGGGGGCATAGATCAGATGTTCGTACCAGGGGCGGTTTGGCAAACCTTGCGCGTCGGTCAGCAGCCGCTCACTCTGGATCAGCTTCGCATTCAGGCCGGCCGGTGCGCGATCCCCGGACTCCAGGAAAGCTTTCTCGTAATCCCCCGCAGCCCGGCTTAACTCGTCCGCCGCGTTATCGAGCGGCGCGAAATTCACATACGGCGGCAGCGGTTCCTTCGTGGGCGGAATCATCTTTTGTTTCGGATTTCTGAGCGCGGTGAAGGTGCCGTCTTCTATCTCCGCATTGCGTTCTTTGATTTCGGCGCGCTGGTCCGTCGCCAGCTTCTTCAACTCCGCGATATAGGTATGGATGGTATCGGCCAGGCCGGTGAACTGGAATGGCAGCACCTCCGCGTCGGCCAGACGCATCATCATGGTGCCGGCGGTTTCCGCCAGCGCGCGCCCGTAAGCGAAATCGGTGTCCATGAAATGCGTATAGTAGTAAAAATCGTCGTAGATCGAGTGATATTGGCCGCTGCTCTCATCCTCTCCGCCGTAACCCACGTTGAGACTGGCGACGCCCAGGTGATCGATAAACACCGTGTAGTCCGACCCGGACCCCAACGCGCCGATGCTCAGGTCGGAACGCGACCGGATCTCGCCGCGCCTGGCGGCTGGCGCGCCCGCAATTTCCGCCAGACGAAGCCGCTTCCAGACTGTCATCTTGGTCTCGGGATCCTCAATGTCCTTGATCACGCTGTTGACGAAGTTCTCGAGCGAATGCGATCCATCCGCGTGAAAAAAGCCGCGCCCGTTGCCATCCGAGTTGATATAGGCGACCGCGTGTTGTTTCAACTCCGCGGCATGCGTCTCGGCCCACTCGGTCGATCCCAGCAAGCCGGGCTCCTCGCCGTCCCAGAAGCAATAGAGGATGGTCCGCTCCGGCTTCCATCCTTGCTTGAGCAGTTCCCCCAACGCGCGCGCCTCCTCCAATTCCGGGCTCACACCCGATACCGGGTCCATGGCTCCATTAACCCAGGCGTCGTGATGATTGCCGCGAATCACCCACTCGTCCGGATATCTTGAACCCGGTATGCGCGCGATCACGTTGTAGAGCGGCTTGCGATCCCAGCTAAACTTCAAATGCAGATGCGCTTTGGCCGGACCCGGCCCCACGTGATAGGTGAGCGGCAGATTGCCGCGCCAGGGCCCCGGGACGACATCGCCACCCAGGTTCTTCAGGAACGGCTCCGCGTCCTGATAGGAGATCGGCATCACGGGGATCTTCGACAGCGTCGTAACTTCGTTGAGCGGAATCTTCTTCGCATCCGGCGTCGCACCCACTCCCGGCGTCTGCGGATCGCCGGGGTAGACTGGCATATCCATCACGCTGCCACGCTGCGCGCCGAAGGGTGGACGCATCGGGCCTTTGGGGTACTCGTCGCCGCGCAGGGAGCCGTCATCGTGCGGGTCGGAATAGATCAGACACGCGATCGCGCCGTGTTCCGCCGCGAGCTTGGGTTTGATGCCGCGCCACGATTCTCCGTAGCGGGCCAGTACGATCGCGCCGCTGACGGAAACTCCCATCCGTTGTAGCTGTTCGTAGTCGGCGGGCGTGCCGTAGTTCACGTACACCACCGGCCCGGTGACATCGCCATCGATCGAATAGGCATTATATGTAGGAAGCTGCTCGCTCTTCTGATTACTCGTTGGATCCTCGGGCAGCGAAGGCTCTTCCAATGCCGCTTTGTAGGGGACCGGTTCCAGCAGTTCCAGGGAGCGTTCCAGCGGCGTCGGGAAGAGCGTGTCGAAGACTTCGATCTTCGCATCGAGCCCCCAGGATTTAAGCTGTGCCAGAATCCACTCGGCGTTGTCTTTATCGTAGGGCGAGCCGAGGTGATGCGGCCGTGCCGTCAGCCGCCGCATGTCCTCGCGCAGGCGATCCTGTTGCGGTATCGCCCGGAATTTCTTCTCCCAGTCGATTTCGGACGCAGCGGCCCGTTGCGAATAGCCTCTCAGCGCCGGAGGAGCGTCCGCGGCCTGGAGAGCAAGCGTGAAGAACATCAGAACAGGGCCGATCTGTCGCATAGCCAATACTCTAGCTGATGTGCGATGCGGCTGGCACAACGCCGCCGGCCGCGCAAATACGGGCTGGATTGTGCCGCGGCACACTCTGGAGCATCATGATAGCAAGGAGGATGATGCTATGATTGCAACATGAGGACGACCGTCACTCTAGATCCCGACGTGGAGCGGTTGATCAAGGACGCGATGAGGGAGCGAGACATCTCCTTCAAGGAAGCCTTGAATGAAGCTGCACGAATCGGGCTTCAGGGCAAAGACCACAAGCGTGTCCAGAAGTTCTCTCAGAAAACCTTCCGCATGGGACAAGAACAAGAGTTCCGCTGGGACAAAGCGCTGGCGGTTGCCGACGCGATAGAGGACCAGGAACTCAGCCGGAAGCTCACGTTGCGTAAATGATCCTGGTCGACGCGAACCTCCTGATCTACGCCGTCAACCAGGACGCCCCTCTAAACCGGAAGGCGAAGCCGTGGCTGGAATCGATCTTGTCCGGAAAGGAAACCGTCGGTTTTCCGTGGACTGTGCTTCTCGCTTTCCTGCGGCTTACGACTCGGCCCGGCTTATTCCGGCGCCATCTGCCGGTGGAGACGGCTTTTGATCTTGCGGCCTCCTGGCTGGATCAGCCGTCGGCGACGATCGTGCATCCAGGTCCGCGCCATCTGGCGGTTCTCCGTGAGTTGCTCCAGCCTCTGGGCACCGGTGGGAACCTGACGTCCGACGCTCACCTGGCTGCCTTGGCCATCGAGCACGGAGCGGAACTCTGTTCCTCCGATACCGACTTTGCCAGGTTCCCTGGGCTGACGTGGCGCAATCCTCTGTCTTGATGGTGCCGCTTCTCTGGAGCAACTGATTGAGCCCAAACGGAGGACGCACAGCTCGTTGGGATTCGCCGCAGATTAGTTGGATCAAGGCATTTCTACCACTGGGTTGACAGCAGAGCACCCCCTATGTAGAATACATACATGCCTTCGCCGAGACGCTCGATCCGCCCGACGGTAAACGTTCTGAAAGTACTAAGCTGCATCATCTCGTCAACAGATGATGCAGCTGGCAGCGAAATTGCGAAAGTCACGCACCTCCCTTCAGGAACGCTTTATCCGATACTTCTCCGTCTTGAAGAAGCAGGTTGGCTGGAAAGTCACTGGGAGGCGGCGGATTCAAGTGAACTTGGCAGACCGCGGCGTCGCCTATATCGAGTCACCGCTGTAGGAGAACGGAGCGCTAGAGCCGCTTTTAGAGAAATGAAGTCATTGATCGGAGGTGTATCGTGGGCATAGTGGTAATCACTTTAGTGCTAGGCGTACTTAGCTCCGTTCTTGCGGACGAACTAAAAGCATGGACGCCACGCATAGTTGCGCACCTCATCGACTTCGCTACGCAGCGACTGCCCCAAGATCTTCGGGCCCGATACCACGAGGAGTGGACGAGTCACGTTAACGATGTCCCTGGCGAGGCACGAGTTTTAGTAGCAATGGAGTTTATCCTAGCCGCCCTTAGAATTAGAATGTCGCATGAGAGTAAGAAGGCACATTCAGTCAAACGTAGGGCATATTCAGTCAAGCACAGAACTATTTCCTGGGTTAGCAAGAACCTCTTTGACGATGTCACCTATACGATCCGCAACGGCCTGAATAAGGGATTGCGGCGCAGGGGCGGGCTGGGCTGGGTTCCTTTTGAGTCATCCAGCACTCCTGAGTTCCAATTCTGGAAGGGGCTCGATCTGCGTGGACAGGTTGTATACGATATCGGTGCGTTTCATGGCCTCTTGACGCTGTACTTCGCCAGCAGTGCCAAACAAGTGACTGCCTGGGAACCAAACAGCCACAACCGGCTTCGTCTGGAGGAAAACCTCCGGTTAAATTCCTTGTCGAACGTCGTTGTCCGGCCTTATGGACTCTCTTCCCGTTCCATGCAGGCCCAAATGAGCTTTGATTCCCTGGAGCCCGGCACCTCCAGCATCGATACTGGCATGGCTCGAGGCGGGGAGCAGGAAACCGTCGAAGTACGCACGCTCGACGAAGAGGGGCTGGATCGGCCGGGCCTGATCAAGATTGACGTGGAGGGATTCGAACTCGAAGTACTAAAGGGCGCGAGCCGAACACTGACAGCTGCGGGCAGGCGGCCCCGCTTGTTCCTGGAGATGCATGGCGTTGACCAAGCCGATAAGCGCGCGCGGGTTCGGGCGATCGTCGAGCATCTTTGGGGGCTCGACTACCGCGATATACTGCACGTCGAGAGCCGGACCCGAATCACTCCGGACAACGCCGAGATCGCAGCTCAAGGTCATCTGTATGTTCAGGCCGGCCAGTCGAACTGCTCGCGGGCTTGACTTACTGTGATACAATCGAACTTCATGAATCGGCGTTTTACCAGCTCGTATCGATTTTGGTTCCGCTACTTTAGCGGCTGAAGCGGACGAGTGGGCCCATTCGGAATTACAAAACGAACCCACTCGAAAGAGTGGGTTTTTTACTTTGGGGGTGCTTAAAAAATGATTATTTCCATGCGGTTGCATGCGACCAAGGAGGAGGTGGCCCAGGTGCGCGCGCGTATCGAGGAATTCGGCTACAAGGTCCACTCCATTGAAGGAGAGGAGCGCGTGGTGATCGGCGCGGTCGGGATGGGCGATGTCACCGCCTGCCTGGAATCGCTCGAGGCCATGCCCCAGGTCGAAAAGGCGGTCCGGATCTCGGCTCCGTACAAGTTCGTGAGCAAGGAGTTTCGTCCCGAAAAAACGGAAATCACCGTGGCCGGCGCCACCATCGGCGGCGATGAGTTTGTCGTCATGGCCGGACCCTGCTCGGTGGAAAGCGAGAAGCAGATTCTGGAATCGGCCGAGATCGTCGCCAAGAACGGAGCCAAGCTTCTGCGCGGCGGCGCGTTCAAACCGCGAACTTCGCCCTACGATTTCCAGGGCCTGGAAGAAGAAGGCCTGAAGCTGCTGGCGAAGGCTCGCAAGCTGACCGGGCTCGGCATCGTCACGGAAGTGATGAGCGACCGCGACGTGAGTCTGGTCGCCGAGTACGCCGACGTTCTCCAGATCGGCGCGCGCAATATGCAGAATTTCGCACTGCTCAAGACGCTGGGCAAGTGCGGCCGTCCGATCCTGCTCAAGCGCGGCCTGAGCGCCACGGTGAAAGAGCTGCTGATGTCGGCCGAGTACATCGTCGCGCACGGCAATCCCGACGTGATGCTGTGCGAGCGCGGAATCCGCACCTTTGAGACCGTCACGCGCAACACCTGCGACATCGGAGCCATCGCGGCACTGAGCGAGATGACGCATCTGCCGGTGATCCTCGATCCCAGCCATGCGGCGGGGAGGCGCAGCCTGGTTCCGGCACTGGCGCGCGCGGGTGTCGCCGTCGGAGCCGATGGCCTGATCGTCGAAATGCATCCGCAACCGGAAAAGGCGGTGAGCGATGGTGCGCAGTCGCTCGATCCCAAACAGTTCGCCAAGATGATGACCGACCTGAAGCCCTACATCGCGCTGTGGAAGCAGGCGCGCATGGCCGAAACCCCCGCCGCCGTCTAAAAAATGGGGACTGCCTCCGATTTCGCATACTCAGCGTACGCCTGTCGATATTGGGGCGCCGAAATCGGCTGGCTGTCCCCATTTTTATGAAAATAGGGGCCGCACTCGCGGCGGTGCTGGGCGTCATCCTGGGCGTCTGGGCGTACTGGTTTTATACCCGCCCTTACGATGCGGTGCGCCTGGTGCAGTGTCTTCCGTCTGACCGGTCCTTGCACGTCTACCTGAACGTCGGCCTGCTGCGTTCGGCGGGCATTCTGGATTTGTTGGCCGGCTCCCAAGGCGCGGAAGAACCCGACTACAAGAAGTTCGTCGAACAAACCGGATTCGATTACCGCACCGATCTGGACGCGGTCGCCGCTGGGTTCCGCGACGGCGATGAGTACTTCGTCGTGCAGGGCCGCTTCAAGTGGAACCAGTTGGCCGGCTACGCGCAATCGCACCAGGGGAAATGCGAGGTTGGCGATAGTGGCCGCATGTGCAGCATGCCCGCCAGCCAGCCCGGCAAGACCATTTCGTTCGCGCTGCTGCGGGGCGACGTGCTGGCGCTGGCGGTGGCTCGCGATCCGCAAGGCGTCCGCGTGATCTTTCCCGGGTTCTGGAAGGATCCGCCCAAAATTCCGACCGTGGCGATCTGGGTCTCTGCCCCGCCCTATATCTTTGCCGATGCGAACTCGTTGCCCGCGGGCCTGGGCCCGTTCCGGACGCAACTGGCGCAGGCACGCGGCACGATTTTCACGTTAGGTCCGTCACAAGACCCAAAAGAGTTCGAGCTGCACATGACCGTGGACTGCACGGCTTCCGACGATGCCGCCAAGATGGCCGCGCAGTTCTCAAGCGTGACCGATCTGCTCAAGAAAATGCTCGACCGGGACAAGCTCAAGCCGACGTCCGCCGACCTCAGCGGAGTGCTGGTGGCCGGACATTTCGAGGCGCAAAAGGATCAAGTCACCGGCACGTGGCCGATCGGGCGGAAGTTCATCGAGTCCCTGGTTTCAGGAAAAGTTGAATAAAGATCCGGGCATTGGGCGGATCCTGATCGGTCACCGTTCCTGACGTTTCGTCGCGGCGCACGGGCGATCCTGTGACGCCCGGCATCCCGGAGAAGGCAATCACCAGACTGGCCGCGTCGGACGGGATCGCAATCCGAACGGGAGTTCCCGCACTCACGGCGCCGCTGGGAAACTCGACCGCGCCGTTCGAGGTTACCGACAGGAATCCAGGCGCTGCCGGCACGATCTCGAGGAATCCGTCGGCGCGAACGGCGTAGTTGAATGCAAACCCGGAAACGTTTGCCGCCATGCTTTCAGCACGCGCAGCAGCCGCCGGCGCCCCAGCCGCAAATCCTCGCATCGCATCGGACGCCACTTCCGGTTTGGTCCGTGGCTCTGCCGCAGCAGGCTTCGGAGGAGGCGCTACTGGTGCCGCTGCCGGTTCGGGCGATTTCATCACCTGGGCGATCTGTTGGGGGGGCGCCTGTGTCCGCTGAGAAACCACGATTGCGATCACGACGGCGATCGCCAAAGTCCCCGCCGCCGAGACCCACAGCCACACTCGATGCTTCCGTGGAGGCTCGAGCGCCGCAAGAAGGCGCTGCCGGGCGCCCGGCTCGTCCAGGACCTCCTTCAATACCTGCTCCCCGGCGAGCTCGTCGAACAGTTCCTGATCCTCGAGAGCGGCCTGGAACAAGGCCGTCCGCTCGGCCTCCGTCAGCGAACCGGTGGCGTATCCCCCGAGCAGCTTGCGGGCGTCGTCAGGAGTCATTTTCGCGCCCAATCCGGGCCAAGCCGCTCGCGGAGTTCCCTGCGGCAGCGGAAGTCCCAGGTATATAAAGTATTAATCGAACCTACCTTCAACTGCTTCTGGATATCTATAAAGCTAAGCCCTTGCAACTTCAGGCTAAACATCTCCTTACAGCGGGCTCCCAAGCCCTTGAGAGCGGCCTCCAGTAGCTCCAGCCGCTCGCGTCGAACCGCCTGCTCCAGCGGGTCGGGAGCGCCTCCAGCCAAGGGCAGATCGTCAACTGATACTTGAACATTCTCGCCCCTCCGGACGGTCTTCCGCCGGGCCGCTAGGATCTTGAACCGGGCAATTTCGATCGACAGAGGCAGCAGGTCTTCGACCCGCTCGAGGGCCGGATATTTCTCGTGCAGGACCAGAAGAACCTCCTGGGCGATATCGTCGGCAGCCTCCCCTACTCTAGATGTCGCGAAGCGCACGATCCTTTCGCGCAGCGTCTTCAATATCTGGTTCCGTGTCACATTTGTTTGCACGAAGATCTGCGTTTATTATATTGCGATGCACCCCTTACTCCTGCCACAATAAGCCTTCATGCAGGCAAGGGTGCTCGCGTTCGTGCTGGCTGGCGGAAAAGGTACGAGGCTGTATCCGTTGACCAAGGAGCGGGCCAAGCCGGCGGTGCCTTTCGGAGGACGCTATCGCATTGTGGACTTCGTGCTCAGCAACCTGGTCAATTCGGGCGTCTACTCCATCTACGTCCTGATCCAGTTCAAGAGCCAGAGCCTGCTGCAGCACCTGAGCGAGGGCTGGGAAGTGGGCGGGCTGCTGCAACAGCATTTCATCATCCCGGTGCCGGCGCAGATGCGCTCCTCCGGCGAGAACTGGTATCGAGGCACCGCCGACGCGCTCCTTCAGAACATCAACCTGATCGAACAGGCCGATCCGCACTACGTGGCGATCTTCGGCGCGGATCACATCTACCGCATGAATATCCGCGAGATGCTGGAGTTTCACATGCACAAGCGCTCGCAGGCGACCATCGCCGCGATCCCGGTGCACAAGGGTCAAGCCACCGAATTCGGCGTCATCGAGGCGGCGCCGGACGGCATGGTCCTGGGCTTTCACGAAAAGCGCGCGGACGCGCCGACGATGCCGGGCGATCCCGACCGGGTGTATGCATCCATGGGGAACTACATCTTCTCCACCAACCTTCTGTTGCGCGAACTTTACGCCGACGCGGAAAACGAAAACAGCTCGCACGATTTCGGCCGCGACATTCTGCCGTCGCTGGTGGGGCGCGCGCCGATGTATGCGTATGATTTCCAGACCAACCGGATTCCCGGAGATCCGCCGAACCAGGAGCCGTACTGGCGCGATGTGGGAACCATCGATGCGTTCTATGACGCCAGCATGGACCTGCGGGCGGTGAGTCCGGCGCTGAACCTGTATAACCGCCAATGGCCACTGCGCACCGCGACCTATTCCGATGCCCCTGCGAAATTCATCTTTGACGAGCAGGGCCGGCGCGGGCAAGCTATCGATTCGATCGTGGGAGGCGGCTCGATTCTTTCCGGAGGCATGCTGCGGGGATCGGTGATGGGGCGCAACGTGCGGGTGCACTCGGGCGCGGTGGTGGAGGATTCGGTGGTGTTCGATAACTGCGATATCGGGCGGAGGGCACGGGTGCGCCGGGCGATTCTGGACAAGAACGTGCGCGTGCCCGAGGACGCGACCATCGGCTTCGACCTCGAACGGGACAAGAGCCTGTATTACGTGACGGAAAGCGGCATCGTGGTGGTGGAGGGCCACCGTTCGACTGTGGACGTCGCGACGATGCTTGTGTAAGACCGCGCGGCAACAGGCTCAGAGCGATCCGAACGTCACTGCCCCGTCAACCAGCGTCGAACTAGGGCGGCGGCATCATCACGCTTCGGATCGACGGTTTGCCGTCCTATCTCCTCGCCGTTCAACGACAGTACCGCGGTGATTCCCTCCGCCGTCGGCGTCAATTCCATTCGCTTCTCCTTGGCGTCTAACCGCAAACTCTCGCCGAGCCACGTGAATTGAACCAGGACACGTTGCCCGCGGCCGATTGCACGGCACTGAGTTAGCAGCTCCGAGGTGAAGGACGAAGTTCTCAGCGCCTCCGCGTGCGGTGCCCGCAATAATGCAGCCGTCCTGTCAGCCTCCCGGCGCTCGTGATCGCGCTTGACCTTCTCCGGGTCCCTCTCTTCTCGGTTCTCAAGGGCCTTCAGGTCGTTTTCTAGATTGTCGAGGAAACTCATGATGGATAGCGCACCAACTTTAGTATGGCGGAGTTACGCCATTCACAACTTGGGATCGTAGACCAGCTGCCGTAGTGCCCTTGAGATCGTAAAGGAACGTTGCGACAAAGCTTGTGTAAGGCCGATCGAACTGCGTACAATGATATGAAGCTGCAGTCCCCCCGCCGCAGCGGCCAACCCTAGAAGGGCGCGTAGCTCAACTGGCAGAGCAACTGACTCTTAATCAGTAGGTTGTAGGTTCGATTCCTACCGCGCTCACCACTTAAAATCAATCACTTACAGACTTTTGAATCTCCACTAAAACATTCTTGTCCGCATGGGGCCTGAAGTTGCGTCGCTAACCCGATGACTGCGAGCAACTTGCTCGCTCTCTGGCGATGGGCTCGCTCGGCGGGAAAATGCGATCCAGGGGTCTTCGCGGTCTTCTCCGATCCTCCCCGCCGCTGATAAAGAGTTGGATAACACCAATTGCGTATGCTTCTTGCTGGTGAGATCCTCAACTAGCACTTTAAGGGCTCGGAGCCCACGTCCCCTTCTGTACCCAGCCCGTATTAATCGTCCCGTCTCCGTCGGCACCGTACATGTAGATGTTCTTTGGGCCGGCGAAAGCGCTCTTGAAGGTGATGTCCAGGGTGATGGAGGTCGAAAATGCCGTCGTTGTCACCGAGGTTGCGCCGATCGAGCATTGGCTGTTTTCCAGAATATCGGATGAACTCACTGATTTGATTTGGGCGCCCATGACGTTATCCCACTCCAGTTGGATGGATCCTCGATTCCGGTCGTACACCACGAAGCAGGAATCCTCGGCAACCAGCGCAGTCCCGAAAAGGATCGCAGCGGCCGATAGGTTGGCCGAACTCTGGGTGTCGGAGAAAACAAACGTGAAGGCCTGGGTCAAGCCACTGCCACTGCTCGGCGACACCGAATCGACAGCAGGTACCGGCGGACTGACCACGTCTACGGTGTAGGTCCCCTTTTGCACCCAGCCCGTGTTGATCGAGCCATCGCCATCGGCGCCATACATGTAGATGTTCTTCAGGCCGGTGAAAGCGCTCGTGAAGGTTACGTCCAACGTGAGGGTGGTGGAGAGCGGCGAGGCTGTTACAGAAGTTGCTCCGATGGAGCACTGGCTGTTCTGCAACGTGTCGGTCGAGCTAACCGGCTTAATGCTTGCACCCAGAACGCTGTCCCATTCCAACTGGACCGTTCCCTGGTTCCGATCGTAGATGACGAAACAGGAATTGGGATAAGAGAGCGACGGCGCGAATAGCACCGCAGCGGCCGCCAAGTTGGCCGAACTCTGACTATCGGAGATTACGAAGGTGAAGGTTTGCGCAATGCCGCTGCCACTGTCCGGCGATACGGAGTCTACGGACGGTCCGGGCGCAGAAAGTGTCCCGACCGTGTAGGTGCCGCGTTGCACCCAGCCCGTGTTGATCGAACCGTCTCCATCGGCGCTGTACATGTAGATATTCTTGAGGCCCGTGAAAGCGTCCTGGAAGGTGATGTCCAGGGTGACGGTGGTAGAAAGCGCCGTGGCTGTTACCGAGGTAGCACCGATCGCGCATTGGCTGTTTTGGAGGGTCTTGGATGAGCCCACCGGCTGGCTCTCATTGCCTTTCACATCATCCCACTCCAACTGAATGGTTCCTCGATTCCGGTCGTAAACTACATAGCATGAATCCTGAACAACCAAGGCTGGCGCGAATAGTATCGCAGCGGCCGCCAGGTTGGTCGAACTCTGGCTGTCGGAGAAAACGAAGGTAAAGGTCTGCCTGGACCCGGTGCTGGCGCTCGGGGATACGGAATCGGCTGTAGGTACGGGTCGCGACCGCAAATTGAGTGCGACCGAGCGGTTTTGTCCGTTCAGGGTTGCCGTGATTGTGGCCGCCTGATCCGCGACCACCTGAACGGCAGTCGCAGTGAAAGTGGCGACAGTTTGTCCGCCGTTCACCGTTGCGCTGGAAGATACCGTCAGGTTCGCGTTGTTGCTCGAAACCGAAACAACCGATCCTCCCACCTGTGCCGGCGAGGTTAGGGAAACCGTGCATTGTGTACTCCCTGGCGTGTTGACGGTTGTAGGGGAGCACGTGAGTCCGCTCAACGCGGACACCGGTGGAACCGAAACCGCTCCCGGAACCCCTGCAGCCGAGATCGAATCGGCGTCGGGTGTTGCCGCGACCACCCCGATGATTTGAATCGGTATCGTTTGCAGCGACGGATTCGGTGAAATCCGGAATGTGGCCGTCGCCACTACCCCATCTGAAATCACGGTGGTGTTCAGACCGTAAACCAGGCATAGGTTGCCATTGCACTCAATTGACTTGCCGGCATTTGTGGCCGCTATTCCGGCCGAGAATACGGCCCCGGTGATATCGGCGGGATAGCTCAGGGTCCATTGAACGGCGGTGGCCTGGGCTCCCCCCGAGGACGTCAGGGTGATCGGAATAACGACGACGCCGCCCGCTATTCCCGATCCGGAACCCACGGAGAATGTAACGCTCTGCCCTGCCCCGATTTGGCTAGTGCCCAGGAAAACAGTGAGACCCAGGTAGCCGATTCGCAGAAATGGAAGGGGTCTCACACTTCCACGCATCGACCAAAGGCGGCTCAGTGTGAATCGAGGGCAGAACTAAATTGCTGCGAGGCCTCGGCGGATCGCTAGGGAGCGTTCGCACTGGCGACGGCGATCCTCACGGTGTTGCTGCTGACGACGGTTCCGTCGCTGAGCGTCACCTTCAAATAAAGTGGGATCGATGAGCCCGTCTGGACGTCGCTGGTCAATTGCACGTTCACCACGAACAGGCTTACGATCCCTGGGGTTAATCCAACGAAGGAGGGGGATAGTACTAATTCCGAGTCGCCAATGACGACGGTGACGGGGGCTGTCGCCCGGACCAAACGGTCGAGAGGAGCCGGTTCGCCGGGCGGGAGGACCCCATCGACGGTGCCAAGGCCATCCGCGTAGATGGATATATACTCGCCCTGCTTTGCCGGGCGACTAGGTCTGTTCGTCGAGTCAGCACCGGCGACTAGATCGGTTCCCGCAATGAGAACGGCTCCCTGGTTGGAGCCGTCCAATATGTACACGCCGGGCGTAGCCTCTTGCATGATCGTCAATATTGCATCCAGCGGCTGGGCTCCGTCGGGCCTGACGACGATCCTCAACCCGGTTCCTGGCGCCAATGCGGGGCACTGGAAGTGAATGAGAGTGTCGGAAGCGTAGAGCAGCGGCACTGGTTGATCATTGACGTTCACTTGAAGGCCGGCCAACTGCAAGGGCCAGGACGGTCCCGTTGCTACCTGTGGTGACTGGTTCGTGAAGCCCGAACCAATCACCGTGGCGATGGCACCAGGGCTACATGCTTGACCAGCCTGATAAGTCGCTGGGTTGTACAATCCCACTGTCGGAACAACGCTGATAGAGGTTGAAACGGTGCTGTTGAAAAGTTTGGCTGTCAGGATTACTGTTTGCGGAGAGGCCACAACGTTGGCGTCGACTTGAAAGTTTGCACTCGTCTTGCCAGCTGCCACCACCACGGAAGTTGGCGCCGTGAGATATGAGTTATTCGCCGTGATTGCAAGAACCCCGGGGTTCAAACTGGCCGACGTCAAGCTCACCGTACACGTCACAGTACCGAGCGATGGAACGCTCGAAGGTGAACAACTGATCGTGCTCAGCTGAACGGCGGTGTTTAGCTGGACCTGAGCGCTAAGATTTTGCCCGTTCAACGTGACTGATATATTTGCTACCGAAGCGGTGGTAATCACGCCAGCAGTCGCGATGAATGACACACTGGTTTGACCAGATGCAATTGTTACAGCGGAAGGGACCGTTAGAGCGTTGAGGCTGCTCGACACGGCGATCGTTGCCCCATTCACCGCGGGTTGTGTTAGGACTGCTGTACAGACGGTGCTCCCGTTGCTGGTCAGCGATATCGGTGCGCATGTCAGCGAACTTATCTGGAAGGAGGCCACCAGACTAAGATTAGTCGTGCGAGCTTGCCCGTTGAGCGTGGCTGTTACGGCAGCCTGATCGTTGGAAGTTATAGTCGTCGTTATTGCCGAGAATATCGCTGTGCTCGACCCCGCCGGCACGGTCACGCTTGCGGGTATCTGAAGGGCCGCCCTGGTGCTGGCTAGCGCGACGATGGCGGGTATTGCCACGTTTGCATTGAGGAGTACCGTGCACGTCGCGGCCTGATTGCTGCCCAGCGTCGAAGGGCTGCAGACCAGTGCCGAAAGCGACGGAACCACCAGGGAAATCGTAGCCGTACGAGAGATTCCATTGAGGCTTACCGTGAGGGTCGCAGTTTGATTCGAACCTGGTGCGGCAATCGTCGCCGTGAAGGTTGCGCTGCTCTGACCTGTGCTCAGCGTAACGGCGCCAGGCACCACCACATTGGCGTTGTTGCTACTCACGGTGACGTTCGTAAGCGAGGATGCCGTGCCGGTGAGGCCGATCGTACACGTCGACGTACCGGACGCACTGAAACTTGTGAGCGAACAGCTCACCGAACTCAATTGGACCGCCGTCGTCAAATTCAGCGTGAACCCTTGAGTGACTCCGTTCAAAATCCCTGTGATGGTGGCACTTTGGTTCTGCGTGACACTCCCGGAAACTGCGGAAAATGTGGCGCTATTCTGCCCCGCGGCTACCGTTACACCCGCCGGCACGGACAGGTTAGCATTGTTGCTTGAAAGCGATACCTGGAAGCCCCCGACCGGGGCTGCTGCGCTTAAGCTAACGGTACAGAGTGTACTGCCCGGGGTAGCCACAGAAAACGTAGCGCAGCCAACTGACGTCAAGGAGGCAGGCGGCGGTGAAACCGATACAGCGATACTTCCAGACCCGCTGGTGGCTGGTATCAAGGAGGCGGCTGCCGAGGCTGCGGCGAGACTCGTAAGGCTGATCGGAATGGTGCCCGAAGCACTTGGGGAGAGATGGAACGTTGCGGTGGCCACCAACCCATTACTGATTCCAGCTAGAGTCAGCCCGTAAACTACGCAAGTGTTACCCGCACACGATATAAGCTTTTGCGCATTTGTAGCAGCCGTTCCTGCGACGACAGTTACGCCTGTGATCGCGGACGGATAGCTGAACGACCAGCGAAGACCGGTGGGTAGGGCTCCGTTGAAAGTGGTCAAGGTGATCGGAACCGAGACTGCGCTTCCGGCTGAACCTGAGCCGGAGCCGACTGACAAAGTTATGCTTTGAGCAAAAAGCGCTGGTGTCGCGAAGAACAATAGAAGAGCGTGATTTCGCACAAAGTCCCCTAAGTTTCCTTCGACTGACGGACGGTTCAACAGTAGTTGGGAGATTGCCCTATCGGACGGTGAGGGCAAGTTCCAGGCAAGCATAGTACCAGAAAAGTCCAAGTCCTATTTCTAGTGGGTCCCCGAGACATCGCTACCACGCGGGAATCCGGTTGCGAACATCCGGGTATTTCCACTGAAAAGGTTTGGCTGCCTTCCGATTGCGCTTCAGGTCGGCCACCGCGGCCCGGCGATAACGGCAAGTGGCGGTCGAGCCGGTCCAGCGCCTGAATCGCGCTGTTTTCATCGACGCAGAATACCGCCGCGTTCTGCGGCGGGTTCAGATACAAACCGATGATGCGCGCCGACGGGCCATTCGGGTTGGTCCAATCGTCGTTAGACGCGTTCTTCTTGCGCTTGCGATCCAGCCGTGCCAACTGCTCTTTGCTGGCGTTCTCCACGCCTTCCGCCGAGGTCAACTGCCGCAGGTAGTCGTCGTAGGTGTGGCCCGTGTCGCGCCGCACCAGACTGTTCATCGACGCGCTGGCCTGCAACGTCGTGGCGTCGATACACACGCTCTGAGCATCGGCCAGCCCGTGCTTGCGCAGAATCTTCAGCACTCACTGCATTACCCCGCGATGCGTCAACCGAGTACAGACGTCTGGTCCAGATCGTAGCCCAGAGACGTGCGGAAGCTGAAGCTGTCGGCTGCCCGCCACGCCATCCCGCGCTCCGAATCGATGCCTCGAAGTAACCCAACGCGCGCAGCTATAGTGCCGCGGCGCGCACAGTCTTGTTCCCAATCCCACACTTCTTCATCTTGTACAACAGTGCTTTATAGTCCACGTTCAACAGTGTTGCCGCATGCTTGCGGTTCCAAAGGGTCGCGTTGAGCGCACTTAGAATGGCCTCCGTCTCCGCTTGCTTGCGAGCTTCGTCGACCTTGCGAAGAATCGAGGGATCGGGCGCGATATCGACGGATTCCTCTCTATTGGTCGCCGAAACCTTGGCAGAAGCGTGTTCGTGCGAGTGCTGTTTCGCGGTCGACAAGCGCCGGGCTCCATCTTCAAAGTACCGCAACGGTGCGTCCGCGCGCGATTCAAATTTGAGATTGGATGCTTGCCGGGAGGACGAACCTACTGAAGTGGCTCTTCGGCGGGCAGCGGCTTGATTCAGATCTTCGATTACAAGGTCCGACCGACGCAACGCGATGAGTTTTCGAATAACGTTCTCCAGTTCACGGATATTTCCGGGCCAGTCATAAGCCGTCAGCGTCTGTCTCAAGCCGGATGACATCTCGACCGGAGCTCCGCCCGGTGGCGTGTGCTTCTTGAGAAAGAATTGCGCAAGCGACAGGACCTCGTCATGGCGCTCGCGGAGAGGTGGAACCTCGATGCGGATGACATTCAGCCGATAATATAAGTCTTCCCGAAACCGGCCGTCGCTGATAGCCTGGTCCAAATCGCAATGAGTCGCAGCTATGACGCGAACGTCGACTCGACAGATCTCGTTGCTGCCCAGGCGCAGGAATTCGCCGTCCTGGAGCACCTGGAGCAGCTTCGACTGCAGCTTGAAATCCATGTCTCCGATTTCGTCCAGCAGGAGCGTTCCTCCGTCGGCCAATTCGAATTTGCCTGGATTGGTTCGAAACGCACCCGTGAAAGCTCCACGCTCATAGCCGAACAGTTCGCTTTCAACCAACTCGGAGGGAAGTGCGGCGCAGTTCAGCTTGAGAAACGCCTTCTTTGCGCGCCGCGAACAGGCGTGAATCTGTCGAGCCAGTACTTCTTTACCCACGCCTGTCTCGCCTTGCAGTAAAACCGGGACTTCCGACGAGCCGACCGGTTCCAGAAACAGATCCAACTTCTTAGTCCAGGAACTGGAGACGACGGGAGAAATGTCGGAGAGCGGAGAGCATTCGGCAGAGTTTGGCTCCGCTTCAACATGACGGAAGCGGAGTGCCTTTTGAATTGCCTTGCTTAGATCTTCGTGACTAACAGGCTTGACTAAAAAATCACTGGCGCCGCTCCTCATGGCATCGGCCACGGTCACGGATGACGATCGGCTCGACAACATGATGACGGGCAGGCCGGTATCGAATGTCCGGATTTCGCGCAAGGTTTCTAGCCCGTCTTTGCGCGGCATGATCATATCCAGGAGCAGCAGACTGTAGTCAGCGCCCTGTTTCCGTAGACGAGCCAGCGCTTCCTCACCATCGCTTACGAAATCGACAGAGTAACCTAGCCATCGTAGAGCCACGTCAAGGTAGCCTCGAATCTCAGGCTCGTCTTCCGCGACCAGAATCCGAACTGTGCTGGGTATTTTGGAGACCGCTCCGTTCGTAGGATCTTGAGTCACGCTGACTGACTCCTGAATCGGACGCCTTGGACAGTCTGCCTGGTTGCCGGACGATCCCTCTGAACGGCATTCGGATAGGGAAGAACAAAGGAGAATTGGGTTCCCGCGCCAGTGGATTCCGCCCAGATCCGTCCCCGATGTGCATTGATCGCCATCCGGGAAATCGCAAGACCCAGCCCCCCTCCGGATCGGTCCTGGCCACCCGCATAAGTTGTGAATTCCTCAAATATGGACTCCGCGTGTTCGCTCGGGACACCGCATCCGGAATCGCGCACATCAATTCGATACGCGTTGGCGATAAAAACGCCATCGCCAGCGACCTTAGTCACATTTGCAGATTCATGCGTCAGACCGTCCCAAAACACCGAATACGCCGATAAATGGATCGTCCCTTGCCGCGGCGTGAACTTGCAGGAGTTTTCCAGAAGGTTGATCAGGACCCGCTCTATCTTGCCCGCATCAAACGATAGTCGTTCGCTCGGTCGCTCCACAGAAGTCTCGATTCGTATCTGCTTCTCCTGCGCATGAAGGGCAACTTCGTGGATTGCCTGGGCAATCGATCCCTCTACATCCGCTCCCTCGATGATCAATTCACTTTGGGTGAGCTGTCCCATGCTCAGTTCCAGCATGGCTTCGGCGAGTCGAGTCAAGCGCTTGACGCTGTGTTGCATCCGGCGAACAAGATCCATTTGGGTTGGGCTCATGAGCCCCATGCCCTGTCCTAGGAGAAGGCCGCAATACCCGTTTAGAGCAGTGAGTGGCACGCGAAAATCGTGCATAGCCCTCGCCAAGGAATTCGTGCGCGCCTGTTCGTACTCTTGAAGTCTCAGATTGGCATGCAGCAATCGCTCCAGCAGTTCGCCGGCTTCACTTGCCTGAGCTGTCAGGCCTGAATCACTTTCTGACTCGCGAAGTGCGCTATGTTTTGACCCGAGAATGTGCTCTAGAAACGGAAGCAGAGCTGCTGATCGCGCAGGTTTCAGGATAATGCTAGCACGTGACTCTCCCAGCATTCTTTGGAAAGAATCAAGCATACTGGGCTCAACCAGAAAAAGGCTGCGAGCCACAATGTCCGGCCGAATACCGTGCGAGAAGTGCTCGGGCCGAAAATCCCAGATATAGAAATCCGCTTCCTGGAGCCTAGCGTTGTGCACATACGCGGTGAATTCATACCCACCGGGCGCCATCTCTTCCAATAACGTGCGACATTGATCTTCAATGTCGCGCTCGACCCCGATCGTGGACAGTCTCAATGACATCCTCTCTAAGACGATTAGTTACCACTTTGTTACGGGAATACCTAAATCTCGGTGCGTTGAAGAAGTTCAAAGCATTGAGACATGTTCCAAAATACCCGTGTTCGTTCCAGGCTCCAAGAGGGGAATTTACCCCCCCCGGGGGGGGGGGTAAATTCTTGGGCGGACATTATTTCGAGCATTTTCGAAGGAGAAGTAGCCTTCTGAGCTGGCTTTGTGGGTGCGAGATCCTTGGCCGTGCGTGCGAAGGCGATTGCTTGATTTCTGTCGCGAACGCCGAGTTTCTTGTACATCGTACGGACGTGCCAGCGCACAGTTTCGCGACTGATGAACAGCAAATCGGCAATCTGGCGGTTGTGGTGCCCGTTTTCGATTAGACTGAGGATCTCCCTCTCGCGTCCGGTCAATTTTTGGGGCTGGTCGGCCAAAAGCAGTTCACGCATCAACGCGGCCATCGTTACGCGGCTGGCCCATAATTCACCGCCCGCGAGTGCTCGTAGAGCCCGGCGGTACACCGTGAGCGGTGCTGTGCGAGGAATCGCACCCGACAAGCCCATTCGCAGCAGTCTTTTGCTCAGCTCGGGATCATCCTGGTCCACGATTGCCAGTAGCCTGATCGAACACTCAGAGGCCTCTTTGCCGGTCAAGGCAGCCAAGTTCAAGGTGTTGATAAACGACATCTCCGCGATCAGTATGCAAGGGTTCAATTGCCGGCATATCGCGGATAAATTGCTAGTGTTGGCGGGGCAGGAAACAAGCGGGAAAGAGGCATCCTTCGCTAAGAGTCGGGCGAGCCCAGGGGTGCTTCGAATCGTCTCGGCGATGGCAACTATGGTCAGTCGGACTGCTGGCTGGCCTGCGCGATCCTCCGGGTCTTGAGACGAAACGGTAGACAAAAGCCCTCCGCCAACTTTCCGATGTCTAGAATCTCTCCTTACTATCGGAGGAATGGGTAAAAATCCCTAGCTATGGGAGTATAGCGCCAAAGTGCTCAACCAGACAAGAACGGACCGTTCGGCAGGGTATTTAGCTGTCCAGCAAGCCCGAATCGTCGTTAAACACACATGGAGCAATTTTAATGTCCTACTGGACCAGTTACGGGCTCTCGCGCTCTGGGAAAAAGTGCCCGGTACCAATAGTAATGGGTACTAACTACGTGTAGCCAGCTTTTGCGGCCTCTAAAGTGCATGGGCGAAGGCTGTTTGGCGACGGGATCAACTCTTGGAAGACATGACTTCGATAAATGCTGACCGCAGACGGCGAGCGCGCGTTGGGCTGCAATATGCAGTTCGACTCGGCAGGCCTGATCAATGGACTTCCGTTAAAACTGAGACCGATAACCTCAGCAGCATTGGGTTCCTCTGCACATGCGATCAGCCCTTCTGGCCAGGCGAACAGCTCACCTGTGAGATCGTGATTCCTTCAAAAGAGATCGGTTACCAGTCCGGCGACCTTGTATTGCACCGCCGCGTGACAGTGGTTCGCGTCGAAATCAGGGGACTTGAACCCGGGTTTGGGGTTGCATGCGAATTCGACGACCGCATATCTTTGCACTAGCCGTGGAGCAATACCTTGCAGGCATCTGGTTGTGGTCGAGGCCACTCAGTTAGAGTTCCCCCCGCACTGGTAGGCTGAAACCGTTTCCGGTGCCTGACCCCGCTACACGACCGCAGCTCGCTACCCGTTGTTTGGGATTCTGTCCAAAGTTATTGGAAAGTTTCCTTCGCTGATGGATCCATGCCCTCCGTTACGCTAACCGGCGGCGATCAATAGGTCTACAGGGCTAGGTTTTGGCGCTGATTCCAGTTTCGCGTTCCGTGGTCCCATTCTTGCTTATGCAGACTGTTCAAGAGTGAGGGACTTGAATTCGCGCTTGTACTCAGTTGGTACTGGAACGGCCCTCCACGCAGTCAGATAATCCGCTCATTATCACTTATTTTACTAGAAATTAGCTGCGAATGTATTTTGTAATAGAAATCACTACCCGGGAAATAGTTCCATTGACAAGTCCAAAGGGATCGGTCATGCTTGATGATACAAACCTCATTTAGGACAGGGGCGTTAGCGAAGTAATGAACTTTCCAGACGAGCAGGCATCGGGGATCGAGGCGTATCCGTGGTTTGCGCTTCGCGTCCGTTCAAATTATGAGAAAGTTGCGTCGCTGCACATAAGGGAACGAGGTTACGAGGAGTTTTCTCCCTCTTACATGGCCGAACGTCAGTGGTCAGATCGGAAGAAGACAACGGAGCGGTCTCTGTTCCCAGGTTATGTCTTCTGCCGCATGGATGCTTACAATCGTCTTCCAATACTTACAATCCCCGGAGTCGTCGGCTTAGTCGGTTTTGGAAGCCGGCCGACGCCGGTACCCGACCAAGAGATTGAGGACGTCCGGACAATGATTGGTTCCGGGCTATTGGTAACGCCCTGGCCTTTCCTCGATCCCGGGCAAACGGTCTTGATAGAGCGCGGGCCGTTGAAGGGGGTAGAAGGCGTTCTCCAATCCGTGAAGGGCCGGTTGCGCCTGGTTGTTTCGATCAACGTACTGCGGAGGTCAGTGGCCACGGAAATCGATCGATCCTGGGTTCGTCCCTTGAAAAAGTCGCAGGCCAGTGTTCGCCCGGTTCAGGGCGACGACGCTTTCTTGAGCCAAATGTGATAGTTGTGATACCTTGGCAGCTATGATCCACCGCGGTCTGATCTGCTGCCTGATGCTCGCAGCTATGGGTGTGGCTGGATTCAGCCAGGCTACTCAAACCGGGCAGCAAAACCTTCAAGGCGCAGTTTTCGCTGGCCAGCAGGCCCCACAAACCGCCAATCCCGCGCAATTGTCAGATTCAGTACGGCCAGACTATACCCTGGGGCCGAGCGATCAAATCCTGATCCGAGTGCCGCAATCGGATGAAATCAATGAGAGACCGTTCCGCGTAGACACGGACGGTTTTATCAACTTGCCTGTCATAGGCCGGATTCGGGCGGGCGGCCTTACGGTTCAAGAGTTAGAGGCCGATATCACAACTCGCCTCCGCGAGTTCATCCGCGAGCCACTGGTGAGCATCACCGTCACGCAGTTTCGAAGTGAACCCGTGTTCCTTACTGGGGCCTTCCGGACTCCCGGTATCTATACTCTTCAGGGCCGTCGCACACTGGTCGAAATGCTGACCGCAGCGGGAGGATTGGCGCCAAACGCCAGCCACCGGATCAAAGTCTCGCGCCGTGCCGAGTACGGGCCCATCGACCTGCCTAATGCGGTGGAGGATCCCGACAAGAAGACGAGCAGTGTCGAGATCAGTCTGGAGAGCTTGACGCAAAATATCAATCCCGAGGAAGACATTGTTTTGCAACCTTTCGATGTGGTGAACGTCGACCGTGCCGAGCGAGTTTACGTGGTCGGTGAGGTTGCAAAAGTCGCGCCGATCGAACTGGCAGAGCGCGCGTCCATATCGATCCTTCAAGCGCTATCCGAAGCCGGCGGTTTCACGCAATTCGCAAGCCGCGATAAAGTTCGAGTTCTCAGGCCAATTCTAGGCACCAATCGACGCGCGGAGATCGAGATTGATTTAAAGCGCGTTCTCGAAGGAAAGGATATCGATTTCCCGTTGCTACCTAATGATGCGCTAGTTGTGACCCGATCGTCGTCACGCGCAGTGCTGGTGCCGGTGGGAACCTCAATGTTGGCATCGATACCCTACATAATCATTTCGGTCCTTCTTCGTCCTTGAGTCATACCTGGACGGCGTGAGAACATTCATACACATGGACTCTTTTGAGGAGCACGCGACGTTGGGTGGCGCGCGCCGCAGCCTTTGTACTCCTAACACAAGGTGGCCGATGCATCGCTGGCTGCCGCAAGTTCTCATCTTGCTGCTTGGCATTCCTCCCTGGCTGGGCGCCCAACAACCACCTCGGGCACAGGAAGCGGCCCCCCCGGCTGCCGTGCCTACTGTGCAGAGCCTAAAGGTTATGCCACTCGCCGGGGATGGGGAATTCAATGACTTGGAGCGCCACGTTATGGCCCCGCTGGTGGTCCAGGTTCTCGATCAGAATTCGCGGCCGGTGGAAGGCGCGGATGTTGTTTTTCGTTTTCCGGTGGCGGGACCCTCTGCGACATTTCCCGGCCAGAAAAACTCCCAGACCACTCGCACGAACGCTGACGGCCAGGCAGCGGCGATCGGCTGGAATGCGACCGGGGGAGTGGGAGCTTTTCGGGTGCAAGTGACGGCGAGCCGCGCCAATGAGCAAGGCCAGACGTCTGTCACCATGACGAATGTAACCCGAATCCTGAACGCCGGGAAGGTGAAGAACCAGCACTGGTGGTCCTCTAAGTGGGGCAAGATCGGTATTATCGCGGGCGCAGCCGCGGTTGTTGCCGTCGTTGTCCTGACCACCCGAAATGGCGGCAGTAGCACAACGACGATTACCGCGGTTCCTGGTTTTCCCACGATAGGGGGATCCCAATAGTCCATGTTTCGGGCAGCCGTCTACCTTTTGGCTTGTTGTTCGATACCTCTGCTTTTCGCTCAACACGCCCCCTTGGAAGGACCGGTCGAGGGTGCGACTTTCGACGGGCCGACCAGGAGCTTCCGGACCATTACAGGATCTCTCGGGTCGGCTTTCCTGGGACCCGAAGTGCTGGCCGATTTTGACCGTGGATCTGTGGCTCCGAACAAGAATTTCGGGGTGGCCTTTCGCGACGGACGATGTCTCCTGGTTTCGGCGTTGGACTCCCCACAGCCTTCAACGACCCTGCTGCCAGGCTGCTTCAACGTGCCGGAAGACGTTGCCTGGTCGGGTGATGGATCGACTGCTGTTCTATCTTCCCGTACGGAGGGGTGGATCCAGGTACTCACCGGGTTTCCGAATGCCGTAACTCCCGCCGACTTAATTAACGTACCGCCTGGAAGCTTCTTATCGGCAGTCGCTGCTGATTTCGACGGCGGTCGCATCGCCGTCGGGATCACAGGAGATACGACGGGAGTCTATCGGATCACCAAAGATCAGCTACTCCTGCCGATCCTGTCTCTCATGAAGCCGGCGGCGCTGGCGTTTTCCGGTGACGGTGGAACGCTCTATGCCGTGGATGCGGCCAGCAGTCAGGTATTTGAGTTGAATATGACTGACCTGAGTTCGCAAAGCTGGCCGATGGATGGATTGACCGATCCGATTGCCGTCGAACCGGCGCGGGACTCCACCATGCGGCGAGTCGTCTATATCGCAGGTGGCAATGATCGCGCGCTTTTGGTTTATGACGCCAATGACCACACTCAGATCGCCAGTGTAGCTCTCGATTTTGTCCCCACGATGATCGTTCCGCTGGGATCGCATGGCTTTCTCCTGCGACCCCGGTTGACCAACGACGATACCATCTGGTCCTTTGCGGATGACTCGCCACCAGCGATCTTTTTCGTCCCGGCAACGCCCTTGACGAGCTCCGGAGGCTCCAGTAGATGAGGTCCGGGCGGCTCAGTTGGTGCGCATCTCTCCTGGTATTGCTTGCGGCGTCCGCCGTGGGCCAGCAGGCTCCCTTCGCGCTTAGTTACGTTCTGCAATCCGACAACAACATCGTCGCCCTGAGCGATGGAGGAACCATCTCTTTCGGATTCACAGCCGTCAACACGGCATCCCTGGCTACGTTGAGCTTGACGAAAGTGGGCCCGGGACAGGGCATCATCAGCAGTATTGCGGTCACGAGTGGGTCTGCCTTCCGATTGACCGCTGCACCTTCGTTGCCGGTGACTATTCAGCCTGGGGGCAGTCTTCAGTTGTTTGTGGTTTATCAGCCGACCGGAATTCGCACAGATAGCGCCCAGATATCCATTGGTTTGGATGATGGTTCCCGGATTACGCTCAATCTCCAGGGCAGCGGAAGCGGATCCAATCTGATTTATCAACTTGCTGATACGAGTCCGACGACCACCGTGCTCCCGGGAGGCACTATACACCTGCCCGACGCAAACATTGGGGCGACCGGCAGCACCGTTATCCGGGTTCTCAACACAGGGAACGTAAGCGGTCGCGTGAGCTCGGTCATTGTGGCTGGGCAAGGTTTTCAATTAGGCACCGTTCTGGTGCTCCCTCAAACACTCCTACCGAACGCCAGCTTAACGTTTACCGTTAACTTCGCACCTACACAACCGGGAACGTTCCAAGGGACGTTGGTCATCAATTCCGACGTCATCGCGCTCAGCGGGACGGCTTTGGGGCCTCGACTGGAGTTTTCCTACACGACCGCTGGAACCAAGATCACTCTCGGTCCCAGCAACACGTCCGTCGTGTTCAGCCCCGTGGTGGTTACCCAGTCAGCACAACTTAGCCTCGACGTAAAGAACACCGGAACGACCCCCGCGATCATTTCAAATATTGGAGTGGGGCAGACCAATAGCCCCTACTCGCTCTCGGGGCTTCCAGGGCTGCCCGTAAGCCTGGCTGCCGGTGCCGATTTTCAGTTCACCATCACCTTCAAGCCGACGAGTTTGGGTTTTTCGAACGGAACGATACAAATCGATACCACGACATTTTCCTTGACCGGCTCCGGCACACAGCCGCCTGACCTGCCGGCGTACACGATCGGAGGCATCAGTGGAGACGTTACTCCAAGGTCTCAACCGAGGGTTAGCCTCACGCTTGCGACTCCTTATCCGGTCGCGATTTCGGGTACGCTCACGTTGACCGTTTCCGGGACCCTTCCGGCCGACCCCGCAGTCCAGTTTGCTTCGGGGGGACGAACTGTGCCGTTTGTCATACCGGCCAACAGCACCGGTGCTGTATTCGGCGCGTCGGGTACCCAGATTGGCTTCCAGTCGGGTACCGTGGCGGAGACGATTGTTCTAACACCGTCCTTTGCTACCCAGGCTGGAGGAATCGATTTGACTCCGGACACGCCGAGTTTGCTGCAACTCACGATTCAACCGGCGGCCCCGACCTTAGTAGGAATTTCCATTAACAGTCAAACGGCGACTGGTTTCGCGATTGCCGTGACCGGTTATACTACGAGCCGCACGCTTACCAACTGGACCGTCAAGTTTACGACGGCTCCCGGCTATGCGATGTCCACCTCTCAGTTCACGATCAACCTTCAACAAGTCGCGAGTCCATGGTTCCAGAGCACCACTTCGCAGACGTTCGGAGGGCAGTTCACGATAACGGTGCCTTTCGCCTTCCAAGGGACGCCTCCGACTGGTCAGTCATTATTGAGCGGTATCGCCGCGGTTTCGGTTACCGTGAGTAACGAACTGGGCACGTCGAATTCGGTTCAGGCAACGTTACAATAGAGGTTCAGCTTAGAGAGCACCCCCAGTTTCCGGACGATTGCAGTCGGCATTCTGGAAACTGGCATGCTCGATTCCATCGCAGGGACTGCCGCCAATGACCATCAAGATTCGGGTCGGAGCGAGTTCCACACATCAATTCCGGTGGAAGCGCTCCGGCTATCCCCTTCGGCTAACTTCGCTGTTGGCTTCCCTGGGCGTGCACGGATCTCTGATTGGACTGCTTTGGATCCTTCCGAGCAGCGAATCAAAAACGCCAATCTATGATGAACTGATCCGCCCGCAAGAGCACAAAATCATTTATTACGATTTTCGTAAACCTCTGCCGGAGGTGAGTCCATCGAATCCCATTCTTCGCTCGAAACAATCTCGAGGATCGGAGCTTTCCAAGCAGACCATCATCGCAACATCTCCCCAGGCGAAATCGGAAAAGCAGCTCATCTGGACGCCTGCTCCGAAGCTCGAACTACCCCAGGATCTGCTCGCGCAGAACCTGATACTGAAAGCAGCCCCTCCGATTCTCTCTCTACCTGCTCCGCCGAAAGAACCGGCCAAACCACCCAAGGCATTTCATCCCCCCATCAGAGCGGTACAGGAGCCCAAGCTCACGCCTCAGACGGCTTTGCCGCCACCGCCGGCCATCAGCACCGCCATGGGTCCTCGATTTCCAATTCGGACTGGACTTGCTGCTCTGCCGCCTCCTCCCTTACCCGAGCCGCCCTCGCTGGACGGTACCAGCAACGTCAATATCGCCGTGGCAAATCTTAATATCATTGAAAAATCGCTACCGGCGCCGCCCGAGGGCGCCCGCCCGGCTCAGTTTTCAAAGGCTCCAACCAGAGGTCCGGAAACGTCCGGAGAGGGAGACGATGCCTCCCTTAAGGTCCCGAATCTGACGATTCGGCGGGATGAGTCGGCCCCCGCCAAGGCTCCTCGAGAGCCGCCTGCGATGCGCACGATCCTATATTTGGACCGGGTGCGAGGCATCCCGGTGACGGGCTTGTCGGTGCCGTTACGGCCCTCGACCCGGACGATCCCAGCAGCAATTGATGCCCGTTTTCGCGGACGCAACGTCTACACGACTGTCATCCCCATCGAGAACCTGCCTGCCTATACAGGCGACTGGATCGTCTGGTTTGCCGAACAGGACGCGAAGCCTGGGGAAACTCCGCTCGTTCGTGCCCCCATTCCATACAGGAAGGTTGAGCCCGTGACGGCTCCGCCGGCTGGGCGTCAGGCAGGACGCCGAGTGCAGGTGGCGGCCACGTTGGACAAGAATGGCAAACTGAATAAGGTTTCCGTCGTTACGGCCGTTGTCCCCGGACTCAAAGAGGCGGTGATGGCTGATGTCACTTCGTGGGAATTTAAGCCCGCGACTCGTAACGGAGTGGCTATCGACGTAGAAGTGGTGATCGAGATCCCCTTCAACGGCCCTCCTGTGCTCGCAAACAGCACACTACCCTAAGTCCTTTCCTTGCTGCGACCAACGGGGCCGTCCGTTTCGAAATATGCCGTCATATTGCACCCAGTAGTACGTCGTAGGAACAAGCTCTAGAACCACATAAGCTCAAGTCCCAACGCATGATCGGCCGGATGTGGACGATAAGCTCTACATGCGTGGTATTGCATGGTATCCGGAGCTTCTTCGTAGAAGGGGACATCCGCTGGCTTTGATTTTTTGTTTGGTGGCGATAAGTCCTGCTTTTGCACAACAGGTTACTCTGTCGGTCGGCTCGGGCAGCGCGGCGCCTGGCACCGCCGTGGCCTTGGACGTTTCAATGAATGCCAGCGGCGGTGCATCCCCGACGGGACTCGAGTGGATACTAAATTACCCGGCCGACGTGACCGGCGTCACCGTCGTTCCAAGTCCGGCGATGACGGCCGCGGGGAAAGGCGTTTCGTGTGCTGAAAGTAGTGGGTCGGCGAGGTGTGTTCTGTATGGCCTTACCGGGAGCCTAATCCCCAATGGGTCCGTAGCCACGGCGACGTTCACGATCTCCCCGGCGAGCGTGAGCCCAAGCATACCCATTACCCTCAGCGGGATGATGGCAGCGAGCGTTTCGGGCAACTCTATTCCCATGTCCGGGACAGGCGGATCAATCGCGGTGATCCAGCCGCCGCCGGTCCTCAGCGGGCTTTCCTGCTCCCCGACGAGTGTCAACGCACCTGGCTCCTCCGCGTGTACGGCGACTATCAGTAAAGCGGCACCAGCAGGAGGGTTTGTCGTAACGCTTTCGAGCAACAACGCGAACGTTAGCGTGCCCGCGAGCATCACGGTTTCCGCAGGTGCCGCAACCGCCGGTTTCACGATGACGGTGGCATCCATTGCGACCGATCAGACGGGCGTGCTAACAGCCACCGCGAATGGCGTATCGACGACTGCTTCCGTGAGCCTGGTGGCCGCGCCGCGACTGTCGAGTCTGAGCTGTGCTCCAAGTACGCTGGGGACGGGCCAAGCTGCGGTTTGTACCGTCGCCTTGACCAAGGCGGCTACCAGTTCGGCGACG
>Ga0075522_10000176_pt1 | contig 43021 bp, 53 predicted proteins | sample NGEPerA_FD_74796 | JGI IMG/M metagenome (GOLD analysis project Ga0075522, IMG submission 74796) | Arctic peat soil microbial communities from the Barrow Environmental Observatory site, Barrow, Alaska, USA - NGEE PermafrostL2-A | ecosystem: Environmental > Terrestrial > Soil > Wetlands > Peat ... | reverse complement strand
CGGATTCGATCTTCTTGGCTTGGCTGTCGAGTTCGACGGCGGCGGCATGGGGCGCTTCGGCGGCGGCATGGGCTGCGGCGCGGAAACCCGCCGCCTGCACATCCAGCGACTGCCCCGCCATCTTGAGCGAGCCTTCGGCCGTCTCGATCGCGCTTTTCAGTTGCGCCGCGCGTCCCGCCACCATTTCGGTGGCGCGCGACGCCGACTCGTAAAGATGATCGGAGACCGACTCCAAACGCTGGCCTTCCTGGATCAGGCGCGCGGCAATCGCCTCGCCCCGCACTTCGGCGCGCGCGCCCGCTTCTTCCAGGGCCGCGATCTGATTTTCCAGGGCCGTCTCCAACGCCCTGAGCCGTCCGAACGCGCCATCAAGGCCGACATTGAGCGCGTCGATTTCGCGGCGGACCGAGCGGCCCAGCCGCGCCGCGGTGCTGGAGGCCCGTTCGTCCACGGTAAATAGCTGTTCGGCGGAGCCTTGCAGGGCTTCGGCGGTGCGGCCCATCCGATGCGCGAAGGTCATGGCCGAGCCAACGGCGATGAACAAAAGCGGCGGCAACAGGATCGCGGCGGCGAACAAAGCGAGCTGCTGGAGGGGCAGCGCCAGAAGGCCCTTTTCCCCGAAATAGCCCCAGAGATATGCGCCCCAGATCCCCACCCAGAAGGCCGAGGTCATCGAGACGAAGAAAAACGCCACCATGCCGTAGCGGCCATGGGCGGGACGCTTGGGAGTCACGCGATTGTCGGCGCGCGCGGCCGGGCTATCGGTCCCGGCCTGGGCCGAATCCAGCATAACAGGCTGATTTCGCTCGAAATTCCGTACCATAGACCGGTGCTGCCTTACGCTCGCCAAGGATAGTGGAAAGGCTTGGTTGCTGGAAGGCTAACCCTGTGCGGATTAACCTCACCTTAGCCATAAACGGCCAAGGTTCCCGCCGGCCTCAAGCGAAAGCCCCCATGGGCAAGAACGCCATCGATCTGGAGCACCTCGCCCGCTACACCGGCGGCGAGAGGGGTTTGAACAGCGAAGTGCTGCGGCTGTTCGACGGCCAGATCACCAAGATGGTGGCCGAACTCCATACCCTGCTGGCAAGCCGCGACGGCAAACGCTGGCGCGAGCTGGCCCATTCGATCAAGGGCGCGGCGCGCGGCGTGGGCGCTTTTTCCATGGGCGATCTGGCAGCATCGGCCGAGCCGATCAGTCCCGCCGACGCACCGGCGGCGAAGGATGCGATTGCCAAATTGGAGCGCGAAGCCGAAACCGTCCGCGCTTTTATCGAAGCTTATCTGGCGGCTTGAAAATCCGTCAGCGCGCTCATATAAGGGCCGCGCTTTCCCCAACCATTCCATGCATTTAGGTGTGAATAGCCTTGAGCGCGCCGATTGAAACAGATGTAGCCATTATCGGCGCGGGGCCCATCGGCCTGTTCGCGGTGTTCGAGCTGGGCTTGCTCGACCTCAAATGCCATCTGGTGGACATCCTCGACCGGCCGGGCGGCCAGTGCACCGAGCTTTATCCGGAAAAGCCCATCTATGACATTCCAGGACTGCCCATCGTCACCGGCCAGGAACTCACCAACCGTCTTCTGGAACAGGTGAAGCCGTTCGACCCGCAATTCCATTTCAATGAAATGGCGATGGCATTGGAGAAACTCAGCGATGGGCGCTGGAAGCTCACCACCGATGCCGGCACGCAATTGATCGCGCATGTGCTGGTGGTCGCCGCGGGCGCGGGCAGCTTCGTGCCCAAGCGGCCGCCGCTCTCCGGCATCGAACGCTATGAACAGGCCGGCGACGGCATCGGCGTGCATTATGCCGTGCGCAAGATGGAGACCTTCCGCGGCAAGAATATCCTGATCGCGGGCGGCGGCGACTCGGCGCTGGATTGGACCATCAATCTCGCGCCTTTGGCCAAGAGCATCACCCTGGTCCATCACCGCGACGGTTTCCGCGCCGCCCAGCACAGCGTCAACCAGATGCGCGAATTGGAAGCGGCGGGCAAAGTCAAATTCCATGTCGCCAGCGTCAAGGCCTTGCATGGCGAGCCGGGCAAGTTTTCCGGCGCGACCTTGGCGGGCGCCGACAAGCGCGAATGGCATCACGAGGCCGACGCGTTCCTGCCCTTCTTCGGCCTCACCATCAAGCTGGGTCCCATCGCCGAGTTCGGCATCAATTTGCGTGAAAATCTGATTCCGGTGGACACGGCGCGATTCGAAAGCCAGACGCCGGGAATCTTCGCCATCGGCGACATCAACAGCTATGCGGGCAAGCTGAAGCTGATATTGTCAGGCTTTCATGAAGCGGCGCTGATGGCTCAGGCCGCGTTCCATATCGCCAGGCCGAACGAGAAGCTGCGTTTCCAATACACGACCTCTTCGTCCAGCCTGCAGAAGAAACTGGGTGTCGCGTGAAGATCATCGCCATTGACCGCCAAGGAAAAGAACACACGCTGGAAGGCCGCGACGGCTGGACCGTGATGGAGATTCTGCGCGATGGCGGGCTGGATATCGCGGCCGAATGCGGCGGCGCCTGCGCCTGCGCCACCTGCCATATTTATGTGAATGACGGCTGGATGGAAAAATTGCCGCCGCGTTCGGACGGTGAAACCGATATGCTGGACATGGCGTTAGCTGTGGAGCCCAATTCGCGCCTTTCCTGCCAGATCGTTTGCAGCGAGGCGCTTGACGGCATCAAGGTGACAGTCGCACCGGAGTGAACGCATGGCATGGAGGCAAGGTGCGACGGTTTTAGTGTTGCTTGCTCTCGCCGCCTGTTCGCCCGCGCCTCAGAAAGATACCAAGAACGGTGCGACGCTCGCTGTCGAACGGATAGCGTCGGCGTCCGAACCCAGCGGCCACACCCCGTTTCCCGCAAATGGCTATCGGGCCGGCGAATATCTCTTCCACGGCTATCGTTGCGACACCGATTGTCTGCTGCATCAGAAGGGCTATCAGTGGGGGTCGCAGCACAAGATCGCCGATCCCAAGGAGTGCCAGGGCACATCGGAAGAGTTCATCGAAGGCTGCCTCGCCTTTGCCGGGATAGAAGGCCCGCTGGGCGAGCGCGACTTCGACGTGAGCTTTCCGCATATGAGCGGGATAAATTAGCGAGCAGCGACGCCGCAGGCGGCCCAAGTAGCGCGCTTCCAAAATTCTTATTGGTGTTCGGCCCGGTAGCATATCCATGGTTGGAACCATCGTCTTCTCGCTTCGTTTCTTGCGGGACGGAAAAGCTGTCGAATGCGACTGGCTGCAAAGAAAGGTAACATATGAGAAGGTTTCACACTGCGCTTGGACTGAGTTCGTTTCTCGCTATTGCGGGCGTAGCCTTGATGGCGCCCACGGTCTCCAACGCCCAGCCTGCAGGCACCTATACCGCCTGCAACCAGTACGGCGAATGCTGGCGGGTACATCAGCTGTATGCCCACGGGGCAGACGCGCCGATCACCTACTACAACTCCGATTGGTACGCCGCCCACCAGCATGATGAGCATGTTCACTGGCTGTCCGACCCTTCCGATGACCGCGGATATTACGAGCGGGACGGCCGTTGGCACGAGGATGCCGGCGCTCGCGCCTTGGCGGGCGGCGCGACGGGTGCGGGCATCGGCGCGGCGATCGGGTGTCTCGTGACGCTTCCGATCGGTTGCGTGCCCGGCGCCGCGGTTGGTGCGGCGGTGGGTGGCGGGACGGGCGCTGTCGCTGGCGCAGCCTCGAGGCCCTAATCCAACCTCGCGCCGATTGGCGGGGTAATTCAGTACGCTTTCTGCGAGCGCGCTCCGAGAGGGGGTCTGGATTTATTCAGGCCTTCTTTCGGAGCGCGCTGGCGCGGCAAGGTTGCGGTCCATCAACGCTGCGCCTTAAAGGATGCCGCCAAGGCCTAGGAAGAGCTCGCCGCCAAGAAGACGGCGGGCGCGACAATTCTTAGCCGCACTTCGCCGATTCCGGATCGAGTAGCGCGTTCCGAAAATTCTCATTAGTGTTTGCCCGGCGGGGGCAAATGACAGTCGCACACATATACACGGTGGCGTTTCAAGGCATTGAAGCGCGCGAAGTGGACGTCCAGGTGCATGTGGGCGAATCCGGCGGTGGGCAATTCAATATCGTGGGCCTGGCCGACAAAGCGGTGGCGGAAAGCCGCGAACGGGTGCGCGCGGCATTGGCCGCCATCGGCCTGGCGCTTCCGTTCAAGCGCATCACCGTCAATCTGGCGCCCGCAGACCTGCCCAAGGAAGGCTCGCATTACGATCTGCCCATCGCGCTGGGATTGTTGGCGGCGATGGGCGTGCTGCCCGCCAGCGAGATGGCGAACTATGTCGCGGTGGGAGAATTGTCGCTGGATGCGCAGGTGACGGCGGTGGCCGGCGTCTTGAACGCGGCGCTGGCCGCATCGGAAGCCGGACGCGGGTTGATCTGCCCCGCCGCATGCGGCGCGGAAGCGGCCTGGGCGGGCGATCTATCCATCCTCGCCACGCCTTCGTTGATTGCGTTGGTCAATCACATGAAGGGCACCTCGGTGCTGACGCCGCCGACGCCCAAACTGGCGGCACTGGCGCGCACCGCGCCCGATTTGCGGGACGTGAAAGGGCAGGAAAGCGCCAAGCGCGCGCTCGAAATCACGGCCGCCGGTGGTCACAATCTTCTGATGATCGGACCGCCGGGTGCGGGCAAATCCATGCTGGCCCAGCGCCTGCCCGGCCTGTTGCCGCCGCTGGACGCCCGCGAGGCGCTGGAGATTTCCATGGTGCGCTCGCTGGCCGGTGAATTGACCGACGGCACGATCAGCCGCGATCGGCCGTTCCGCAATCCCCATCATTCCGCTTCGATGGCGGCGCTGGTGGGTGGCGGCCTAAAAGTGAGGCCCGGCGAGGTATCGCTGGCGCATCTGGGGGTTTTATTTCTGGACGAGTTGCCGGAATTCCCGGTCTTAGGTAGCAACGTTCCAAGAGCCTTCTCTTGTTCTTCGGGGGTCCGGGGGTAATTTACGCCCCATGGAAGTGAACGGCTACAAGCTACGCCCTGGAGCGTTCCTGTTTTCCGGCAAATGGGCCCCTGTAGTCGCCAAGTTTGGCGAGACAGGAATGGGCTATTGCATCGTGGGGGTCACCCTCGCCAATGGGCGCGAGTTTTCCCAGTGCATTCTGATGGGCGGCTACCTGACTCAGGTGCGCGGCTTTCCCGGTGTGCCTTTCACCGAGGCTGACATAGCCGCCATCCGGGAAACTCATAAGAAGTGGGATTTCACTGAGACGCCATGACCGACACTCACGTTGTCTCCGCGCTCAAAGAGAAGCGCATAGCCATAGCCAGCCAGATTGAGGACTACCGGGAGAAGATGCGGCAAGCCGTGATCGCCTTGGACCATGTGGAGGCGTCGCTACGGCTATTCGACCCGGACGTTGATATGGGCGAGCTTGGCCCGCGCAAGGTGCCCCAGGTCCTGTACGACACCAAGGGCGACACTGGACGCATTATTCTAGAGACGTTGCGGACCGCTACGCGGCCCCTCGCCACCAGCCAGATCACAGATGCCATTATGAAAGCGCGGGGGCTGGACCAGAACGACAAGGGCCTGTGCCGCCTCATGGCGAAAAGGACCACGGCGAACCTGATGCACTGGAAGCGCAAGCGGGGGCTGATCCGGTCCATGCCGGGGCCAGGGCAGCAGCTTTTATGGGAAATCGTGCGGTAGGTTTCTCTGGGGAACCAGGGTGAAGATGAACGGGAATTTCATAAAAAGCCCGAAAAACCTGTCTTTTTTTCACCACACTGGGCCCCCATATTGAGCCCATGACGATCCATCAAAGCGGCCATGAGTTGACTGGTGCCCCTGTTACTGGGCAGTTTAACCCCTTAATAAGCCGTCGCGCCGTAGCGTGCGCGCCGGGGGCTATAGGGGAAGGGTCGGAGCTGGAACATCAGCGAGTGACCCACGTTACGAATGAAGATCTTTACAAGGAGCCAGCGATGAACGGTGCACGCCCAAAGGGCGGAATGCGGCCTGTTTCCATTCGCCCCGAAATTCCAAAGGCCGATTACCACGACGAAATCAGCCACGAAGCTTTTGAAAAGCTTCGTAAATCTGTTGAGAGCATCGACACCAGCAAAAAAAATCGCATTAGCGGGTTCGACTGGCCTCTGACTAAGCAAAGCTAATGGCCCAAGGGGAGTGGACCTATTATCCGGTTTCCACTCTTCCTGCGGCCCTCGACGTTGTTTGGTGCCGTTTCCCTGAACATCTCGATCTCGGTAAGCCCGGGCCCAAACCACGCCCGGGCTTGGTGGCTGAGACAGCCATTTTGGAAGGCGGTGAGCCCGTAGTCCATGTGATCTACGGGACTTCCAAACTGAAGGCCGCCACACGGCCATTGGATTTTTTCGTCTCCAATTACCAGGATATGCACGACGCTGGCCTCTACCAAGCCACGCGGTTCGACATGGATACTCATTTATGGTTGCCCTGGGCGGAAGAATTTTTCTCCCCTGCCAGTGCCCAATATCAAAATCCGGCCATCGGGCATTTGTCTGCCAATTCTCTTGAGTTGCTAGGCATAATTATCAAAATGAGGAAGGACGCGGGCTACAGGTAATTTTACGCGCCGCCTCTTTGCCAATATCCTTTCCATGTCCGGCTAACCGGATGCTTGGCGGCAGCGGTCACGATGGCGGTAAACTGCTCGCCGTTGCTGATCCGGCGGCGATCCTCTCTCCAATCCATTTCGGCGGCGTAAGAAGCCAGATACGGCCCCGCGATATGGTGATGGGTGCCAATCTCCGCACGGCGCAGGCGCGAAAAGAAGGACTCCGCTTGATTGGTGCAGCCCGTGCCGTCGCTGTAAGCGCGGCTGTGATTGATCCGCTTCGTATCGTACCAGCCGTGAAATTCATCCCAGTGGGAGGCTTCATCGGCGTAAACGGTGCTGCCTTCGGCAATCTTGTCCCTGAGTTTTTCAACCGCCGCCGCTTCTGACTTGGCGACAAAGGTAATGGTCTTGCCATCGCGCTCGCGCGCCACGATCACAGACTGGCGCTTACCGGATTGATTGGCGAGCAAGCGGCGGTCGCGGCGATGCTCTTTGTAATTGGCGGGCTTCACGTAGCCGCCCGCATACATGCCATCAATTTCAACCTGGCCCTGTACTTTCGCGCCCTTATCTTCCGCCGCCATCGCCTCGCGCAATTTGTGCGCCAACACGAAAGCGGTTTTGTATTGATCGCTACCTTTGACTTCCTTTAAAATCCACCCCAGCTTTGTTGAGCCTGGGGCCAAACCTGGGAAGAATTTTCGCTTGGCATCGATAAGGCGGATCGTTGCGTCCTTGAGGTGCGCAGCATCAAGAATGAATCCGCAGAAAGCCAACACGGGCTGCACATCGGACGTGGATGTAGGTAGATGCCCGGTGCACCCCGCCTCATCGATGTAGCAAATCTTCACGGAGATTTTACCCTGTTGATGTGTTCTATAGAGATCGTTGAGAGCGATAGGGTCGAAATGCGAATTTCGGCCTGTAGCAAACGCTATCGCCGTACCGATCAGTTCGGGCGGCAAATCCTGCGGCCGCCGAAAGGCGGCCGTAGTTGTTTGTGGCATAACCTACTGTTTTACAAGTAGTTTTTGCCCGAACATCCACTTCATCCATTCCTGTTGGCCGCCCTTCCCGCCGGTCCCCGGGACAAGTTAATACCAAGGCCCGCTGCGCGTAAGACCGCCCCGGCCTGCATCGCCTGTTCGACATTCTCGACCGGCTCTCGGTATTTCTTGGTCCCATAAGAACAAGAAGAGAACCTTTTCGTGGCCCTCCAATTCGCTGAGAATGGCGCAAGCTTTGCTGCCTGAAACAGCCTCGGCTCCACAGGCGGAATCGCGCGCCCATGGGGATGGCGACCCTCGCGATAAGATACAGAAATAGGGTTCGGGCCGAGCACCACCGGGCATGGCTGTGGAAGCATCACCCGTCCAAGAGCAGAGTCGTGAAATCTTCCCAGGTTTCACTGTTGAGAAAATCAGAAATGGGTACGAGCCGCAGCGCGGATCCTACATATATTTCCTTTCCCTTCCCCTCCCGTCCTTTCCCTTCAGATCATTCGCGAAAGTTCGCGTTGCCTCGCCTAAGCCTCCACGACCCCTCGCTCGCGCTCGCGTGCTTCTGTGAAGACAATGCTTCACGTGGAACACCCGCCCGGCTCGGCTTCCGCTGCCCCTCGCGTCAGGATTACCGACTGCACCGCTTGGAACTTTGCGGACCAACGTTCGTTGCGTTTACGGGTTCAATTGGATCATCACCATGACAGTAGTAATCAACAAGGAAGGTAGCGGCGGCGGGAGCGGTGGTTACACTTTTCTCGGCCTTATCTTGGGTGCCGTGCTGGTCGTAGTGGCCGTGATCGGATTTTTCATGTGGGATAACTATAAAAGCGGCGGAGCCCCCAAAGCCATCATTGTCACCGGACAGAATAAGTAACCCGAAACATTGGCCACGGAGGCAAATATGGGCGACACGATCATTGTTACTGAAGACAAACCGAAACCTGCGAAGCCGGTCGATGTTGTTGTCGTGACACCTCAAGCAACTCCCAGAGTTGAAAAGGTTGTGACGGAAAAAACTACGGTCACCGAAACCAAGCGCGACTAGATCTCTGCTGGCTACGACGTGCGTTGCAGCTCGGGTCCATTCGCGAAAGTTCGCGTCGCCTCCACGACCCCTCGCTCGCGCTCGAGTGTTTCTATTAAGACAATGCTTCACGTGGAACAACAGGCAGCCTGGCATCCGCTGCCCCTCGCTCATGCTCGGGGCGTTGGCCTAGCTTTTCTTAGCGAGCGAAAGCGAGCCTAGAAAAGCTGGCCCCTCTTCGAGCGAAGCGAGGGAGGCGCGGCTCAAAACGATCCACCGGATCGTTTCGCCCCTTCGGGTCGCCGCTCACTATCGAAGACTGGCGCTGCAGAACTGAGGCTTAGGTCGGCCGGCCTTGGCGAGCAAGGTTGGGAATTCTTGTATTTGCCGCCCCTAACGGTGGTCGGTCTGCTTGCTTAGGCTCGGCCTCATGGGACCCGGCAGCGCAATTTCAGATCAAGACGACGATCGCCGTCCGGCTCGCGACTCGCGGATGTATGACCTTCTCATGGGGTCGCCTTTGATCGTCTTTGCCGGTTTTGCCCTCGCCGGCTTTGCCATCGTGATACCGCAGCAATGGCGTGCGCCAAACGTCAATTACCCGCTCGTATTTTCGGAAGGGATCACGGCAATTTTTTTGGCCGTCCAATTGGTTCTCGTTTGTATTCGCCGTCTGCCTATCCGGAAGGTTAGCGGCTTCTTCCCCAAAGCATGGGCCTTTGTCGCGGCAAATCTAGGGTATGCGATCCTCCTTCTCCCGAGAGCCAATCTGAGCCAATTTATGGTGAAGCTCTCGGCGTTGATTGTCGTGGTCGGCACCTTGGGATCGGTGATCGCGCTGATCTATTTGGGACGCGCCTTTGCCATATTGCCTCAAGCGCGAATGTTGGTGAGAGCCGGCCCATACGCCTGGCTGCGCCATCCGCTTTATCTTTTCGAACAATTGGCGATGCTGGGCATAGCGCTGCAATACCGCCAGCCTTGGGGCCTTTTTCTGGTCGCTATCTCATTCGCGATGCAGTTTCCACGCATGGGCTACGAAGAGCAGGTTCTGAGGGAAACCTTCCCCGAGTATGACGCCTATGCGAGCGTCACGCCGCGTCTGATACCTTTCCTTGCCGCGAAGCATCAACATTCCATGGACTGAAGCCGGCGAAGCGATTTCTACCAATTGCCAATATTGGCATTCCAGGCTTGCGGCCGCGGCGATGGCCATTAGGGTCCTCTCTTGGTTCAGCAGACAGGGTGTTAATGTCGGTCGTCAGATCAGTTTTATCGTTGCTGCTTCTTGGCGCCAGCAACCCGGTCTATGCCGCATCCATCAACGCTACGCCCCTGACCTCAACGCAGAAGAATATCGAGACTTTGGGCACGGGCGTGGCCATTGCCCTGCCTTTGGCAGCGGCGGGCATCACTCTTTACAAAGACGACATAATGGGGACTGCCCAACTCACGGTGGAAACAATTCTCACCGTGGGCACCGCTTATGCGCTCAAGAACGTCGTTCATGAGGAACGGCCCAACGGTTCCGACAATCAGTCCTTTCCATCAGGCACCAGCGCGCTCGCATCGTCCGGATCATCTTTTCTGTGGGGCCGCTATGGCTGGGAATATGGGCTTCCCGCTTTCGCGCTCAGCCAATTCGTTTCCTATAGCCGCGTGCAGGCGAGGGAGCATCACTGGTACGATACCCTCGCCAGTTCAGGCATGGCGGCGGGATACAGCTACATCCTGACCACGCCATTCAAAAAGCGGTTCGGGGTGGATACATCCCTGTCGGCCTCGCCCCACAGCGCCTTTCTAAGCTTTGCTTACCGGTTTTGATTTCGCGACGGAAAGCTCCGTGCCGCTGATTGTCGCAGCTCACCTTACTTCCGTCTGGCGCTGCAGAACCGATGCCGCGGGAACTTAAGTTCCCACGGGCCGTTTCCTCCGCACGTGGGAGGATTCACATGAAAAACCTTACTTTGCTGGGCGCCGTTCTGGTCGTCGTCGGCGTGATTGCCCTGTTCTTCGGCCATTTCAGCTTCACCGAGACCAAGCCGGTGCTGAAAGCCGGACCGCTGCAGATCAATTCGCAGGAAGATCACACGGTCTGGATTCCCACCGCCGCGGGCATTGTCATCGTGCTGGCAGGGCTGGGCCTGGTGATGGCGGGCCGCCGCAGCTAACTGATCTTCAATTGCCGATCTTCAGTTGATTGAGCGCGTCCAGCTCGGCCTTGATGGCGCGCGCGGTGCGCTTTTCGGCGGCGCGAAAATGCTTGACGATATCGCGGCCGCGCTGGTTCAACGCCGCACCGCCGCCCGCTTTCCCTCCCGTGTGTCGTTCCAACACCTTGCCGCCGAAAACGCGCTCGATGTCCTGCAGCAACAGCCAGGCGCGGCGGTAACTCACTTTCATCTTGGAGGCGGCGGCGCGGATCGAGCCGGTCTCCCCGATCAATTCCAGCAGACGCGCCTTGCCCGGCCCCAGATTGCCGGAATCGCCAATGGGAATACGCAAGAATAGCCCCGCCATGCCACCATCCTGACGCGGCCAGCGGCGCGGGAGCAAGGGTTTTCCGGCGCCCGCCAAACGTGATACTTCAGGGAATATCACGAAGGCTCGATGCCCATGCCGGTGAAATCCCTGCGCCTGTTGGCGGCGTTCCTGTTTCTGGCGCTGGCGCCGCTTCCCGCTTTGGCCGCCGACATCACCGTGTTCGGCGCAGCATCCTTGTCGGACGCCTTGAAGGACATCGCCGCCAACTATCAGGCGCAAAGCGGAAAGCGTGTCGTGGTGTCGTTTGCCGCCTCGTCGGCCTTGGCCCGCCAGATCGAAGCGTCGGGCGGAGCGGATATGTTCATCTCCGCCGATCTCGATTGGATGGACTATCTCGACAAGAAGGGCCTGATCGCGCCGGGCAGCCGCGAGAATCTGTTGGGCAACCGCCTGGTACTGGTCGCGCCAAAGGATCAAGCCGCGCCCATCGCCATCGCGCCGCATTTCGATCTTCTGGCCGCGCTCAAGGGCGGACGCTTGGCAATCGCCAATCCCGACACCGTGCCAGCCGGCAAATATGGCCGCGCCGCGCTGACCGCGCTGGGCGTGTGGGACAGTGTCGCCAACCATCTTGCCAATGCCGAGGATGTGCGCGTGGCGCTGGCCTATGTCGCCCGCGGCGAAGCTCCCCTGGGCATCGTCTATGAGACCGACGCCAAGGCCGAGCCCAACGTCAAGATCGTGGGGATATTCCCCGAGAACAGCCACCCGCCCATCCTTTATCCCGCCGCCCTCACCAAGGACGCCAAGCCCGAAGCGCGCGGTTTTCTGGCCTACCTGTCCTCGCCCAAAGCGCGGGCGGTGTTCGAGAAGGATGGGTTCACCGTCCTCAAGTAGCGAAGCGGTAGGACATAAAATAAGAGTCCTGCGCAAATAACAGGGACGGATTGCGCGCCGCCTTCGCTTCCGCCTAGCATCAAGACGGCCAAAAGGGAGGCTTTGCGATGCGTCTTTCCGGCTTTGTAATTGCGGCGTGTGTCCTTACGGCAGCGACTGTCGCGGTGGCGGCGGACAATTATTCCGTTCCCGATCCCAGCCACATCGTCTTCACTGCGCCCAAGGACATCAAATGGAAAATGGGCACCGGCTCGGACCAGGCGGTGATCTTTGGCGATCCCGACAAGCCCGGCCTCTATGGCATTCTGATCCGCTGGCATCCGGGACAATTTAGCCGGCCGCATTTTCACAATACCGACCGCTATGCCTATGTGATCTCGGGCACCTGGTGGGTGAGTTCGAGTGATACTTACGATCTGTCCAAGACCTATCCGATGCCGGCCGGCAGCGTGGTCACCGATCTGGCCAACACCGTGCATTTTGACGGCGCCAAGGATGGGGACGCGATGCTGGAGCTGGTGGGCATGGGACCGGTCACCACCACGCCAGTAAAGAAATAAGTTAAGAGGGGGCATGGGGCACGCCGATCCCGTCACCTTGACGGTATTCTTGTTGCTATTCGCTGGTGTCGCGGGCCTTGGCCTGCTGGCGGCGCGTTGGCGGCGGGGCGATCTTTCACAACTGATCGAATGGGGCCTGGGCGGGCGACGCTTCGGCACCTGGATCACATGGTTCCTGCTCGGCGGCGATCTCTACACCGCCTATACCTTCGTGGCCGTGCCGGCGCTGATGTTCGGCGCGGGCGCGACCGGCTTCTTCGCCATCCCCTATGGCATGCTGGCCTATCCGCTGTTGTTCGTGGGTTTCTCGCGTCTGTGGTCGGTGGCGCGCCGCCACGGCTACATCACTGCCGCCGATTTCGTGCGCGGCCGTTTCGGCTCCAAGAGCCTGGCGCTGGCGGTGGCGATTACCGGCATCGCCGCCACCATCCCCTATATCGCACTGCAATTGTTCGGGCTGCAGGTGGTGATCGCGGCGCTGGGCATCCAGACCTTGCCGGGATTCTCGGCGATTCCCAATCTGCCTTTGCTGATCGCGTTCGTGGTGCTGGCGCTTTACACCTATGCCAGCGGGTTGCGCGGCACCGCCCTGATCGCCATCGTGAAGGATGTTCTGATTTATTCGACCGTGATCGCGGCGGTGGTGGTGATCCCCATCGAGCTTGGCGGCTATGCCAAGATCTTCGCCAGTATCGACCCCAAAAAGCTGCTGCTGGCGCGCGGCGATGCGCACAATCTGGGCGCGGGCTTTGCTTATTCGTCCCTGGCGCTGGGCTCGGTGCTGGCGCTGTTCCTTTATCCGCACGCGACGACGGGCATGCTGTCGTCGTCCAGCCGCCGCGCGGTCGAGCGCAACTCCATCCTCTTGCCGATCTATTCCTTCGCCTTGGCGCTGGTGGCGCTGTTGGGCTTCATGGCCGTGGCGGCGGCGGTGAAGACGATGCCTGGATACGCGGCGGGCTTTGATCGCTTCGGCAATAATTTCGCCGTGCCTGCCCTGTTCCTCACCATGTTTCCTCCCTGGTTCGCGGGCGTGGCTTTCGCCGCCATCGGCATTGGCGCGCTGGTGCCCGCCGCCATCATGTCGATCGCCTGTGGCAGCCTGTTCAGCCGCAACATCTACCGCGACTTCATCAATCCGGATTGCACGCCCCGGCGCGAAGCCCAAGTGGCCAAGTTCATCGCTTTCGCGGCGAAGCTGGGGGCCTTGTTCTTCGTGCTGGCGCTGAAAAGCTCCTACGCCATCGAGTTGCAGCTTCTGGGCGGCATCTGGATCTGCCAGACCGTGCCCGCGGTGCTGGTCGCGCTTTTCACCCGCGTCTTGCATCCCATCGCGCTTCTGATCGGCTGGGCGTGCGGAATCGGCGCGGGCACAGCAATGGCCTGGAGCCTGGGGCTCAAAAGCTCCATCTATGTGCTGCACGTCTTTGGCGTGGCCATTCCCTGTTATGCCGCGCTGAGCGCGCTGGCGCTCAATCTGGGAGTTGCGGTGCTTCTCAGCATTCCGTTCAACGCGCTGTCACGCGGTCCGCGCGCGGACGAGACCATGGCGTCAGACTATATCGCATTATAAGCGCAGCGGATTTTGACCGCCGGGCAGGAGCGAGGAGCGATGTGGGCAAGACACCCATGAGCGACGAGCGACGAACCCGGAGGACAAAAGACGCGCGCTTAGCCGAAGCGGCCGGTGATGTATTGCTCGGTGCGCTTATTGTCGGGCGCGGTGAAGATTTTCTCAGTGGCGCCATATTCGACCAGCTCGCCCAAATACATAAAGGCGGTGTAGTCGGAAGCGCGGGACGCCTGTTGCATATTGTGCGTCACGATCACGATCGTGTATTCTGCGGACAATTCGTCGATCAACTCTTCGATCTTAGCGGTCGAAATGGGATCGAGCGCCGAACACGGCTCGTCCAGCAGAATCACTTCCGGCCTTGTCGCCACGGTACGGGCGATGCAGAGCCGCTGCTGCTGTCCGCCCGAGAGCGAAAGCCCCGAGGCGTGCAACTTGTCCTTCACTTCGCCCCAGAGCGCAGCGCGCGTAAGCGCGTCCTCGATACGGCCTTCCAGCTCCGAACGCGGCAGCCGCTCATATAATTTGATGCCGAAGGCGACATTGTCATAGATCGACATGGGGAACGGCGTGGGTTTCTGGAACACCATGCCGATGCGGGCGCGCAGCAGATTGAGGTCCTTGATCTTGAGAATATTCTCGCCGTCCAGGGTGATGGTGCCTTCGGCGCGCTGCTGGGGATAAAGTTCGTAAATGCGGTTGATGGCGCGCAGCAAAGTGGATTTGCCGCAGCCTGAGGGACCGATGAAGGCCGTCACTTTGCGGTCGTGCAGCGGCAGGGTGATGCTCTTCAGCGCCTTGCTGCCCCCGTAATAGAAGCAGAGATCGCGAATATCGACCTTGGGCTTGCCGAGGGTTGGGGCCGCGATATCCATGTCGTCAGTTCCGTTTGGTTTCGAGCAGGCGAGCAATGATGGAAAAGGCCAGCACGGCCGCCGTGATGAGCAACGCGCCCGCCCAAGCCAGGCGATGCTGATCGTCATAAGCCGAGAGAGCGAATTGGAAGATCACCGCCGGCAGAGACGCCATCGGGGCGTTGAGATTGAAGGAGAGGAATTGATTGTTGAGGGCGGTGAAAAGCAGTGGCGCGGTTTCGCCGGAAATGCGGGCGATCGCCAGAAGCACGCCGGTGATGATGCCGGCCTGCGCCGCTTTCCAGGTCACCGCGCGGATCACGTGGTTCATGGGCGCGCCCAGTGCGCTGGCGGCTTCGCGCAAACCGCTGGGCACCAGGATCAGCATGTTCTCGGTGGTGCGCACCACTACCGGGATCACGATCACCATCAACGACAGCGCGCCGGCCCAGGCCGAGAAATGGCCAATCGGCAGGACCACGATCTCATAGATGAACAGGCCGGTGACGATCGACGGGGCGGAAAGAAGAATGTCGTTCACGAAGCGCACGACAAAGGCGAAATTGGTGTGCTTGCCATATTCCGCCAGATAGGTGCCGGCGAAGAGCCCGATCGGCGTGCCCAGCACCACGGCCAGCACGCTCATCAACAGGCTGCCGATGATGGCGTTCAGAAGGCCGCCGGGCTGGCCTGGCGGTGGCGTCGAGTGGGTAAAGAGCATGGGCGAGAGCGCGGCGACGCCTTGCGAGATCAGCGACGAAAGGATCAACGCCAACCAGATCATGCCGAACAGAGCCGCCGCGACGGACAGAACGATAAAGACGTTATTGGCGATGCGGCGGCGGAGATAAAGACCCCTAGAGACGCTCATTTGGTGCCTGCCCGCCGCTCGAGTGAGAGCAGCATCCATTGGGCGAAGGCGAGCACGATGAAGGTGATGAAGAACAGGATCAGGCCCAGGAAAATCAGCGAGGAGGTGTAGAGCGGGGTGGTCGCTTCGGTGAATTCATTGGCGATGGTGGCGGAAATAGTGGTGCCGGGTGCGAACAGCGAAGGGGCGATGGTGTGGGCGTTGCCGATGACGAAGGTCACCGCCATGGTCTCACCCAGCGCCCGGCCCAAAGCCAGCATGGCGCCGCCGATCACGCCGGAGCGGGCGTAAGGCAACACCACCCGCCACATCACTTCCCAGGTGGTGCAGCCCAGACCATAGGTCGCTTCCTTGAGCATGGTGGGCACGGTCTCGAACACATCGCGCGTCACCGCCGAGATGAAAGGCAGAACCATGATGGAGAGGATCAGGCTGGCGGTGAAGATGCCGATGCCATAGGGGGCGCCGCCGAACAGGGTGCCGATCAGGGGTATGCCCGAGGTCGCGTCAATGATGGGCTGCTGCACATGGGCTTGGAACCACGGCGCGAAGACGAACAGGCCCCAGATGCCGTAGATGATGGAGGGAATGCCCGCCAGCAATTCGATGGCGATGCCGATGGGCCGCCGCAAGGGACGCGGGCACAATTCGGTGAGGAAGATCGCGATACCGATTCCCACCGGCACGGCGACCAGCAGGGCCAGGGCCGAGGTCACCAAGGTGCCGTAGATCGAAGGCAGGCCGCCGAACAGATCGGTCGTGGGGTTCCAGACGCTCGACCAGAGGAAGGGAAGACCGTACGCCTTGATGGCGGGGATCGAGCCGATCACCAGCGAGATGATCACACCCGTGAAGATCAGAAGGACGGCAGCGGCGGCCAGCCAAGTGAGGAAATGAAAGCGCGCGTCGCCACGGCTGGCACGCCGCGTGGTTTCGGCTCGCGCGGTGCGGCTGGTCGTGGCGTCTGCTTCGGTCAAGGCAATATCGGCCATAAAAACGGGAAGCCTGCAGGCGGTCGGCGCCAATTCACATGGCTCTCACGCCACGAACATCACAGTTCTGCAAAGCTTTTGTGACGGCCCCGCAGTGAATTGTCGGTTCGCATATAAGACATTGATTTATAAAGATATTATGTCAGTTCGGGACCCCCCTGACGGCCACCCTCCACATCCCATTTTCCCGGAGCTTAGGAGTTTTGCAGGGGTCTTGCGGCAGGATCGGCCGAGGCGGAACACATGGCACGGCCCATCAAAATCCAGGGCGGTAGAATCCTGGTTGGTACAGCAGCCGGCGGGCTTTTCGGGGCGGCGCTTGGCGTCGCGATTTCGGCCGGCCGTTTCACGCCTCTTTCGCTTGCCTGCCTATGTGCCTCCCTGCTCCTCGGGATGGCATTGCTGGCGGCTCTTTTGCGCGCGGCCCGCGCGCGCGAGAACCTCCTCACGGATCAGGTTGGGAATCTACGTGAGACGTCGGTGCGGCTTGAAGCCTCCCTGCACGAGGCGACGGCGGAGAATGCGCAGCATCGGGAAACCGGTGTTCATTATCAGGCTCTGGTCGAGACCCTGACCGAGGCGCGTGATCGCGCCCAAGCGGCCAGCCACGCCAAATCCGGATTCCTTGCCACCATGAGCCACGAGATCCGCACTCCTATGAACGGGGTGTTGGGCATGGGAAAACTGCTTCTGGAAACCGACCTGAAGCCGGACCAGCGCAGTTACGCCGAAGCGATCACCCAGGCCGGTGAAGCGCTGCTTACTTTGATCGGCGATGTCCTGGACTTTTCCAAGATCGAATCCGGCGTGCTGACCTTGGAAAGAGACGAAGTGGATGTGCGCGTGCTGGTAAGCGGGATCGCCGAGCTGCTGGCCCCGCGCGCCCATGCCAAGAATATCGAGCTGGTCGCCGTGGTGGCGAAGGACGTGCCTAAGATCATCCGCACCGACGAGATGCGGCTTCGCCAGGTGCTGACCAATCTGGTGGGCAACGCCTTGAAATTCACGGAAAGGGGCGGCGTGTGCATCCAACTGGCGATGGACCGGGTGCGGGAAAAACCTGTGCTCGCCGTGGAAGTGCGCGATACCGGCGTCGGCGTGCCGCTCGAAAAACGCCAGGATATTTTCCAGGAATTCGTCCAGGCCGATTCCCGCCATGCGCGAACATTTGGTGGCGCGGGCTTGGGCCTGGCGATTTCCAAGCGCCTGGTCGAGACCATGGGCGGCGAAATCGGCATGACCGGGTCCGGAAACGGCTCGACCTTCCGCTTCACCCTGCCTGCTCTTGTGGTAAAGCCGCCGCCCGCCGAGGCCGCGCCTCTCAAGGACCGCTGCATCGCCATTGTCGGACACAACAAGGTTCTGAAAGAGGGTTTGCGACTCCAGATCGAATTCCTGGGCGGCGAGGTGCTTGCGCTTTCCGGCCTCGAATCGCGCGGGCGATTGGATGCCGTGCTGATCGATAGCGGCACGGATCAGGATTTCGAGACCTTCATCCCGCCGGGATTGACGGTGCCGGCGGTGGTGCTGGTGACGCCAGCCGGGCGATCTCAATTGGAAGAGCTGCGCGCCCATGGTTTCGCCGACTATCTGATCAAGCCGGTGCGCGATACCTCTCTGGTGCAGCGGCTGAATGCCTGCCTTGCCGTGGGCGCGCCGCGCGCGGCGCAGCCGCCAGTTGCCCCGATGCCGGAGCGGCGGCAAGCCCCCACCACGCTCAAGATTCTTTTGGCTGAGGACGATCCGGTCAATTCCCTTCTGATCCTGGAATTGCTGCGCCGGCGGGGCCATTCGGTCTCCGGTGTCGCATCGGGCGTCGCTGCCCTCGCTGCCTATGAGCGCGAGAATTTCGATCTGTTCCTCACCGACATCCACATGCCGGGGATGGACGGCATCGACACCGCCCGCGCCGTCCGCGCGATGGAGCAAAAACTTGGGCGAAGGCGCATGCCGATCATGGCACTGACCGCCGACATCTCGCCCGGAGGCCGCAACGCCTGCCGGGACGCCGGCATGGATGGATTCCTGCTGAAGCCGGTCGATCCGGTGCGGCTCGAGGAAATGTTCAGCGCCATGTTTCCCTCGGGCAGCGGAGTGCCCCATACTCAAGCGGCATGAGTCGCCGCTATTCGTTCCGCGAATATCTCAGCCCCAAAGTGCTGACCATGGCGGCGCTGGGATTTTCCTCGGGCCTGCCTTTCAATCTGGTCGGCAACACGCTGGGCTATTGGCTGCGTGATGAAGGCACAAGGCTCGCCGCGATCGGCTTTATTTCCTGGGTCGGCATTGCCTATTCCCTGAAATTCCTTTGGGCGCCGTTCCTGGATCGGACCCGCGTGCCGTTGCTGGGACGGCTCGGCCGCAGGCGCGGCTGGATTCTTCTTGCGCAAATCATTGTCGGTGTCGGTCTGGCGGCGATGGCGGCGTTGGGCACCGCGCACGGCCTGGCCATGCTGGGCGCCGCCGCCCTGGTGACCGCGTTCTCCGCGGCGACCCAGGACACCGCCATCGATGCCTGGCGGATCGAAAGCGCCGCCAGCAAAGACGAGCTTGGGCTTCTTACCTCGGGTTACACATTTGGGTTTCGCGCGGCGCTTTTGGGCACCGAGGCGGTGATATTGCCGATTGCCCAGCGTATCGGCTGGGATGCGTCTTATCTGGTCTATGCCGTCCTCATCTGCATCGGCATCGCTGCGTGCCTGTTGGCGCGCGAGCCCGAGCGCGCCGATCAGGTGATGGAGCGCAAAGCGCATGATGCGCCGCTGACGTCCGGGCGCGGCATTTTTGACGCCATCGCCGGACCCTTCATTGCCTTCTTTCGCGCCCATGGCACGATCGCGGTGGCGATGTTGATTGCCATCAGTCTTTTCCAGCTTCCCAATTTCGTCAGCGGTCCCATGTACAATCCACTATATGTGGATTTGGGTCTGACCAAGGACATGGTCGGGGCGGTGCGTGGCAGCGTCGGACTGGTAGGTGTCTTTCTGGGCGTGGGCGCGGGCGGTTATCTCTCCCTGCGTCTGGGACTGATGCCTGCGGTGATGATCGGATGCGGCAGCCAGATGTTCGGCACCGCCCTTTATGCGATCCTGCCTTATGCGCATGATCCCCTCACATTCGCCGCCATCATGGTGCTGGACAATTTCAGCATCGCGCTCGCGGGCGTGACGTTGGTGGCGTACATGTCCTCGCTCACCAGCCTTGGCTATACGGCGACGCAATATGCGCTGTTGTCTTCCACCTACGCCTGGGCGGGAAAGCTGCTGAAAGGTTTCTCCGGCGCAACGGTGGAGGGGCTTGCCGCCCATTTGGGACAGATGAATGCCTATGCCGTGTTTTTCCTGGGCTGCGGAGCCCTGGGAGTTCCCTCATTGCTTCTATTCTGGTTCCTGACGCGCCATCAGGCCGCACAAAGCGCGGCGTTGGCTGGGAAAACCGCCGCGCGCGGCGGATAGGCAATCAGGACATTGTTGGTGTGCGCCGCACCCTGTCCTAAAGCGGGCCACCATGGACTGTCACAATTGATTGCGCGGCCCCAAGCCCCTGCGCTAGATTATAATTCTGTCGCAGAACGGGCTTATTCCCTGGATTCGACAGGGGCGCCAGAGGGACTTGTCTTGGTCAACATCTATGAAGCGGGGCCGCTTGAGGGCCGCCTGGAGCAATGGCCGGTTCTGGCTGTTTCGGGCGCGCTCGAAGTGCGCCTGGCCGAGACCGACCACGAAGTCGAGCAGGCGGAGCGCCTGCGCTACACCGTCTTCTATGAAGAGATGAGCGCCATTCCCTCGCCCCAGATGCGCGAGGCGCGGCGCGATTTCGATAAATATGACGATGTCTGCGATCACCTTCTGGTGGTGGACCGGGAAGCCCATGACGATGACGGCCAGCCTCTGGTGGTGGCGACGTATCGGCTGACGCGCAAAAAAGACGCGATGCGGGCCGGTGGTTTCTATACCTCCAGCGAATATGACATCGCGCCGATGTTGAAGGGCCTTCCCACATCCACCGAATTTCTGGAGCTGGGCCGTTCCTGCGTGCTCAAAAGTTATCGCGCCCATACCGGCACGATGCAGCTTCTGTGGAAAGGTCTGATGGCCTATGTGGCGCGTTTCGATATCGATCTGATGTTCGGCTGCGCCTCACTGGCCGGCATCGACCCAAGCACGTTGGCGCTGCCGCTGTCCTATCTCCATCACTTCCACGCCATGCCGGAGAATTTGCGGGTCCGGGCACGCCCCGAATTATTCGTGGATATGAACCGGATGCCGCAAAGCGGGATCGATGCGCGCGAAGGCCTGCGCAGCCTGCCGCCTTTGCTCAAAGGTTATGTGCGGGCGGGCTGTCGCGTCGGCGATGGCGCGGTGATCGACCGGCAGTTCGCCACCACCGACGTGTTCATCTATTTCCCGCTCTCGAGCATCGACGCGCGATACAAGTCGCGCTTCGGGTTGGTGAAGTGACAGCGCGCTAGCGCTGTCATCCCGGGCGCGGCGCAGCGTGCAACGGTGCGCTGCAGACCCGGGATCCAGGCATATTAAGGCAGATCAAACAACAGCAATTCCGCGGGTGTACGCGAGCGCAAGGCGACATGCGCCTGGTCCGTCACCGCCGCGCCATCGCCGGCACTGAGCCGTTCCGTGTCCACGCTGACTTCGCCCTTGGTCACTTGAACCCAGGCGCGGCGGCCCGGGGCCAGATTGTGGATCGCTTCCACATCGGCATCCAGTTTCGCCGCCCAGATTTCCGCGTCCTGCATCAGCCGGACTTCATTAGGTTGGGGATCGGGCCCGGCAATGCGGATAAATTTGTTGGCCATCGCCTGGGCGTCGATCGCCTTTTGCTCGTAAGAGGGCGCCAAGCCCTGCTGCGACGGCATGATCCAGATCTGCATGAAATGACAAGGCTGGTCGCGGCTGGCGTTGAACTCGGCGTGCGTGATGCCGGCGCCCGCGCTCATGCGCTGGATTTCGCCGGGGCGGATGATGCCGCCGCCGCCGCTTGAATCCTTGTGCTCCAGCGCGCCTTCCAGAATGTAGGTGACGATTTCCATGTCGCGGTGCCGGTGGGGCGGGAAGCCGCCGCCGCCCGCAACCTGGTCCTCGTTGATCACGCGCAGCGCGCCGAAGCTTTCGAATGCGGGATCATAATAATCGGCGAAGGCGAAACTGTGCTTGGAATCCAGCCAGTCCGTCCGGGTTGTGCCGCGCTCTGACGATTTCCGTACCGTGATCATGCTCGCGCCTTGCTTTCCACCGCGTCCCAGATCTTCTTGGCGATGTCGGCGCCGCCGAAGCGTTTGACTTCCTGGATGCCGGTCGGAGACGTAACGTTTATCTCCGTCATATAGTCGCCGATCACGTCTATACCGGTGAAAATCAAGCCACGCCGTTTCAGTTCCGGTCCGATGGCGGCGCAGATATCGCGCTCGCGCGCGGTCAGTTCGGTTTTTTCCGGCCTGCCGCCCACATGCATGTTGGAGCGCGCTTCGCCCGCCGCCGGAACGCGGTTGATGGCGCCGGCGAATTCTCCATCCACCAGGATGATGCGTTTGTCGCCCTGCCGGACTTCCGGCAAATAGCGCTGCACGATCACGGGCTCGCGATAGAATTGGGTGAACATCTCCAGCAGCGAGCCCAGATTCTCGTCCCCCGGCCCGATGCGGAACACGCCCGCGCCGCCATTGCCATAGAGTGGCTTGATGATGATTTCCTTGTGGCGCTCGCGGAAATCGCGGATCTCCAGCCGGTCGCTGGTGATCAGGGTGGGCGGAATGAAATCCTGGAATTCGGTGACGAACAATTTCTCCGGCGCATTGCGCACTTCTTTGGGATCGTTCACCACCAGGGTCTTGCGATGAATGCGCTCCAGAATATGCGTGGCCGAGATATAGGCCATGTCGAAGGGCGGATCCTGGCGCATCAACACCACATCGATTGCCGCCAGATCCTGGACGAAGCCCTCGCCCAGGGTGAAATGGTCACCCTTCACGGCGCGGACCTCGAGCGGTCTTGCCCGCGCGGTCACTTTGCCTTCGCCGAAGGTGAGATCGCGTGGTCCGTAATAGAGAAGAGCATGTCCGCGGCTTTGCGCTTCCAGCGCCAGAGCAAAAGTGGAATCGCCGCCGATATCGATCTTCTCGATCGGGTCCATCTGGATCGCGATCGTCAGTGCCATCTCTTCACCCATCCATCCGCCAGGCATCGGGCAGATGCCTGGGAAGTCCCGCCACGGTGACAATATCGAACCGCGCCCCGCGCTTTGCCAAGGCGGGCCGCGACGCCAGATATAGGGAGGCGGCGCGGGCAATGCGAGTCCGCTGCTCGGGGCCGACCGCTTCGGCCGCGTCGCGGGCCAGCGTCCTTGCCTTGACTTCGACAAAGCAGACCGGACCGAAGGGGGACAGCGTCACCAGATCGATCTCGCCGGCATGGGTCTTGATGCGGCGGCCTAAAATGCGATGGCCCTTGAGCCTCAGCCACCAGGCGGCCCAGGTCTCGCTGCGATGGCCGCGCTTCTGTGCGCTTAAGCGATCAGTTCTGGCGCGGTCAGCCATTCTTCTTTTCCAGCCCGCGGGCATAGACGGCATGGCGCGAGATGCCCAGAAGTCCCGCGATCAGTTCCGATGCCGGCTTGAGCGGCATGAAGGCCAGCGTCTTGGCCAGCGCCTCATCCACCACCGCGTAATCGATCTCAGCGCGCGGGGCGCCCGATACCAGCAACGTCACCTCGCCCTTGGGCGCGCGTTCCTGCTCATAGGCTTGGGCCAAATCCGCCAGACTGTCGCGGCGGACTTCTTCGTGCAGCTTGGTGATTTCGCGCGCCACCGCGGCGCTGCGCGGGCCCAGAATCTCGGCCATGTCTTTCAGGGACGCCGCCAGCCGCATCCCCGACTCGAAAAAGATCAATGTGGCGCGTTCGCTTTTGAGTTCCTCCAGCGCGGTGCGGCGCTCGCCCGTTCTGCTGGAGAGAAAACCCGCAAACAAAAACCGGTCCGAGGGCAAACCCGACAGTGCCAGGCCCGCCAGTACCGCCGACGCCCCGGGCAGGACATGCACGGGAACGCCTTCCTCGATCGCGGCACGCACCAGCTTGAAGCCAGGGTCGGAAACCAAAGGGGTGCCGGCATCGCTCACCAGGACGATGCGGCTTTTCCGGTGCAGCCGTTCCAGCAGGCGCGGCCGCTCGCGTTCCGCATTGTGATCATTATAGGCCGTGAGTGGTCTGGCGATGCCGTGGATGGCCAGAAGCTTGGACGTCACGCGCGTATCCTCGGCCGCGATCAGGTCGCAACCCTTGAGCGCATCCAGCGCCCGCAAGGTGATGTCGCGCGCATTGCCGATGGGCGTGGCCGTGACATAAAGGCCCGGCGCCAGGCCCGAATCCCCGTCATCGCCAAGATGTTGCGGTTTACCGCCATCCTGCGTTCTAGTAGGACGGTCGCGATATTCTCCCTCCCGGGAACCCGATGATGATTTTCGCTGCGCCATTTCGCCGGAAGACTTTACCCGCTCGCCTTTGTGCCATTGCGAGCGTGGCCGCGATAGCCGCCCTGAGCGCGTGCACGCCCCCCAAGCCGGCGCCGCTGCCCGTGGTGGTGCTGCCGCCTCCCCCCGTCGCCGCCAATCCGCTGAGCCGGGACCAGAGCAATTATCTGCGCCTTCCCAACATGGCGCCGGGCGTCACGCCGGTGCGCGTGGGCATCATTTTGCCCTTCTCCAGCGGCACGCCGGCAACCAGGACTTTGGCCGCCGCCATGCTCAAGGCCGCAGAATTGGCTTTGTTCGATAGCGGCAGCCGCACGATTTTGCTGATGACCGCCGACGAAGGCTCGCCCGATGATGCGGGCGCGGCCACCAGCAAATTGTTGAGCCAGGGGGCGGAAATCATCGTCGGGCCTCTGTTCGGTCCTTCGGTCGCCACGGTGGCGCCCATCGCGCGCGATCGCGGGGTGCCGGTGCTGGCCTTTTCCACCGAGCGCAGCGTGGCCGGCAATGGCGTCTATCTCCTCTCGTTCCTGCCGCAGAACGAAGTGCGGCGGATTGTGTCCTATGCGGCAGCCGAAGGTCATCGCAATTTCGCCGCCATGGTGCCCCAGACGCCTTATGGCGATGTGGTGGCAAATGCCTTCAGCGGCGCCGTGAAAAGCGTGAACGCGACCAATATCGACGTCGAGCATTTCGCGCCCGACTCCGCCGCCGTGATGGCGCCGTCCTTGTCCGTCGCGAAAAGCAACGCCGATGCCGTGCTGATCGCGCAAGGCGGCGGCGTGCTGCGTGCCATCGCGCCATCGCTGGCCTTCAATGGCCTTGACCCCGCCAAAGTGAAATTGCTGGGCACGGGATTGTGGGACGATGCCGCCATCACCCGGGAACAGACATTGGATGGCGGCTGGTTCGCCGCGCCCGAGCCCGATGCTGATGGCGCCTTCACCGAGAAATACAAGAATGTCTATGGCGCGGCCCCGCCCCAATTGGCGTCGCTGGCGTATGACGCGATCTCGCTGGTGGCGCTCTTGTCACAAGGCCAGCCCTATCACCGCTTCACCCAAGCCACGCTGATGGATCCCAACGGCTTTTCCGGGGTCGATGGCATCTTCCGCTTCAATACCGATGGCACCTCGGAACGAGGCTTGGCGATCCTGGAAGTCCAGCCTGATGGCTTCCATGTGGTGAGCCCGGCGCCGAAAACTTTTCAGGCGCGAAGCTTCTAATTCAGGATTTGTGCGATCACGGCGTTGAGCACCAACCGGCCATTGGCTGTGGCGCTGATCACCTCGCCGTCCTGGATTAGCAAGCCCTGTTCGATCAGTGTCCCAATCTTGGCGGATGAAGGTCGCGTGTTCCAGCGCGCTTGATAGGCCGCAAGATCGACACCCTCGCTGAGGCGCAGATTCATCAGAAGATGTTCGCGGGCGGCGTCATCGTCGCTCACCGGCGTAAAATCAGTGAAGCTGTTTTCGCCTTTGATCACCGCTTCGCGCCAGCGCTCGGGCAGGCGGATGGTCGAAGTGGCGAGACGCTTGTCGCCCAACCTCAGCCGCCCATGCGCGCCCGGCCCCACCCCGGCATAATCCTGATAGCGCCAGTAGAGAAGATTATGACGGCTCTCCGAACCGGGCTTGGCGTGATTGGAGACTTCATAGGCGGGGCGGCCGGCGGCTTCGGTCAATTCCTGGGTCGCTTCATAAAGCTCCACCGCCAGGGTTTCGTCCGGGATCTTGAGCGCGCCATTGCGATAAAGCACCGCGAATGGTGTGCCCGGTTCGATGGTGAGTTGGTAAAGCGAGAGATGATCGGTGCCGAAGGACAGCGCTTCCTTCAATTCCGCGCGCCAGGCTGTTTCGCTTTGTTCCGGCCGGGCATAGATCAAATCCAACGAAACCCGGTCGAAATTCCGCATCGCCAGCGCAAGCGCCGCCTTGGCTTCCCGCGCGTCGTGCAAACGGCCCAGGCGCTTTAAATCCGCGTCATTCAAGGCCTGCATGCCCAGCGACAACCGGTTCACGCCCGCGGCGCGGTAATCGGCGAAGCGCGCCGCATCGGCGCTGGCGGGATTGGCTTCCAGGGTGATCTCGAGATCATTCGCCATCGGCCAGAGACGCGCGATCTTCTCGAGCACCTGCGCGACGGAAGCGCCCGCCATCAAGGACGGCGTGCCGCCGCCGAAAAAGATCGTTTTCACGATCAGGCGATCCTTGCCCTGGCTCTCCGCGGTCCACTCCAGCTCGCGCTCGATCGCTTCGAGCCAGCCCGATTCATCGATGGCGGTGCGGACATGGCTGTTGAAATCGCAATAGGGGCATTTGGCGGCGCAGAACGGCCAATGCACATAGATGCCGAAGGCGGAGCGCGGCCAGGAAACGTGTGAAGCGGTTTTCCGAACGGCGCCGGAGGCGCCTTTTAAACTATGGGGCGCATCCGCGCCCGGGGCCGCGCGACCAGACATAACTAAATGGATTCCGCCAGGATGCCGCTGTGCAGAAGGTTTTCGAAAGCGCGGGCGCGATGGCTCACGGCGTTCTTCACATGGGGATCGATCTCACCGAAGGTCTGCTCGAACCCATCGGCGATGAAGATCGGATCATAGCCAAAACCCAGCAGACCTTTGGGCGGAAAGGTGAGCCGGCCGCGAATCTCGCCTTCGAAGGTTTTGATTTCGCCATGCGGCATCGCCAGCGACAAGGCGCAGACAAATTTGGCTGAATAATCGCGCGCCTTTTTTTCCAGCAATTCCTTTTCCACCAATTCCTTTTCCACCAATTCCTTTTCCACTCTGGCCATCGCCACGCGGAAATCCTTGGCCGGACCTGCCCAGCGCGCGGAATAGATGCCAGGCGCGCCATCCAGCGCATCCACCCAAAGGCCCGAATCGTCGGCCAGCGCCGGATGATGGCCCGCGTCCGCGGCAGCGCGCGCTTTCAGTTCGGCATTGGCGGCAAAACTCGCGCCGGTTTCTTCTGGTTCGGGAAGGCCCAGTTCTTTGGCGCTGACCGGGTCGATGCCGTGCGGGCCCAGCAGCGCCTTGATCTCGCGCACCTTGCCGGGATTGTGGCTGGCGACGATGAGGATGCTGCCGCGCGGCAGCTTCACGCGAGCGCTCGCTTTTGGAGTTCGATCAATTCGCCGATGCCTTTGCGCGCCAGGCGCAGCAATTGCCCCAATTGTTCTTCTGAGAACGGCGCACCCTCGGCGGTGCCTTGAATCTCCACCAAGCCGCCCGCGCCGGTGATCACGAAATTGGCGTCGGTCTCGGCGGTGGAATCTTCGCTGTAATCCAGATCGAGCATGGGCTCGCCTTTGATGATGCCGCACGAGACCGCCGCGACATGGTCCTTGAGCGCCGGAATCTTGACCAGGCCGGTCTTGCGCATGAAGGCCACGCATTGGGCGAGCGCGACATAACCGCCGGTGATGGCGGCGGTACGGGTGCCGCCGTCTGCCTGAAGCACGTCGCAATCGATGGTCACCTGGCGTTCTCCCAAAGCCGTGAGATCGCACACCGCGCGAAGAGAACGTCCCACCAGGCGCTGGATTTCCTGGGTGCGGCCGGATTGTTTTCCCGCCGCCGCCTCGCGCCGCATGCGTTCATGGGTGGAGCGGGGCAGCATGCCATATTCGGCAGTGACCCAGCCCTTGCCTGAACCTTTCAGGAAGGGTGGCGCTTTCTCTTCCAGGCTGGCGGTGACCAGCACATGGGTGTCGCCGAATTTGACCAGGCAGGAGCCTTCGGCATGGAGAGCCGCGCCCGGTTCCAGGCTGACGGGACGCAAGGAATCGAGGCTACGATTGGAGTGGCGCATGGGGGTGTATATCTTGAAGGGAGAAGTTTCCGCGGTTACCTAGCCGCTTTGGCACTCTCCCGTCCAATGGACCCCTTGGTCCCCAGTGATAATATAGATATATCAGAGGCTTATACTTGGATTCGTTCACCGGCCGCCTTACCTATCCATCCCTGGGCGAACGCCCGCGGGAGGTCTTCCGCCATCTGGTGGAAGCCTTTCTGGCCTCGGGCGAGCCGGTGGGCTCGCGCACCCTGTCCCAGCGCCTGCCTTTGACGCTGTCCCCGGCTTCCATCCGCAATGTGATGGCGGACCTGGAGAGCATGGGCCTGCTCTATGCCCCGCACACCAGCGCCGGACGCGTGCCCACGGAAAAAGGCCTGCGTCTGTTCGTGGACGGGTTGCTCGAAGTGGGGGACCTGGAGCCACAAGAGCGCGGGATGATCGAAGCGCGCATGACAGGCAGCGGCCGGCGTCTGGAAGATGTTCTCACCCAGGCGACCACCCTGCTCTCCGGCCTGTCGCGCTGCGCCGGATTGGTGGTGACCACCAAACAGGACGCGCCCTTGAAGCATGTCGAATTCGTCCATGTTGGTCCCGGCAAGGCGCTGGTGATCATGGTGAGCGAAGACGGCCAAGTGGAAAACCGCGTCATCGACACGCCGGTGGGCCTGCCGGTATCGGCCCTGGTGGAGGCGTCCAACTATCTCAATGCCAGACTGGCGGGGCGCAGCATCGACACGGCGCGTGTCGAGATCCTGGCGGAGCTGGAAAGCGACCGCGCCACGCTGGATTCGCTCACCGCCAAGATCGTGGCCGAGGGCTTGGCGACACTGGCGGGTCCGGGCGGCGGTATCGACGACAAAGTGCTGATCGTGCGCGGCGCATCGCATTTGTTGGACAGTATGGAGGCCCAGGCCGATATCGAGCGCATCCGCACTTTGTTCGACGATATCGAGCGCAAGGCCGACCTGATCCGGCTGTTGGAACTGGCCAAGGATGGCGACGGCGTGCGCATCTTCATTGGCTCGGAGAACCGGCTGTTCTCGCTGTCCGGCTCGTCCATTGTCGCGGCGCCTTATGCCAATGCCGCGGGCAAGATCGTGGGCGTGATCGGCGTTCTGGGCCCCACCCGCCTCAATTATGGCCGCATCATTCCCATGGTGGACCATACCGCCAAAGTCATTGGACGATTGCTTGGTTAGCGTTTAAGGAAACCCTATGAACGAAGAAACCGAACAGGAAATGCCGGAAGCGCGGATCGCCGATCTTAAGACCGAATCGGGGCTCGATCCCATCGCCGTGCTGAAGGCCGAAATCGAATCCCTGCGCGACCAGCGCCTGCGCGCGTTGGCCGAAGGGGAGAATGTCCGCCGCCGCGCCGAGCGCGAAAAGACCGAAGCCTCGCAATATGCGGTGACCAAATTCGCCCGCGACATGGTGTCGATCGCGGACAATTTCTCCCGCGCCCTGGCGGCGTGCCCGCCGGAATTGCGCGAGGCCGCCGACCCGCAAATCAAGGCCGTGCTGGACGGCGTGGAAGCGACCGACCGGCAATTGATGGCGACCTTGGAACGCTATGGCGTGAAGCCCGTCACCACCGAAGGCGGGAAATTCGATCCCAATTTGCATCAGGCCATCGCCGAAGTGCCGGGCAACGGCAAGCCGCCCGGCACCATCGTCGATGTGGTGCAGGCGGGTTACATGATCGGCGACCGGTTGCTGCGTCCCGCCATGGTGACGGTGGCGCGCCGGGACGCGGCGCCTGTCGACACCAAGGTCTAAGCGGATGGCCGATTTCAACATCGTGGTCGCCGGCGCGTCGGGCCGCATGGGCCGCGCGCTGGTCCGCGAGATCGCCCAGGCGCCGGGGTTGGTTCTGTCCGGCGCGCTGGAAGCGGAAGGGCATCCCGATTTGGGCCGCGATGCCGGCCAGCTGGCGGGACTTGCCGCCAACGGGATCAGGCTTACCGCCGATCCGCTACCCCTGATCGCCGATGCCCAGGCGGTGATCGATTTCACCCGCCCGATGGTCTCGGTGATGCTGGCGGGGTTGGCCGCCCAGGCGCGCATCGTCCATGTGATCGGCACCACCGGTTTTTCGGCCGACGACGAAGCCCGCATCGTCGCGGCGTCACGCCATGCGGTGATCGTCAAATCCGGCAATATGAGCCTGGGCGTGACCTTGCTGGCCGCTCTGGTGGAAAAAGCCGCGATGGCGCTTCCCGGCTATGACGTCGAGATTCTGGAGATGCACCACAAGCTCAAGGTGGATGCACCATCGGGTACGGCGCTGCTTCTGGGCCAGGCAGCAGCGCGTGGCCGCAACGTGACGTTGGAGACCCATGCCGTGCGGGGCCGCGACGGCGAAACCGGTGTGCGCAAGGATGGCGCGATTGGCTTTGCCAGCTTGCGCGGCGGTTCGGTGGTGGGTGAGCATCAAGTGTTTCTGGCCGGCGCGGGCGAGCGGATCACGCTGTCGCACATCGCCGAGGACCGTTCCATTTTCGCGCGGGGTGCTCTGGAAGCGGCGCGTTGGGGACAGGGGAAAAAGCCTGGTCTCTACTCCATGACGGACGTGCTGGGCCTTTAGAGCATTTCCACTCTCGCGAAAATGCTCTAACTTTTTTGTTTGTCGCGGTTCCGGACGGAAAACCGCTCACACTTTTCCTGGAACCGCTTCATGGTCAAGCTTATGACGCGCGGGGAGATCGAGGAGTTTTTCTCGCGCCTCAAGCAGCACATTCCCAATCCCAAGACTGAGCTGAAATACAAGAACCCCTATACCCTGCTGGTCGCGGTGGCCCTGTCGGCGCAAGCCACCGACAAATCCGTCAACAAGGCGACCGAGCCGTTGTTCAAGACCGTGGACACGCCGGAGAAAATGGTCGCGCTGGGCGAAGCCAAGCTGACGGAGGCGATCAAGACCATCGGGCTCTATCGCGGCAAAACGAAGAACGTGATCGCCCTCTCGAATATCCTGATCGAAAAGCATGGCAGTCGCGTCCCCGAGGACCGCGCCGCGCTGGAAGAATTGCCCGGCGTCGGCCGCAAGACCGCCAATGTGGTTTTGAATGTCGCCTTTGGCGAACCCACCATCGCGGTGGACACGCACATCTTCCGCGTCTCCAACCGCACCGGACTGGCGCCCGGCAAGAATGTGCTGGAAGTGGAATTAAGCCTGGAAAAACGCGTGCCGGAGAAATACCGGCTGCATGCGCATCATTGGCTGATCCTGCATGGCCGCTACACGTGCGTGGCGCGCAAGCCTTTGTGTCCCACCTGTGTGGTGCGCGATCTCTGCCACTTTCCCGACAAGACCAAAGAACTCCCGCCGGAAAAGGCTAGGATCGTTTCGCGCGCAAGGCGTTGAGACAGGCGGGATCGGCGTCGTTGCCCGGCCCGCGCGGCACAGTCTCCACATGCTGGACTTTGGGTGGCGTGCCGGTGAGGAAAAAGAATGCCCGGCATGATGCGGTATCGTAACGCCACATTTCCGTCGCGCCATCCTTGCGGGTGAAAGCCGGCGCTCCCGCCAGGGCGCGCAACTGCGCGGCTTGGAGCCCCGTGAAGGTATCCGGCTCGTGCACTGGCGGCGCGGAAGGGATGGGTACGGTCGGAGGCGATGGCGCGCGCTGGGGTGCGGCGCAGCCGGCGAGCGTCAAAACAAATAGGGCCGCGATGCTTTTCTTCATGCCTTTGCTTTGGTCCCTGCGGCGCGATGGAACAGATGCACCATCAGCGCCGTCCCGAACAAGGGCGCGATGAGATCAATTCCGGGGATCATGCTGGCCAGCGCGATCAAGGTTCCCGACGCCCAGATCACGCCGCTGTTGCGAAGACGCAGGCGATCGACTTCCGCCAGTTCCAGATGCCTGAGCGCCGCCAGTTCGAAATACTCCCGGCCCAGCAGCCAGCCATTGACCAGAAGGCCGAGAATCTCGCCCGCGCCGGGAAGGCCAAACTCGACCGGGATCAGCACCAGATTGGCGCCCAGGACCAGGCCCGCGAACCGCAGTCCGGCGCGCAAGGTCCGGGCGAATGAAGCGGGCGGCGCGACGTTCCCCGGATAATCCCGCGCCTCGATATGACCGGCGAGCTGATCCAGGAACAGCAACGCGAACAGCGCCGCCACCGGCGGCCCCAGCACCAATCCGCCAAACAGCAGCAAAAGCGGGGTCAGAACTTTGATGACATCATTGACCAAAGGGCTGCCCAATATGGGCAGGAAGGAAAGCAGATACTCGCCAAGGATGATCAGGGCGGCGAACAAAAGCAGGGTGAGCAGCAGCGCCTTGACCAGGATACGGGCGAAGGCTGGATCGAAAACCAGCCCCAGGGCGCGGCCGGCGCTTGCGAACATCGCATCGCTCCCGTAATGGCATTTGCTTATAGCGCCATCGGGAGACGATATGCCGCAAAAATACGACGTCGCGGGTTTGGGCAATGCGATCATGGACGTGATCGCGGCGGTGGATGACGGCTTCCTGCTCCAGCATGGCATCGCCAAGGGCGCGATGACCTTGATCGACGAATTCCGCGCCCAGGAATTGCACAAGGCGCTGGGCGACAGCGTGGCGGAGCGCGGCCAGGAAAAGTGGTCTTCCGGTTTTCCGTCCGGCCGCGCGACCATCAAACAGGAAGCGGGCGGCAGTGCCGCCAACACCATGGCTGGCCTGGCATCCCTGGGCGCGCGCGCGGTGTTCCTGGGCAAGGTGCGCAACGATGCCTTGGGCGCGCGGTTCGGCGAAAGCCTGAAGTCCCTGGGCGTGGATTTCACCACAGCGCCGGCGATAGGCGGTTCCTCCACCGCCTTGTCGATGATCGCGGTGACGCCGGATGGCCAGCGCAGCATGAACACGTATCTGGGCGCCTGCCGCGAAATGACACAAGGCGATGTGGACGAAAGCGAAGTCGCCGCCGCCAAGATTCTCTACATCGAAGGTTATCTCTGGGACGCCGATGCGGCCAAGGAGGCATCACGCAAGGCGATACGCGCGGCGAAGAAGGCCGGGACTAAAGTGGCTCTCTCGCTGTCCGACAGTTTCTGCGTCGGCCGTTTCCGCGATGAATTCTTGAACCTGATGGCGCATGAGCTCGATATTCTGTTCGCCAATGAAGACGAAGCGAAATCGCTGTTCGAGACCGAGGATTTCGACATTGTGGTGGAGAAGATGAAAGCTTGGGGTGGGCTTGCCGCCATCACTCGCTCGGCCCAGGGCTGTGTGGTGATCAAAGGCAATGAGCATCATACCGTGCCCGCCCATCCAGTGGCCAAAGTGGTGGATACGACCGGCGCGGGCGACCTGTTCGCTGCGGGATTTCTATATGGCCTCACCCATGGCAAGAACCTGGCGGATTGCGGACGGTTGGGTGGATTGGTGGCAGCGGAAGTGATCTCGCACTATGGGGCGCGGCCCGAAAAATCCCTCAAGCAATTGGCGGCGGACGCAGGACTGATTTAGTCGCCAATGAAATGCAGCAGCACATCACGATGATGCGGCGCGTCGCGATGTTTGAAGACATAGAGGCCCTGCCACGTTCCCAACGCCGGCGTGCCGGATTTTACCGGAATGCCGATCGAGGTCTGGGTGAGGGCGGCGCGGATGTGCGACGGCATATCGTCTGGACCTTCCGCGATGTAACGATAATCCATGCCTTTCTTCGCCAACTGGGCGAAGAAATCCTTCAGGTCCCGTTGCACGTCAGGATCGGCATTTTCCTGAATCAGCAGCGATGCCGAAGTGTGGCGGATATAACAGGTGAGAAGACCGTCGCCGATTTTCTCTGCCTCAGCGAACGCCGCCACCTTCTCGGTGAATTCGTAAAGACCCGGACCATGCGTGGAGACACGAATGGTATGGAACGCCTGCCTCATTTTTGCTTCCGCAGATAAACATACAGGGCACCGTCGCCGCCATGACGCCGGTGGGCGCGCGCCCATCCCGAGGCCAACGCCGCGAAGTCATTTTCGTTCAGCCAGCGCGGCACCATCTCTTTCAACACGCCATGGGGCGTGCGCATCCACTCCGCTCCGTCATGGGCCTGGGGATTGCCGACGCCTGTGATCACCAGCGCCAATCTCACGCCATCGTCCTGGGCGCGGGCGAGAAAGGAGCGCAGGGTGCGATGCGCCGCCGCTTCGGTCTTGCCATGGAGATCGATGCGCGCGCCGGGCGTAAGCTGGCCGCGGCGAAGCTTTTCCGCGGTATTGCCATCCAGTTCGCCGGTTTTGGCTTTGCTGATTTTTGGCGCCGGGGATTTCGCCAGCTTGGGCTTCAGGATCGCTTCGGCGATATGGGTCTGGAAAAGCTTCCGCTCCTCTTCCGTGGTTTTGCGCTTCATGAGGTGAGGCCCTTGCCCAGGCGCGCCGCAACCTCATTCGGAATGAGAACATAAAGCCGTCCTTGCGCCTTCATGCCGCCCGCATCGGTTTCCGCTTTCTGTCCGAAACCAAAAAAGATATCGCCGCGCACCGCGCCGCGAATGGCCCCACCTGTATCCTGCGCGATCAAGAGCGCATGCAACGGATCGGTGGCGACATAATAGGGCGCGCCCAACGCGTTCTGGCGCAGATCGATCGCCATGCTGCCCAAGGGCGTCAGCGGCACGCGCTCCACACCGGGACTGCCCAGGCCGGGATCGCCAATCGGCGCTTCCTGAAAGAAGACGAAGGATTGATCGGCTTCCATCACGCCCTGCGCCAAGCGGGGATGGGCTTTCAGCCAGCCGCGAATGCTTGCCAGCGAGACCTGGTTGCGGGCGAGCCGGCCGCTCGCCACTAGGATCCGGCCGATCGCGGTATAGGGCCTGCCATTCTCGCCCGCATATTGAATGCGGGCCGCCGCGCCGTCATCGAAGCGCACCCGTCCTGAGCCTTGGATCTGGAGGAAGAACAGCGCCACCGGATCGTCGCACCAGAACAGGATTTTCGCGTTGGCCACGCCATGGGCGTCAATCTCGGCCCGGTTGGGATAAGGCAAGAGCTGCTGCCCATCCAATCGTCCGGAAATATGCTCGCCCTTGAACTGGGGAGAGAATTGACTGAGGTCGACGTGGATCAGATCGCGCGGCAGCCCATAGACGGGTGTCTGGAATGCGCCGTGGCGCAGCCGGCTGCCGCTTATTTCCGGTTCGTAATAGCCGGTGAACAGGCCTTGGCCGCCCAGCCGGTAGGGCGCGAAATTCTTTTCGAAAAACGCACGAGGATCGCCGGATGCGCGCGCGCAGACTTTCTGCCAATCTCCCGCGGTGCCGGCGTAATCATTGATGGGCTCACCGGCCGGTTTTCCGGCGATAATTTCGCAGCTGCGGCGAAACGCGGCCAAGGCCGGTTTAAGGTCGGCGCTCTGCCATCCGGGAAGCTGTGAAAACGCCGTGACAGCCAGACGGGGCGCGGGCTTGGTGAACCACCAGATCGCCAGCGCCGCCAGCAGCAGCGCAATGACGACAAAGGCAAGACTTTTGCGCTTCAGGGCAAGGCGCCGGTGGTGGCCACCAAGGTCCAGGTGGGGCTGGATGCGCCGATCTGGCGGGCGAAGGTCCAGACATCGGTGACATCGCGCTGGACATAATCGCCGGACGAAGACGTGCCATGGGCGAACTGGGCGCGGTATGACACCGTGATTTCGGCGGTCTGATTTTCCAATGTGGCGTGGACGATCTGTGCATCGGTGATGCCCGCCAATGTCTCGGCGGCGGCCGTGCTGCCCCGCTTGGCGATTTCCCCGTCAAAGGCTTTGTACACCTCATCCGACAGAAGCGGCTTCAGGCTGGCGCGATCGCCGCCCGCGAATGCCTTGAGAATAATCTCATAGGCCGACCGCGCGCCTTTGAGGAAATGCCCGGTCTCGAAGCTGGGGTCGGCCAGCTGGATATCGAACAGGGATCGCGCCTGGGGCTCGCTGGGCCGGTCCGCCGGCAAAGCGCGCAAATTGGCCGCAGACGAAACCGGGTTGATGCGGTCCTGGGACTGCGGCTCATGACCGGTGCGCCGGCCCAGGACGGTGTAGAGCCGGAACAAGATCACGCCGGCAACCATGGCGGCGACCAGGATTTCTATCAGTTGCGCGTCCGGCATTGTGTGCGGTCCAAACCTAGCCTGACCCTAGCCCCGGGACCCCCCAAGGGTCCAGGGGAGGGTTCAAGGAGGGTTCAGAGATAACGCCCCGCTTCTTGTCAGGATGCCTTCCCGCGTGGTAGCGCGCGCCCTTCATTCACGGGAATTGGAACATGAGCAGCGATGGAACGGCAGTGCCAGGCCCTGAGGGAATGCCCTCGCTCCCCCATCTTCAGATTGTGGGCCAGTACATCAAGGACCTGTCATTCGAGAATCCCGGCGCCCCCGCCGGCCTGACCCAACAGCCCCAGATCGAGTTCGGGATCGACGTCCAGGCCAAGCGCGGCGATGAGTTCCATTTCGAAGTCGAACTGAAGCTGCGCGTTCATGCCAAGAATGGAGACCGCCAGCTTTTCCTTTTGGAACTGGCCTATGCCGGGCTGTTCCGGCTGCAGAATATTCCCGAAGACGCGATGCAGCCGATCCTTTTGATTCAGGCGCCGCACATGCTGTTTCCGTTTGCCCGCCGCATCGTCGCCGATGTGGTGCGTGATGGCGGCATGCCGCCTTTGATGATCGAGCCGATCGATTTCGCGGCGTTGTTCCAGGCCAAGATGGGTCAGGGACAGCCCATCATGGGCAACGCTTGATGCATGCATTGGGCTATTCCGCTGTCGCGGGCCCAATGCCTACTACATCGCAGCCAGCGCCCAGATCGGTTCGGCGCCTAACTCGGTGGCAATAAAGGCGGCGTGACGGGCAATCTCTTCCGCTGTGATGCGCGGAAGAAGCGGATGGGGACGCTGGCGCGCGCGGCCGGTTTCCGCGTGTTGCCGTTCGACCGCGATTTCCACCGGCGCCAGTGCCAGGCCGCGCTGCCGCCCGCCCACCAGCTCCAGATAGACCTGCGCGGTCAACTCGGCATCGAGCAAGGCGCCGTGCTTTTCGCGGGCGCTGAGGTCGATGCTGAAACGTCTGCAAAGTTCGTCCAGGGAATAGCGCGCGCCGGGGAGCTTGCGCTTGGCGATCTCGATCGTGTCCACGGTCCGCGCCATGGAGAGCGGCGTGCGTCCCACCCGTGTCAGTTCGGCATTGATGAATTTCATGTCGAAGCTGGCATTGTGGATCACCAGCACCGCGTCGCCGACAAATTCCAGGAACTCGTCCGCGACATGGGCGAACAGCGGTTTGTCGCTGAGGAATTCGGCGGAGAGGCCATGGACGCGTTGAGATTCGATGGGCACATCGCGCTCGGGATTGAGATAGAATTGCTTGGAGCGACCGGTGGGAAAATGATCCATCAGCTCGACCAGGCCGATTTCGACGATGCGATGGCCCTCGCCCGGCTCGAAGCCCGTGGTTTCCGTGTCGAAAACGATCTCACGCATCGCTAGAGTTTATTCCTGATGTCGGCCAGGATCATTTTCACCTGTTCGCGGGCATGTTCCAAGCCCTTGTCGGTCATCACCACATAATGCGCCTGTTGACGCTTTGAGGTATCGTCCATCTGGCGCGCCTTGAGAGATTCGAATTTCTCCGCCGTCATGCCGGGCCGCGCCAACACGCGCGCGCGCCGCACCTGTTCCGGCGCGCTCGCCACCACCACCGCGTCCATCTCGCGGTCCGCGCCAATCTCGAACAAGAGCGGGATATCGAACAGGATGATGGGCGCGGTGGCCTTCTTGAGGAAATCCTGGCGGGCCTGCGCCACCAGGGGATGCACCAATTGTTCCAGCCGGGTGAGCGCGGCAGGATCGCTCACCACCCGCGCCGACAGAGCGGCCCGGTCCACCGCGTCCTCTTTCACGGTTCCGGGAAAAACCTCCGCGATGGCTTCGACCGCGGCACCGCCTTTGCCATAAAGCCGGGCGATCGCTGCGTCGGAATCATGCACAGCCACGCCTTCCGTGGCGAAGAGTTTGGCGGTCTCGCTTTTGCCCATGCCGATGCCGCCGGTCAGCCCGATCACATACGGCCTAGCCATCGAGGGATTGCTCCAGATGTTTTCGCAATCCGTCCGTAACCTTGGGCCGGACGCCGAAGAAGGCTTCGAAAGACGGCACGCCCTGGTGCATCAACATGCCCAGGCCGTCGATGGCGACATGGCCCCGCGCCTTCGCATCCTTCAGCAAGACCGTTTCCAGCGGGTTGTAGACGATATCCAGCACGGCGGCGGAAGGCTTGAGGCCCGCAAGATCCAGCGCCAAGGCTGAATGGCCTTTCATGCCGGCGCTGGTGGTGTTGACCAGAAGATCGGCCGCCCCCGCCACTTTCGGCCAGTCCGCAAGATCACCCACATCCAATTGGCTCGCCACCATGGGTTTGAGCGCCTTTGCCAAGATGGCTGCCTTGTCGGGATGGCGATTGAGGATATGCACACGAGCCGCGCCCAATTCATTCAATGCCAAGATAGCGCCCCGCGCCGCGCCGCCCGCGCCCAGAAGCACCACAGTGCTGCCCTTGAGATCTCCCAATTTTTCACGAATGGATTCGCGCAAGCCTACCATGTCGGTGTTGCGCGCTTCGATGTGACCCTCGGCATGGAAGATCAGAAGATTGGCGGCGCCGGCGGCTTTGGCGGCTTCGTCGCTCTGGTCTGCCAGGGCGAAAGCGGCTTCCTTGTGCGGCAGGGTGACATTGACCCCGCGAAATCCCGCCAGTTGCAAAGCCCGGATCACGCGGGCGAAATTTTCCCGCGCCACTGCCAAGGGCACCAGTGCGCCGTTCACATTCTCTTCGTTCAGCCAATAACCATGCAGGGTGGGCGAGACGGAATGGACGATGGGCCAGCCGATCACGCCGGCGATTTTGCCTGCTCCGGTGAGTGTCATGCCTGAAGCCACCCTTGCGCCCTGAGTTCCTTTAGCACCGGCAGAAGTGGAAGTCCCAGAATGGAGAAATAATCCCCCTCGGCGGATTCGAAAAGCTGTGCGCCCAAGCCCTCGAAATGATAGCCGCCCACCGAGCCCAGCAGCGCTTCGCCCTCACGCGTCAGGTAATCGTCCAGGAAAGTTTCGCTCAATATGCGCATGGTCATGCGGGCTGAAGCCACGTGATGCCAGAGCACCTGGCCATCGCGCGCCAGCGCGGCCGCCGAAATCAAAAAGTGGGTCTTGCCGGATAAGCGGCGCAATTCGGCGCGCAACGATGCGAGATCGGGACTTTTGCTGATCAGCTCGCCTTCCAGCGCCAGGACCGAATCCCCGCCCAAAACCATATCGCCAGGATTCTGGCGCGAGATGGCCAATGCCTTTTGTTCCGCCAGGGCGAGCGCGATAGCACCGCCATCCTTGCCCTGCGAAAGAAGCTCCCTTGCGAGGGCGCGTTCGTCGATAGAAGCGGCCTGCACCGCGAAATCGACGCCCGCGGCCTTGAGCATCGCTTGGCGGGAGCGGCTTGCCGAGGCGAGGATCAACCGGCTCACGAGGTTTTTTCACGCCGCTCGGTCAGGAGATTCATCACCGAGGCGGCGGTTTCTTCGATGGAGCGGCGCGAGACGTCGATCGAAGGCCAATCCTGTTGTTCGAACAATTGACGGGTCGCGGCGATCTCGCTGCGCACAGTATCGAGGTCGATATAGTTGGTGTCGCGGCCCTCTCCCATGCTGGCCAGACGGTTGCGCCTGACCTGGACCAGCCGGTCGGGAGAAACCCACAGGCCCACCACCAACGGGCCGTTGGGCTGGCTGAGGACGGGAGGAACGGCCATGCCGGGCACCAGGGGAATATTGGCGGCGCGGACACCGCGAATGGCCAGATAGACGCATGTGGGCGTCTTGGAGGTCCGGCTGGCGCCCACCAGGATCACTTCGGCATCGCGGATTGTGTCCAGGGACTGACCGTCATCATGCTGGATGGTGAAATTCAGCGCCTCGATGCGCGCCAGATAGCGCTGGTCCACCTCATGCTGCCCGCCGGGACGATGGGTTTCCGTGATCCCCAGGAATTTGGAAAGCTCGGCCACCGGCCGCTCCATCACATCCACACAGGCGATGCCCAGCGAGCCGCACCGGGTGAGTAGCATTTCCCGCAGGCGCGGATTGACCAGGGTGAAAAAGACCAGCCCTGGACTGATGGCGATATGATCCACTGAGCGCTGAAGCTGATGCTCGCTCCGCACCAGGGCATAGGAATGAAGCTGGACATCGGCGCCTTCGAACTGCGCCATCGCCGCGTTGACGATAGCGTTCAGCGTCTCACCAGTGGCGTCCGAGACAAGATGGATATGAAATTTTTGACCCACAGGCGTCCCAATCGATCCACGATCTGTCCCTTATGCCCTCTTCGCCTCCCTGTGGACAACGCCAAACCGTAGATGCCTGTGCGTGCCTTGCCGGATCACGGGACAGGGCCTTGGACAAAATGCCCGGCCCACCTTTCCTCAAGCTCTTGAGTCACTTGACCTCAAGGACTAGACGACATGGATACCAACCGAAACCTCCACAGTTCACAGGCCTTACATCATCTACAACAACCTTCTTAGGAGTCTTGTCTTGAAGGTGTATCTGTGAAGTTGGGAATTGTTCTTTTCAATTTGGGCGGGCCGGACGGCCTGGACGCGGTCGAGCCCTTTCTGAGGAATCTGTTTTCCGATCCGGCGATCATTTCCCTGCCTGCGATCGTGAGGAAGCCGTTGGCGCGGTTCTTGGCGGCGCGGCGTGCGCCATTGGCGCGGACAATTTACCGGCATCTGGGTGGTCGCTCTCCCATCTTGGAGGAGACTCATCGCCAGGCGCAGGCTTTGGAAGCCGTACTGCGGACGCCTGAGCTTGACGTCAGGGCGGTGGTGGCGATGCGTTATTGGTATCCATTCAGCGAAGCGGCAGCGGAGACTTTGCGGCAATTCGCGCCGGACCGCATCGTTCTTCTGCCGCTCTATCCACAATTCTCGACCACGACCAGTGCGTCGTCATTTCTGGATTGGGACCAAGCGGCGCGCGAAGCCGGTCTTGCGATGCCGGCGGTCCGCATATGCTGCTATCCCGCCAATCATGGCTTCATCGCCGCGCTGGCGGAAAAAGTCCGCGCCGCGATGGAAAATCTCACGCCAGGGCTATCCTACCGCCTGCTGCTTTCGGCCCATGGCCTGCCCAAACGCGTGGTGGCCAAGGGCGATCCCTATCAATGGCAAGTGGAGCAAACCGCGCAGGCCCTTGTTGATCAGCTGGGAATAAAAGAACTGGATTGGTCGGTCTGCTATCAGAGCCGGGTGGGTCCGCTTGAATGGCTGCAGCCGGCGACAGATGCGGAAATCCGCCGCGCCGGGCAGGACGGCAAGGGCGTGGTGGTTGCGCCCATCGCCTTTGTCAGCGAGCATTCCGAGACATTGGTGGAACTGGATATCGAATATGAGAAGCTTGCCCGCACCGCTGGCGTGCCCGACTATCGCAGGGTTGGAACGGTGAGCGCGGATGCGGTTTTCGTGGATGGCTTGGCGCAATTGGTGAGAAAAGCGCTGCGCGCGTCGGAGCAACGCCGTGTCTGCATCAATGACGGGGAGGTGCGAATTTGCCCAAGGCAATTCACGCGCTGCGGCTATGAAAATACTCTAGGGGCGAATTGATGGACGCGCTTCGCAACGAGCTTGCCGATTACATCCCCTGGTTTCTCGCGTTTCACATTATCGCGGTGATCACGTGGATGGCGGGTCTGCTCTATCTGCCCAGGCTGTTTGTCTATCACACCCAGACCAAGCCCGGCTCCGAAGGCTCGGAACGTTTCAAGGTGATGGAGCGCAAATTGCTCAAGGGGATCGTCAACCCTTCGATGGTCGCGGTGTGGATTCTGGGACCGCTTCTGGCGTGGTTGACCAGCGCCTATCTGGATCTTTGGCTGCAGATCAAATTCGTGCTGGTGCTGGTCCTCTCCGCCATGCATGGCCTGATGGTGGGCTACTGGAAAGCGTTCCGCGATGACCGCAATACGCATTCCGAGCGGTTTTACCGGATTTTCAACGAAATCCCCGCAGCTCTGATGGTCCTGATCGTGATCCTGGTCGTAGTTAAGCCATTTTCATGACCCAGCTTGGTTTTTCTGGGATGGGATCGGCCTGATCAACTTCGACAATCCATGTTTGCAAGCCACCGAAATCACGCTATAACCAGACCGTTCTCCATTTCCGCGCGGCACGGGCTTAGGCCTGAGGCCCGAAGGGTAGCGGATCCAGCCACTTTCCGATGATTCTGTTCCAGGGCAGACAGCCCGTTTCATCGGTCCAATTCCTCTTTGGGTGCTCACCATGACCGTTCAAGAAGGCCTGCAGAACATGAAGCTGCAGGATCTCAAGAATAAAAAGCCGGCTGATCTTCTGTCTTTCGCGGAGGATCTCGAGATCGAGAATGCCTCCTCGATGCGCAAGCAGGACATGCTGTTCGCGATTCTCAAAGAGCTTGCGGAACGCGATGTCGAAATATTGGGCCAGGGCGTGGTCGAAACCTTGCAGGACGGTTTCGGCTTTCTTCGCTCGCCGGAATCGAACTATCTGCCCGGCCCCGACGATATTTACGTTTCACCGTCCCAGATCCGCCGCTTCGGCCTTCGCACCGGCGACACGGTGGAAGGACCGATCCGTGCACCCAAGGATGGCGAGCGCTATTTTGCGCTGCTGAAAGTTACCACCATCAATTTCGAGGACCCGGAGCAGATCAAGCACAAGGTCCATTTCGACAATCTGACGCCGCTTTATCCCACCCGCTGGCTCAAGATGGAGCTGGACGATCCCACCATCAAGGACAAGACCGGCCGCGTCATCGACATCGTCGCGCCCCAGGGCATGGGCCAGCGCGCCCTAATCACCGCGCCGCCGCGCACCGGCAAGACGGTGATCCTGCAGAACATCGCCAAGGC
>Ga0075522_10000174_pt1 | contig 43216 bp, 33 predicted proteins | sample NGEPerA_FD_74796 | JGI IMG/M metagenome (GOLD analysis project Ga0075522, IMG submission 74796) | Arctic peat soil microbial communities from the Barrow Environmental Observatory site, Barrow, Alaska, USA - NGEE PermafrostL2-A | ecosystem: Environmental > Terrestrial > Soil > Wetlands > Peat ... | reverse complement strand
ATCGTGAAGGGGATGGAGAGGCCGGCGGCGGGGGATAGCGTTTGCGGCGGGACATGGGCGACAACGCAGCCGCAACTGGTTGTGACGCCCAAAATGTCGATGTTGGACGCGCCCCGGTTCACCAGATGAAACGCCCCGGCGACCCTGGTTCCCGGCTCGGCGGACTCGAAGTTGACCAGCCGGGCGTCGGCGTAAAGCCCGGCCACTTCAGTCACCTGCGGCCCGGACGCGTTGTGCCGAGCGTGGACGATCCATGCGCCGGTCATCAGACAAAGCAGAAGCGCGATGGCGAGAGCGGGGCGCGCACGGCGCAACCGCTGGCCGCTGGCCGCTGGCCGCTGGCCGCTGGCCGCTGGCCGCGCCGACGGTTCGTTCGCTCAATTGTGCATGCCGCGAAACAGGCATTTCGCCTTCCGGCAGCCGCGCTGTGCGACCGCATGAGAAAGGCCCAAGGGAAGAGAATCCCTTCACCGTTCAAGAAAAGCGTTACAGATCATACAGCGGTCGCTGGTCATTGCAAGCATAATTCCCATAATTCCAAAACAATTCAAGAGATTTTTTTGGGGTGGGTTCGTTGAGATCGGCCTGGGACCTCCCGGTGCATTTTACCGGGTCTGCCCCACCAAATCCTGTGGATATGAACGGTTACTTCCCGGGGATTCGCACACGCCTCATTTTACCGCACGCTCCTTTTACGCCTAGACCCCGTGGGAAGCGCTTTCTATACTTGTGGTTCGCGCTCCGGTTGGGCTGCGAATAGCACGGGCGAGAAACTCGCGGCCTGGTTTAGCTTTAGGAGTTTTTGTGAGAAATCAGCCTTTCCAGTCCAGTGGACTGTCGGCGACGAGCCGCAACCGCAAGTCGGGGAGCGCGCCGGCGGCGCGGGCGGCTTTGCGCCGGGCGGCGCGCGCTTCGATTGAATCGCTGGAAAGCCGGACTCTGCTGTCGGCCACGCTCACGCCGACCGCGGATGCGTTTGTGAGGGATCATAATTACACGCTGACCAACTTCGGCGCATCCCCGCTGTTGTTCGTGAAGACGGCCACGTCCGGCGACGATCGGACGGCTTACCTTAAATTTGATCTGACCGGCATAACCTCCCTCAACAACGCCACCCTGCAACTGAGCGGCGCGCTGGAAAGCCCGCAGACGCCAGCTACCGACGTGGGGATCTTTCCGGTGGCCGATTCTTCGTGGGTTGAAGGGGACGGCACCATCGTGAATCGGGCGGGCGACGGCTTTGACACCGACAACTCCCCCGCCGGCGAAATCACCTGGAACAACGCGCCCGCGCTGGCGGGCAGCGCGATCGCAACGGCAACCGTCAGCCGGGACAGTTTCCAAACCTACAGTTTCGACGTCACGAGCTATCTTCAACAACAGATTACCGCCGGCAACACGATCGTAACTCTCGCGCTGAAGAACACCCAGCCGACGTATTATGGCGCCACGGAGTTCCTTTCGCGCGAGTCGGCTTCGGATCCTTCGACGCAGGGGCAGGGGAGCATTCCGCAGTTGGTGATTTCCGACGCGGCCAGCGCGGCGCCCGCCGCCGTGGTGAGCGCACCGGATGTGGCAAGCCCTGGGGCCAATGAGATCGTGACGGTCAACTACAGCAGCGGCGCCGGCATAGATTTAACCACCATCGCCGCCTCCAACATCGCGGTAACGGCCAATAGCGGCGGCGCGCTGAATGTCAGCAACGTCACTACCCAGCCGGGCCCCAACAACAGTGTGATCGCCAGCTACACCGTCGATGCGCCAAATGGGAGCTGGAGCGCGGGGAACAACGGCGCGTACACCATCTCCGTCGCGGCCGGCTCGGTGAAGGATCTGAGCGGCGCGGGAGTGGCGGCGGCGTTTGGGGCGTTCCGGGTGAATGTCGGAGATACCGTTCCGCCCGTTGCGACCATTTCCCCGCCACCGGACATCACGACGGCCGGCGGGGGGAATGTCAGCTTTAATGTCACCTATACGGATAATGTCGCGGTCGATGCGTCCACGATTCTCGTGGAGAACGTTTCGGTGACCGGCCCGGCTGGCCCGCTGAACATCACCGGCGTGACCATTGTGCCCACCGGAAATGCGGCACAGGTGGTTGCGACCTACACCGCGCAGGCGCCCAACGGCGCCTGGGACGCCAGCGACAATGGGCAATACCTGATTACCGCGAACGGCAATCAGATTCTGGATACGGCGGGCAATCCATCCGCTCTGACGACCGCGAATTTCAATGTCGCCGTCGCGATTCCCGACACCACGCCCCCGGTCGTCGCGTCCATCGCCGCTCCAAGCGTGATGGGTCCTGGCGGAACCAGCGAGAGCGTCACCGTTGTTTATACCGACAACGTGGCCATCAATACGGCGAGCCTGGGCATCAACAATATCACGGTGGCCAGTCCGGCGGGGGCCGCTCTGGCCGTCACCGGCGAAACGTTCTCGCCCAGCAACGGCGGGCAGACGGTAACCGCCGTCTACACCGTCGCGCCTCCCGATGGGGCATGGAGCGCCAGCGACAACGGCACGTATACGATTTCCGTTGTCGCCGGGCAGGTGACGGACACCTCGAACAATCCGGTGGGACCCGCGAGCGGCACTTTCAATGTCAGCGCGTCCGTCGCCGATACGCAGCCGCCGGTCGCGGTGATTTCCGCGCCCGCGATAACCGCCGTTGGCAGTGTTCCCCAGTCCGTCAACGTGGTTTACAGCGACAACGTCGCCGTCGCGGTTTCCAGCATTGACATGACGGACCTCTCCGTGAGCGGGCCCGGCGGCCCGCTAACCGTCACGGGCGTGCAGGTGTCGGGCTCGGGCGCCAGCATCACCGCGAGCTATACGGTCGCCCCGCCCAATGGCGCGTGGGACGCCAGCGCCAACGGAACGTACACCGTCGCGCTCAACGCCAACCAGGTGCGCGACACGAGCGGCAATTCGGCGGCCATCACGTTTGGACAGTTCGTGGTGAATATCCCCAACCCCAACCCGACCGACGCCACCTTCGCCGGCGGCAACCCGGTTGCGACAACGTTCGTGGCTGAAGCCGTCGCGACGCAGCCCGATGGTAAGATCCTCGTTGCCGGCCACCAGGCCGCCGGCACGACTCAATCACAGGGCGTTGTCGAGCGATTGAACGCGGACGGCTCGCTGGATACCAGCTTTGGCGCCGGCGGGCAGGTTGTCACGCCCGCGGGGAATAACGACTGGTACGCGATCACGATACAGGGCGCCAATCATTTCGTGGTTGCCGGCACCGACGGGGGCGACTTCGCCCTGGCTCGATTCGACTTCAGCGGAAACCTCGACCCGACGTTCGGAAGCCGAGGCCTCACCGTCACCGACTTTGGCACGCCCAGCGATATCGCCTACGGCGTTGCGCTGGCGCCCAGCGGGCAGATCCTGGCGGTCGGCACCTCCAACAACCACTTCGCTTTTGCCCGCTATGACGCAAACGGCAATATCGATGCATCTTTTGGCGCGGGCGGCCGTCAGTTGTTTGATACGGGCGCAGCCACGCAGGTGCTTGGAGCGGTGAGTGTGATGGCCGACGGAAAGGTTGTTGCCGTGGGCTCGAGCGCGGCGGCGGTGGACGTGGTTCGGCTGACGGCCACCGGCGATCTGGACGCCACCTTCGGCACCGACGGGCTGGTCGTCGTGCCGGGCCTGGCCGCCCGCCAGGACGTGAGCGGGCCCGATTATACCGAGGCCCTCGCCCTGCAAGGCGATGGCAAGATTCTGGTCGCCAATAAAACCACCGGCGGGCACATGGGTCTGGCGCGGCTGGCCACCAACGGATCCCTTGATGCAACCTTCGGCAACGCGGGCCTTGTAACAGCGAATTTTGGCGGCGACGATGACGCCGACTCCGTTGTTCTGCAAAGCTCCGGCGCGATTCTTCTGATTGGAACATCCCTCCAGAATGGCCAGCCGATGACGGGCGTGGCAGCGTTCGATTCTTCGGGCACGCCAATAACGAGCTTCGGGAACTCCGGCAAATACGCCTTCGCCGCCAGTGTCGCTCCCACCTCACGGGAACTGCATATCGGCGATCTCGTTTTGCGCGCCTTCGGCACCGCTACCACGGGCGGAAAACTGCTGGTCGGAAACGGGGCCGTGAGTACGCAGACGGTCTCCAGCACGCTTCGCCGGCTCATCGTGCCGGGAACCACCAGCGCGCCTGGGATTCAGCGCACCTCACTGGGCGTTTTCGGAATGGTGAATGGGAAACGGACCATCCTCAAGGTGAGCCTGGGCAATGGCCGGTTTGCCTTCTTCACCCTCACCAGTGGAACGGGCACCGCCTGGCAGAGCGGAACCGCGATTGAGCTGGACATCACGTCCCAGGGCAATGGCGCGGCTTTGACGATTACCGTCAAGGGTGGAGGGCGGGTGAGTCTCAGCGACATTATCGTGACCGGCTCGCTGAAGGGCATCAAAGCCCCGGCTGCCGATCTTTCCGGCACGCTCTCGGCCACCGGCTCTATTGGCTCGGCGGTGCTTGGAAATATCAATTCGGTGACCGTCACCGGCGGTCTTGGTTCGCTGGTCGCGGGCAATGTTGCCGGCACCCTGGCCGTGGGCGGGTCGGTGTCCAGGATGAAGGTGGGCGCTGTTACCGGCCGCATTATCGTTGTCGGCAGCCTCGCCAATTTGATCGCCGGAAATGTCAGCGGCAGCGTCTACAGCGGAAGCATCCTTCGCAACGCAAAAGTCGCCAGCCTTACTGGCACTGTTGAAGCCGCGTCACAAATTGGAACCCTGGTCGCAGCCAACCTCTCACATGCGACCGTATTGGCCGGCGTCAATTCAGGCGCCAGCGCGCTGGAGGACGGCACGATTTACCTCGGCGGGACTAACACCTACGCCGCGGGTACGATCAATTCCCTCAGAGTGGCTGGGGCAATCACGGCGTCATTTGTCGGCGCGGGCGTGAATCCGATTGATGGAATCTACGGCAATGGCAATGACACCTCCGCGGGCATTGGTCTTATCAAGACCATTTTCGCCAAGAGCGGAGCCGACTCCACGAGCCGATTTGAGAGTTCGGCGTTCGGGATTGTCCGGTTCCCCCCGGCGAGAATCGATCCGGCCACCGATCCGCGGTTTAAGGTGCTTTAGAAACGCCGCACCGGCAAACCAAGAGGAAGACAACCACGGAGACACTGAAGCACCGAGGCGCGTTCGACGCAATGCGCCACATTCCGAAGAAAGGTTTCAAGCCCATTTATCGATAAGGAATCAGCGAGGTGCGCGGATTAACAGAGCGCGCCTCCGTGATTCGGTGTCTCCGTGGTGAGATTCTGCTTCGGGTGCGAAGAAGCGCGGTGATTGGGGTAGGTTTACAATCGGATTTGCCCGAGGCTATGTCCAATTTCACTTTGACACGGAAGTCTGTCTCGCCGGGCGGTGCATCGGTTGAGACGTTGGAGGGGCGGGTGCTTCTCAGCGCCAGCGTCGGCCCGTCCGTGCCGATCAATCTCAGCAGGATGCCCGGCGCTCAGGCCGAGGGCACGATCGCGGTCAATCCGGCCAATCCATCGGAGATGTTCGTCGTCTCCAACAACAACGGCATGGGGCTTTTCGCCACCTACAGCCCGGATGGGGGCAAGACCTGGCAATCGCGCATCATGGCCAACGGCGCCGACGGCCTGCCGCTGGCGTGTTGCGATCCGAGCGCGGCGTTCGATGAATTCGGCAACCTCTTCTTCGTCTATCTCGGGGAAAACAGCAACCAGGCCGAGTTGCTGGTGAGTACCGACGGGGGCCAAAGCTTCGCGCATGTCGCGTCGCTGGGAGTGGCCGCCGACCAGCCCACGGTGGCCGCCGGCCACGGCGAAGTCTGGGTTGCATTTCAGCAAAGTCTGCAGGGCCAGCCCCCCCGCGCGATCGCACTGGGCGGCGCGGCGGCCAAAGTGGACACCAAGGCGGGCGCCGTCGCATATGGCGCGGCCGTAACCGGCCTGGGGAGGGTGGGCCCAATCAAAAAACCCGAGGCGATCACCGGGCCGCCGGGCACCAACGTCGGCGATATCGCCATCGGGTCCGCCGGGCAATTGATGGTCGCTTTTCAGTCCCCCACCAACTCGGGTCCTTCCACCATTTTCGTGCGCGTCGATCCCGACGGGCTTGGCAACAAGACCTTTGGACCGGCCATTGCCGTCGCCACCACGAATGTCAGTGATTTCTACGCGATCCCCGCGCAGGTGCATCGGACGATAGACGCGGAGGTGGGCCTGGCGTTTGACAACAGTGGCGGCCCGCTTGCCGGTCGCGTGTACATGGTTTACACCGATGCCGCCGCCCCCGGAAGCGCCGACACGTTCATCCTCCTTCGCCACAGCGACAACGATGGCCGCACATGGAGTGCGGCGGTTCGCGTTAACGACGATTCCACTGCCAACAGCAAGTTTTTCCCGCGCCTCGCGGTGGACCCGGCGAGCGGCGCGGTGGGGCTGACGTGGTACGATGCCCGCAATGACACGGGCGATCCATCGACCGGCGGCGGCACCGATGCGCGGCCCAACGATGAGCCGCAGTTCTGGGGCGCTGTCGGCACGCCGACCGCGCAGGGCGTGGCATTCTCGCCTAATTTCCCGGTAACAACCGCCTTCTCCGATACCAACATCACCAACGACGCCAACGATTTCGGCGACTATACCGGCCTGGCGTTTAACAACGGCAACCTCCGGCCAGTTTGGGCCGACAACTCCAACTCAACGGGCGACAATCCCGAAAAAATCCATAGCGGCCTGGATATCTATACCTCGCAGATACTCGTAACCGGCGTAGCTCTTCCGGCGCGCACGCTGCTCGGCGAGTTCGGCGATCTGGGCGGCAAGTTCACCTTCGCCGCTCCCAACGGCGCGCGCGTCACGATCACGCTGACACATGGCAGCGGCTATGTCTTCCGGGACGGCGCATCGATTGACCTGGTCTTGCGCAACACCGACGCCCGCTCCTCGCTGCTCCTGACGGCTCGGGGCCACGCCCGCATTCCCCTGGGCAACATCGCGATCTCCGGCTCCCTGCGCAGCATCATCGCTCCCACCGCCGATCTCACCGGCACGATTTCCATCGCGGGATCGGTCGCCGCCGTCTCGCTTGGAAACGTCATGGGCGGCATTGTGGCCGCGGGAAACTCTATCGGCACATTCTCAGCCTCCACCCTCACCGGCGCAAAATTGCTCGCCGGCGCTTCGCTGGGCACAGACGGGCAAATCGGCGGCGGCGATGATGCCTACGCGCCAGGAACAATCGGGCTGATTAAGTTGACGGGCCCTGCCACGAACTCATTCATCGCCGCGGGATTCGCGCCAGCCGATGGGCTGTTCGACAACTCCGCCGGTACGGTATTGGGCGGGATTGCCAGCGAAATCCGCGCAATCACGATTCGCGGCGGCGTTGATGCCTCCACGCGCTTCATCGCCGGCGCATTCGGCGCGGTGCGCATTCCCGGCCGCGTGCAGCCGGGCAGTGATCCGAGATTCACGGTTTGATGGGAGAGGCCGCGCCGTCGCAAGGTTTCTGTTGGGCCGGCCAATCCGTTCGTCTTCCCCCACTACAAAAGACTTCGCTCCCACGTAGACGCGGCGTCCTCGCCGCGTGCCGTCTCCATACGCGCAGCGCCACCGAAAGCGACGAGGACGTCGCTTCCATTAGAAGCCGCGTCCCCGCCGCTTCTCTTCATTTTTCGACACTATCTTATGCCAGGGGGAGTCGAGGTAATGAATCGGTCAAGAACGCTTCACGCATCCTTACGCACGATGAATAGCGGATACGCCCCATGCCGCCCGGTGAATCGAGGAAACATCTCCTCGAAGCGGTAGATCAGACCCAGCAGTAATTTGCCCCCGCGCCCGAGGTGGATGTACTTTCGCATGAACTGAACGTCCATGCTCCGCCAGACCACCAAATCCAGCGGAAAGCTCCACGTTTGCGATGTGAACCACGCCAGCGGGTGGGCATGAAAATAAAAACCCACGCCCTGCGAACGTTGCGCGACCGCTTCATGCGCGGCCGGCGCGCCGGGCGCCGGACGTTTTCCCATCAGCCGCTTGATCCCCCGCGCCGGCAGACTATGCCGCAGCGCATTGTACCATCGGCCCGGCTTGAATCCCCACCGCATCAGCAGCGAATCGGTGAACGTATAAATGATCGCGCCGCGCCGGCCCGGCTTGAGCACGCGATACAATTCCTCAAACGCGCTGCGCTGCTCGTCCCTGGGAACATGGTAGATCGTGTGCAGCGAAATCACCGCGTCCATCGCGTCGCTTTGCAGCGGTAGATGCGTGATGTCGCCGAGGATGAATATGCCCTTCCCGCCCAGTTTCCGCCGCGCTTCGCGAAGGGCGGCGATGGAAATATCCATGCAAACCCGCCGTTGATAGCCCCGCGAATAGGCCAGGTATTCTGGATATTGCACCGGCCCCGAAGCAACGTCGAGCAGGTAATCGCCGTTGGCGATCAGATAGCGCTTGAGCCGCTGGTGCGCCTTGCGAATATAGGTGGCGCTGGCGGGCCGCAGGTCTTCAAACGCAATGGCATCCTCGAAATCGCCGCTCTCTGATTTCGTCCAGCCGATGCGGTCGTAGAAACTCTTGATATCGGCCTTCTCGCGGCGATGGGCGCTGCCATGCCGGGCGGCGGACTGATGGCTGGTCGCAATCGCCGTGATCGGGAGCATCATCAAAATGCCCTCGGAAATGCGATACGCCAGCGAGCCTTCGGCATTCAACAGGGCAGCGGTGATCGCCCCGTCGATCGGCGTCCCATCGAGGTGGGCCACGTCTCCCCGTGCGCCTGCGGCGTTGAGCACGGCAAGCTCCCGCCCGCTCATCCACCGCACCGATCCATCCGTGACCGGACAGCGGAGTTTTGGAATGAAGTCATCGGGAAGAACGTCACACAGGACAATTGGGCGATCGTCCTGCTGTGGCGCGGAGGCGTATGTGGGGTCAGCTGGCGCCTCCGCCGGTCCGATAAGCTCCTGCAACTGCGCCGGGGACTGCATATATGTGATCCGTTAATACAAAAAACGAACGTCCCGCACGCAGGCCCAACGCCTATGGATTAGATCGTCCCGCGAGCGTCATATCTTCAGTGGCATCGCGTGGCTGCGGATGGTAGCGTCTCACGCGAAATCGGGCAATCGCCGATTAAGGCAGTTAGAAGATATGTAATCGTCATACACGACGGCTCCCCGATATCCCCTCCCCCGGAGTACCCGGAGAGGGGGCGATGGACGCGACCAGCGACAGTGTACTCCCATGCGCATTGGTTACTTCGCCAGCGTCCCGTATCGACATGCCAGCCCGATTGGCGGGTATGCGCATATCAAGCAATTCCTCACGCACTCCGCCGAGGCCGGACACAAACTTCTCCTCGTGCATGGCGGTTCGCATCCCCATCCAAACATCCTCCCCGCCCCGCGTGGGCGCATTGGGCGATTCCTGGCGCTTCGCCAATGCGACATCCTCTACTACCGCGTTGAGTATCGTGCCCCACGCGATGTGAAATGGATGATGCCCCCCCGCCGCTCGATGCTCGGCAATCCGCCGGTGGTGTGGGAATTCAACAGCGTGCCGGATTACGCGCGGATCGTGGGGGAGGACCAGGCCGCCGTTCAAGGACACATTGATGATCTTCGTCGCCTGGGGGCCGGCTGCGATCTGGCGGTTTGCGTTTCGCAAGCCATCAATGATTACGTGCACGACAAATTGCACATTGCCAATGTGATGACCGTGCCCAACGGATCCGACCCGGATTTGTTCCGGCCCGATTGCGAGCCGGTAAGGCGCATCGTACGAAAGCAAGGCCGTCTCAATGTGGTCTGGATGGGATCGGCGGAGGTGAAATGGCACAACTTCGATTTGCTTCGCGAGGCGGCCTGGCTGCTTTGGGGCGATGGCAACGCCGTCGCCGATTTTCACATTCTGGGCGCGGGGTTGCAGGACATCCGCGCTTTTCCGCCGAACGTCCATTACCACGGCTCCGAGCAATACGAAAAGCTCCCCAACTGGCTGGCGGCGATGGATGTGGGCCTTAACGTCTATCACGCCGGGGCGGCAGACTACAGTTGCCCGCTCAAACTTTTCGACTACATGGCCAGCGGCTTGGCGCTGGTCAGCACCGATCAACCACAGGTGCGCGAAATCTTCGGAAAGCTCGGGCAACTGGACCTGCTGGTGACGACCAACGATCCCGCCGCCCTCGCCGGGGCCCTGCGCTCGCTGGCCGCCGATCCTCATCGCGTTAAACAACAGGGACTGGCCGGCCGGAAACTGGTCGTGGACTTCTACAACTGGCGCCGGGCGGCAACCGATACGCTGGCGGCGATGCAGTCACTGCTCGACCGCCGACGCGAACCGCGAGCCGCCCGTACCACAAAAAACTCGGAGCGGGCGACCCGCAACCCAAAGGAAGAGGGAAACCACGAATGGACGCGAATGCACACGAATGAAGATAAATGATTCGTGCCCATTCGTGCTCATTCGTGGCAGTCTTTTCTCTCGGTCCTCCAAATATCTTTGCCGGCTCGACAAGATTTTGCAGGATATTTTAAAGGCGTCACGCTCATTTTAACTTGCGCATTTTGCATCGACTTTCATGCCCGACCTTCCCCGAATCACCGTTGTCACCCCCAGCTTCGGCCAAGGCGCCTACATTGAGCAAACCATCCGCTCGGTTCTCGATCAAGGCTACCCCAATCTCGAATACATCATCTGCGACGGCGGCAGCACCGATCAAACCGTCGAAATCATCAAGAGATATGAAGGCCAGTTGGCATGGTGGGTCAGCGAAAAGGACAACGGCCAAACCGACGCGCTCAACAAAGGATTCGCCCGCGCCACCGGCGAATTATTCACCTACATCAACAGCGACGACACGCTCGCGCCCGGCTCCCTGATGGCCGCCGCCAACGCCTACCGCGCTGGCCATCCCTGGATCACTGGCTGGGCCATGTTCCTCGAACCCGACGGCGGCGAATGGCCGCAACTCCCCGAGCCTTACCAACGCCGCATCGACTGGTTCCACTGCAACCCCATCAGCCAGCAAGGCACCTTCTGGGCCGCGCGCTTCACGCGCGAACTGGGCGCCTTCCGCGAAGACATGCACTTCGGCTTCGACTACGAATTCTGGATGCGGCTGATCTTCAAAGCCCACGCCACGCCCCACCTGCTCCGCCGCTGCATGGGCGGCTACCGCCTGCACGATGCGAGCAAAACGATGTCGCAATACGCCAGGTTCCAGGTGGAATTCAAAACCCTCCGAGCCGAGTATTGGCCCCTGCTTACGCCAGAGGAGCAGCATGTCGCCAAAACCAAACGAAGACGCTGGGAAGCCGAGCAACATCGGTTGGCGGGGTGGGATGCGATCAAGGCGGGAAACATCAAGGAAGCGCGGCTAGAAGCCAAGGAGGCGCTGCGCCGGCGGAAGCTGTCGGCCGAATCCTGGCGGCTGATGTATTGCGCATGGCGGGGGAGGTGAGGTTCATAAGCGACAGACGTTCAAGCAGGCAGCGATTCGTTACCTCGATGATTGCACTTTGATCGTGAAAGGTAACACTTCAGCCGTCGGCAACGATAATTGCGGAATTCGAGCGTCGGATGGGCTTGTCGTATCACGGGCGTCTCGCCCGTGCATGGTGCGTTGGGAGTAGAAAAATCGCAATTGTTCTACTACCACGCCATCGGCACGGGCGAGATGCCCGTGATACGTTGATCGCATTCGTCCCACACTTTGAACCGCTTTGCATTCAGCTGAAGTGTGACGTGAAAAGCTGGAAATCATATGCGCCGCCTAGACTTTGAAAATCTACTCATCCGCAAACTCGGGCTGGCCAAACCGCGCTTCAAAATACGAAAGATCGGCAATCAATTTGCCGGCTCAATCATTTCCGACACATTCAAGCGAAAAACCGACAGCGTTCGCCAGAACATGATCTGGGATGCCCTTGAAGACGAATTCGGCACGCAAGCCATGAAGATGGCGGGCACCCTGCTCGCGTACACCAATGATGAATGGGATATGGATTTCCCGGCCAAGGCGGGGTGAGTCGCTCGGCCGCTCCGGAGCGCGATATCGCGGGAATGCAGCAGGCCAGCGGGCGGGCCGCCCGTGCCACGAAATATGCCTCCGCCGCGATGTCATATCTGCCGTATTCGCGATTTCTAAAGCGTCCATCGCGCGGACGGCTAAAACGTTTGGAAATTCCATCCGCGCTTCAACCCAACCCGCCTATCATCGGTACGTCTAAAGAGTGCTGCCCGCACTGGGTGCAATCGCGAACCGATTGCTACCGCGGGCTGGTTTTGCAGTTACAGCGAGCCGTTGATGGAACTTGAAGTTTTACCCGAGCAGAAAAAGAAGACGGAAGTCGGCAGCTATTTTGTGGCCAATTATCCGCCGTTTTCGGTTTGGTCGCCGGAATATAAGCCGGCGATTGAGTCGGCGTTGGATGATCCGCCCCGGCCGGATACGCCGCTGGGGCTTTATCTGCACATTCCGTTTTGCCGCAAGCGGTGCAAGTTCTGCTATTTCCGGGTGTATACCGACAAGAATGCCTCGGAGATCGAGTCGTATCTGGAGGCGTTGGCCAGCGAAATTCGGCTGTACGCGGGGCGCGGCGGGTTTGGGAATCGTCAATTCGAGTTCGTCTATTTCGGCGGGGGGACGCCTTCTTATCTTTCCAACGCGCAGCTCGAACGCCTCGTCGAAAACATCAACAAACATTGGACGTGGTCGGCGGCCCGCGAAGTCACCTTTGAATGCGAGCCGGGCACGCTCAAGGAATCCAAGCTTGCGACCATCAAGAAGATCGGCGTGACCCGCCTGAGCCTGGGCGTTGAGCATTTCGATGAGGAAATCCTGTCGATCAATGGCCGGGCGCACAAATCCGCGGAAATCTGGAAGGCGTACCAGTGGGCGCGCGAGGTGGGGTTCGCGCAGATCAATATCGATCTGATCGCCGGCATGCTGGGGGAGACCGAGGACAAGTGGAAATATGCGGTCGAAAAGGCGCTGGAGCTGAGTCCCGATTCGCTGACAATTTATCAGATGGAAGTGCCCTACAACACCGGCATCGCCAAGGAAGCGCGCGAACATGGCGGCGTCTCGGAAGTGGCGAGCTGGGCGCAGAAGCGGGCGTGGGTGGATTACGCGTTCCGGCAATTCGAAGGCGCCGGGTATGTCGCTTCCAGCGGATACACGCTGGTGAAACCTTCGACCCATGCCGGCTTCGTGTACCGGGATTCGCTTTGGCATGGGGCTGATCTGGTGGGCACCGGCGTGGCCAGTTTCGGGCACTTTCAGGGCGTGCATTATCAAAACATGGACAAGTGGGAGGACTACCTCGCCGCGATCGAGGCCGGCCAATTGCCGATCCACCGCGCCCTGCCGCTCACGGCGCATCAGTTGCTCATTCGCGAAATGATTTTGCAGTTGAAGACCGGCAAGCTGGACGCGGCCTATTTCCGCCGGAAATTCGGCGAGGAAATTCTCGATGTGTTCCGCGAAGGTTTTGACTCTCTGGTGGAGGAGGGAGTTGCCTCGATTTCCGGCGACATGGTACGGCTCAATCGTGAGGGCCTGCTGAAAGTGGACACGCTCTTGCCGCGATTTTTTGAGCCGGAGTTCCAGAATATCCGTTACACGTAATTTGTGACGTATGAGCATCATGCCACCCATTGCTGAAGTCGGCGATCTCTCAAGGCTGTCGGACGTTGCCGGCGCGCAGGCGGCATTGGCCGATCTGTGCCGGCCTTTCATCGCCGGGCCATTTCATCCCGATTGCGCAGTGGCCCATCCAGATGCCATTCCCCACCCGGCGGATGCGCTGCTCGTGCATCACGAACACATGACGGTGGTTCTGCAGAAGCACCATCGCGCGCCGGTGAACGTGCATGTGCTCGAGGAACATCTCGACGGCGACTCCTATACCCGCAAAATCAGCCTCACGCCGGCCGGTTCGGACAAGGTCGTCGAATGGGGAATTGTCCGCCTGAATTTCCAATATATGTCGCGGCAGGTGCGGGACGAAATCCTGGCGAAGAAGTTGCCGCTGGGTGCGATTTTGATCAAGCACAACGTGCATCGGCGGATTAAGCCACGCTATTTCGTGCGGTTTCCCGAACACGGGCAGGTGCTTTCGCTTTTCTCGCCCGTGCAGCCGGAATCTGCATGGGGTCGGCTGGGGACGATCTTTTGTGATAGTGAGCCGTGCATCGAATTGCTGGAAATTGTAGTGAATGTGGTTTCCCCATGACTTCTTATGATGTTGTTGTAATAGGCGGCGGGCCGGCCGGCTCGTCTGCGGCGACGTTGATTGCCAAGGCGGGCCACAGCGTGCTGCTCCTGGAGCGGTCGCACTTTCCGCGCTTTCACATCGGTGAATCGCTGATGCCCGAGAGCTACTGGACCTTCCAGCGCCTGGGCATGCTGCCCAGGCTCAAGGCCAGCCCATTCGTCAAAAAATTCAGCGTGCAGTTCGTGAATGGATCGGGCAGGGAATCACAGCCGTTCTATTTCGATGAGATGAACCCGCACGAGTGCTCGCAAACCTGGCAGGTGGTGCGCAGCGAGTTTGACCGGATGCTGCTCGATAACGCCCGCGAGCATGGGGCGCGGGTTTGGGAGGAGGCCAACGTAACCCAGGTGCTGCTGGAGCCCAGCGCAACCGACACGCTGCCGCGCGCGACCGGCGTGGTGGTGAGCCGCGCGGGACAACCGGCGCAGCAGATCGCCGCGAAAGTGGTGGTTGACGCCAGTGGAACCGGCGCGATGCTCTCCAAGAAGTTTGGCATCCGCCAGCCCGATCCCAAACTTCGCAAGGCATCCCTCTTCGCTCATTATAGAGGCGGCCGGCGCGATCCGGGCAAGAACTCTGGCGCCACGCTCGTATTGGCCACGCAAAATCAGGATGGCTGGTTCTGGTATATCCCGCTGCAGGATGACACCGTGAGCGTGGGCGTGGTCGGCGACATCGACCGCCTCATCACGGGCCGCGCCGCGCCCGAGCAAACGCTCGAGGAAGAAATTCTTTGTTGCCCCGGCCTTGAAGGCCGGTTGAACAATGCGACGCGCGTTTCGCCGGTGCATGTGCTCAGCGATTTCTCCTGGCACGCGACGCGCTGTGCCGGCGACGGATGGGTGCTGATCGGCGACGCCTTTGGCTTCCTCGATCCAATCTATTCCTCGGGCGTTTTCCTCGCCCTCAAGAGCGGTGAAATGGCCGCCGACGCAATAATCGAAGGCTTCAAGATTGGCGACCTCTCGGGCGCGCAGCTCGGCAAATGGGGCAGTCCCCTCTCCCAAGGCATGCACGCCATGCGCAAGCTGGTATACGCCTACTACACCAAGGGCTTCAGCTTCGGGCAGTTCATGCGGATGTATCCGCAGTACAAGCGCAATCTCGTGGAGCTGCTGATCGGCGACGTGTTCCGGCCCGAGGTGAATGCCATCTTCGAGCCGATGTCGCAGAGCGTGATGCTGCCCGAGCCGGTGTTGCTGGAGCAACCGGGGCGCTCGGCAGCGCGGGAGCCGGTGGGGGTGACTTGAAACGTGTTCGCAGCCCCTGGGAACATAAATTTCAACGTGACACGGGCGTCCCGCCCGTGCCAGTTGTGTGGTGCTGAGAACACACCGGTTCGCGGCACTTTTCGCGCCATCCGCACGGGCGGGACGCCCGTGTCACGTCGAAGTTCTTTAAGCCTTAGGTCGATAATACGGTGGAACTAAACGACTAATGCAGCTCCTCGGGATCGACATCGGCTCTTCCTCCGTCAAGTGCGCGCTGCTGCGGGCCGGCAAGCTCTCGGGCAAGATCGTGCATGCGCCATTCCGCTCGCTCACCACCGGCGTCCGCGTTGAGGTCGAACCGACCGCAATCCTCAAGGCGGTACAGTCGGCCGTCCGCGATTTGGATGGGGCGGCGAAGCGCGCCGATGCGATCGCGTTGTCAGTCTTTTCGCCAGGCTGGGTGGCGATGGACGGCGCGGGCGAGCCGCTCACGCCCATCATCACACATCAGGATCGGCGTAGCGTCGAAGTGGCCATCGCGCTGGAGCGGAAGGTCGGCGCCGACCGCTATCTCAATTTGGCCGGCACCCGGCCATTTCCCGGCGGCATCAGTTCCACCACCTGGGCCTGGTATCTAAAGCACGAGCCGTCGCGGCTGCGAAGGGCCGATCTCGTCGGGCATCTCAACACCTACCTTCACCGCACCCTCACCGGCGCCCGCGTGGTCGATCCGGCAAACGCCTCGTTCATGGGCGTCTACTCGACGTTCAATCTGAGCGGATGGAACGACGAACTTTGCGACGCCGCCGGAGCCAAAGCCTCGCAACTTCCAGAGGTGCGCGGGGCCAACCAGATCGGCGGAAAACTGACGCGCCAGGCAGCCAATCGCCTCGGTCTGGCTGAAGGGTTGCCGATGTTGGTCGGCGTCGTGGACGGCAGCGCCGCCATGCTGCTGGCCGGAGCGCGGCCCGGGCAGTTGCTCAACGTGTGCGGATCGACCGACGTGCTGGCCCTGTGCACGAATCGCTTCTCGCCGCACCAGCGCCTGCTGACGCGGGCGCTGGGGGTGGGAAAACTCTGGCTCTCAGTAAGCACGATTGCCGCCGCCGGCTCGGCCATCGCTTGGGTGAAGGATCAATTCTTCGGCGATCTGGGTTGGCCGGATTTTCAAAAGCGGGTGGTTCGCCTCGCGGGCCGTGGAGATAGATCGGCATCGCGTTCACGGAAATCCGACGCCTCGGATAATCCGGCCGGCACCGTTCGTTTCGACCCCTACCTGGCCGGCGACCGCATGAGCATCGAGCAAAGGCAAGCCGCCTTCACCGGCCTCACGCTCGCCAGCACGCGAGACCAAATGCTGGCGGCGGTCCTGGAAGCACTCGCCCAAGCGAGTGTAAGGCGCCTGGAGCTTCTCGAACAAATCGGGATGCGCATCCGCCGGGAAGTGGTCGTCACCGGCGGCGCGGAAAAACTGGGAGCCGTGTTTCATCGCGATTGGCCCGGGCGATGGTCCTTTGAGTCACGAACCGAGGCAAGCCTGCGAGGGCTCTGGCGGCTTGTTACCGGCGAATGAGCAGCCTCAAGAGCGCCAGCAGTCAATCCTCCATGGAAAGTATATTTCCTGATGCCGCACCCGCGTCTATCAAGACATGGAATTCGGTCAACGTATCACGCGCGTCTCGCCCGTGCCGATGGCGCGGTAGTAGAGCAACCGCGCTCAAGATAGGGATTCATGCCGGGGAACGGTGAGGGCATCTTGGGCTCCGACGTATCTGCCAATTGGCATATAGTACGCGGTGGGCGAATGCCTCGCCAATGACGGCTTCGCCGGCGGCGATAGGTTGGGTATTCAGAGGCATGGACTCAAGCGTCCGAAAGCCGTTCAGTGGCTCCTTAATCATTCGACTTTTTGACAACGGATCGTGACCGAGCCCCACATACCGCATGGAGATCCGGGTTGTCAAAGGCTGAGCAGCATCGTATCACATCCGCCTCATGCCACTTTATCCCCTGAAATTCGTCCCACGTTTCGTCGAGAAGTTGTGGGGCGGCCGCAAGATTGAGACCTTTCTTGGCAAGCCGCTTCCGCCGGGAAAGCCGGTGGGTGAGAGTTGGGAATTGTATGATTTTCCGCCCGGCGTCGTGGGCGATTCGGCCCGGTGGATCAGCAGCCCGATCGCCAACGGCCCGCTCGCGGGCCGGTCGCTGCATTCAGTGGTTCAGGAATTTGGAAGGGAGTTGATGGGGGATGTGCCGACGGTCGGCCCGCACGGGCAATTCCCGTTGCTCGTGAAATTTCTGGATGCCCGCGAAGATCTCTCCGTGCAGGTGCATCCAGACTCCGCGTACGCAAGCGAGCATCCCGAAGCGCATCTCAAGACCGAGGCCTGGTACATCATGGCCCACGATCCAGGCGCGCGATTATTCAAGGGCCTTCAACCTGGCGTGACGCGCGACAGCCTGCGGGCGGCAATTGAAGACGGCACGGTCGAGGCGCATCTGAAAAGCGTTTCGGTGCGGGTTGGGCAATGCCATTACCTTCCCAGCGGAACGCTGCACGCTCTTGGAGCCGGCATTCTGGCTGCCGAGGTGCAAACGCCCAGCGACACCACCTTCCGAGTGTACGACTTCCAGCGGATCGATCCCTCCACCGGGCGTGAGCGCACGCTGCATGTCGAGCAGGCGATGCAGTGTATTAACTTCGAGGTGGACACGTTGGAAGCGGCATCATCGAACTTTCTGGCTGAATCGCGGGCTTCGCGCGTCACACCATTGGTGTCATCTCCGTATTTCAATCTCGCCGGCCGGCATTTGGCAACCGGCCAGGAGGCTACGATTGCCGCGGGCCGCCCGCAAGTCTGGATCATGATCGAAGGTCACGCGACGGTGCATGGGCAGGGCACAAACGAAAGCACGCCGCTCTCCCGCGGGGAAACGCTACTTGTGCCGGCGGCCTTGGGAACCGCTGCCGTCAAGGCCGCGCGCGATTGCGCCTGGCTGGAGGTGACGTTCCCGGCGGCGACGCATTCCGATTCCTCGTCAGCCCATGCCCAAGCGACCGCTGACTGAGGATCACCGAGGCTTTTCCGCCAACGCCTCCTTCACCGTCTGCTCGACCTGCGCGGCGTCAATTTCCTTGGCGAGAATTTTTCCATCGGGCCCAATCAGCCAGACGGACGGAATCGCCTGCACCCCAAACGCCTGCCGCGCCGACGACTCGGCCACGTCGCCGGCGAAGACCTGCGGCCAGGGCAGTTTGCGCTTCTCCAGAAATTTTTTGGGGGCGGTCATCTGCCCGTCAATGCTTATGCCAAGGATGACAATGCGATTATCGCCAGCCAGTTCCCGATGCAATTTTTCCAGGTCTTTGAGCTCCGCGACACAGGGCGCGCACCAGGTTGCCCAGAAATCCAACAGCACATATTTGCCGCGCAAATCCGAGAGTTTGAGTTTTTTGCCATCGAACGTGTCGGCCACAAACGGCGGCGCGGTCTCGCCGACGTTCAGGTAATGATGGACCTTTACCTGGACTGTTCCGACATCGAGTGGATCACTGCTTTTCCCGCCGGGCATCGACGGAACCCTCACGTCCACATTGGCCGACGCGGTGATGCGATACATGTTAGGTTCGCCGGGCGTCGGCATTTCGATCATGATGGAAAGCGTGTAGTCGCCCTCGGGCACATCGTCGCCGCGAAACTTACCATCCGGTTGGATCACGATTGCGAAAGTATTAGGCTGGCTGATGTATTTGCGGTACGCATCGCTTTGCTCAAATTGAGCCCGAGCCGCCTTCCACTGCGCGGGATTTTCCGGCTGGATATATTCGGGGGCGAACCGGCGCAATTCGCCAAATCCCGGCGCAAGGCCCCTATCCGTGAGTTCCTGGGGGATGATGGCCCGGCCAATAACTGGCCGGCCGCTCCCGCCCAGTTTCAGCGTTCGATGCTCGCCGGGCGCAAGTTCGAGCGTAAAGGCATTTCCGCGGGCGCCGTTCAACACCGGAACCGCGGCCGCAAGTCCATGCGGAACGTACAGCTCGGATTTCCCATCCACCACCCGGTCGAATTCAAACCGCCCCTGCGCATCGGTCGTGGCCTGGTATTGAAAGTAATTTTTCGCGCTCACCTCGTGCGTTACCCGGTCGGCAAAAACGATCGGCCGAATAACCACCATCCGCCTCGCGAGCGGCTTGTCTCCTATGAGTAGCTGCCCCTTCACGATCGCCCAGGGGCGCAGCGAATACGTTTGCTCGGGCAAGGAGACGTCCTGCTTGAATTCCAACCAGCCGTTCTCATGGACGACCAACACCTTGATCAACCCTTGTCGCGGCGGGAGCGCGAACCGGCCGGCGGCATCCGTTTTGACGACGACTGCGTTTGCGCCGGGATTGCGTCGCAGCACGCCGTTGTCCGCCTGGACGGCCATTATTTCCTCCAGCGCCACATCCGCTCCGCTGGCCGGCTTTCCATCGGGCCCGAGAATGATGCCGGTAATGCGACGGCCCCTTTTCATCCGCACGTTAAAGACAAGAGTTCCCCGGCCGCCTTGGCCAACCCTAGGCGATTGAACCGGAAGATAGCCCGGGGCCTGCACCCGCACCGAATACAACTCGCCGCGCTCCGTCAAACGAAGCTGGAAATTGCCGGCCGCCGACGGCACTTGCATGTCGGTCTCCATCCGGGGATTCACATTCTCGATGATCGCGCTGACGGCAAACTTTTCGATGGCCCCTCCGGTTTCATCGTCCACGACAGTGCCGCGTACGATAATCGCCGGCTCAAGCACGACGGCCAGTTCTTTGCCGTTGGCGATGGCCACGACCGTCGCGGGCATGTAATCGGCATCGCCGATCGAAAGCGTCACCGCATCGGCCGGTGCGCTGTTCCACTTAAAGCGGCCATCGGCGTCGGTGCGTCCCCAAAATCCGCCCACCCCCGGCTCATCCCGCCATTTCGCGATGGTCACCAAGGCATCGGCAATCGGCTTTCCTTGTTTGTCCACGACCCGTCCCTGCAATAGCCGACCCTTTTCGAGCACGAGTTCCAGGGGCTTTGCCCCTGCCCCCGCGCCGGCATCAGCCTGTGCATTGATCATTTGCGGAGCGTATCCATCGGCAATCGCCTTGATCCGCGCGGGCCCTGGCGCCACGCCGCGTAAAATAAAATGGCCTTGGGCATCGGTGTGTGTGCCCGAGATCATGCCAAACCGATCGGGTGTCACTTCGGCGTTTGCGATCGGGCTGCCCTGAAGGTCCCGCACCACGCCGCTCAGTGTCGCGCCGCGCCGGATGGTTGTTATGAGGCGCTTGTCGCGCAGCTCCTGGAAGCGCGAACCGGGCAACTCGTGGCGGAAAGAATTCATGATGAAATCGGGATGTTGCACGTAAAGGCCAATGGTTGCCGCCCCGGCCAGTGCGCCGTTAAATGTCCAGCGACCCTTCGCATCCGTTTTGGCGTAGCCGGTGCCTATCGATCTGCGCGGGCTTAGGAAATTCAGTCCAACCTGCGCGCCGTCGACCGCTTTACCCTTTTCATCCGTGACAATCCCGCCGACCAAAAGTCCCGGCTGCAGGCGTACGGTATATTCGGCGGGGATTTGCGCATCGCTGCCGACGCGCCCGAACTCCACGATGCTCTGCACGAAACCGTCCTTGGCATAGAAGAAATAGAGCGAGTGGGTCTGCGGCGGGAGGGGAATGCGATACTCGCCATGATCGTCATATTTGAAGGACTTGCTCACTTTGTCGTCGAGGACGTATGAGCCGCGCACGCCGGCGACTGGCTGGCCGGTGACCGCGTTCACGATGCGGATGTGAAGTTCCCGCGGCGCTGAGGGCCGCGTGGCGCTGGCGGCGGCGGGCTTGCTCGCCGGCGAGGCAGATGCCCGTTGCGACCGCGCCGTCGTCGCGGCCAATGCCACGATGCAGAGAATCGAGGCGGCGTATATCGCCAGCCGGCGTGATGTGTGCGCCGCGGCGCGATTTGCCCGCCGAACGTGGCGAAACGAGTTCATGGCGAAGCTCCCTGCGTTGCCGTATGCGACACCCCTTGCCTGCGCCCGCGCCGGCCTATAGTGTGCTGTGCCGTCACGCACGAGGCCCGCAAGTATACCACGAAGTCCGCAAGCATCCGATGAGCAGTTACAATCTCACCCATCTTAAGCAACTCGAAGCCGAGAGCATTCATATTATCCGCGAGGTGGCGGCGGAATTTGCGAACCCGGTGATGCTCTATTCCATCGGGAAGGATTCTTCGGTCATGGTGCGCCTGGCGCAAAAGGCGTTCTTCCCGGGCCGCCTGCCTTTTTCGCTGCTGCACGTCGATACCACCTGGAAATTCCGCGAAATGACCCGCTTTCGCGACCAATTCACCGCCGACAACAAACTCGATCTGATCGTCCATACCAACGCGCAGGGAGTTCGCGACGGCATCAATCCGTTCGATTACGGCTCCAACAAATACACCGGCATCATGAAAACACAGGCCCTCAAGGATGCCCTCAACGCGCACGGCTTTGACGCCGCCTTCGGAGGAGCGCGGCGGGATGAGGAAAAGAGCCGGGCCAAGGAACGCGTCTATTCCTTCCGCGACCGCCTCCATCAATGGGACCCGAAAAATCAGCGCCCCGAACTCTGGAATCTATACAACGGCAAAGTGAACAAAGGCGAATCCATCCGCGTCTTCCCGCTGAGCAACTGGACCGAACTGGACGTCTGGCAATACATCCATCTGGAAAATATCCCGATTGTCCCGCTCTATTTCGCGGCGGCACGCCCGGTGGTCGAACGCGACGGCGTTTTAATCATGGTGGACGACGACCGCATGCGGCTCAACCCCGGCGAAAAGCCGACGACGAAAGTCGTGCGCTTTCGCACATTGGGCTGCTATCCGCTGACCGGCGCCATCGAAAGCGAGGCGACGACGCTGCCGCAGATTATCGAGGAAATGCTGCTGGCGAAAAACTCCGAACGCCAGGGACGGATGATCGACCATGATGAAGCAGGATCGATGGAGCAGAAGAAGCGGGAGGGGTATTTTTGAAATGCGCTCGGTGCGACTAAGCGAACATGTTCTTCAACGTCAGTATCACTTGAGCGGCGGTCGCGGAATCAATTTGTCCCAAATGCCGACCGAACCGCGAACGGTCCAACGCCCGCATTTGATCCAGCGCAACTTCGCCCTTATGCCCCTGAAAGGCGCAATCCACGCGAAATGGAAATCCTTTTTGTGTACTGGTCAGTGGAGCGATAATCACTGTGCGGACGGTACGGTGCATTTCTTGAGGCGAGATCACGAGGCATGGCCGCGTCTTGCGCATTTCCGCCCCCACGCCCGGATCAAGTGCCGCCAGATACACGCCAAATCGCTCGATCACCACGTCCACTCCTTCTTGTCAAATTCATTGGTAATCTCCTGCCATTCTCGAAATTCGTCCGCGTCGTCTCCGTGTTCGGCCAATGCCTTTTTGATGGCTTCCTCCCAACCGGCGCGAGGGTTTTCCGGGTTCTGGGAGGATCGTAAGATAACTCTATCTCCACGAACGGTGATTTCGATGGCGCCTTCAAGTCCGGCCTGTTCGATAATTGCCTTGGGTAGCCGGATGCCGCGCGAGTTCCCGATCCGAACGAGTTTTGCAGTCAGCGTCGCGCGGCGAGCCGGACTTTTGGATTTTGGACGCGTCTTGACCTTCATGTATACATTGTAATTACATAACTTCTGACTGGCAAGGCAACACAACCGATGCAGGCTACACTCCCCGAAGACATTCATTCCTACCTCGACCGTCATCAGCGCAAGGAGATGCTGCGTTTTCTGACGTGCGGCTCGGTGGACGACGGCAAGTCCACGCTCATCGGCCGGCTGCTGCATGACACGAAGATGATCTACGAGGATCAGCTTGCCGCCGTCAAGCGCGATTCATTGAAGTTCGGCACGACCGGCGAAGCCGGCGGCCTTGACCTGGCGCTGCTCACCGACGGCCTCAAGGCCGAGCGCGAGCAGGGAATCACCATCGACGTGGCGTATCGATACTTCTCCACCGACAAGCGCAAGTTCATCATCGCCGACACCCCCGGCCACGAGCAGTACACGCGCAACATGGCCACCGGCGCCAGCACCTCCCAACTCGCCATCATCCTGATTGACGCCCGTCATGGCGTGGTCACGCAAACCAAACGGCATTCGTTTATCGTCTCGTTGCTGGGAATCAAGCATGTCGTCGTAGCCATCAACAAGATGGATCTGGTCGATTATTCGCGCGAGGTTTTTGACCGCATTCGCCGGGAATATGAGGACTTTTCCGCCAAGTTGGAAGTGCCGGACGTGGTCTTCATTCCCATGTCCGCGCTGAAGGGCGATAACGTGGTGGAGTTGTCGGCAAAGACGCCGTGGTATTCGGGGGCGCCATTGCTGGGGCATCTGGAGAACGTGCATATTTCCTCGGATCGCAATCTCACGGAGATGCGCTTCCCGGTGCAATATGTATTGCGGCCGAACCTGGATTTCCGCGGCTTTGCCGGCACCGTCGCGTCGGGCATCTTGCGAAAAGGCGATGAGGTAATGGCGCTCCCGTCCGGCAAGCGAAGCCGGGTGGCATCCATCGTGACCTACGACGGCGAGCTCTCCGAGGCGTTCCCGCCAATGGCGGTCACGCTGACGCTGGCCGACGAGATTGACGTGAGCCGGGGCGACATGCTCGTGCATCCAACGGATCTGCCGCACGTCTCAACTCAGGCCGAAGCGATGGTGGTGTGGATGGCGGAAAAGCCGTTCGTCACTGGCCAAAGCTACTGGATTAAGCAAGCCACCCGCACCGTGTCCGGCGAGATCGCCCAGATCCGCTACGGCGTCGATGTCAACACGCTGGAGAAGCGGCCCGCCGAGCAGATCAATCTCAACGAAGTCGGCCATGTGTTGCTGAGCCTCAACCAGCCGATCGCTTACGACCCGTACCGGATCAACCCGACCACCGGCGCGTTCATCGTGATCGACCGGCTGACAAACAACACCGTGGGCGCGGGGATGATCCTCGAACCCCAGGATCGCGGCAGCCATGGCGACCACTGGGGCCAGCCGCCCGTCGCCCAGCGCCTCGACACCGAATGCAGCCATGTCAGCCTCCCCGAGCGCGAGCAACGTCTCGGACAAAAAGGCGTCACCATTCTTCTCACCGGCTTGACCGGATCGGGCAAGGCCGGCATCGCCTATGCCCTGGAGCGACGACTCTTCGACGCGGGCCGATTGGTGACAGTTTTGCACGGCACCGATTTGCGCCAGGCCCTGAGCCGCGATTTAGGTTTCACCGCCGACGACCGCTCCGAAAACCTTCGGCGATCCGCCGAGGTGGCGAAGATCCTCAATGATTCGGGGCTCATCTGCGTGTGCGCATTCGTCGCGCCGATTGAATCGGTTCGCCAAAAAGCCCGGCAGGTAATCGGGCCGGATCGGTTTCTGGAGGTGTATGCCTCGGCTCCGGTTGAATTTTGCAAAGCGCGCGACATCACCGGCGCTTACAAGCTGGCCGAGGAAGGCAAACTTTCGCAATTCCCGGGCGTCAGCGCGGCATACGAGCCGCCGGCGCATCCGGATCTGGTTCTGGCGACCGATCAGATGACCGATGCGCAGAGCGTGGAGCGAATTGTCGAGCTATTGAGACAGCGCGGGATCATTGGATAAGCAGCCACGAACGTGTGCGCCGCGGGTTACGCCGGGTAACCCAAACACGGGTGAAAATCCGAAATCCGAAGCACGAAATCCGAAACAACCCCAAATACCAAAGAAAGAAAATATCAAAACCCGGTTGCAGCACCGGCACTTTCAACTGTGCGCTGTGTCGCGAATGCTTTCTCCTCATTCGTGTTCATTCGTGCCCATTCGTGGCTAGTCCTTCTCTCCTTAGAGCGTTTTTCATGTAGCTGGAGTGGCCTTTGCATGGTCACTGAAGTGACCACGCCGCTGGCCGGTTATGGTCAAACGTCATAGCAGCATCGAATTTTCTTTAAACCGCCGCCGCCTGTTGGAATTCCTTTTTGCGGTCGGCCATCTGGGCCTTGAGCCGCGCCAGGATCGAGCTGTGCATCTGGCTGACGCGCGATTCGCTTAGATCGAGCGTGGAGCCGATTTCCTTCATGGTCATCTCCTCGAAGTAGTAGAGGATGATGATCAGGCGTTCAGCGCGCGACAGGCCCTTGGTGATGAGTTCCTTCAGGTCTTTGCGCTGGATTTCGCGGACGGGATCGGCGCCGCGCTTGTCTTCTAGCACGTCGATTTCGCGCACGTCCTTGTTGGAATCGGTCTCGAACCATTTGCGCGAAAGAGAGACCAGGCCCACGGCGCTGGCGTCCTTGGCCATCTTCTCGAATTCGGCCATCGGCACCTTGAGATGGTTGGCGACCTCGTCATTGGTCGGCGAGCGGCCCAGCTCCACCTCGAGTTGCTTGCTGGCGCTGTCGAGCTTATGCGCCCGGCTGCGCACGAGGCGCGGCACCCAGTCCATCGAGCGCAGTTCGTCGAGAATGGCCCCGCGGATGCGTGGGGCGCAGTAGGTTTCAAACTTCACGCCGCGTTCAAGATCGAAGGCGTTGATGGCGTCCATCAACCCGAAGATGCCCGCGGACATCAGGTCGTCCAGCTCGACTTCATCGGGGAGCTTGACGTGAATGCGTTCCGCGTTGTAGCGCACGAGATGAAGATAATTCTCCATCAGGATGTTGCGCAGCGGCTCGGTTTTGGTCTTCTTGTAGTCGATCCAAACTTCCTTGATGTCGCGTTTCACGCTCTTGGCCATGATGCACTCCCAATCCGTTGAGATTCGCCGCGTTATGCCATCCGTCCGGTTTACAACCCGGGCGAAATCCCTGGAACATCAGGGCTGGCAAAGTACAGGCGATGCCAATTCCAGTTATCGGTCCAATGCCTTTGGTTTACTTGCGTCCTTTTCCGGCTTTTTTGCCGGGGGCGATAAATTTTCTTCCAGCATACGCTGGGCCATGGTTCCGATGAGCCAGCCGACCATGAACGTCACCGCCAGCGCCTTGAGGGCGCGGGCGATGGTGGTCGAGAAATCATTTTCCGCCTCAATGCCCATTACAAGGCAAAGGGCGAACGCGATCAACGCCATCGCGCCGGCGATCCGTTTTGGCATGTGACTGGTCGAGTGGAGGGCTCAGTGAGTGCAGTGCTGAGTGCCGAGACGGGCGGAGGATGAGTGATGAGTGAACCGTGACAAGAGCTTTTCCGCGTCACGGTTCACTCGTCACTCATCACGTCCTTCCCTACTCGGCACTTAAATCTCAGCACTTACGTCTCAGCACTCTTCCTTACCTCCGGAACAACTTTCCCATTCGATTCAGGAATCCACCGGTTTGGCTTGTTATGACGCCCTGCTCGAGGCGGATGGCCAACTGGCCGATGCAGACCGACGCCGGGCATTTGGGGCTGGAAATCACGAACGGCATCCGCTTTCGCACGGCCAATGATACTTCGGGGTCGGCAAAGACATGGCCGGCATCGTAGACGGTCACGCCCAGGAATTGCCGGGCCACTTTGGCGATTCGCTCGTGAACTACCCGCGCTTCGCCGGGCGATCGAACCTGATTGATTAACAAGCTCACCCGGCGTTGTGCGCTATCGCGGCTCAGGACTTTGATCACCGCGTACGCATCCGTGATGGCGGTGGGCTCGGGCGTGGTGACGACCAATACATGGTCGGCGGCCCGCGTGAAGGCCAGCACGTTGGGACTGATGCCGGCCCCGGTGTCGATCAGGATGATGTCGGTGCGGGCTTCCAATTCGCCCATCGCGTCGATCAGGCGCTGGCGGTCGGCATCGGATAAATCGGCCATGCGCGCCAGGCCCGATGCCCCGCCGATCAATCCAAATCCGCCGGGCGCGCGCACCATCACTTCATGCAATTCCTTCTTGCGGGCGATGACATGCGACAGATTGCACGGCAAGTCGATGCTGCACAACACGTCGGCATTTGCCAGGCCCAGATCGGCATCGAGAAGTACGACGTCCTTGCCCCCCGCCGCGAATTTCACCGCCAGGTTCACCGCGACGTTGCTCTTGCCCACGCCCCCCTTCCCGCTGGTGATGGCGATGACGCTGGCGCGGCGGCGTTCCTGCACCATCGAGCGGAGTTGCGTGGCCTGATCGATTAACATGGTTGTCATGAGTAGTGCCCGTTGAACTTGTGTCTTACAGCGATCCGCCCAATATCAACTGCGCCAGGCGTTTGCCTTTTCCCACTTCGATGTCATCGGGCACGTCCTGCCCGGTGGTGATGTAGGAAAGGCTCTTGTTCACTTTTTTGACGACGTTGAGGACGATGCCCACATGTGCTGCCTCGTCGAGCTTGGTGAAAATCAGCTTGTCCACGCGCACCTCGCCAAAGCGGGCGATCGCCAGTTGCAGGCATTCCTGGCTGGCGGTCGTGGAAAGAACCAGATGCACCTCATCGGGCTTGGCCACGTCGAGCAGCGTCTTGAGCTCGTTGAGCTTGAGCGTGTCGTTGGGGCTGCGGCCGGCGGTGTCGATGAGGATAAAATCGCAATCGCTCATCGAATGCAGCGCCTCTTTCAGATCGTCGATGCCGCTGACCACCCGCAACGGTGAGCCGATGATGTCGGCATAGCGTTTGAGCTGATCGACGGCGGCGATGCGATAAGTATCCAGCGTGATCAGGCCCACGCGATGCTTCTCGCGGAGTTTGAGGTTGGCGGCCAGCTTGGCGAGGGTGGTTGTTTTGCCGACCCCTGTCGGGCCGATAAGGGCAACGACGTGCGGGCCATTGGTCCGCGTGCGAACGATTGGGCCGGCGGTGGGCAGCAGTTTCTCCAGTTGCTCGGCAAGCCGATCGGCAACGTATTGCGGCTGGGACAGATGCTCGGGACGCATTTGCTTGTGCAGTGACTTAACGATGTCGGTGGCCAATTCATCCGCCACCTCATTGCTGATGAGCTGCAGGTAATAGTCGAATAGCTCCTCGGGAACCTGCGGCGATTGCTTGGCGCGGGTCTGGCGGATCAGATCTTTCACCATTCCCTTCAGCGAGTTCATTTCGCTGGTGAGGCCAAGGATGGCGGCGCTTTGCACGCCGGGCGTTTCCATAAGTTGCTTGCAGCCGGCCATCGCATTTACCGGCGAACCCTGCGCTGCGGCCGGCGCCGGCGCGGAGCGCGCGTATACCCCGGCCAGGCTTTTTACTTCTGGATTTCCCCGCTTGCCATAGCGCGTGCCGACGTTGATTCCCTTTCCCGCGGTGATTTCGACCATTTCGCGCCGGCGCAGTCCGCACCACTGCCGCGTCGTAAATGTACGCGTATGGAGGATGACGGCGTCGCTGCCCATCACTGCCTTCACTTTGGTGAGGGCCTCGCTCATCGTCGGCGCTTTGAAAGTTTGCAATCGCATACGAAACTGCTTCTTCACAATGAGGCGCTATTCATCACACGCAAAAACCGAGTCACCCGCCGCACGCATCCGCCGACCTTCCCGAACATTTCGAGTCTCCGCAACCGTGTCGCATTGGATTCGGTCGTCGAGTGACTTTGTCGTATCACGGGGCGCCCCGCCCGTGCAGGGAGCTTTGAAATACGCAATATCGCAATTCCTCGACTGCCCCGCCATCGGCACGGGCGAGACGCCCGTGATACGCTAGCGGGCTTCTTCCCATGATGCGCATCGCGTTGCAATCGGCTCAGTTGTTACCTTCGTCTTTCATCATTTCCGCCTACCCGTTCATCCCCACCAACGCCACGGCTTCGATGGCGACGTCGGGCACGATTTCGTTGTATGCCAGCACCGCCAGTTGCGGCAGCGAGGCTTCGACCATCCGCCGCAGGGCCGAGCGGATTTGCGGGCTGCACAGCAAGACCGGCGAGCGGCCCGACTGCGTGAGCTCGGTGATCTTGGCGTTTACCTGTTGCACGATCTGCTGGGCGGTTTGCGGCGGCATGTTGTTGGTGGTGCCGCGCTCGCCGCGTTCCAGGTGGCCGTTGATTAGTTCCTCGACCGCCGGGTCCAGCGTGACGCACCAGATGCGGTCGCGGTCATCCACATACTGTTTACAGATCGCCCGCGAAAGGGCGTTGCGAACGTATTCGGTGAGTACATCGAGATCCTTGGTGCGCGAGGAATAATCGCCGAGTGTTTCCAGGATGGTTTCCAGATCGCGCACCGGCACGCGCTCGCGCAGGAGGTTTTGCATGACCTTCTGCAACTCGCCGGGCTTCACCTGCGTGGGAATTACTTCCTCCACCAGGGCCGGCAGGCGCACCTTGAGGTTTTCAACCAGGTTCTTCACTTCCTGGCGGGTTAGCAGTTCGTAGGCGTGCGACTTGATCACTTCCGTGAGATGCGTGGCCAGAACGGCCGTGGCTTCGACCACCGTGTAATTGAGCAACTCGGCATTGGCGCGTTCGGATTCGGTGATCCAGTAGGCGGGCAGGCCGAACGCCGGTTCGGTGGTGACGGTGCCGCCGGGAATGGGGCCGCTGGTCGCGCCGTTGTCCATGGCGAGGAATTGCTCGGCGTACGTCACGCCCTTGGCCACCGTCAATCCCTTGATCTTGATGCAGTAGTCGTTGGCGCCAAGCTGCATGTTGTCGCGGATGCGCACGGGCGGGACGATAATGCCAAGGTCCATGGCGATCTGCCGGCGGATCAGGCTGATGCGGTCGAGCAAATCGCCCCCCTTTGCCGCGTCCACCAACCGCACCAGGCCGTAGCCCACCTCCAGCTCCATCGTGTCCAGATCGAGCAACTTCTCGACTTTCTCCGGCTCCTTTTTGGCGAGTTTCTCGCGTTCTTTCTGCACCTGCACCTTAGCCGCCCGCTCCTCGTTGCGCGAGAGGATCCAGGCGAGCCCGCCGCAGCAGGAACCCAAAACCACCAACGGAAACTTGGGCAGGCCCGTGACCATCATTACGCCCAGAAACACCGCCGCCACGGCCAACGCCCGCGGCTTGGCGAAGACTTGGCTGAGCATCTCGTCGCCGAGATTTTTCTTACTGCTCGAGCGGGTGACGATCAGGCCCGCGGCCAGCGAGGTGACGAACGCGGGAAGTTGGCTGACCAGGCCGTCACCGATCGTCAACTTCGTATAAAGCTGGAAACAAGGCATGGCGTCCCAATGGCGCTCGACCATGCCGATGTAGAGGCCGCCCAGAATGTTGATGATGGTGACGATAATGCCGGCGATGGCGTCGCCGCGCACGAATTTGCTGGCGCCATCCATGGCGCCATAAAAATCCGCTTCCCGGCTGACCGCCTCGCGCCGCTCGCGGGCCTGGGGCTCGGTAATCGTCCCGGCGTTCAGGTCGGCATCAATCGCCATCTGCTTGCCGGGCATCGCGTCCAACGTGAACCGCGCCGCCACTTCCGAAATGCGGCCAGAACCCTTGGTGATCACGATGAACTGAATGATGAAGATGATCAGGAAGATAATGACGCCGACCGCCAGGGAATTTTTGCTGACGAATTCGCTGAACGTGTTGATGACCTCGCCGGCTGAATGCAATGCAACCGTGGGGTCGCCGTCGGCCGTGAGGATCAGCCGGGTGGTGGCCACGTTCAACACGAGCCGGAATAGCGTGACGGCCAGCAGCAGCGAAGGAAACACCGCGAATTCAAGCGGACTTTTCACATAAACCGTCGTCACCAGCACCAGCACCGAAAGCGTGATGTTGCAGATCAACAGGAAATCGAGGACTCCCGGCGGCAGCGGCACCAGAATCACCAGCAGCAGGCAGATCAGCGCGCTGGGGAACAGCAGCCCGCGGTTCTGGTGAACCTTGTTGAAGAAGGGATTGGAGGCGATGGCTGACACTTGTGTTGCTTTTCATCACGGACTATGCCGGCTGCCGTTGGCGGGGCTTGCCGCTCAACTCGTACACGTACGCCAAAATCTCCGCGACCGCGGAATAAAACTGCTCGGGAATCTCCTGCCCCACCTTCACCATCTTGTATAAGGCGCGCGCCAACGGCGCCCGCTCGAGGATCGGCACGCCATGCTCGATGGCGATCTCACGGATGCGCAACGCCATGAGGTCCTGCCCCTTGGCGATGACGCGCGGGCTGTGCATCGAGCCGGCGTCGTATTTCAGGGCGATGGCGAAGTGAGTCGGATTGGTGACGATCACGTCCGCGGTCGGCACATCCTTCTTGAGCTTCTGCTGATGGCGCTGGATGGCGATCTGACGGCGGCGCTGCTTGATCTTGGGATCTCCATCCATCCGGCGCATCTCGTCCTTCACCTCCTGCTTGGTCATCTTCAGATCCTGCTCGATCCGCCAGCGGTGGTAGGCGTATTCGATGATCGCGATGAACAGCAGCGCGATGCCGGCCCGGAAGGCGATCGCGTAAATCGTCTGCGCGCCGAGCAGAAAAAGCTGCCCGAAGGAAAGCCGCTGCGCGCTGACGATCTGGACGATTCGCGTATGGATTGCCGAGTAGGCGACCAGCGCGACGATCACCAGTTTGGCAACGCTCAGGAGCATCTGCGTCGGCTTGATGCGCGGGCCAAAGACCTTGCCGACGCCGCGAATCGGATTGAGCGCTTCGAGGTTGGGAGCCAGGCGCTTGGCGTTCAGGATAAAGCCGACCTGCGCGATGTTCGCGACGATCGCGACGACCATTACGCCCGCCAGCAGCGGCGCCATCGCCAGCCCCACCTGTTCAAGCGCTTGTACGAAATCGTGCATGGCTCCGGCCGCGCTGAAGTTGGACAGGGATTGGGCGCTGAGCATCCGGCCCACCAGCGCCTTGAGGGCGGCGACCAGGTTGGGGCCGCTGGCATTGAGCAGGAGCAGCGTCGCCAGCAGAAGCACCGCCGCCGTCAGATCGGTGCTGCGCGCGATGTTTCCCTGCTCGCGCGCCTCCTCGCGTCGGCGTGCGGTGGGCGCTTCGGTTTTGTCGCCGGTATCTTCTGCCATGGCCTAAAATAAAGCATGAACGTCAGTCGTTCAGCCTTTCCCTTCGTGTGTCGTCCAGCCGTCCCATACCTGGAGCATCGATTGTTTCACGGATGTTCGTATCACGCTGACCGTAAGCCCCAGTCCGATGATCACGACCAGGATTCCGATGGTCGATTTCATGCTCAGCCCCGCCGCCATCACGTTCATCTGCGGCATGGTCTTGCCGATCAAACCCAGCACCAGATCAACCACCATCGTGGTGACGAGCATTGGAGCGGCCAACTGCATCGCAAGGATCGTCGCCCCCTGTAGCAAGCCGCACATCATCTTCAGCAGCGGCTCGTCAATGCCCAGCGACAGCAAAGGCAGCACGTCGAAGCTGGCGCGCACGCCCTGGATCATCATGCGGTGTCCGCCGACCACGAGAAAAATCACCTGCGTCAGCATGAAGTAGATATCCCCGACGAGCGATCCCTGCGCCCCGAATTGCGGATCGAACACTTCGCTGAGATTAAAGCCGATCTGCTGGCCGATAATTTCCCCGGCCCACTGGGCGGCGATGAAGGTGAAGCTCATCACCATCCCCATGGCCAGCCCAAACGCCATTTCCGAGCCGATATCCAGCGCCAGTTCCCAGGGCGAATCAGGCAGCACCGCCAGCCGGCCAATCGACGGCGTCACCCCAAACGCCAGCACCAGCACCAGCATCACCCGCACCACGCGAGGGATGCGCGCGCTGCCAAACAGCGGCGCAAAGAGCATCATTCCCGCCAGCCGAAAGAAGACCAGCACGAAGGTAGGGACATATTGGAGGAGCAGGATTGGCATAAAAATTGTCGGGCATAATCCAAATGAAGGCCGAAAATCCGAAATCCGAAGCACGAAATCCGAAACAAATCCAAATGCGGAAAAGCCAGAAATTTCAAACCCAAATCGCCGCGCGGTGAATTGATCGCATTAGAAAAGTCCGATCCTCGCGCCCCGGCCGTGATATTCTCCTGAGATGTTTTCTGCTTTCCTCATTTGAATTTGTTTCGGATTTCGACCTTCGGATTTCGGATTTTCCACTGCCACTTGCATCACGGCACAGCATTCCCAGTTTAGTGGCTCAGCGAAAACATCGTCGTCGCGTACTCGATCACCCGCTGGCTGATCCAGGGCATCAGCAGCACGGCTGCCGCGACCATCGCGACAATCTTGGGGACGAACGTGAGCGACTGCTCCTGAATCTGCGTGACCGCCTGGAGAAGGGAAACGACAATGCCGACGATCAGGCCGATCGCCAGCATGGGCGCGGAGACAAGCAGGGCCAGAAATAGCGTCTGGCGGACCAGTTCAGTGGCATCGTCCAGGGACATGACTTCACCCTTCCTTGAGTGTTGGCCGGATTTCTCGGGATCGCGAAAAACAGCCGTCGGCGGATCGGGAACGGTTAAAATCCTCGAACCTTGCGTACGCCTCATCCGTGAGACGCCGCCGGAAATTGCCGATTCAGTTATCGGACTACAAGAAGCTAACCATGAGCCCCATGGTAATCAAGCGCCATCCATCCACTAAAACGAAAAGCAGCAGTTTGAACGGCAAAGAAATCAAGACCGGCGGCAGCATCATCATCCCCATGCTTACCAACACCGTCGAAATCACCATGTCGATGACCAGGAACGGCAGATAAATCTTAAACCCCAGCAGGAACGCCGTCTTCAACTCGCTGAGCATGAAGCCGGGGATCAAAGTCAGCGTGTCCACGTCGCCCCATTTAGCCGGCATCGGCTTGCGCGAAAAGTCGTTGAACAGCAGGACGTCCTCATCGTTTCCCGCGTTCTGAATCTGCGTGATCATGAATATCCGAAGCGGTTGCTCGGCCAACTTCAGCGCTTCGGGCTGCTCGATGCGTCCGTCCATGTACGGGCGCAGGGCCTCGTTGTTCACGCGCTCCCACGTCGGCCGCATGACCAGGAACGTCATGAACAGCGAAAGCCCGATGAGCACCTGGTTGGGCGGAAGTTGCTGGGTTCCCAGCGCCTGGCGAAGCAGCGACATCACGATGATGATGCGCGTGAAGCTGGTCATCATAATGAGAATTGCCGGCGCCAATGAAAGAACCGTCAGCAGGACGACGATCTGCATGGCCGCCGAGAAATTCTCGCGCTTGGAAATGTCCGGGATTCGCAGGCCGTTGTTGAGCGGGCCCGATGCCGCCGGCGGCGCGGCGGCGGTTGCGGGCGTCGCGGCGGAGATATCCGGCGCCGCCGGAACATTTGCCGCCGCCCCACTGCCCGCGGGCCCGTCCCCCGCGGCGCGCAACGGCGCGGCCGCCCCGAGCAACAACAACATCGCCGGTATCCACATCCATCGAATCGCGCGGCTGCACAGAGCATCCATTCTCATCGTGCATCCTTTCTAATTCGTGACACCACCAAGTGACACGGGCGTCCCGCCCGTGCCGACGGCTTTGGAGTCGGAAAACTCGGTGGATTCCAAGTTCCATGCAACACGCACGGGCGAGACGCCCGTGTCACGATTGAGGTTGCATTTCCCGGCCTCTTGCTCCCTCTTCCGGTACTCCGGGGGAGGAAGCAAGAGGCGACGCGGGATCTCCAGGGACTTCGCTCTCACAGCGACTCCCGTCGCTTCGTCTCGGCGAATTGCTCCGAGAACGCTCGAACTCTTCTCGCCAATCCATCGATTTGCCCGCGGGTATCCAACATTCGCGGGTCGATCGCGGTTTCGGCGTCGGCGGGGTCGGGCATGTCTTCCGGGGGCTCGGGCGCAATGGCCAAGCGGCCGTCGTCGTCATCGGAGTCCATCTCGCGCCGCGCCCGTCGAAACACCTTGTCAAAAGTCTTGGAGGCAAAATCGGATTTATCGCCGCCGAGCATTCCGATGAGGGTTGCCACTTCGTCGGCGTCGGTGATTTCGCTCAGGGGATTCATCTGCGAGCCGCTGTCCCCGACCACCAGGATTCGCTTGCCGACCTTGAGCAACAGCACCTGCTGGCGGCCGCTGACCGGCGCGCGCACGAGTACCTGAACCGCGCTGCTGGCGCGGCCAACGCCAGGCTGGCGCGACAGCTTGCCGCCGGCCCAGCGCAGCAGCAGGATCAGCCCGATGACGCCGGCCAGCGCCGCCGCCACGCGCGGCAGGCCCAGCCCCGACGGCTTTTGTCCGGGCGCGGCATCCGCCGTCGCCTTGTTGCGGTTGCGTACGATGGGCTGCGATTCGATCTCGGCTTCTTTCATCGGCGGCGGCGCGGTGACCCCCGCATTGGCCACGGCCTCGCGGGGCGGCGCTTTGGCCGGCTGAGCCGCCGGAATCGCCCAGGCCGCCGACGACAATGATAATGCAATAAGAGCACATGCAACGAGTACGATGCGGTGCCCCCAAACTACGCGGCGGCGTTGATCCATTGCGGGCGAGCGTTGCCGGAAAACCCGGACGGGCCCGGTGCGCGGGGAATCAGTATCGCGGGGTTCTTCGGGCGATGGACCGAATCCCGGAACGATGGCCACGCCAGGCGCGGCGAAGTTCGCGCATGCGTTGTTCATTGCCCCTCGTCCTTGGCCCCCGCGACGATTTCATTGACGCGCACGCAGAAATTATCGTTGAGCACCAGCACTTCGCCGCGCGCGACCAGGCGGTCGTTGACGAAAACGTCCACCGGATCGCCGGCAAGTTTGTCGAGTTCCACCACCGAGCCCTCGGCCAGGCGCAGAACGTCCTCCACCAGCATCCGGGCCCGGCCCAATTCGATCTTCACGTTCAATTCGACATCGCGCAGAAGATCAATGCTGGAGACCTGTGCATCCTGAATGGCCTGCTGGAAATCGGGGAGCTTGAAATCGGAAGCATCCGGCAGAAGTCCGCCGGCAGCGCGCTGGGCCATGCCATCGGGCGCGGGGCCGGGCGCTTCAAAGCTGGCTTGCTTGAGGAGTTCGTCAATCGACGCCTGATCGAGCGCGCCGCCGTCAGCGACGGGAGCTTCCGCCGCGGGAGGCGCGGCAGCGATCGGCTCGGGAGGAATCGAGGCGGAGTCCGGCGATTGCGCTTCGGCCATGGGCCACCATCCTTGGTGAGTTGCCGCCGGCGGCGTCTAACCACCCGGCAGCGCGGGCATCCTGCCCAACTTGCAATCATTCGCGACAAAAAAGATTCACCACAAAGCCACAAAGAATTCAAGATTTCTATCCGGCATCAAATCCAATGTTGGCCAGTTGCGCCTGTTCGGACTGAGCTGACTCGAACCACATCATGGTTACCTAATTTCTTTGTGTCTTTGTGCCTTTGTGGTTAATCCTGTCGCTTTGTGGCTAATCCTGTCGCTAAACGCGTTAAAAATCCACGGGAAGGGACGTGCATTTGGGCACCAGCACTTCGTCGATTGCTCCGTCCCCGAGTATTTCATTCAACTGGTATTTGATCTGTCGGCGGAGGGTTTCCAGTCCCGGCTCGGTGCCGCCGCTCAGTTTTTCCGGATCGCTTTCCGCAATGATCGTACGAATGCGGTCGCGAATCAAGTTATCGCGCTCCGCCGCCAGTTTTTTGATCTGCTCGGCCGCCGGCGCCTTGACGACCGCGACAATGGCGATGTCGTAAAGGTACGTGTGCCCGCTGCGCTTGTTCGGCGCGCGAAAATCGACGATGGGGATTTCGACCGGATGTTTTTTGGCGTCGGCGGCATCGGCGCCGCCCTCTTTCCCGCCCTCGAGCGTTGCACCGATGGTCTCGGCGGCGCCGGCTTTTTTCGGACTGCCGCCGCCCAGAAACTTGAACCCGCCGATCAGAACGATGGCTTCAAGCAGCATCACCCCGCCCACCAACACCGGCGTTTTGCCCACCACTCCCCCGCCCTTGGGCTTCTTGCCAGCCTCATCGGCCGGGGCGGCGGGGGCTTCGGGCTTCTTCTCGGCTTTTTCAGACATTTTGGATACCCGTTTCCCGAAGCGCGTGCGTCCGATAAGCGCCGACAACACCCGCCCCGTCTATTCGAGTATCGGTAAGAGGAAATGGCGGATTAACCAAGGGGCGCGAAGACATCGGGCGCGGGCCGCGCGAGTGGCGGGTGAAAATCCGAAATCCGAAGCACGAAATCCGTCTTCGACCCTGAGGCTCAGACCCGTAGGGAAACAAATTCAAAAACCGGGAAAAGCGGAAAATTCAAAGGGCGCGTCCGGGTTGGGAGGATCAAAAGAGAAGACGGCCACGAATGAACACGAATGGGCACGAATCGCTTCTCTTCATTCGTGCCCATTCGTGGCCATTCGTGGCTCCCCCTCTCTGCTTTTCGGTCGCGAAGTCCGCCCGCGATGAGCGCCTTCTCGGTTCGCGGCTAATGATTCGGATTAGTCGGTGAGGGGTTTGCGAATCACTCGCGCATACTCGATGGCCCGGCGCATGACTTCATGCAGCGTTTCGCGGACCATCATCTTTTCCCCCGTATCGCAGCAGACCACCGTATCCGGGGTCGATTCGATATACCGAATCTTCTCCGCGTTCATCACAAATGCCTGTCCATTCAGCCGGGTAAGCGAAATCATCGGATCCTCCGAATTTGCAACTGACAAGTGACAATTTTATCTTCCAGCCGTATTCAACAATTCCTGAATCAACTGATCGCTGGTGGTGATGACTTTGCTGGAGGCGGAGAAGCCTGTGGAGGCGACGATCAGGTTGGTGAATTCCTGGGAGAGATCGACGTTGCTCAGTTCCAGCGATCCGGCGCGGATGGCGCCGGTGCCCTGGGTCAGCGGGCTGGAGACGACCGGCACGCCGCTGTTGGCGCCGGTGGCGAAGATGTTGCCGCCCTTGTCGTCCAGGCCTGAAGGATTGGCGAAGTTAGCCAGCGCCACCTGGCCCAGCGTGCGGGTCAGGCCGTTTGTGAATGCCCCGGTGACGGTGCCGTCGGTGCCGACGGTGAAGGAATTGAGGGTGCCCAACGGCACGCCATCCTGCTTGGTCATAACCATCTGCGAAGCGGTGCCGGACAGTTCGCTCATGGGGGAGAAATCCGCCGTCACCGACATCGGCGAGACCGCGCCGGTGCCGGTGCGGTCGATGAGAAACGAGGTGCCGGTGCTGGCGGTGAGCTTGCCGTTGTTATCGAAGGTGAGCGTGCCGCTGCCGACGTTGATGCCGCCGACCTTGTTGTCGGCGCTGGTGGCGTGAAAGCTCCAGGTGTTGCCGGTGGTCGAGGTGCTGTCGATGACCGCGGTCACATCAATATTGATGGGCGTTCCCAGCGAATCGTAGGCAAGGATGCTGGTATGAACGCTTTCGCCCGAGGGGTTGCTTTTGATGCCCGCAGGGCTGGTGCCATCGGCGAAGGCCAGCGGCGAGGCGCCGTTCTGGTTCGTGAAGGCGCTGCCGGCCATCGCCAGGGCGTTGTCATTGCCAGTGTTGCCGGCAATCACAAGCTTGGCGGAATTGAGCGCTCCGCCATCGGCTTGGAGGGTCGCGCCGGGGTTGGGGATATTGGGATTGCCGCTGGGCGGAACAGTGGTGTCGATCCCAAGATTCTGCTGGTAGAAGGTCAGCAGATCCTGCACGGTGCTGGTGGGCGTGACGGTGAAGGTTTCAGCGGCGAGCGCTTCGCCGCCTTTCACGCCCTTGAGTGTGAATGTATCGCCGGCGTTCATCAAGCCGGTAGCGGGGGCTGCGGTCGAAGCAAGCTGCGTGAGCAGCGTCGCGCCGGTGGGCGCGGCGGCGCCGCCGACCGTGGTGAGGTCCTGTGAGGTCAGAATGCTTGCGCCGGCCGGGAGTAAGCCCGAGGCATCCAGATTGCCCTGCATCGACACGTTTTGCGTGGCCTGGGCGATGGTCTGGCCGCCCAGCGGCACGGTAATGTCCTGTAGCTTTCCGGGAACGACATTGGCTTTGGTATCGACGCCAAACCCTTGCACATATGCCCCGGAACTGGTGACCAGTTGATTGGAAGAGTTGAGGGTGAACGAGCCGTCGCGCGTGTAGCGCTGGCCGTCGGGGGTCTGGACGACGAAAAAGCCGCTGCCGTCAATGGCCATATCCGTGTCATGGCCGGTCGGGGTGATCGAGCCCTGCGTGAAATCCTTTTGAGTGGTGGCGACGGTCGCGCCCAGGCCATGCTGGCTGGGATTAGTGCCGCCGAAGTTGGACGTGGGCGACGTGCCGCCCGAATCGGTCACGTAAAACTGCGGCGTAAACAACACCCGGCTCCCCTTGAAGGCAACCGTGTTGACGTTGGCGATGTTATTGCCGACCACGTTCATCCGGGTTTGGTTGACGTCCAAACCCGAAAGTCCCGTGAAAAGCGTGCTGGTAAGTGCCATTGCGTATTTCCTGGTAAAGTCGTGATTCGACTGCCGGCGACCGGAGTTCAACACAAAGGCACAAAGACACGAAGAGAATCAAATCCTACCAACGCGTTCAGTCGGCATGCGCACCTTGAAATGTCGCCCACTCCGCGGAAAGGCAGATCAAATCTGCTTAAGTTTCTTTGTGTCTTTGTGCCTTTGTGGTAACTCTTTTTTTCGTGGCTAGTGCATTGTCACGCAATGATTTTGGGGTAAATCACTAGAGTTTTACCCGCATTTGGAAGCATGACAATGCACTAGGCGGCTGCCTTGGTCGGCGTGGGCGCGATGTTTGTGACGCGGGCGATGTCCAGTTCCTGGCCGTTGTCCAGCTCCAGCGAGACGCCGTTGTTCAAAACCTTCACTGAGTTGACCATGCCGCTGATGGTATTGTTCTGGGCGTCCATCCCCTGAACCGTCTTGCCGATGAGGCTGGAGGCGGCGCCGATCGAGTTTTGCAGCGTGATGCCCTGCATCGCCGTTTGCATGCTGGTGGCCGACTGCATCTGGCCGATCTGGCTCATCTGCGCCAGCAAATCCGCGCTGCTGGTCGGCTGCGTCGGATCCTGATTCTGAAGCTGCGTGACCATCAGATTGAGAAAGTCCGAAGGCGTCATCGCTTTGGTGCTGGCCGCGGGAAGCGCGGTGGTCGCTGGTTGCGTGAGTGACGTTGTCAGGGGTGAGGTAGTCATGCCTACCCTTTCGGCGCTCATAAAATCCCCGCATCAAAAATTGATTGCGGCAATTTGCCCTCGGCAATGCCTGCGCTCCGGGAGCGCGGAAACGGCGCGATCGAGAGGCTTGGTGAGTCACAAATCGATGGATTGCGCAAAGAGGCAGAGGCGCGGAGGGATTTCCCTGTCTACAATTCCTCAACAACCTCGATACAATGCAATCAGTCTTGTCCGGTAGGATTCACCACGATGACACTGCCCGTCCCTACGCTTCGCCGATTCACGCCGGGCACGACCGGGTGGACGGAAGACGATCTCGATGATCCAGGCATCGAGCGGCTTTGGCATCGCGGCGGATACGAAATCATTGAAGGGGTATTGACCAAAATGCCAGCGGCCTATCTCGACGGAAGCCTGCCGCTGCGCAGGCTGGTGCGGCAGGTTGAACGGCAGTTGGAGCAGCGATCCATTGCCGGCGAGTTCGCGTTCGAGGTCGATCTGGTGATCAATCAAATCCGGATTCCGGTGGTGGATGCCGTGTTTCTTACGCAGGCGCAAATGGAGCAACAGGGCGCCATTCAGGGCGCCCGGAAAAGCCGACGCTCCCTTCGCTATGGCCGACTGCGCGTCGCGCCCGAACTCATCATTGAGTCCATCAGCCCCGGCCATGAACTTCACGATCGCCAAACCAAACGCGAATGGTACCGCGAATTTGGCGTATCCAATTACTGGCTGTTTGACGCGTACCGCCGGACGCTGGAGTGCCTGCATCTCAAAGATGGCGTCTACAGGACCGATGTCGCGGGAAAGGATCAGGATGAGATCTCGCCGGTGATGTTCGGCGGAATATCGCTGGTGTTGAGTAAGGTATGGATGTAAAGGGAAGCCTCTTGCTGTTTGCATCTTTTGGAATGCCGCCGCAATTGTGTCGCGCCTGCCGCTCCACTACCATTCCCCGCGAATGGCCACCGAATCCCTCTCCGACTTCCTGACCGAACTCGATCGCGAAGGTGAACTGGCCCGCGTGAAGGCGCGGGTGTCTCCTGTTCTGGAAATCGCGGCGATTGCTGATCGCATGAGCAAGACGCCGGCACCGCATGGGCATAATGAACTGGATCGCAATCCTTCGGGGAAACTGGGCGGCAAAGCGCTGCTCTTTGAGAATGTCGAAGGTTCTGACATCCCCGTTGCCATCAATACGTTCGGCAGTTATTGGCGCATCAACAAGGCGCTAGGGACGGATAATCTCGAAGCGCTGGCGAGCCGCGTGCAGCAGTTGGTGAAGCCGGAGATACCGGCGACGCTGCTGGAGAAAATGAAGAAGCTGCCGGACCTGATCAAGATGGGCAGCTATCCGCCGAAGACAGCGCGGGCGGGCGTCTGCCAGGAGGTGGTGCTGGAAGGGGATCGGGCGGACCTCACCCGCTTGCCGATCATTCAATGCTGGCCGCTGGATGGCAATCTGGATTCCGGGCAGGTATTTGACAAGCAGGCCGCCGCCGCCGCCAGCCCGCGCGGTACCGGGCGATATATCACTTTCGGCGGCATTCACACCAAAAATCCCGAAACCGGCGATCGCAACATCGGCATGTACCGCGTGCAGGTCTTTGGCCCGCGACTGGCCGCCATGCACTGGCACATGCACCACGACGGCGCCCGGCATTTTCGGCTATATCGGTCACGCGGCGAGAAGATGCCGCTGGCGATTGTGTTGGGCGGCGAATCGGTGCTGCCCTACGCCGCCACCGCCCCGCTTCCGCCGGGCATTGAGGAATTGCTATTTGCCGGCTTCCTGAATGGCCACGGTATCGAGTTGGTGCAATGCAAAACGGTCGATCTGCAAGTGCCGGCCAACGCCGAGATCGTCATCGAAGGCTTCGTCCATCCAACCGAAAAATTGATGGAAGGCCCCTTCGGCGATCACACCGGCTTCTATTCCCTGGCCGATTTCTATCCCGCGTTTCACGTCACCGCCATCACGCACCGCAAGAATCCGATTTACCCGACGACGGTTGTCGGCAAGCCGCCCATGGAGGATTACTTTATGGGCAAGGCGACCGAGCGCGTCTTTCTGCCGTTGCTCAGGATGCTGATCCCCGACATCCTCGATTATTCCCTGCCGATGGCCGGCGTGTTTCACAACTGCGTCTTCGTGAAAATCCACAAGGAATATCCGTTTCAGGCCCGGCGGGTGATGCACTCCATCTGGGGCGCGGGGCAAATGGCCTTCACCAAGTTCATCATCGTCGTGGACGAGCATGTGAACGTGCATGATGAACAGGATGTGCTGTTTCATCTGTTCGCCAACTGCGACCCGAAGCGCGATTCGGAGATCGTGCAGGGGCCGGTGGATATTCTCGACCACGCCAGCCCGGATTTGGGCGCGGGTAGCAAGATCGGTTTTGACGCGACCGTGAAACTGTCCGCCGAGGGGCGCGTGCGGGCGTGGCCAACGGAACTAGAAATGGACGGGAAGACCCGGGAACTGGTGGCGCGGCGATGGAGGGAATATGGGTTGTAGTTCGCGCGTAGAGGAATCGTCACGGTCACCATCATCGTCGCTTATGGCGCACGGAATGGGATAACCGCTAACGTATCACGGGCGTCTCGCCCGTGCCCATGGCGTGGAAGAGGCGAAATGTGATTCAAGCAAAAAAAAGCGCAACGCGCACGGGCGAGACGCCTCATCTTTCGTCACATTTTTTCCAGTCCAGCCGCCCGCGCGCCCATGACCATCAGGTGAAGGTCATTCCATCCGCGCCAGAGGGTGAGCCAGCCGGGTGGGC
>Ga0075522_10000173_pt1 | contig 43257 bp, 39 predicted proteins | sample NGEPerA_FD_74796 | JGI IMG/M metagenome (GOLD analysis project Ga0075522, IMG submission 74796) | Arctic peat soil microbial communities from the Barrow Environmental Observatory site, Barrow, Alaska, USA - NGEE PermafrostL2-A | ecosystem: Environmental > Terrestrial > Soil > Wetlands > Peat ... | reverse complement strand
GCCGGAGCGATGGTGGGCGCGGGGACATGGGCGGTCAGCTGAAGCGGTTCGGGCGTCGCGATCGGAGGCGGCGCTGCGACCTTGGCCGGAACGTCGGCCGCCGTTACCGCAGGTATCGCTATTTCTGGCCGCTCGGCTTCCGCACGAGGTGTATCCGCAATCTTTGGAGGTCGATCGGGCAATGGCGCGGCAGGTGGGAGCAATCGAGCCGGAATGCGGGCCGGCGACCCGTGATGCCGGAGTTCCGGGATCTGAATGGTGACGCGCTCGGAAGCGGGAACCGCCACCCTTCGCTGCGCAATCTGGGTAGCAAGCCGATTGGCCGCCGATTGCGTCCGGGCATAACCCGCGGTGTACACGGCCAGCACCGCGGCGCAACTTGCGGCCACCAGCCTGTTCGCGACCTTCTTGTTGGAGCCGCCGCCCTGCGCCATTCCCAATTATAGACAGCGGCCGACTGCCGGGAAGTTACCGCAGTATCCTGAAAAATGCACACTTCGCCCCATAAGGGATGCACCATATGGTTCACCGGTCTGTCCGGGGCCGGCAAGAGCACCGTCTCGACCCTGCTCGCGAAGCGCCTGTGCGCGGCCGGCGCGAAGGTGGAACTGCTGGATGGCGATGTCGTACGGACGCATCTTTCCAAAGGTCTGGGCTACAGCCGCGAGGATCGCGACGAAAACATCCGGCGGATCGGCTTCGTCTGCGAATTGCTTTCCCGCAATGGCGTAATCGTGATCGCGGCCGCCATCTCGCCCTATCGCGAGGTGCGCCGGAGCATCCGGGCGCGCATTCCCAACTTTGTCGAAGTGTTTATGGAGTGCCCCATGGACGTGCTGATCGAGCGCGACGTGAAGGGTCTTTACAAGAAAGCTCTGACGGGCGAGATTGAACACTTCACCGGCATCTCCGATCCTTACGAATCTCCGGAGGTGCCCGAGCTGGTCATTCACTCCTCGCTGGAGACTCCCGAGCAAAGTGCCGATAGAGTCTGGCATACACTCCGGAGCTTGGGCCTCATTACCTATGACCGTTGAAGTTTGCTTATGATCGATTTGCACTCGCACACCACGGCGTCCGATGGAACCTTTTCACCGGCGCAGCTGGTGGAAGAGGCGGGGCGCACCGGCGTCCGCATCCTGGGGATTACCGATCACGATACTTTCTCCGGATTCGACCAGGTACGGCCGCTGGCGCGTCAGGCCGGGCTGGACTTAGTGTGCGGGATCGAGTTGTCCACCAAGCTGCACGGATACTCCGTGCACCTGTTGGGTTACTTCCTCGACCCATTCCTCAAACCAGACGGCTTAGGCGATTTTCGAACGTGGATCGGGGATCTGCAAGCGTCGCGCCGCGACCGCAATGTGCGCCTGATCGCGCGGCTGCGGGAGCTTGGCCTGGATATTACGCTCGAAGAAGTGCAAGCGCGCGGCGGAGGGATGACGGGCCGCCCGCATTTCGCTCAGGTGCTGATCGCAAAAGGCTATGTGAGCAGCTTGCAGCAGGCCTTCGACGATTATCTGGACGAATCCGCCAAGGGCTACGTCAACCGGCACGAGCCGACGTTTGCCGAAGCCGTGAAACATATCCGCGAAGCGGGCGGAATCGCGTCGCTGGCGCACCCGATTCGCATTCGCGAGGACGTCGCCACGATCCTCCCGGAGCTGTGCGCGATGGGGCTCAATGCGATCGAGGCGTATCATAGCGACCATAGCCCGAGTCAGACAGCGCTCTATCTGGAGCTTGCCGCGCAGCACGGGTTGCTGGTCACGGGCGGGTCGGACTTCCATGGCGCGGTGAAACCGGAAATCCACCTGGGCACGGGCCGCGGCGGCAACCTGCGCGTTCCGGAAGATTTGGTCGACCGGCTACGGGCTGGTTAAGGTCATCGGTCGACGATCACGTCGAATGCGTATTTCCGCAACTCCGGCAGTTCCCGCGAGCGTGCCTGTTCGCTGAGCGGATTCCCGCGCACCGATACGACCCAGAACGGCTGGAGTCCCTTTATGGGCTGCCGGCCGGGTTGGACCATCGTGACCAGCGGGGTCAGATCGCTCACCTGGTTTTGATCCAGGTACAGGCCGTGCCAGGCAGTGAGACTGGTCAGCGGCGTCAGGTCGGTCACGCGGTTTTGCTTGATGCTCAACGTCTGCAGCACCTTGAGGCCGGCCAGCGGCTTGAGGTCGCTCACTTGATTTCCGTCGACGTTCAGAGACTGGAGCGCGGTCAAACCCTCCAAGGAATCCAGTTTCGCGATGGCATTGCCGGAAAGCTTCAGCGTCTGCAGAGCTTTCAAGTTGGCAAGCGGCGTCAGATCGGAGATTTGATTCTGCGACAGATCCAGATAACGCAGATGCGTGAGACCGGCTAAGGGTTTCAGATCCTGGATCTTGGCCCCCGAAATGGTGAGCTGCTCGAGGTTGGTCAGTTTGCTGAGAGGAGTGAGGTCGGAGACCTGCGATCCAGTCAGATAGATGGTGTTGAGATTGGGACAGTTCTCCAAGCCCGCCAGGTCGTGTATGGGTTTGTTCGAAGCGGAAACCAGATACACGTGGTTCAACTCGTCTTGTGTGAGGGGCTTGGACGGGTCCGCGCCATGGTTGAAATTCCTGACGTTGGCCTCGAGGCCCGGATCCTTGAAGACCGCCGCGCTACCGGCGGCGGAAGCGATCAGGCTCGACGATAGAACCAGGCTCGTCGAAAGAACCATCCGGACGATTGGTTTCATCGGATACTACCTCCGGAAAGAATGAACTTCGTTTCTAGTATATTTCGGCCTGAGAGGGATGAACAAATCGCCCGGCTCAGGCTCCACGAGTATGGACGCGCCAGGATGAGAAACGTGAGGTGGGGACTTTGCTTTACAATGCAAGGACGAGCCACATGCCCGCATCGCGAATCGACTACCAGCCCTATGACGACCGCACCCAACTGGCGCGATATATCGATCGTTATCCGCTCAGTTTCAAGCGCACTCCGCTCGCGCCCCCGGTGCAGCGGCCACTGACGCTTTCGGAACGAACCGGGCCCGTGGCACGCGATTTATTCGCGATCGGCCAGATGGACCTCTCCAGGGTTGCTGCGGATGCGCCCAGGGCCATCGGACAGCTCATCCAGATCAGCGGCCGCGTCACCGACGAAGACGGATCGCCCCTGGCCGGGGCGGCGATCGAGATCTGGCAGGCGAACTCGGCGGGCAAGTACATCCACGACATGGACCGGCACAACGCGCCGATCGATCCCAACTTCACGGGCGAAGGGCGGCTCGTAACCGACGCCGAGGGCCAGTTCCAGTTCTTCTCGATCAAGCCCGGGGCGTATCCCGTGCTTGAATCGGGCTGGTGGTGGCGGCCGCCGCACATCCACTTTTCGATTCTCGGCAGGAGCTGGATGGACCGCTTCGTGACGCAGATCTTTTTCCCCGGCGAGCCGTTGAATGAAACCGACCTGCTGCTCAACGCCGTTTCGGAGCGCGATGTCCGGGAGCGGCTCATTTTCCAATTTGAGGGAACAACCATGACTGAAGGAGCATCGGCGGGCGAGGTGAACGCGATGCAGTTCCGCCGCGATTTTGTGTTGCGGGGACGGCGGCAAACGCCGGAGATCGACTGATGATCGTCTCTCCTTACTGCACGATTGGCCCCTTCTTCCCGGCGTCGTTTGTCGAGGGTCATGAGGATCTGACGCGATACCGGGGCGGCACGGCGCGCGGCCAGCACATCGTGCTCCGCGGGCGGATTCTGCAGGAGGGCGGCGTTCCCACCCGGAATACGATCCTCGAAATCTGGCAGCCCGACGCGAATGGGATCTTTCGCAACTCACTTGATCCGCGCTGCCGCGAGGCCGATCCTGGATTCGCCGGCTGGGGGCGCGCCCGCACGGATGCCGAGGGATGGTACAGAATCCGGACGGTGGTGCCTGGTAGCTACAGCGACCGCTGTCCACATGCCAATCTGATGATTTTGGCCATAGGGCTGACGCGGCGCTTGGTGACGACGGTATTCTTCGCAGACGATCCTGATTCTGCGCGTGATCCCGTGCTCGATTGTGTCAAGGATGCTGCCGCGCGCCAGCGATTATTCGCCAGGCGCGAGAGTGCCGGCGAGTATCGGTTCGATCTCATCTTGCGCGGCGAAAACGAAACGCCGTTTTTTCTGGATTAGGCGCCCTTCCGAGCCGCGACAGTCATGGAGCGGTGTTCAGAAATACGGCCATCGGCTCGCCTTGACCATCGACTACGTAACGCGCAGCTGCTGCCACATCCTCTGTTTTCCACAAGTATCTTGTACTCCCGTGCCGCGTCCATCGATTGATTCTGCCGCTTTCTTGCGCACTTAGAAGTCGCGGAGCATATGCCTTTAAATCATGCATTACCTGCTCAGGCACGGTATCTGCTGACAACGCTACGTGGACATGGGTCATCCGCACATGGGCCGCGATCAGTATCCATTCCCGGTGTGCACACACTTGATGAATCGCTGTTAGGACAGTCCACCGCCTCCTTTCGTTTAGCTCATAGCGTGGTTCGCGCATTCTCGCCTTCGCCGCCAATAACCGTTGGCGGTTTGGAGCGACACAGGGTCCACCCAAGACATTGTGGTTCCGATCCACAGATCCATCTCCCGAGCCGTGCAGATGCGAACCGTAGCAACTAAACGTGATCAGGTATGCTAGCGGACGATCCACGAACTAAAGTGCGCGGACTCCGTGGAATTCTCACACCGCTCCATGACTGTCGCGGCTCGGAAGGAGCGCGTTTTCGTCGCGGCTCGGAAGTCGAAACGGTGATTACGGCAAACTGAACACGTAGATGGCGTTGTGCCCGCGCGGCGTTTTCATCTCGGGCACCTCAGCCGCGAGCTCTGGAACTTTCAGGTTGTCGCCAGTCATCACGCAGATGTATTGCTTGCCGTTCACCGCATAGCTGATGGTGCTGACCGAAATGTTGCCGCCCAGGATCGATTCCCAGAGCTGCTTTCCGGTCTCGGCATCGAAGGCGCGGAAGCGGCGGGACATATCACCGTGAAAAACCAAACCTCCGGCCGTCGCGAGCATCGCGCCGTTGCCGGGAGCGCGGCCGACGTCGAAGCGCAGGATCTCGCCGGTGGACAGGTTGATCTTCGCGAGCCCCGTGAGCGCATTAGGATCGGATCCCGGACGCGGGACGACCTTCCAGCTTTCGCGTTTGCCGGGGCTGGCCGTGGTCAGCTGGCGGCAGTTATCGATGTAAGACGTATACAGCGAATTGGTGGCCGGGGAATACGCCGTGGGCCAGTAGCTGCGCGTGTTCCAGTAGCAAATGGTGTGCGTCTCGCCGGGCGTCTTGAAGACGTTGTTCCAGTTGATGGTGGTCTTGCCGGTCTTGACGTCGATGCCGGAAATGACGCTCTCCGGCGTGTCGAACGGGAACGGTTCGGCCCATAGAAACTTTCCCGTGGCTCGGTCCAGCGCGAATACACCGCCGGCTTCGCCAATGGTCACGGCCAGATCGGTCTCCTTCCCGCGCGGGATGTCGGGGTTAATCCACTTCACGAACTTGGGATCGGGATTCAGGCGCGTGCGCACCAGCGTGCGTTCATGGGTGTAATCGGAATCCCAATCGTCGCCGGGGAGATGCTGGTAGTACCAGGCTAGCTTCCCGGTGGCAGGGTCAAGCGCGATGGTCGAGTTGCTATAGAGATCGGCGGGGGCGGTGCGAGAGATCGCATCGGGGTTCCCTTCGTGGCGCGCCGAGCGCTGGTCCGGCATGGGATTGGCGACGCCCCAGTAGAGCATCTTGCGCACAGGATCGTAGGCGCCGGGCAGTCCCCAGGTGGATGCCAGCCGCTTCTCCACGGGTGCGCCGGCCCAACTCTCGTCGCCGGGCTCGCCGGGAGCGGGGGTCGTATAGAATCGCCATAGTTCCTTGCCGCTGAGCGCGTCGTGCGCCGAGATGTAACAGTTCGCGCGATTGCCGGCGCAGGCTCCGCCGGAGATGACCTTGCCATCGACGATCAGCGGGCCGGAAGTATTCCCGCGCGAATCGACTTTGGTCTGCCAGCGCAGCTCGCCCGTGCGCGCGTCCAGGCCGACTACGAAACTATCCGGCGCGGTGTAGGCGACGATGTCCTCGTAGATCGCCAGCGACTTGGTGCGTCCCTGCGCGGCGACATTGGCGGGCACGTTGCGCTTGTACTCCCACAGCAGATCGCCGGTGGCCGCGTCCAGCGCCTGCACGATCGCGCCGGGATTCACCACGTACATCACCCCGTTATGGACAATCGGGATGGTCTCGGTCTGGCCCGCGCCCATGCCGCGTTCCCAGGCCAGGTGGAGCTGTCCCACGTTCTGCTTGGTGATCTGCTTGAGCGGGCTGAAGCGCTGGGCGTCATAGGTGCGGCTGAACATGAGCCAGTCGTCGGGACTGGGGTTCTCGAGCATCTGCTGCGTGACGGGCACGTAGCGCTGAACTTGTCCTATTAACAGCGAACCGGCGAAGAGCGAGGAGCACAGGAGAAGAATGCGAGTCATCGTGACGAATTATACTCGATTTGTGCGTACAGCCTTGCTTGTACTGCTTCCGCCTGTACTACTTATCATGCTGCTCCCCGCCGCGGATTTAACCGGACATCTGACGATCGATCACGTGACCATCGCGGGGAAGGATCTGAAAGCGATGCAGGCGACGCTCGCCGCGCTGGGGATCGCGACCGAATACGGCGGGCCGCACAGCAACCACGCCACGGAGATGGCGCTGACCAGCTTTCCCGATGGATCGTATCTGGAGCTGATTGCGATCCAGCCCCATGCGGATCCGGTGGCGGTCGCGGCGCATTACTGGTCGAAGCACATGCAAAACGATGCAGGACCTGCTGCGTGGGCCGTACGGCCTCAGGATTTAGCGGCCGAGGTAAAACGTCTGCACGCCAGCGGCGTCGTGGTCACCGCGCCCGCGCGCGCAGGGCGAGCCCGGCCCGATGGCGTGCGTCTCGACTGGGAAACCGCGAACGTTGGTAAGGAGCCGAACGGCACCTTCTTTCCGTTCCTGATTCACGATTTCGCGCCGCGGAAGCAGCGGGCGTATCCGAGCGGTACGCCGACCACGCAGGATTTCAGCGGTGTGACGCAAGTGGTGATCGCCGTCCGCGACCTGGCGGCATCGATCCAGCACTATCGCGAGGCTTATGGGCTGCCCACGCCGGTCGAGCAGGACGATTCGCATTTTGGAGCTCGTCTGGCTTCGTTCCGCGGGACTCCGGTGGTGCTCGCGATGCCAGCTACCAAGGAATCCTGGCTGACGGCGCGGCTCGACAAAATCGGCGAAGGGCCCTGCGCGTTCATTTTGCGCAATCGAGACGCACGTCCCTACCGCGTGGCGTCGAAAACTACTTGGTTCGGAACCGGGATTTCGTGGCTCGATACCGGCAAAACCGGCTGGTGGCTGGGTTTAGAATGATTTGTTTCGAGTGATCTGCCATTATTAAGGCTTATGACCAAGTTTGTCATCGCGCCGCATATGCGGCTGCAGGAATGGGTCGCCGAAGAGAAGGGTTATTTCGCCGCGGAAGGCCTGAATTACGAGTTCCGCGACGAGCTGATCTCGAAAGACGGCAAGAAGCACGACCTGGGTGACAAGTTCGGCGCCTATCAAACTTTCGAAAAAGGCCGCACCAGCGATATTAGTTGCGCCTGCCACTGGACGGTGAACGTCGCGGCGACGAACGGACACGGGAAGCTGTATCGCGACGCGTACTCGGTATCGCCCGCCGGCGTCTTCGTGCCGCCGGATTCGCCCATTCAGACGCCCGCCGATCTCGCCGGCGTACCGATCTCGGTGGGTTTTCAATCGGGCAGCCACTATTCGACCATCCAGGCTCTGGAGCAATACCTGAAGCCCGATCAGATCAACCTGTCGTTCTCCGAAGGACTGCTATTCCACCGCATGGAGCAGTTGATCGACCGGAAAACTCCGGCGGCGTCGCTATTCAGCGGGCCGTATTACTTCGTCGAGCAGCTGGGATTCCGGAAGATCATCGACAGCACGTTCATGATCGCGACTTTGATCACGGGCGATCCGGAGCTCGAAGACGTGCGCAAGTATTTCCGCGCGCTGCGCCGCGCCCAGCGCGATATCGACCTGCGGCCCGATCTCTACACGCACTATTACAAGAAGGAATTCCCGGCGCGATTCCTCGATCAGATGGACACGCGGCGCTGGGGGCCGGGCGAACGCATCGTCTTCGAGCCCTACACGCGCGAGGTGTTCGAAGAGTCCTTCCAGTGGATCGCCGAGCGTCCTATCTTCGCCGAGGGTGGCATGGGCGAGTGCAACTACGAAGAGTCCACTGTGTCGGTGCCGGCCGAGTAGCGTGGATCGCCACCCGTGCGCATGAAGATCGCGGTGCTTCCCGGCGACGGGATCGGCAGAGAAGTTACGGCACAGGGCGTTAAAGTGCTGAAGGCCGTGCTGGGCGGCGAGCACTCGCTTGAACTGCACGAGGCTCCCATTGGTCAGGCTGGATTCGATGCCGCCGGTGATTCGTTACCGGCTGCGACGCTTGAACTCGCGCGGCAGTGCGACGCGATTCTGCATGGAGCTTCCGGAGTCGCCGAAGACGAGAAACGTCTTCCCCAGCAGGCCGCCGGTTTCGCGTTGCTCCGCTTGCGGAAAGCGCTGAACTTGTTTGCAAATCTCCGTCCGGCGTTCCTGTTTCCGGAGCTGGTCGGGTCGTCGACGCTCAAGCCGGAAGTGATCGAAGGGCTGGACCTGCTGATCCTGCGCGAATTGAATGGCGACGTGTACTACGGCGAGCCGCGCGGGATCGAGACTTGTTCCGACGGCCAGCGCGAAGGCATCAATACCATGCGCTATACAGAATCTGAAGTGGAGCGCATTGGGCATGTCGCGTTCCAGCTTGCGCGGCAGCGCCGCAAGAAAGTCTGCTCGGTGGACAAGGCGAACGTACTCGAGACCAGCGCGTTGTGGCGCCAGGTGATCATCCGCGTTGGACGCGAGTATCCGGACGTGGAACTCTCCCACATGCTGGTGGATGCGGCGGCGATGATGCTGGTGCGCAATCCGAAGCAGTTCGACGTGATGGTCACGGGGAACATTTTCGGCGACATTCTCTCGGACGAAGCGGGGATGCTCACGGGATCGATCGGCATGCTGCCTTCGGCGTCGCTGGGAGAAGGGAAACAGGGGCTGTACGAGCCAGTCCACGGGAGCGCGCCCGATATTGCGGGGAAGGATATTGCGAATCCGCTGGCGTCGATTCTGTCTGTGGCGATGATGTTGCGGTATTCTTTCGATCTGGAGGAATACGCGTCGCGGATCGAGCAGGCCGTGCGCGAAGTGCTGCGCAAGGGTTACCGGACCGCCGACATTGTGGAACCTGGAACCCGTCGCGTAGGAACGGAAGAGATGGGCGAGGCAGTCGCGCAGGCGCTTCGTCAGCAAGGGTAAATGGCAACCGCCCAATCTGCCGCGGAGTTCGCCAGCCGCATCGCCGCGCGGCTCGACCGGCTGCCGGTAACGCGAACGCTGTGGCGCCTCGTCTTCCTGATCTCGCTGGGCGGCGCGTTCGAGCTGTACGATATTTTCCTCAGCACCTACATCGCGCCCGGGCTGGTTTCGGGCGGGATGTTCACCGCCAGCGCCGCGAATCTTTTTTCGATCAACGGCATCGGGTTCTTCGTCTTCTGCACGTTCGCGGGGATGTTCGTGGGCTGCATGGGCTTCGGCTTCGTGGCAGATCGCTTCGGCCGGCGCGCGATCTTCATTTCCTCGCTGGTGTGGTATTCCATCTGCACCGCGATCATGGCGTTCCAGAACACCGCCGCCGGAGTGGATACGTGGCGCTTCATCGCCAGCATCGGAGTCGGCCTCGAGCAGGTGACCATCGATACGTACCTGCCGGAGTTCGTGCCGCCGAAAGGACGCGGGAGAGCCTTCGCGTTTTACCAATTCATCGAGTTCTGCATCGTACCGGTGGTCGCGCTGCTAGGCTGGCTGCTGGTGCCCAAGCGGCCGTTCGGACTCGAAGGCTGGCGCTGGGTGGCGCTGATCGGTGCGGTGGGCGCGATGATCGCGTGGTGGCTGCGGCGCGGATTGCCGGAAAGCCCACGCTGGCTCGCTTTGCATGGACGCGAGAACGACGCCGAGCGCGTGACGGCGGAACTTGAAGCACGCGTGGCTCGCGACACGGGAGTTGCGCTGCCGCCGCCGGGTCCGCCGATCGCGGTGGGGGCGGGATCCAGCACTTTCCGGGAAATCTTTCGGCCGCCCTATGGAAAGCGAACGCTGGTGCTGTCCGTCTTCAACCTGATGCAGACCGTTGGATTTTACGGCTTCGGCTCGTGGGTTCCGACGCTGCTGATCGCCAAGGGAATCAACATCACCACCAGTCTGGAATACTCGTTCATCATCGCCATTGCGAATCCCATCGGACCACTGCTCGGAATCATGGTGGCTGATCGGATGGAGCGCAAGTGGCAGATTTGCAGTGCCGGCCTGTGCATCGGAGTGTTTATTTACTTGTTCGCGATCCAGCAGAACGCTGCGATGGTGATTCTGTTCGGCGTGCTGGTGACGCTCGCGAACAACTGGATGTCCTTCTCGCTTCACAACTATCAAGGCGAGCTGTTTCCGACTCGCATTCGCGCTCGCGCCGTCGGCTTCGTGTATAGCTGGAGCCGCGTAAGCGCGGCTTTCGCGGCCCTGCTGATCGGGTTCTTTCTGAAAGAGGGCGGCACGCCTGCCGTGGCTCTGTTTATCGCCGCCGCGATGGCGATCATGATCGTGACCATCGGCGGCTTCGGACCAAGAACGCGCAATCTGGCGCTGGAGGAGATTTCACATTAATGAGTCTTTCCGAAGGAAAGAGAAACGTGACCGGCAAACAAGTGGTGGTGACCGCGGCTGCGCAAGGGATCGGGCGCGCCACCGCAGAAGCGTTCGCGCGTGAAGGCGCGCGAGTTTGGGCAACGGATATCAACTTGGCGAAGCTCGGCGAGCTGGGGTCGATCTCGGGAATCACGACGCACCAGCTCGACGTGCGCGACACGGCCGGCGTGAAGCAATTCGCCGCGGAAACGGGACCCATCGATGTGCTGTTCAACTGCGCGGGATTCGTCCACAACGGGACGGTACTGGATTGCACCGACGAACAGTGGGATTTTGCGTTCGACTTAAACGTCAAGTCCATGTTCCGCACCATCCAGGCGTTCTTGCCGCGCATGCTGGAGAAAGCCGACGGCTGCATCATCAACATGTCGTCGGTGGCCAGCAGCATCAAGGGGGTTCCGTCGCGTTTCGTGTACACGACGACGAAAGCGGCCGTGATCGGGTTGACGAAATCGGTGGCCGCGGATTACGTGGGCAAGGGAATCCGGTGCAACGCGATTTGTCCAGGCACGGTGCAATCGCCGTCGCTCGAAGATCGCTTGCGCGCGCTGGGCGATTACGAGAAAGCCCGGGCGGCATTCATCGCGCGGCAACCCATCGGCCGGATCGGGACGCCGGAGGAGATCGCGGACCTCGCGGTGTATCTGGCGACGGCGACGTACACGACTGGTCAATGCCACATCGTCGACGGCGGATGGGCGGTGTAGCTCTTGGTAAATAAACCGTTCCGTCCCGAGACGCGCGTCGTGAAGCAGACCGGGTCGCCGCCGGTCCGCGAGCACAAGGCCGATATCTGCGTGGTCGGCGCGGGCATCTCCGGAGTTTCCGCCGCGATCGAAGCGGCGCGCCTGGGCCGCAACGTGATCCTGATCGACGGGCTTCCCGCGTTGGGCGGCCAGGCGGTGAATTCGATCATCGGCATGATCGTCGGCCTGTTCGGCAATCCTCCCGGCAACAAACAACTGACCCACGGCATCGCCGACGATCTGGTCCGCGATCTGGGCGCCACGGGCGACCTGCACCTGGTGATGGGAGGTGTTTCGCTCAACGCTCTGTATAACGAGGTCGCACTGGCGCGTTGGGTGGAGCGCAAGATTCTGGAACTGAAGATCACGCCCCTGTTGGGAGCGGTTCTCCGCCGCGTTCGTACCGGTGGCCACGCCGGGCGCAGGATCTCTGCGCTGGAGTTCGCCACGCGTTACGGCGACGTGGTGGTTCGCGCGAACGGATTCGTCGATGCCACGGGCGATGCGGCGGTCGTGTGGCAGGCGGGCCTGGAATGCCGCCAGCCTGCGGAAGGCGCGATCTACGGATCGCAGATGATCGTGATCGAGAATTTCGACGAAGCGAAAAAGCCCAGCCGCGAAGAAATGTCCGCGCGCATTCGCGATCGAGGCGGGAAGTACGGACTGGTCCGGCGCGACGGATTCGCGATGAGTTTTCCCGGCCGCGCGACCGCTGTCGTAAACATGACGCACATCGAAACGCCGCTCGATCCACTCGAATCGTCACGGATCGGCATCGAAGGCAAGGAGCAAGCGGATCGCACGATGGATTTCCTGCGAGGCGAATTTCCGGAGGCCTTCGCGCAGGCGCGGGTGCGGGCCTACGGGCTGCCCGGCATCCGGCAGACGCGCTGGATCGTGGGCCGGCATCATCTCACCGTCGACGAGGTCCGGCAGGGAGTGAAGTTTCCGGACAGCATCGCGCGTACGGCGTGGCCGCTCGAACAGCATCATCATGCGGAAGGCTACGTGTGGGAGCCGTTCGATGCGGAGCATGTTCATTACGTGCCGCTGGGCAGCATGACGCCTCCGGGCGCCGACAACCTGCTGGCCGCGGGGCGCTGCATTGATGGCGATGCTACGGCGCTTTCAAGCGTGCGCGTAATGGGCCCCTGCATCGCGATGGGCGCGGCTGCGGCGCATGCGTTGGACCTGGCGGGAACGGGCAGCGTGCAGGATATCGATCTGGTCGCGCTGCGCCAGCGGCTGCGGGCGAATATCGGCGACTGAAGTCGAACCTGGCGCACAATAGAAGCATGCGGCTGACCGACCAGGAAAAAGCCATGCTCGACGGCGCCGAGGGACCCGCCAAGCAGAAGGCCATGGATCTTCTGGTCCGCTACGGCGAGGCTCTCGGAGCCGAAAGCTTTGTGGATGTAACCAATATCGCGGGTGTTCCCGGATCGTCGACGTTGTTCCTGCACGAGTACTACAAAGAACGTGGCGGCGGTAGCTTCGAGGATGTGTTTTCGCGCTTCGATCTGGATAGCGATGAAACCGTGCCGTTCCCCAAGGTCGGCGGGAATTGCTGCCACCTGCAGGGCGGCGTGGATCCCGAGCTGTGGGCGGAGCAGGGTAAGAGCCGCGAAGCCTTCGAGCATCAGCAGGAGGACGAGGCCGAAGTCGTCCGCCACGGAATCAAAGTGCTCAAGACATGCACGCCTTACCTGGCCGGCAACATGCCCGCATACGGGGAACACTGCGCGTGGATGGAATCGTCGGCTGTGATCTTTTGTAATTCCGTGGTCGGCGCGCGCACCAACGCGGAAGGCCGCGAGAGCACCAGCGCCGCCATGCTCACGGGCAAGATCCCCGACTGGGGTTTTCATCGCGATGAATACCGCCGGGGCACGCACCTGATTCAGGTCGACGTGCCGGTGGAAAGCGTGATGGATTGGGGCATGCTGGGCTATTTCATCGGCGATGCGGTGCAGGAAAACATTCCCGTCGTGGCCGGGAAGATTGGGCAGCCCGATCTCATCCGGCATAAACATTTCGGCGCGGCGGCTGCGTCATCCGGTGGCGTCGAGATGTATCACATTGTCGGTGTTACGCCCGAGGCTCCTACGCTCGAAGCTGCGCTCGGTTCGAAAACACCTCTGGGGACCATCCATTACGGTCCGGCGGAACGGCGGCGCGTGTACGAATCGCTTAATTCCAACGGCCGCGATCTCAACGTCGACTACGTGATGCTGGGTTGCCCGCACGCTTCCGTCGAACAGATCGGCGAGGCCGCGCGGCTGCTGGCGGGCAAGAAAATCCGCAGCGGGTCGAGCTTGTGGCTCTTTACGTCACGTGCGGTGAAGAGCGTCGCCGATCTCCACGGCTATACCAAAACGATTCGCGATGCGGGCGGCCTGGTGATGACCGACACGTGCTCCGCCATCGGCCGAATGCTGCCGGAGGGAACCAAGGTGGTCGCGCTCGATTCCGCCAAGCAGGTTCACTACCTGCCGGCGATCATGGGGATCGAAGCGTGGTTCGGTTCGACCGAGGATTGCATCCGCGCGGCGCTGACGGGACGATGGTCTGGAGAATTGCGATGAGTATCTTGTCCAAACAAGTCGCGCCGGCTAAGATCATTCTGCATGGACGCAAAGTCGTAGGCGGCTGCGCGGAGGGCGAAGCTCTGGTGACTCGTGAAACGATTTCCGGCTGGGGCGGCATCGATCCCATGACGGGAACCGTCATCGAAACACATCACGAGCTGCACGGCGTGAGCTTCCAGGACAAAATTCTCGTGTTTCCGGGCGCCAAAGGATCGTCGGGCTGGTCGGCTGCGTTTCATCTGTCTCGCATCGCCGGGTTTGCGCCCAAGGCGATGATCTTCACCGTCATGACCACGAAGATCGCGCTGGGCGCGGTGGTCACGCACGCTCCGTCAGTCACCGATCTCGATCAGGATCCGCTCACGGTCATCGAAACCGGCGATTGGGTGAAGGTAGACGGGGATCGCGGCGTCGTTGAAGTGACGAAGAAGGCGTGATGATCAGATCATCGCCTGGATAGCGAACACCAATACCACCAGGGCTTCCCCCGCGATGAATCCGCAGGAGAGTGGCAGGCCGTACTTCTCTTCCGTCTTCGAGTCCGCCTTGGACCACGCCCATTGAAAAAGGCCGCCCGCGACCATCGGCAGCATCGCCTGGCCCGGTATCAGCATCCCGATGCCGACGGCGGTGGGCGAAGGCAGAAACCGGCTATAGCGCGGCTCCAGGCACGTGATCACGATCCCCAGCGCCACGGCGATCAGCATTGCGGCGAAGCATCCCTCGGGGAGCTGGCTGAATCCCTGGTTGAGCAGCTCGGCAAAGCCCGCCCATTTGACGCTAATCGGCGACGTTAGCCCTTCGCCGCCGATCCCGTAGCGGGCTTTCAGAGCCGGATACACCAGCGCCACCGCGATGGAGCCGACCGGCACCGCGATCAATTGCAGGATGGTCAGATGGCGATTTTCGGAGCCCACGATCTTGCCGGCCTTGTAGTCCTGCATCAGAGTCTCGCCGTTGGTGGCCACGGTCCCGGACATCCCCGACCCGATCATGTTGATCATCATGTTGCCCGGAGAAAGGAACGCGAACACCGCTTGCATCAGGTTCGCCATGGCGCTGACCGGAGCCCAATTGGTCTCGCCCAGCACACGAATACCGACCAGCATCAGCAGGAACGAGAGCAGCAGCGACACGACCGTCAGCCACACCGGAAATCCCAGTGAGATCTTTTGCAGGATGCACAGCAGAACCGATAGCCCGGCGACTCCGCCGATCACGTAGCGCATCGGGAAATCGGTGGAATCCACGTGCCGCACGGAAAAATTGGTGAAGGTCTTCGCTACCAGTTTCCACTTGAGCACCAGGGCTGTCACGCCGCCCGCGACCATGAAGCCCGTGGCCGGCCACATGATCCAGCGCAACATGGCGTTGAAGGATGGATCGGTGACAATCCCGCGCGCAGCCAGCATCGGCGGTGCGATGACCCAGGCGAGCAGCATCCCCAGGCCCATGGAGATCGCGATGCGCGGCCCCACCAGCATCCCCGAGCCGAAGGAGAGCAGGCTCACCTCGCTGCCCATGCGCAGTGCGGCGCCATTTGGGCCGAACGCGAATGCGTCGGGAACGTATTTCAGTTTGTCGCGCACCACGGCCAGCAGCCCCGATGCGAACATCCCCACGCCCAGTGCCGTGACGCGCGGACCAGCCTCTTTCGGGCCTAGATCGAGCACCAGCAGTGCCTCGCCCGCCGCGGTTCCGTCGGCGAAGGTCAGGTCCTCTTCGTCGATATAGTGCCGCCGCAGCGGAACGGCCAGCAGCACGCCGATCAAACCGGCTACCGTGAGCCACGAAAACGTCTGCCAGACCGTCAAGTGAACGGAGAATCCCAGCTCCGGCTTGGCGTTCAGCATGTCCATCGCGGCCAGCACCACGCACATGAACCCGGCCTGGCTGGCTGAAGTTCCCGCGGTCTGGATCAGGTTGTTCTCCCAGCGCGTGCCTCGCACGCCGGTGACGGCTCCCACCAGCGAGAGGATGATGTAGCCGAAGAACGCGCTGACCACCGAGATATTCGGTCCGTATCCGAGCTTCAGCACCACGTACGGATACGACGCGCCCATCAGCGCGGCCACCACCAGCGCGGCCAGAACAGCGCGAAGTGTCAGCTCGCGGTGCGGATCACGCGGTTGCTGCGGCTGCGCGACACTAGCAATGGGTTGCGAGATGCTCATGACACACCGATCGGAACCGACCCACTATATTGGAAGTATGCACCGTCGAGCCGCGTTCGCGCTCGCAGCAGTCTTGGTTCTGGTTACCTGGGCCGTCGCACAGCAACTCGAAGACACCTTCTATATCCCGCTCGATGATCCGGCGATCCAGTATGGCCAGCGGCCGGTGAACGATCCGGTGGCTCGTCTCCAGCAGCGCCTGGAAAGCGGCAAAGCAAAGCTGGAAGTCGCTTCCAACGGCTGGGGATATCTTCCTTCGGTGCTCAAACAGCTCGGCATCAATCCCGATTCCCAGGCGCTGGTGTTTTCCAAAACCAGCACGCAGGTGGAACACATCGGGCCCCGAACGCCGCGCGCCATCTACTTCAACGACGATGTTACCGTCGGATTCGTGCGAAACAGCGACGTTCTGGAACTCGCATCGCTCGATCCGAAGCAAGGCGTCCAGTTCTATGTGCTGGTGAACGCCGACCAGCCGGCCTTCGCTCAGAGCGACGGCTGCATTCGCTGTCATCAGGGCGCGCCGACGCTGGGCGTCCCGGGATTGCTCATCAGCTCGGTCCATCCGGCCTCGCAAAGCCGCCAGGAACATGGCCACGCCTTCATGACGGACGATCGCACGCCTCTCAGCGAGCGCTGGGGAGGATGGTACGTCACGGGTACAACCGGTTCGCAGACACATTTGGGGAACAACACGAACCTGGTGGATCCGGTCCGCTCGGGCGGCCCGTCCTCGGACCCGACGCAGAATCTCACCAGCCTCGCTGGGATGTTCGACACGTCGAAGTATCTGGAGCCGACCAGCGACGTCGTCGCGCTGATGACGCTGGAGCATCAGATTCGCATGACCAACCTGATGATCCGCATCGGCTGGGATTCGCGCAGGGGGATGGCGGCGGATAAACTTAACCCTGAGGCCGATCGTCTTAATTCTGAAATAGAAGAGATGCTCAAGTACATGCTCTTCGCCGACGAGGAGCCGCTCAAGGAGCCCGTGAAGGGCGTGTCCACGTTCACCGAAACATTTCCGCAGCGCGGCCCCCGCGATCCCCAAGGTCGCTCCCTGCGCGATTTCGATCTGAAGACGCGGCTGTTCCGCTATCCGCTTTCCTACATGATCTACAGCGCGGCTTTCGACGGGTTGCCGGACAAAGTGCGCGACCGCGTGTACCAGCGGTTATTCGAAATCCTCAGCGGCAAGGACACCAGCAAGACGTTTGCGAATTTGTCGCCCGAAACCCGCGGTGCGATTTTGGAGATCGTCCGCGCTACCAAGCCAAACCTCCCCGATTCCTGGCGGCTCTGATATCGTAGAACCTTGCCTCCGGCGCGACCCACGATCGACGTATCCGAAATCATCGAGCGCCAGAAACTCAGCGGTTTTCTGATCGGGCTGGCCCTCATCTCCTGGATCATCACTTTTTTCGACGGCCTGGATGCCAACCTGGTCACTTTCGCTGCGCCTTATTTCCGTTCCGAATACGGCCTCACCACGATTCAAACAGGCAATATTTTCGGCATGCACCAGTTGGGCACGCTGATCGGCGGATTCCTGCTGGGCTACCTCGGCGATCGCATCGGACGCCGGCCCACCATCATCCTGGCCACCGCCATCTTCGGCGCGCTGACCATGTGTTTCTACTTCACCAGCAGCTATGGAACGCTGTTCTGGCTGCGCCTGATTGACGGGATTCCACTCGGCGGGATGCTTCCGCTGGCGTGGGCGCTGAATATCGAATACGCGCCCAAGCATTACCGCTCCACCATTGTGACCGTGATCATGGTCGGCTATTCGCTCGGCACCGCGCTGGGTGGACCGTTCGCGAATTGGCTGATTCCGAAGCTGGGATGGAAATCGGTATTCATCAGCGGCGGCGCCGCGGCGCTGGTCTGCACGCTGATCTTAATCGCGATACTGCCCGAATCGATCCGTTTTCTGGCCACCAAGGGGCAGAGCTCGGCCCGCATCGTCGCCCTGCTACGCCGCGTGGATCCGGGTCAGACGTTTTCCGCCGATGCGAATTTTATCGTCGGCGATGAAGCCGGTCATAGCAAGGATTTCAAGCCGTCGCTGCTGTTCAAGGGCGAGCTGCGCACCATCACGCCCCTGCTTTGGATCGCCTACATCGCGAGTTCTTTCGCCGTGTTCTTCATCGTGAACTGGACGCCGCTGGTGTTCGAGGCTCTCCACTACGCGCGAGCGCAGGCGGCCACCGCGGCCACGATGAACTCGATCATGGGCGCCATCGGCGGGATTCTGCTGATGCGCTTCACCGACGCCAAGGGAGCGATCGCGATCACGATTATGCCGGTGATGACCTTCGTGCTGCTGCTGGTCGCTGCCTTCACGCCGCTGGGCCAGGGGGCATTTCTGGTTCTCAGCGCGATGATCGGCGGGTTCCTCATCGGCGGACACTTCGGGATGCACAGCATCTCCGGCATTTTTTATCCCACCGCCTATCGCGGCAACGGCGCGAGCTGGGCCACTTCGATCGCCAAGATCGGATCGATCGGCGGGCCTATCGTGGGCGGCTGGATTTTGGCAACGGATCTGCCGGTGAAACACATTTTCGCGGTCCTGGCGATCTGCCCCGCGATTTTCGCCGTCTGCATCTATGCTCTGGGCCGGAGGCACAGCCGCATGCTGGGGCGGGAAGCAATCGCCGCGGCAGCGGAACCCAGCCACGCTTCAACTTAAGGAGGTTCGTTTGTGACCCTCACGCGTCGCCGTGTTATTCAGACCGCCGCCACCGCTTCGCTCGCCTCGCTGCTCCCGCGTGCCGTCTTCAGCCAGGGCGCCGGCAACCGCAAAGCCGTGATCCATGCTGACCAGGAAATCGGTGTCATCCGGCCCGAACTGCATTCGCACTTCGCCGAACATCTGGGCTCGTGCGTCTATGGCGGCATCTGGGTCGGCAAGAACTCGCCGGTGCCCAACATCAACGGCATTCGCCGCGCCGCGGTCGATCACCTCAAGGAACTTGGCGTGCCCGTGCTCCGCTGGCCCGGCGGCTGCTTCGCCGACGATTATCACTGGCGCGACGGCATCGGTCCGGCCGCCAAGCGCCCCAAGAGCGTGAACACCAACTGGGGCGGCTACGTCGAGGACAACAGCTTCGGCACGCATGAGTTCATCGAGTTCTGCCGGTTGATCGGCGCCGAGCCGTATTTCGCCGCCAACGTTGGCTCCGGCTCACCGCAGGCGATGCGCGATTGGATGGAGTATTGCAACCAGCCTTCGGGCAGTTCGCTGGCCGAGGAGCGCGCCGCCAACGGGTCGCCCGAACCCTTCAAGGTGCGCTACTGGGGTGTCGGCAATGAGCTATGGGGTTGCGGCGGAAATTTCACCGCGCAGCGCACGGCCGAAGAGTATCGCCACTTCGCCACGTTCGCGCGCGCCTTTGGAGGGCTGCGGCCGTTCCTGGTCGGCTGCGGACCCAACGGCAACAACGTCCAGTGGACGCGCGGGTTCATGGATACGCTGGCCGGATACCGCATGGACGGCTACTCCATGCACTTCTATTCGAACGGCACCCTGCCGCCGCTTGAATACACGCCCGAAGCGATGTACGCGCAGCTCAACTCTTTCCCGCGCGTCGAGCAGGCGATTATCCAGCAGCGCAACCTGCTCGATGGCTACGATCCGAATCGCCGCATCGGGCTGTTTCTCGATGAGTGGGGCGTGTGGGATCGCATGAGCGCTGAAGACGAGAAGCGTAACGGCCGCCTGTGGCAGCAGGAATCCATGCGCAGCGCGGTTGCCGCCGGGCTCGGCCTGAACATCTTCAACCGCCAGGCCGACAAGCTGTACATGTGCAACATCGCGCAGATGGTGAACGTGCTGCAGGCGGTCCTGATTACGGACGGACCCGAGGGCCGTAACTGCGTCCGGACGACCAGTTACTACGCGTTTATGCTGTTCAAGCCGCATCGCGCCAAGACGTCCGTGCGCAGCGAGACAGACGCGGCATCCACTTCGCCGGCCGACAAGCTTCCCGATCTTTCGATGTCCGCTTCGCGGCAGGGTGGTGAACTCGTCGTGACTCTCGTCAATCCGCGCCACGACGCCGACATGCAGGTGGATTGCGAAATTCGTGGCGCGACGCCCCGCCAGGGACGCGCGGAAATCCTGCACGATCCCGACATCAACGCCTATAACAGCTTCGACAATCCGAACCGCGTGGTGATCCGGCCGCACCCGGTGGCGGTCGAGAACGGCAGGATTCGTTTGGCGCTGCCGGCGATGTCGGTCGCGACCGTCACGCTGCAGGTGACGTAGGTTGCTATGCCGCCTGCGGAGCGACTTCCAGGCGCTCGCCCAGCGTCAGGTAGTTCAGCACCGTAGACGCGACCGCGCAACCCGCGATCACCATCGCCATGGGCACCGCCGGGTCGTCGAGCAGGCCCAGAAAGATGGTCGCGATGGCGGCGATCAGGAACTGGTTGGTTCCCAGCAGCGCGGACGCCGTTCCCGCGATTTCGCCATGCCGCATCATCGCGATGGCCGAGCCGTTCGGGAACACGAATCCCTGCGCGGCGATATAGGCAAAGATGCACGCGAAAACCGCCGCCAAGCCTCCCGTGTTGGTCAATACGGCGGCTAGAAGCAACAGGCCCGCGGCGAGCTGGACCAGATTCGCGTTCCGCAGCACTCGCCATAGCGGCGTCTTGTGCGACATCCGGCCGTTGATCTGCGAAGCCGCGACCATCCCCGCCGCAGCCGCTCCAAATAGCCAGCCGAACTCCGCCGGGGGGACTTTGTACAGGCTGATGTACACGAAAGGAGCACTGGTGATGTAGGCGAACGTTCCCGCGGAGCTGAATCCACAGACCACCGACGCGCCCAGGAACGTTTTGTCCTTGATCAGCCGCGAATAGGCCGACATGATGGTGTCCACTCGCAAGGGGATGCGTGCGCTCTGAGGCAGCGATTCGGAAAGCCGGAAGTGGATCCCGGTCAGGCAAGCGATGCCGATCAACGTCTGCGTCACGAAGGCCGCTCTCCATCCGAACCAGATCAGCAGGTAGCTGCCGAGCATGGGCGCGATCACTGGGGAAACGCCGACCACCAGGATCAGCATCGAAAAGATCCGGCGGAGTTGCGAGGATGGGAATAGATCGCGAACGATCGCCCGGGAGATGACCGATCCGCCGCACGCCCCGATGGCTTGCAGCAGCCGGAAGAACGACATGATGCGGATCGACGGGGCGAATGCGCATGCGGCCGAGGAGAGAATGAATAGCGCCAGGCTCCAGTACAGCGGCGGCTTTCGTCCGAAGCGGTCGGTGATGGGCCCGTAGAGGCTCTGGCCCAGCGCGAAGCCCACCAGAAACGTGACCATCGTATACTGCACGGCCGCGGCGGAGGTGTGGAACACCTGCTCCATCTGCGGCATGGCCGGCAGATACATGTCGATTGAAACCGGCGCAAAAGCCTGCAACATGCCGAGCAGAAACAGGAGCTCTAGATGCCGGAATCGCGAGATAGTAACTGGTTGTTGCGCGATCACTGGAAGCGATCAGTGTAGCAGTGTGGCGGGCGGATCTCCAGATCCGCTAAAGAGTCTTAGATGGTCAGCAGCTCTTTTGCCTTGGGCAGTTTGGGCCGCGCGACCAGAGGATGCTCCGACGGACGTTCTCCGGGCCGAAAATCGCCGCGCAGGAGCATCTCGCGAAGGTTCAGGACGGTGCGTCCTCGCCAGCGATTTATCGTGCGGCCGACGCCCTGAGTGTCGGCGATTTCGAGGCTCTCACCCGCGGCATGCTGCCGCCCGCGCCTCTGGGTTACCTGATGAGCGGCGTGGATGACGATGCCACGCTGAGACTCAATCGCGAAGGGTTTCAGCACTTCCAGCTTCGCGCCCGGCGGCTGGGGGACGTTTCCAAACCCGATCTGCGGACGGAAGTGTTCGGGGTTCCCTGGGAAATGCCCATTTTTTTCTGCCCGGTGGGCGGGCAGAAAATGTTCAACCCCGAGGGCGAAGTGGCCGTCGCGCGCGCGGCCAGGGCCAAGAGAGCCACGCAGATCCTGTGGCGGAAGCAGCCAGCTTCCGGTGCTGGTGGACAGCGGCTTCCGTCGGGGGACGGATATCGATAAGGCGCTGGCGCTGGGGCTGCGGGCGGCCGTCCAACACATCTAAGAAACCCTCGAGATCGCAGCGAAACGCCGCGGGATTGTGTACAGTCTTAGTGATGAGGAGAGGACACATATCATGCGAGTAACAAAGTATCTAATGGCTGTGGTGCTGATCGTCGCGGCAGGCACGGGCGCGATGATCGCCCAGGAAAAAGGCGGCCGGGGTAAAGGCGGCGGCAAGGGTAAAGGCGGCGGTGGCATTCCGGCTCCCCTGGTACTGACAGTAGAGGGCTACGCCGACGGCTCCGCCATGCCAGCGAGCATTGGCTGTGCCCATGGCAACATGGCCGTTTCTCCCAAGATCGATTGGAGCGGCGCACCGGCCGGCACCATGAGCTTTGCCGTGATCCTGCACGATACCGACGTCGACATTAACGGCGAAGACGTTCTGCACTGGGCCATCTTCAATATTCCCGGCACCGCCGCCGGTCTTCCGGCGCATGTGGCGAATACGCCGGAGCTTCCGGACGGAGCCCGGCAGTTGAACAACATCGGCCGGTCACCCGGGTTCATGGGACCCTGCCCGCCTCCGCCAACGGTGCATCACTACATCATCGAGGCCTACGCGCTGGGCTCCAAGCTGGACGTGCCAGCCACGGCCAGCCGCGCGGAACTCATGGCGGCGATGAAAGGTCACGTGCGAGCCAAGGGCACGTACACTGGGACCTATAAGCAATAGTCGTTTTTGTTAGTTTTTTTGAGGGCCGCGCTATCTGGGTGGTGGCGCGGCTCATATTATGGCGAACAATAAGCTCTCTCGCAGAACCGTGATCGCCAGTGCTGCCCTCGTCCCCGTGGCGGCGCTGCAATCGTCCGCTCAGCAAAACATCGCGGCCGCCGGGGAGCACGCGCTCACTTCGGCGCAGCTTCGGACCCTCGAAGCGTTCATCGACCGGCTGATTCCGCGCGATGAAAACGGTCCGGGCGCGGTGGACGCGGGGGCGCAGAATTACATCGATCGCCAGCTTGCCGGATATCTCAGCGGCGAGAAGGCAACGTTCATCGCGGGTCTCGAAGCCGTGGACGCCTATGCTCGCCGGGCGGAGGGAGCGCCGTTAGCCGATCTCTCCGCCAAAAAACGCGACGAAGTGCTCACGGCCATCGACACGAATCGCGCCGAAGGACTGCCCACGGGCCGCGCGTTCTTCAATCGCGCCCGCAGGCTGACGCTGGAAGGCATGTTCGGCGATCCCTACTACGGCGGCAACAAGAACTTCGCCGGCTGGGACCTGATCCAGTACCCGGGTCCCCGCCCTGCTACCGGTCCCGAGGACCAGAGGATGTCGACACCGGCCAAGCCGTATCGCCGCTCGGCGTATGGCCCCGGCGCCGGGCACGATCACTAACAGCTATTTCGTTTTGGGCGGATACTTCTCGATCGATGTCCTGACCATATCGTCGAGATGCGCCGAGATCTGCGCGGGATCGTTTTTCTCCTCCGTCGCGATCGCGCGCCAGACCAGTTCCCTGCGGCTGGTATCGCGCAGGTTGATGACCAACGTCCCTTGGGTGTATGCGACCCGGACTCGCCGCGTACCCAGCCCGCGCCAGCCCGCCGGATAGGCCTCCACTTGCGATCTGCGTGCTTGCCCCAACGTGAAGCGGACGTTTAGATCGGGCTTGTTCGGCACTTCCGTCAGCCCCTTTTCAGTGAGCCGCTTCCGGATTTCGTTTTCGATCTTGCGACGGGTGAGATCGCTATTGAGCGCGGCAGCTTTGGCGTTGATCTGCCCCTCGACCATGTGAAACGTTTTGTAGGCGGCGAAATTGGCGGACTCGTCGAATTCGATGTCCACCTTTTGCGCCATCGCCGTCCCCGCGGCGAGCGCCAGAAGAGGCACCATCGGGAGCAAGCTCGAAAGTTTCATGGCACGAATGTACCAAATCCCGGAGCTATTGCAACACGGGCAGCAGCGCGCTCGAAGGCACGAAGAGACTGCCTTCGGTTACGCCTTCCGGGGCCGAACGCTGCAGTGCACGGTGCAGTTCCTCCGGCGTCGACCGGCCGGCGAAAAAGTCCGCGAAGGACCGGCCGATGCGGATCACCTGATCCGGCGTCTCATGCACAAATTCGAGCCGGAAATGACGGATTCCCGCCGCGAGCCATTCGGCCAGATGAAGGCTCGCCTCCTGCGCTTCGGCGCCAAAGACGGTGTTACGGCAGCCCACGTCGGCCATCACCGGATGCGGCCGGCCATTGGAATCGCGCAGTGCGACCTGGTGCTTCTCGCACGGCCTTCCGCAATCGCGATAACTGGTGCCGGTGGAAAGGAATCGGCAGAACACGCAGTGTTCGGTGTGGAACACGGGCAGATGATGGTAGACGATGGCCTCCAGCCGTTCCGGATCGACGCCGCGGGCCAAAGCGGCAATCTGCGCCGCGTTCAAATCGTGCGTGGGAGCGATGCGGCTCACCCCCATCGCGAGCAACATGTCGGCGGAGATGGCGTTGGCGGCGTTCAGGCTGAAATCGCCATCCAGCCGCACCCCCGCCGGGCGCAATGTTTCAAGGAGCCCCGCGGAACGTACCAGAATCGGGCACTCGCAGCGCAGCAGGAAATCGGCGATCCGCTGTTCGCCCGGCTTGAGAATACGAGGACTCGCTACGCGCGCCTCAATCCCAGCGGCTTTCACGCGATCGAGCGAGGGCCGCAAGCCGTACAGATCCAAATAATCGAGCGTGATGCTCGCGGGGGCTATCGCAAGTGCCGCGTCCAATTGCTCGGCGGTGCGGACGAGAACATGGAGTTTGGTCGCGCCGCTTTGGGCTGGTCTCGGCGCGGGCAGCAGTTCCTCGACCGCGCCCACGGGATCGCGGATCTCGATGGTGCGCCGCCCCGATTGGTGTTCCACCAGCTTCTCGACCGCCTGCCGGCGCAACTGATTCAGCAGCGAGCTGGGAGCGAAGGGCGAGCCCTCGCATACCAGGTCCACTCCACCGAGATCATACGTCGTATTGCCCAGGCGGCCCAATTGTTCGCGCAGAAATTCGATGGTGAGACCGCGATTTTGGGCAGCCGCAAGCGGCGCAGGGGAAACAACACGGATGTGCGCGTCGGGCCGGGCAGGCAGGGACCACTCGATCTCCAAGGGTTGGCCCTGGCGCGCGACGACCCGGACGTTCACCTTTTGCTTGCTCACGGGCGACGCAGCCGTGGTGTAGGACCGGGCGGCTTTATCGATCTCGGGATCATGCGTGCGCCAAACCAGATCGCCGGGGCGAATCCGCGAGGTGTTTACCGCGCCATTGGCGAAGGACAGTTCCAGATTTCCCGGAGCCACCGGCAGCACGTGATAAATCCGGCCGCCTTCTTCGGGCTCGCCCGGACTGCGCCAATCGGCGGCGTCGAAAACAATTCCGTCGCCCGGTTTCAGGGGCGACACGAGGACTTCGGGTTTAACGAATACACCGGCCGGGGACACGCTGGTCACATGGCCGACCCGCAGTCCGCGATGCCGCGGCGCGCGGCCTCTTACGACCGCCTGGTGATTCGTCCCGGTCAAGAAAAACGGACCCAGCCCGCGCGAGTACACTTGTTCCAACTCGGCGGCAGTGGCGGGATCGACTGGCTGCTCCCTGCCTGCCCATGCATCGTCGACGGCTTTTCGATACGCTCGGGTGGTCAACGCGACATACTCGGCATCCTTATACCGGCCTTCGATCTTGATCGCGGAGATACCGATGCGCACGATCTCGGGCACTTGTTCGAGCGCGTACAGATCGCCGGGCGAAAGCAGGTAGCGTGCGTCGCCCAAAGGCTCCACGCGGCCATCGACGAGCAATTCATAGGGCAGTCTGCAAGCTTGCGCGCACTGGCCTCGATTGGCGCTGCGGCCGCCCCAGGCTTCGGACGAGAAGCACTGCCCCGAGTACGAGACGCACAGCGCGCCGTGCACGAACAGCTCCAGCTCGGCATCGGTCTGCTTACGGATCGCGCGAATCTCATCGAGCGATAGCTCGCGGGCGAGAATCATGCGCCGCACGCCCAGTGCTTGGGCGTGTTGCACGCCTTCCACGCTGGTGATGCTCATTTGCGTGCTGCCGTGGATTTCGAGATCGGGCGCGATGCGGCGGGCCAGCGCGACCGCTGCCCAATCCTGCACCAGGATGGCATCCGCTCCGGCTTCCGCAATCGCGGCCAAGGCTCGGGCCGCTGCGGTCAGCTCATTGTCGAAGATTAAGGTGTTGAACGTGACGTAGCCCTTGACGCCGCGCCGATGCAGGGTTCGCAAGGCTTCCGGCAACTCGGCCATGGTAAATCCCGACTTGGCGCGCGCGGTGAAATGCGTCAACCCGAAGTACACGGCGTCGGCGCCTGCTTCGACGGCCGCATGGAGCTGCGGCCAGTGACCGGCGGGACTCTTGATTTCGGGCTTGGGAACGGAAGGGACCACGTTCCTCCATTCTCTCGCACCGCTGGGCGGTACCATGGAGTCGAATGGTCGCGATGCGGATTGTCTCGATCCTGTGCCTGCTGGCGGCGACGCTGGCGGCACAGCCGAAGCGCATCCTGTATGTCACGCTTTCAGCGGCTTACAAGCATTCTTCCATCCCGGCCTCGATCAAGGCGTTCCAGGAAATTGCCGCGGAAAGCGGAAAGCTGGAGGTAGTCCAGACCGAGGATGTTTCCCTGCTGAACGCGGCCGGACTCAAGAATTTCGACGCGGTGATGTTCTTCACCACCGGCGAGCTGCCCATTTCCGATACCCAGAAACGCGACCTGCTGGACTTTGTTCGCAGCGGCAAGGGATTCGGCGGCGTCCACAGCGCCACGGACACGTTTTACAAGTGGCCGGAATACGGCGATCTGATCGGAGCGTACTTCCAGAACCATCCCTGGACGCAGGAAGTGACGGTCAAGGTGAAGGATCCAGACAGCCCTTTGGTGGCGCACCTGGCGCCCTCTTTCCGTATCAAAGACGAGATCTATCAGGTCCGGAATTTCGCCGCCGGCCGCGTGCACGTGCTGCTCGAGCTCGATACGAGCTCGGTCAACATGTCCGCGCCGGGAATCAATCCGGGCGCAACCGAGTTTCCGCTGGCCTGGACCCAGAGCTACGGCGCGGGCCGTGTCTTCTACAGCGCGCTAGGGCATTTCGATAGTACCTGGACCGATCCGGGCATTCGGAAGATGATGTTGCAGGCGATGCTATGGCTCACCGGACAGGACCGTTGAACCGGTACACTGGAAAGCCTCTATGAAATTCGCAGCCGTCATCGAATACACCCAGGATAAGAGCAAGATCGCTCAGTTCCGCCCCCCGCATCGCGAATACCTGATGGGTCTCCGGAAAGCCGGTAAAGCGGCCATGGCCGGGCCGTTCACCGACGATAGCGGCGGGCTGCTGATCTACGAGGCGGAATCGAAAGAAGAAGTCGAGCGGATGATACGGGACGACCCGTTCGGACAGGGCGGCGTGTTCGTGTCCTGGACCATCCGTCCCTGGAATCTGTTGTGGGTGAATCAAGAGCTGATGCCATCCTGAGCGTGCCTGTGTGATCAAGCGGAACAAGGCGTTATGGTTGGGCATAGGCGGTCTGGCGCTATGCGGCTCCTTGTACGCCTATCAGCGCCCGTGGCGGCTCTTTGAGAGTCTCGAGTCTTATGACGACATTCCCATGCCCGTCGATTCGCAGGATCCAGCCGAATTCGTATTCGCCCGCTTGATGTTCCCGTCCCTTCCGTACGCGCGGTTCGAATTCCGCGGACGCCGGGACTGGCGCGAGGGCGGCACCAGTTGGACCGAGGACTATCCGCGCGCCGACCGGCATTTCGTGGTCGCGCTGCGGCGCTTGAGCCGGGTGAACGCGCGCGGTCTGGAGCAGCCGGTAAATCCGGACGACGTGGATGACATCTATAACTGGCCCTGGCTCTATTCGGGTCTGACCGGCAACTGGGATCTGACCGATGAGCAGGGCGCGAAGATCCGCGAGTACCTGCTGCGCGGCGGCTTCTTCTACGCCGACGACTTCTGGGGTCCCGACGAGTGGCATGGATTCGAAGTGGGCATGAAGAAAATATTTCCCGATCGGGAGATTGTCGAGCTGACCAATGAAGATCCGCTGTTCCATACCGTGTACGACTTGACCGACCGGTATCAAATCCTGGGCGAATGGGGCCTGCGGCGCGGTCCGCGTGACGGCGGAATCACTCCGAGGTGGATGGGGATCCGTGACGATAAGGGGCGCCTGATGGTGGCCATTACCGCCAACTCGGATATCGGCGATTCGTGGGAGTTTGCGGATCTGCCCGCGTACCCGGAGCGATATTCCGCGCTGGGGATCCGTATCGGTGTGAACTACGTCCTCTACTCATTGACGCACTAGCCGTGGCGCGGAGCCGGTTTCTTAAAGCCCGCTCGGACGCCAAGCCAGACTTGTATTGGTGCGAACGGTGGGGGTCGAACCCACATGGCTGTTAACCGCTGGAACCTAAATCCAGTGCGTCTGCCAGTTCCGCCACGTTCGCACGAAGTGGACTGTCGCTATTATATCGGCTTACCTGGCGTAGGCAGCGACGCTGCGGGCGCGTTCGGCCGGCTGGGCTGGAGTGAGCCGTGGAGTCTTGCGGCCACAACCGCAAAGCGACACGGCCACTTGGCATCCCTCCCAGCTCAAGGCGGGAATCTCGATGTGCAGCCCCTCATGCGCCTCGCACTCGAACGCCAACAGCGAGCCATCCGGCCCGATGACTTGCTCGAACACCGGAACGCCAAACGCCCGCCACAGCCACGCGCGTTCGGCCGCCGAAAGCAGCGGATCGCCACGACTCTCGAGCGCGATGACAGAATGGGTCAGCACGGGAGGCCGGTCGGCCGCCGCCAAGCCCAGCAGTCGTCCACGAGGGGCCGCAACAGCAGCCGGGGCAAATGCGGAAACTTCCGCTGACCAGCCGTTTGGGAAAATCCGAACGGGATAGTTCGGCCGAAGCTTGGGTTGCCGGAAACAGGCCGCTAGCACGGCCGTGCGTGGCACGGGATCCATCGGATACCGGAACACGGATTTTCGATGAAGGCGGATCGTCTCGAGTGTCTTATTCACCAGCGTCATGCGTAGATGACGTTGTCTCAGACGGCCATAATTCTCAGGAGATTTTCGCCGAAGATGGCCCGCGCGTCCGCCTCGCTGGTTCCGATCTCATAGAGGGCTTTCGCCTGATCTTCGAAGATCGCGTGGTGCCAGCCCCGCGGGAAAAACGACGAATCCGTTCCGAACAGCAGCCGATGGGGCCCCGCGACTTCCAACGCATGCCGGAAAACCTCGCGCATGGTGAGATGTCCGGCCTGGTAACAGATCCAGTGATTGGAGCTGGACGTGTCCAGATAGACGTTCGAGCATTGGTCGGCCAGCATCAGGGCCTCCCGAAAGAAGCCCGCGCCGAAGTGCGGCACGATGATCGGGACTTCGGGATAGCGTAATGCGACGGCGTGCAAATCAATCGGGTTCGAGAACCGCATATCGAAAAGCGAGGACAATCCCAGTTTTTTTCGGACGCCGACGCTGAGCACGCCGCAGTGCACAAACACCGCCCGCCGATGGGCCTGCGCCCATTCAAACACCGGCCGGGCGCAATCGTCCTGAATCGAGTATCCGTGCATGGCCGGGAACAGGCACGCTACGCGTATTTCCGAAAAAGTCGCGGGCAGGCCGGCTGTCAGCGCCCGCGGATTGACCATGGCGTAGGCGAAGAAACGGTTCGGGAAAGCGCGTACGGCCGCGATCGCCGAGCCTTCATCGCCGGGTACGCTGGCCATCAGGGCAGACGCGGACACGCCGTGCCGGTCAAGCTCCTGGACCCACACGGCGGCTAGCTTCTCGGGCTCGTGCGGAGGCAGTTGCCAGCCGAGTTGCGCGCCCGCGGCTTCCATCGTCAAGCCGGGTTTTTGACTTGCCGTCGAAGAGATCAGCATCGAGAAAAAATGATGCGAGAAGAAATGCAGGTGCGCATCTGCCACCGCCAGCGGTCCCCAAGGCGATGGCCGGGTCATCCGGTCGCTCACCTGTGGCTTCCGCGAGCGGCCTGGGTGAGGCCGGTGGAAAGCGCGAGGTGCGTCAATCCCGCCACGTTATTGACGCCCAGCTTCTTCATCATGGTCTTGCGGTAGCTGCGTATAGTCTGTTCGCGCAGGTCCAGAAGAACCGCGATTTCCTTACTGGTTTTTCCTTCGGCCACCATCCGCAGCACCTGTACCTCGCGCGGCGAAAGCGATTCCAGCGCCTTGGGGGCCTGGCGGGCTTCGATGTCGCCCTTCTGGATGCGCGTGAGCAAACGGTCGGAGACTTGCGGGCTGAGATACATCCCCCCGGCCGCGACCATCCGCAGCGCTTCCAGCAAATCGTTGTCGGACGCCCGCTTGAGAATAAATGCGCGAGCTCCGGAGCGCACGGCGCTCACCACCGAGTTCTCGTCGTCATACATCGAAAGAATCACGACCTTGCATTCGGGCTGATGCCGCAGGATCTCGGCCGTGGTTTCCACTCCGTTCAAGCCCGGCAAACCGATGTCCATCAGCACCAGCGGCGGACGGAATTTCCTCACGAATTGCACGGCGTCCGCGCCGTTCTCGGATTCGCCCACCACGCGAAATTCGTTCGACCGGTTCAGGATGGCCTTGATGCCATCGCGCATGATCTTGTGGTCATCCACGAGCAGGACGTCGAAGGGCATAGCGGATGGAAACAATTGTACCCCTTCCCGTAGTGCATTCGAATGCGAGCCCGGCTTGCTCGGCGAGCAGACGGGGCAGGGACAAGGCACGTCCCCGCCCCCTGGCTCGCCCGTTGTCAGTCACCCGAATCCGCACTCCGGCTCTTCCGCTCACCGAAATACGAACCTGGGAAGCACCGGCCCGGAGCGCCGCCGAGGCTGCTTCCATCGCCGCCTGGTAGAGCGCCGCGGCGTCTTCTGCGGGGATCTGAGCCGTGGCCGAATAAGACACCGAAAGCCGGGGATTTTGTTCGGCGAACCGGAACAGGGCGTTCTTCAATCCGATTTGATCCGCTGGGGATCGATGCAAATCGCGGCTTACGGTACGAATCTCCTGGATAGCCTGCTCCAGGAGTTCGGTGACTTCGTCGACCCCGGCTTTCGCCGCCGGCAGGTCCGCGCAAAGCAATTGCAGCCGGAGCCCGGCCGCTGACAGGAGAGGCCCAACTTGGTCGTGCATCTGGCGGGAGGCGGTGCGGAGCTTCGTTTCCAGCAAGTGGCACAATGCAGCCAACCGCTCCGCGTCGTTAGGTTTCAGAACGCCCGCTACAGGAACCTTCACACGGTCAGCGCTTTCGCTGCACCACGCGCCGGGCAGCCGCGGCCACGTCGCGCGCCAGCAGGCCGTACTTGTCGAGAAGTTGCTCCGGCGTTCCCGATTCCGCGTAGGTGTTCTGGATTCCCACGAATTCCATCGGCACTGGATGCGTTTCCGCCACCACCTGCGCCACGCGCACTCCCAAACCGCCGTCGGCCAGGTGCTCCTCGGACACAACCATCGCGCCCGTTTCGCGCGCCGCCCGCGCAATGGCCTCACGATCCAGCGGCTTCACCGTGTGGAAGTCGATCACACGTGCGGAAATTCCTTCGGCTTCGAGCGTCTCCGCGGCACGAATCGATTCGGCCACCATCAGGCCTGTGGCGATCAGCGTCACATCGGAGCCTTCCAGCAGCTCGATCGACTGGCCGATCTTGAACTGCTGGCCGGCTTCCCCACTGGCATCATAGATTCGCGCAACTTTAGGCCGTCCCGCACGAATGAAAACCGGTCCGAAGTGCTCTGCCGCCAGCTTGACCAGCGCCATCATGGCGGTTTCGTCGGCGGGCGAAATCACGGTGAATCCAGGCAGAGAGCAAGCCAGGCTCAGATCTTCCACGCTCATCTGCGATGGCCCGTCTTCGCCAATCGAGATGCCGCTGTGCGTGCCGACCACCTTGAGATTCACGTGGGGATACGCAGCGGTCACACGCATTTGCTCGAATCCCTTGTTCAGTGCGAACACCGAGAAGCTGGCGGCGAACGGAATCTTTCCGGCCGACGCCATGCCCGAGGCGATCGCGATCATGTTCGCCTCGGCGATTCCGCATTCGATAAAACGGTCCGGGAATTCCTTCGCGAATCCAGCCGTATACGTGGACTTGGAAAGATCGGCATCGAGCGCCACCACATCCGGATTCGTCCGTCCGAGCTCCACCAGCGCCTTTCCGAAGGCTTCGCGCGTGGCTGCTCCGGGAGTCAGGGCGTACTTGGTCTTGGCAGGCATCAGGCCAGTTCCTGAAGGGCTTTCGCGCACTCCTCGCGGGTCGGCGCGGTGCCGTGGAACTTGGGATTATTCTCCATGAACGACACGCCCTTCCCCTTGACGGTGTGAGCGAGGATGCAAGTGGGCCTGCCTTTCTCCGAGGACGCTTCGCCGAACGCACTTTGCAGCGCCGCGATGTCATGCCCGTACGCCTCGATGACGTGCCATCCGAAGCCGCGCCACTTGTCCGCCAGCGGCTCCAGACTCAGGATGTCCTTGACGAAGCCGTCCAACTGGATCTGGTTGTAATCGACGATCGCCACCAGGTTATCGACGCGGAGAAAAGCCGCCGCCATGGCCGCTTCCCAGATCTGGCCTTCCTGAATCTCGCCATCGCCCAGCACGACGTAGGATCGCGATTTCCCGCCATTAAGCCGAGCCGCGAGCGACATTCCGAGTCCCAGCGAAAGCCCCAGGCCCAACGAACCCGTGGACGCCTCGAGCGCAGGCAGAAACCGCACATCCGGGTGACCCTGATAGATCGACCCGAGCTTGCGTAGGGTCATCAGCTTGTCTTTGGGGCAATAACCGCACTCCGCCATGACAGCGTAGAGTATCGGACAGCAATGCCCTTTCGACAGAATGAACCGGTCGCGATCCGGCCACTTTGGATTGTCGGGATCGTGACGCAGCACGTCGAAAAACAGGGTTGTCACGATTTCGGCCGCCGAGAGCGATCCGCCGGGATGGCCCGAGCCGGCCTCGGTGATCATCTCGATCGCGGTGCGCCGCATGCGTTTGGTGATAGCAGCCAGTTGAACGACGTCACTGGTTTTTTGCATGACTTCCTCAAATGTAGCAGGGCATCATCCCTGCCGTGGGAAACCGATCCGGCGCTTCGGCCCGGGCGGCGGGATCGCCTTCAGGTCACTGATCTCGTCGGCGAGGATCGTGATCACCGAATTCTGCCGGTTCTGCATATCTTCGATTTTTTCAACGCGGACGGCCAGCTCTTTGTGATTCGCCAGCAGCTCGCGCATTCGCACGAATGCACGGATGATCAGGACACTCATCTTGACCGCGCGCTCACTGGCCAGTACGGCAGAAAGCATCGCCACACCATGCTCGGTGAACGCGTATGGCAGGTTGCGGCGCCCGCCCCAACTTGAGGTCGCAATTTGCGACCTCAAGTTTAGTGCTTCAGCTCTGTTCAATCGAAACATAAAATCCTTCGGGAAGCGTCCGGAATTCCGCTGAACCTGCTCATTCACGCGTTTCGTGGGTACCTGGTAAAGCTCCGCCAGGTCAGCATCCAGCATGACCTTTTGTCCCCGGATCATGTAAATCCGCCGTTCAACCAGTTGCACTGGGACGGGAAGCTTCGAGATCGCCGTTTTCGTCGTCTTTGGTGAGGAACGCATATCACCATTAAGTGGCGCTGAGTTATCTCACGGATACCGCTATGTGTTAGCCTGACCTGTTTCATGCCCGACCCCTTACGCATCTCCAACCCCGTCAAGTGGACAATTTGCGCCATGGCCTCGCTGGGGTTCCTGTTCGATATCTACGAAGTGCTGGTAGCCCCTCTGGTGTTGCAGCCTGCCGTGATGGAACTAGGCGGATTTTCTCCGGGCACGCCCGAATACCGCTATTGGACCGGACTGCTGTTCTGGATCCCGCCGCTGGTCGGCGGCTTTTGCGGGCTGTGGGGCGGCTACCTGGCGGATCGCTTCGGACGGCGGCGCATTCTGGTGTGGAGCATCCTGCTCTACACGGTGTCGGCGGTGTCCGCGGGAATGTCGACGCGGATGGAGACGCTGCTCTTATTTCGCGCGCTGTGCTTCGCCGGCCTGTGCGTCGAATTCATTGCGGCCGTCGCATGGCTCGCTGAACTTTTCCCCGAACCGAAAATACGCGAGGCCGTGCTGGGCTACACGCAGTTGTTCTCTTCACTCGGCGGAGCCCTGGTCGCCGGCGCATTCTATCTCGCCAATCGCTATGGAGCCGATCTCCCCGCGATTTACGGCGCACACTCAGCCTGGCGCTATACCTTGATCTCGGGCATCGCGCCCGCGATTCCCCTGATGCTTATCCGGCCTTTTCTGCCGGAATCTCCCCTATGGCAGCAGCGGCGTTCCGAAGGGACGCTCAAGCGGCCGAGTGTCGCGGAACTGTTCCGGCCCGAGTTTCGCCGCAGCACGATCGTCACCGCGCTGCTGTTCGCCTGCGCTTATGGAGCCGCATTCGGGACGATACAGCAATCGCCGCAGATCGCCGCGGGGCTTCCGCAAGTCCGGCAACTTCCCACATCCCAGCGTGGACAGGCGACCGCGGGCGTTCAGACCACGCAGGAACTGGGAGGCCTGGCAGGCAGATTCGCTATCGCGAGTCTGGGTCTGCTGATCGTTAGCCGCCGCACCCTGCTGCGGCTGTTCTTACTTCCCGGCTTGGTCGTTACGGCGATTGTTTTTACCTACACAGGTACGACCAGCCTGGAACTATTCCGCACAGGCGTGTTCATCGCGGGTTTCTTCACTGTTGCACAACTCACGTTCCTGGGAAACTACATGCCGCGGATCTATCCATTGCACCTTCGCGGGACCGGCGAAGGCTTCGCGGCGAACGTCGGCGGCAGGATGCTCGGAACGTCGGCGTCTTTCGTCACCACACATCTCGCAGCGGCGATGCCCGCGGTGTTGCCGGGCGCGCAACTGGCCTATGCCGCGGCGGTGGTGGGAATCGGCGTGTATGTGCTGGCGCTGGTGCTCACGTTCTGGCTGCCGGAGCCGCCCGAAAACCTTCCGGATTAGACGGGAGGCCGCCGGCCCGCAATTCCGAAGGCTTCTTCCAAAGCCGCGCCGGCCTGCAGGAGCGAGTCTTCCTGCTGCGGCGGAGCGACCAATTGCAGACCGATCGGCAAGCGCGCGTCTGAAAATCCGCACGGCAGCGCGAGCGCAGGCCAGCCCAGAACGTTGAACGGACGCGTCAGGCGGGTAGCTGCCGAGCGAACGTCTTCCGTAACCGAGCCGAAAGCAACACTCATCTCGCCGATCTTGGGCGCAGTCATCGGCGTGGCGGGCGTCATCAGGCAATCGAGATGCTTCCAGATTTTCGAGAACTCTCGCGCGAGCAGAGTGCGGACACGCTGCGCGTTCAGGTAATCGATCGCGGGGATCAGCCGGCCTTGTTCCACCAGCACCAGGATGTCGCGCCCGATTTCATCACGCCGATCGAGGTAACGCGCCAGCAGCGCCGAAACTTCCGAAAGCTGCACGATGCGTCCGACGACGTTTAGTTCTTCGGCATCGGGCAGCCGAATCCCGGTCACGTGCGCGCCGAGCGCCGCCGCCGTCTGAACCGCCGCGCGAAAGGACAACATGACGTCCGGAGCAATGCGCTCCACAAAGAAGTTTTCCGGCACGCCGATGCGCATTCCGCCCATGCTCATACCGCGATGATCAGCGTGGGCGGCAGGCACGTAGCCGCTCGAGTGTTTCGCGATCAGGCTGAAGCCGATTGCCGCATCGCGTACCGTGCCCGCCAGCAGACCTGCGTGATCGAGCGTCAACCCCAGCGGCATCACGCCTCGTCGACTCACGCGTTCGTAGGTCGGCTTCAGCCCCACCACGCCGCAGAACGACGCAGGAATGCGAATCGATCCTCCGGTGTCGGTTCCCGTCGCCAACGGCACCAGTCCCGCCGCCACCGCCGCAGCCGACCCGCCGCTCGATCCGCCGGGAACCCGCTCCGGATCCCAAGGATTCCGAATCGCGCCGAAGTGCGGATTGTTGGACGTGATGCCATAGGCAAACTCGTGCAGTCCCGTCTTGCCGATTGCGTTGGCGCCCGCATCGTTCAACTGGCTTACGATCGTCGCGTCATACTCCGGCACAAAATCCGCGAAGATTTTCGACCCGCCGGTGGTCCGCACGCCGCGCGTGAAAATGTTGTCCTTGTGAGCGATCGGGACGCCGTGCAGAGGTCCGCGATCGATGCCGCGCGCGAGTTCATCGTCCAATACTGCCGCGCGAGCTCGTGCCGCAGCTTCGGTGACCGTGAGGAATGCATTCAGCCGTGGATTTGCTTCTGCGATCCGCCGCAGCGTTTCTTCCGTCAGCTCGCGGACGGAAAGGTTCTTGGTGCGCAACGCCGCGCCGATATCGGTTATCGTCACGCTCCTTCCTCGGAACCATTCCAAAGGAGCGTCGCAGGAGGGATCTCCCGTTCCAACACGCGGAGCGCAGCTTCCAGCTTTTCAAGGGCCGGGATCACGTCCGGCAACAAATCTTCGGGCACAGGCGGTTCGGCGGCCGCAGCCAAGGCTTTCCAGTTAGTCACTACACAAATATACAAGTCGTACAATCAAGGTGATGTTGGCCGCCGACAAGCCCGTCGCCGCCGCGCCGCTGACCCAGCTCAGCGAAGAAGAATCCATGTTTCAAGCCTCCGTGCGGAGGTTCGCCGCGGAACGCCTGGCTCCGCACGTGCGCGCCATGGACGACGCCGGTGTCTTCCGCAAGGAACTGCTGACCGAGCTGTTCGACATGGGACTCATGGCCCTCGACGTCCCGGAGGAGTACGGCGGGCAAGGCGGGACATTCTTCCAAGCGATTTTGGCGATCGAAGAGCTGGCCAAGGTGGACCCTTCGGCCTCGGTGATCGTGGACGTGCAGAATACGCTATTCAACAACGCGCTTCTGCGCTGGGCAAGCGAGGACCAACGGCGGCGCTGGCTGCCTCGTGCCTCACAGAACGCCGTCGCCAGCTATGCGTTGTCAGAAGCCGGATCAGGCTCCGACGCGTTCGCATTGACAACGCGCGCGATCGACGCAGGCGACGAATATCGTCTGACGGGACGGAAGCTCTGGATCACCAATGCGGCCGAAGCCGGTTTATTCCTGCTGTTCGCGACCGTCAATCCCGAGGCGGGATACAAAGGCATCACGGCGTTTTTGATCGAACGCGATTTTCCGGGTTTCGCCGTCGGCAAGAAAGAGGACAAGCTCGGCATCCGGGCGTCCTCCACCTGCGAGCTGATTCTGGACGATTGCCGCGTGCCCAAGGCCAACGTCATCGGTGAAGTGGGGCAAGGCTACAAGATCGCCATCGAGACGCTGAATCAGGGCCGCATCGGGATCGGCGCCCAGATGACCGGCTTGGCCGAAGGGGCGCTCGGTCACGCCATCGCTTACGCCCGCCAGCGCAAACAGTTCGGCAAGCCGATCGCCGAATTCCAGGGAGTACAATTCGAATTAGCGGAGATGGCCGTGGAAGTGGAAGCCGCCCGCCTGATGGTTTACAACGCAGCCCGGCTCAAGGACGCCGGACGGCCATTCCTGATGGAAGCAGCCATGTGCAAGTATTACGCTTCGCAGATAGCCGAAAGAGTGGCATCGCGAGCCGTCGAGGTACTGGGCGGCGTGGGATTTACCAAGGATTACCCGGTCGAAAAGCTGTATCGCGACGCTAAAATCGGCCGGATCTACGAAGGCACCAGCAACATGCAGCGATTGACCATCGCCAAGCAATTGCTCGCTAACCGGCCGTAGCGATTCCCGTCTAAAGAAAAGGAAGCTCCATGCGCATATTTGGGTTGATGATTCTCGGGGCCGCAGCGCTTGTACCCGCGGTGTTCGCAGCGGATTTGCCGGATCCGTCGCCGGCGCAGATCGACCAGATCATCCAAAAGTTTGCAGCCAAGGAAGCCGACTTCGCCAAGGCCCGGGAGAGCTACACCTATCACCAGACGGCCCGGATCCAGGAACTGGACCCGTCCGGAACCGTCAGCGGCAAGTGGGAAACCGTTTCCGATATCGTCTTCGATACGGACGGCAAGCGCAGCGAGAAAGTAGTTCACGCCCCGGTTTCGACGCTGCACAACATTTTGCTCACTCCCGAGGATCTCGAGGACTTGCGCAGCGTCCAGCCCTTCGTGTTGACTACCGCCGAATTGCCGAAGTACCTGATCCGCTATCTCGGCAGGGAGAAGCTGGATGAGATTGGATGCTATGCGTTTGCCGTGAAGCCCAAGAAAGTAGATCCGGGACAGCGCTACTTCGAGGGGATCGTCTGGGTGGACGACCGCGACCTGCAAATCGTCAAGACCTACGGGCGCGGCACCGGCGTTTTCAAGAAAGGGAACGCGTACCCCAAGTTCGAGACCTACCGGGAGCAGATCGATGGCAAGTATTGGTTCCCCACCTACACCATCGCCAACGCTACCCTGCACTTCCCCGAATACGATCAGCGCATCAAGCAAACCGTTCGCTACGAGAACTATAAGAAGTTCGGCGCCACCAGCAGCATTACCTTCGGCGACGAGGTCGACCAGCCCAAACAGGACAAGAAACCCGACTCGACCGGCAAGCAGAAATAGCCTCTTTCTCATGGGATCTTAAGGAAAACCCCTAAACTACGCTTAGGGATCTGCCGATGATAAGAATTCGGCATGGTTGTCCACGTAGCTCCTACAGACGAGTCGCACTATGAGGGGAAATACATCCCTGAATCAGGGGTTGCGCCTCCCGATCGCCCGCAGGCCGGCCGGCCTCAGCTCGATCAGGTCAAGGGCGTCTTCCTGGCCAGCCTGAATCACGAGATCCGGACGCCTTTGAGCGGCGTCATGGGCATGCTCGACCTGCTGCTGGAAACCAACATCGACGAGGACCAGCGCGATTACCTCAACGCCGCCCGCATGTGCGCCGAGTCGCTGTCCGAACTTCTGAACTCCAGCCTGGAATACGCGGCCCTGGAAGCCGGGCAGATCAGTCTGGAAGAAACCGAGTTTAGTGTAAAAGAGATGCTCGATGCGGCCCTGGCTCAGCAGCGTCCCAAGGCCGAGGTCAAGCAGCTCCGGTTGCGGCTGACACTGGACGCCGGGCTGCCGGAGACGCTGTTAGGCGACGCGTCGCGTCTGCGGGAACTGCTGGGACACCTGGTCAACAACGCGATTAAGTTCACGCACGCCGGGTCGGTCGATGTGCGCGTCTGCATGAGAACAAACCCCGACGTCCTGGTGGCCGAAGTGCGCGACACCGGAATCGGCATTCCCACGGAGAGGCTCCCCAATATCTTCGAATCCTTCCAGCCTGGCGAGAACGGCTTCGCGCGCGCGTATCCGGGACTCGGATTGGGCCTGGCTCTGGCGCACAAGCTGGCCAAGGTGATGGGAGGACGGATCCTGGTGGAAAGCCAGCCGGGCGTGGGATCCACCTTTACCCTGGAAGTTCCGCTGCGTCGTCCCGCGGTAATCGAAGGCCACCAGGCCCGCGTGGCCGAACTCGGTCCCGCCGTGCTCGCCGTCGAGGACGATCCGATCGGCATGACGGTGCTTCGTCACGTCCTGCAGCGGCGTCTCAAGAATGTGGATTGTGCGACTTCGGGCAGCGAAGCGCTCGCAGCCGCCGCGCGGAAACACTACGACCTGATCCTCATGGATCTCCAGATGCCTGACATCAACGGTTTGGAAGCGGCCGCTCACATCCGGCAGATGGCCGGGTATAAAAACGTCCCCATTCTCGCGCTGACCGCCAGTTGCTCGGATCAGGTGCGCGAGCAGTGCCGCGCGATCGGCATGCAGGCGTTCCTGTCCAAGCCCATCGACGCCAACGAGCTTTGGTCGGCCGTTTCCCGCTATCTGGGCCGCGAAATCTCCCGCTAAAACAGGGCTCGCCCGAAGCGCGGGAGCGCGCACCGCATTCCAGCGAAACAACGAAAGTTCGCGCCCTGCTGCGTTGTGCGCGATAAAAGTTGTTACGCTTGATACTTGCCCGATCAAAAACTAAAGATCATCCCGCTGGGAGGCTTGGGCGAGTTCGGAATGAACTCGATGGCCATCCGCTACGGCGACGACATCATCGTAGTGGACGCCGGGATGATGTTCCCGGACGACGAACTCCTGGGCGTCGATATCGTCACGCCCGATTTCTCCTACCTGGAACAGAACGCGGCCCACGTCCGCGGCCTGATCCTGACCCACGGTCACGAAGACCATATCGGGGGCGTGCCGTTCCTGCTGAAGCAGATCTCCGTGCCGGTCTACGGAACCGCCTTCACTCTGGCGCTGGTAGAACGGCGTCTCGAAGAGCATCGGATGGCCGACGAGGCCAAGCTGAACACGATCAAGCCTGGCGACCGGCTGGAGCTGGGGCCGTTCTCCATCGAGTTCATCCACGTCACCCATTCGCTGGTGAGCTGCGTGGCGCTGGCGATCACCACGCCGCTGGGCGTCATCATCCATACCGGCGATTTCAAGGTGGATCCAACGCCCACCGACAACCTGCTGTTCGACCTGCACACGCTGGCCGACTACGGCAAGCGCGGCGTACTGCTGCTGCTGTCGGATTCAACCAACGTCGATCGTCCCGGGTACACCGAGAGCGAACGCGCCGTGGGGCCGCGTCTCGAGGATTTGTTCGTGCGCTCACCGCGCCGCCTGGTGATCTCCTGCTTCAGCTCCTCCATTCACCGCCTGCAGCAGATTTTGGACTTCGCGAACCAGTACGGCCGCAAAGTGGCCTTCTTCGGCCGCAGCATGACCAACACCACCGAGATCGCGCACGATCTGGGACTCCTGACCATCCCCGACGGCGTGCTGCTTCGTCCGCAGGACGTGATGCAGTTGCCTCCCAACAAAGTGGTGGCCATGGTGAGCGGAACCCAGGGCGAGCCGATGTCGGCGCTGTCCCGCGTCGCGGTGGACAATCACAAGCATCTTTCGATCGAGCGCGGCGATACGGTCGCGCTGAGCGCCCGCATCATCCCGGGGAACGAGAAGGCCATCTACCGGATGATCAACCACATCTCGCGGCGCGGCGCCGATGTGGTCTACGGCACGATGAACCCTCCCATTCACGTCTCCGGCCATGGCAGCGCCGAAGAGCTGCGGCTGGTGCTGAATCTGGTCCGGCCCAAGTATTTCGTGCCGATTCACGGCGAATACCGCCAGTTGGCCCGCCACGCTAAGCTGGCCCAGCATCTGAGCCACTCAGGCTTGAAGGAATCGTTCATTCTGGAATCGGGCAATACACTGGAAATCGACGACCGCGGAGCGCGTAAAGCTGAGGACATACAGGTCGGCCGCGTGTGCATCGATTCCGGCACGCTGGATGAAGTGGTGGAAGAGTTTGTGATCCGCGACCGCCGGCATCTCTCCGAGGACGGATTCGTGTTGCCGATCATCGCCATCAGCAAGAGCACCGGGCGTTCCGAAGGGCTGCCCGAAATCGTGAGCCGGGGGTTCATGTCCGCCGAGGATGGCGCAGGCATCATGCAGGAAGCCCGACAGGTGGTCTTGAAGACTCTGGAGTCTTCGACGGCGGAGGAGCGCGGCGATTGGGGCGTGATGCAGGAAAAAATCCGCACCGATCTAAAGCGGTTCCTGAACAAGCAAACGCAGCGCCGTCCGCTGATTATGCCGGTGATCCTGGAAGTTTGAGTCATCATTCCCCGGGCCGGCGGCGCGAAAAGCGCAGCGATGAAGGGCGCGAGCGTCTGAAAGCAGTGGGAAAGAAATTCTCAGGAGATTGGTGCGGGCGAGCTTCGGGAAGCTTACTCACGATCTAAGAGGACGTCTTCCCAGAACCGGGGCCTCTGGACGGCGATCTACCGGGAGCTAAGCCCTGCGAACCCGAGTTGAGCGCTACTCTATCGACAGGGTCTTCAGCACGCTGATCTGACCTCCGATGTCCCCGTAGTTCACTTGACCACCACCCACCAGGCTGGGGACGAGGGTTTGTGCGGTTGTCCGAAGTTGTGCTGCCGTTCCCGAGGTGACTGTAGTTGCGGTCACTGTCAACGAGGCTACTTGGGTGGGAAATAGCATTGCAAGAGCGCCCTGCGGAATTGAAAACGTGCCTAAGCTCCCCGCCACCATGCAGGAAACCGTCACAGTCTCACTCGTTGCCAAGCTCTGGCCCGTCGCAGTGATGACTACTGTATTGAAGCCGGTCCCCGACCAGTTGACGGTGAGCCCGTTGGCGCGATTGATCGCGGTGATGGCATCCCAATTCCTCACAGTAAAACTTTGCGGGAGGGTCGCCGAAGCGGTGAAAGGGCCGATTTGCGTGCCGCCACTGCCACTTATCGTATAGGTGCCGCCATTCGCGAGTGTGGTGCCGGTTGCCGCCATGAAGTCATAGCTGGCCTGAATGGGAGATTTCGGTACGATTGTGCCAGACGGTAAATTGGGTCCGCTTACCGTAATCGTACCGGCGTCCAGATATGCATCTGGCAGGTACGGAGGTTTTGCCGGGTCTGTGATGTCGAGCACACGGCAAGCCCCGAATGTTGGTGCTGAGAATGGTGCCTGCCATTCGGCCTGTGTATAGCTGGAGAACCCGCCACCGATGGTTTCTGACGTCCTGGTCGGGATACCCGACCCGGTGAGAGTCACGGTAACTTGAGCCACCGTAAACCCGCCCGCGACGATGTTCCCCGTTCCGCCGCCGCCGCCGCCGCCATTACCGCCCGTTCCGCCGCCGCCTCCTCCTCCTGTGG
>Ga0075522_10000172_pt1 | contig 43318 bp, 40 predicted proteins | sample NGEPerA_FD_74796 | JGI IMG/M metagenome (GOLD analysis project Ga0075522, IMG submission 74796) | Arctic peat soil microbial communities from the Barrow Environmental Observatory site, Barrow, Alaska, USA - NGEE PermafrostL2-A | ecosystem: Environmental > Terrestrial > Soil > Wetlands > Peat ... | reverse complement strand
GCGGCGGGGATAGCCAGCGTGCCGGCAGCGGGCGCGGGCCGCGCGCGGTGGTGCGCGCGACGCCGCGCCTGCCCCTTGCGTTCGTCTGCGCCAGCTGGACCGCCGAGCGGCAGGTCTTTGATCTCGTCGAGCCGCAGTCCCGTGATCTCGACGTCGACCGGCCCGCCCAATCCGCGCCCGAAGAGGCCGAGCACCACCGCCACCAGCGCGACGTGCGCCAGCACCGAAAGCGCGAGAGCCCAGCTCCACCGCCGCCACATGCAGCCGGTATCTTACGGGGAACCGCGGGCCACCGCTCGCACGCGCGACCGCTCGTGCAATCGACCCGCTCGCGCCGCACGGTGAAGACGCGTTACGCTGGTCGGGTGGACGCCGCCCGATTGAGAGAAGGACCCTCAAAGGGTCCTTTAGCCCCCCCGCGGGCGAGCGCCGCTCAGGGCAGATCGAACCGCGCCGCGACGACCGGGGCGGCGGGCGCCACGCCGACGGTCAGCAGCGCACCGTCGCGGGGCCATTCCTGCATGATCTCCAGAAGCGCGGCCGAGAGGAACGCCCCCGCCACGCGCGCGGCGGCGGCATCGCTCGAGGTGGCGTCGGCCGCGATCAGACGGCCGCCCGGACGCAGGCAGGGCACCAGCGCGGCGATCCAGCGGCCCGCGTCCTCGGCGGGCAGACCCGCCACGTTCTCGACCACCAGCGCAGACAGCGCGCCCCGGCGCAGCGGGAGCTCGGCGGCCGCCAGCGTGACGTCGAGCGGCCGTCCTTCCTTCTGCGCCCGCTTGCGCGTCCGCAGAGCCTGCGGCCGCACCGGCGGCTCGACCAGGACCAACGTCCGTCCACCGCGCGCCACGGCGTCGCCCAGCCAGGGCGGCCCGAGCACGACCACCGGCGCGCGATCGGCCGTCCAGCGCAACAGCGCCTCCAGCGTCGGCTGGCTCCCGAGAGCGCCTGAAAGCAACGGACCGCGCATGCGCCGGCGCAAGCTATCACGACGGAGCGGTCGATCATGAGCTTCTGCGTTCGGCTTCGGCCCAGTGTCGAAGCCCGCCGCCTGGGGGGCAAGGCCCGATCGCTCTTGCGGTTGGCCACGGCTGGGCTGCGGGTGCCGGAGGCGCTGGTGGTGACGTCCGATCTGTTCGCGGCCCAGCGGGCCGGCGGGCCACCGCTGCCAGCCGAGCTGCCGCGCGCCGGCGTGCCGGGGTCGGGCACCTTGGCTGCGATCGGGGCGGTCGCCGCGGCGCTGGCTGCGCGGGCCTGGCCGGCCGGCTTCGTCGAAGAGCTGACGGGCGGCCTTGCCGACCTCGATCCATCACCGGATGCGCGCTTCGCCGTGCGCTCGTCGGCGGCCGTCGAAGACCGGGCCGGCGCGCTCGCCGCCGGCCTCTTTCTCTCGCGGCTCGACGTCCCGCGGCACGCGGTCCCGGAGGCGGTTCGCGCGGTGCTCGCCTCGGCGGTGGCACCTGCCGCCGTGGTCTATCTGGCCCAGCGCGGACTCACCATCGACGCGCTCGGATTCTCCGTGCTGATCCACCCCTTCGTCGGTGGCGACGCGGCGGGGATCGCGGCGTGGGATCCGACTTCGCCGGCGCCGCCGCTCATCGATACCCACCTCGGCGACGACCGCGCGGCCCGCGGGCCGCTGGAGGCGGCGCTGCACCAGCTCGCCGCCTCCCACGGCGCCGTGGAGGTCGAATGGGTCGCGGCCGGCGATCGGCCGACCTTCCTGCAGCTGCGCCCATATCGGGCCGGGCCGCGCACGGAGCGGGCCGGGGGGGACGACCCGAACGGGCCATGGCGCTGGGACGCGGCCCACAACCCGCTGCCGCTATCGCCGGCGCAGGCGGGCTTGGTCGCGCTGGCGGACGCGCGCTGCCGGACCGCCTTTCGACAGCGGGTCACGGACGGATATCTTTTCTACGCCGACGACCCGAGCTTTACGGCGCGCACGCCCAGCGCTGACGCCGACACGTTCGCCGTTCTGAAGGCGCTGGCCGAGACGCGCCTCGGGGTGCCGGCGCCCAACCTCGAGGAGGCTCTGGAGACCTTCACGGCGATCTACGGCCCCCTCTTCGGTGAAGTGCAACCCGCGGCACGCGCCGCCAGGATCGCGCTGAGCTCGTTCTTACGAAGCCATGGCCTCGACCCGACGCCGCTGTTCCAGACGCTGGCGGCCATCGTCGCGTCGGCGGCAGGCGAGCGCCGGCGACGGGCCGAGGCCGTCGTCTCGGCGCCCGACGCCCCGACGCGGCGGGTGGCGCTCGACGCCTATCTGGACCTCTTCGGCGACGAATCGTGCGCCTGGGACGTGGCGGCCCCCACCTGGCGCGAGGATCCCGAAGCCCTCCAGCGGCGTTTGCGCGCCCGCCCCCCCACCGACCAGCTCGACGCGGATCGCGGCGGGGAAACGCGGGAAACGCGGGAAACGCGGGAAACGCGGATTGCTCGAATCGATCGGGTCGAGGCCGCCTTGCCCGCCACCGCGCGCGACGGGTGGACCCGGCTCCTCGCGGCCGCTCAACGGGCGGTGGCGTCGGGCGAGGACGACGACGCCCTCTACGCCCGCGCGCAGGCGCAAGTTCGGCGGGCTCTGCTCCGGCAGGGCGCGGGCCTGGCCGCCGATGGCCGGCTCGCCCGCGCCGAGGAGATCTTCTGGCTTCCGCTCGACCTGGTTCGCGCCGGCGCGCGCGGAGAGATCACCCCGTCGCGCGACGATTTGGCGACGCTCATCGACGCCGCGCGGGCCGCCGATCGGGCCGCGCGAGCCCATCCGCCGGCGCTGTCGCGCGCGCTCTCGGCCGGCGAGACGTCCGATCTGATCCGCGGCCGTTCCGGCGCCGGTGGCGCCTTCATCGGACGGGTGCGCATCGGCGTCGGCACCGAGGGCGCCGACCCAAGCGCCGAGGTGCTGGTGGCCGCGACCATTCTTCCGACCGAGCTGCCTCTGGTGGACGCGGCGGCGTTGGTCGTCGAGACCGGCGGCCCGCTCGGTCATGTGGCCGCGCAGGCCCGCGAGCGTGGCATCCCGGCGGTGGTCGGCGCGGCGGGCGCCTGTACACGATTGCGCGACGGCGACCGCGTCTTGGTCGACGGCGACGCCGGGGTGGTCATCAAGCTCGGCGACGCAGCCCGAGTCGTCGGGTGGGCGACGACGGCTTAGCCCGGCGGCGCTTGCCCGCGGGGGGATCTAAAGGACCTCTCGGGGGGCTTTGCACGACAATCCCCGCCTGCACGAGAATAAGACGGGCTGCACGAGAATTGGGTTACGGTCGCTTGGCGTCTGTCTCGGATGGCCGCTTCTCTATCTCGCGAGGCACGCCGGAAACGAGACGTGGCGCCGTTGATTCGTCCGTATCGCGGTGAACTTCGGAGCCCCGCACAGAGCTGGCTCAGAAGCCGAACATCGGGTACGCCACGGGCGCTCTCGGAAGCAGCCCGGGTCGGGCGCGATGGTGTCCATAGGTCGAATGGTAATGGCGGGAGGGACCGCCGTTCCGAAGCTACAGCATTTGCGACAGCCAGCAGGGCAATGTGTAAAACCTGTGGAGAACTAAAAAAATATACTAATTTCAGTAATTTAGCATGCCACCGAACCGGTCTGCATGCGCGCGCTGCGTCAATAAAAATGGAGTCAGATGGAGAATGATCTCCACCAACTCCACGCCATGCTACTTTGCCCACGTGCCGCATCGAGAAGAATTTCAGAAATGGAAGCAGCAAGGTTCGGACCTGTTGGCGCAGCTTGAGGATTTGCTGTCGGCAAAAATCGGCGAGATCGAGTTGTTGACCTCCGAGGTCGAGGAACTTCGCGAGGAGATCGCCGAGCTGCGCAGCAGCCTGCCTCGCTCTGCACCGCGAACCAGCGAGCCGGTCGGAATGCGCGCCGTGCTTCAGGGCATGCCGAGCATGATAGTTCGCCCGCCAGAGGTTCCAGCCGACGCTTCGATTATCAATCTCGTGCGCGCCGCTCTTATGGTGGCCGATGGCCCAGAAGCGGCGAAGGTGGTCTGCGCGAGGGTGAACGGACTTCGCGACACGAGTCCGGCAGACGTTCACCGTGCTCTCTACCGGCTCAAGGAGGCCGGCGAGGTCGAGGTGACGGGGGAACGACCGAACAGTCTCTATGCCTTGAAGCCGGAAGAGCCAGAGAAACAGACCGCCCTGCCGATGGCGAAGTAGGAACGGCCGATCGAACGTTCGATATCTATCATCGGGGGAACGACAATGTGAGAGCGAGACGGATGGCCTATAAGCACATGGCCTAGAACGACAAAAAGGCGACCTTTCGATCGCCTCTTCGTCGGGGTTCCGGAGAATCCCTGTCCTTACTTGCAGGTGCGGACAGGTCGACTCTGTCATATCGATCGCCCCGAATCAATCTCTCTCGTTGTCGGGTGACGAGGGCTCAACCCCTCATGCCCGCAGAAGGGAGCGGGCGCCGACATGCTCAAACAAGTCGAGGTATGTCCTCAGCTTGACAAGCTGCGTCGCTGGCGAGTCGATAGAAGACGGTAGGACCATGCGGCGGGTGGGCCAGCCGCCCGCCGCGCCTCCTACCCGGCCTTTCTGGGCCGGTTCCAGTACGGGCTTTTGCACTTGGGGCACACCCTTGGCTCCTCGGCCGGGTCCGCTGGTCTCTTGCCCGGCGCTTGGTCGAGCCCACGCGGGATCCATTCGTGTTCGCAGCGGAGGCAGCGATAGCCCCACGCCGTCACCTTGACTAGCGGCATCCAGAAAGGAACATAGCATGAAATAAGTCCTTGCCTAGTATGCACCTGGTTAGTAATATACTACCGTGGACGCGAGACAAGAGAAGGGCCTGATTCTGGCGAAGGGCGCTCGGCTGATCGCCGGGTCGACGTGGACGGTTCCGTCGCAGAGCAACCAGACAGGCGCCTACCTCGTCGATGCCGAGAAGGTGACTTGCACCTGTCCGGACTTCGAGCTGCGGCGCGAGCGCTGCAAGCACCTGTTCGCCGTCGAGTTCTCGCGGACCGTCGAGACGAAGCCCGATGGAACCACCGTCGTAATCGAAAAAGTCACGCTCACCAAGCAGACCTACGTGCAGGACTGGCCGAAGTACAACGCCGCTCAGGTCGCCGAGAAGGAGACCGCGCAGACGCTTCTCCGGGGGCTCTGTGATGGCATCGCTACGCACGCCCATTCCGGCCGCGGGCGTAAGCCGATCTCCCTGTCAGACGCCGCGTATGCGATGACCATGAAGGTCTACACGATGATGTCCGCTCGGCGCGCCTCGACGGACATCAAGGCGTGCGCGGAATCCGGCAAGCTCTCGCGAGCCGTCTCTTTTAGCTCCGTCCTCGACTACTTCGACAAGCCCGAGATGACGCCCATCCTGATCGGTCTGATCGAAGAGAGCGCCAAGCCGCTGGCGAGCATCGAGACCAGTTTCGCGATCGACTCGACGGGCTTCGGAACCCACGTCTACCGTCGCTGATACGACGCCAAGTACGGCAAAGAGATGTCCGAAAGCGTGTGGCTCAAGGCTCACGCCATGATCGGTACGCTGACCAACGTCGTCACGTCGGTGACCGTGACCGACTCGAACGGGGCCGATTATTCGCAGCTCCCCGCGCTCGTCGCCTCGACGGCCCAGCGCTTCCGGCTGGCCGAGGTCTCGGCGGACAAGGCGTATCTCGGCCGCTCGAATCTGGCGTGCATCGAGGACGCAGGCGCGGTCCCGTACATCCCGCTCAAGAGCAATAGCCGGTCGGAAGGGTCGGCCGCGTGGCAACGCCTTTGGGGCCTGTTCATGTACCGCCAGCCCGAGTTTCTGGCCCACTATCATCGCCGGTCGCGGGTCGAGAGCACGTTCAGCGCCATCAAGCGCAAGTTCGGGGGTGCCGTCCGGTCCAAGCGCTTCGTGGCGCAGACCAATGAGATCCTGTGCAAGATCCTCTGCCACAACCTGACCATGGTCGTGCATGCGATGCACGAGTTGGGGATTCAGCCCGACTTCGGTGCGGCGGTCGCGTGATGCCGCGGAAGCTGCCGCCGCTGCTCACGGCGAAGGAACAGGCGCACGTCCGGACAGCGCTCTGTTACCTGCACACCCGGATCGGATCATGGGCCGTGCTGGCGAAAGCTATCCGTAGCAAGCGGGCGAACCTGCGGCGCGTCCGTGCAGGGCAGCGAATCAACGGCATGCGGAGCTTGGCCGCGAGGGGTCGCGCGTCTCGGAGGTGTTCCCGCGCAGAGCGTGCTGACCGGGGCCTACCCGCCGCCGGGGACGTGCCCGCACTGCGGGCGGACGCTACAAACCTAGCCGAATTGATCGTCCTCTTCTTCATATGGGCGTTCATCGGCCTGGCGTTGAATTCGAGCTGCATCCAGAAATTCGACCTCTTCGCCGAAGTCCAGCAGTGTCCATAGTCGCCGGTAGTACGAGGCCAGGATCTTTCCGGCTACTAGCAGAGCTTGATCGCTTCGAATTCCATCTCCGGGCAGCAGTACCGATGGATCGACGAGAAGGCGGCCTGCCAAGCGCTTGATGTCATCTTCTGCGGTGGCGGGCACCTTGGAAACCTTTTGCCAGGGAAGGCGTGCCCATTGATGAAGAGCGTCGTATGCCTGAGTGCTTCCGGGAACTGCGGTCAGAACCTTCATCAGGTGGTCTGCCGGAGACGCTGGCGCGCTGATGGATAGAATGCCCGGCGAATTCACGGACACCCCGTCCGAATGAGCTCGCGCCTCAAACGGGACGGCGGTTCGTATGTGATTGAACGTGTGCATCAAGGGAAAGCCGCCATCAAAAACGAAGCTCAAGACACCCGCCGGCATGGCCCTGCCCTTCTTCGGCTCCGTGAAGAAGCTAAAACCATAGGCGTCGAGGTATCTTCTCTCGATCGTTGCCAGGAGCTTGGCGTCCCACTTTTTTCCCAGAAGAAAGCTCGGCTCCGCAACCGACCAATTCGGGCGGAGGGACTCGTCATGAAATGCGTCCGGATCGGGAAGATATTTGGGAGGCAATTCGTCGAGAGACACCAGGTACACCGACTGTATCCAGTCGTTGTCCTTTTCGACGACGAAGCCTACGGCGTCGCTTGGTCCCTTCAGGATGTCCAGCATCGAACGACGGCCGGCCAGATACTCAGCGATTGCTCTCCGCTCGGATCGAACAATTAAGGTTCTCTCTCTGGAACTTTCCCGGGCGCACCACTTCTCTAGATAGACTCCTCCCTCCTCTGACCTTAGCTCAGACAGGATTGCTCCTTCGAAATATTCAAGGTCCCTCGTCGGAGTTAGTTTTCTTGGCAGACGAGCGAGCCGGATAGGGAACTCGGGGACCATGTGGATTACTGCCCGTCTTTCTTGGCCTCTGGAGGCGCAGCCTTCGCATACGAAGCTACGCGACCAGTAAACAGAGCGCCCTCTTTGGGATGAAGATCCATGTGCCCGCTGGCGGTGGGGTCCGACATCAGTCCGTCCTCTTCCACGATGGCTAGTTCGCCTACGTGATCTCCGTATCGACTGGCCGCGTCCTCTCGTTTCGCCAGACTACGGAATCTCGCCTGCGCAGACTCAACAGAATCGAAAAACGACAGCGCAAATCGGTCGCACTTCTCCTTCGGCCTAGGTTCGGAGACTCCCCACAGCGCGGGTGGGTCGAAGTTGCCGTCCGAGGCCGGGTTGTGCATGAAGCGGAACGCCTTTACTTGCCGCGGACGAAACCGGCTTGGGTTTGGGCACGGACGATCTGTACATTTTTCTAAATATGACGCGTACTTAAGTATCATTCTTGGCGGAATTCTCTTTCTCCCCCTGGGGTCCAGAAGATCATTTCCGGCCCGGACGGTCAAGTACCGTCCCCGATACGCCCATGCTAGCGGTCGCCACGTTCCGTGCGCCTGCACGAGAATTCCCGCCGCTGCACGAGAATCAGGGCTCACGGGCACTTTCTCGTGCAAAGCCCTCTCGGGGGTCCTTTAGTAGCTTAGAACCCTTGCGTCGCGATGAAGCGAACCAGCTCCTCGTACCCGCCGATGGGCCGACCGTCCACGAAGATCACCGGAACGGTCTGGCGGCCGTTGGCGGACTTGACCAGCTCGGCGCGCGCTTCCGCGTCGCCGGTGACGTCGATCTTCTCGAACGGAATGCCCTGCTTTTCCAGCAAGGCCTCGGCCAGACGGCAGAACCCACAATAGGTCGTCCCGAACACTCGGACCCGCGGGCCGGTAGGTGTTTCGATGGCCACGCTCTTGGGATGCGGGTCAGCGCTCGTCGGTTTCGCCGTCGTCGGCCAGGTACTCGAGAATGACCTCGTCGAGGCTCTTGTCCGAGACCAGCTCGGCCGCGAACGCCTCCGGCGCGGCGGCGATCGGCGAATCCCACGGCATCCGGATCTTGCCCGTCGGGACCACGGCCGCGCCACCCTCCGCCGAGGCCTGCACCGCGGCCGGCGGCGGCGCGACGCGGGTCGGGGCCGGCGTTTCCCAGGGCATGCGAATCTCGCGCGCCGACGCCAGCGGTTGCGGCTGAGACTCCGGCGTCGCAGAGGCCGCGCGGGCGCGGTTGCCGGCGACGTAACCGGCCCCGTCGCGAACGGCGTAGTGGCTGCCGGCCCGCGCGCGGGCGGGCCAGGGGGCCGGAGCGCTGGGTTTCCCGACCGTGCCATGAACGGGCGGTTGCCCGGCGCCCACATTGATGACCACGTTGCGCCTCACCACCACGCCGTCGGCGGCGTTCGAGATCCCCACCGACGGACGCTTGGCCGCCGCCTGTTGGACCGTTACCATCGGCTTCGGCACCACCTTGGCGGGCGCGACCGGCGGGGGCGCGATCGGCGCGGCGGCGACCGGCACGGCGGCGGCCGGCGCGGGCACCGACTCGACGACGGCGGGCGGCGGCTCGACGGCCGCGGGTGCGGGCGATGCGACTTCGGCCGGCGCCGCCACGGCCGCGGGCGCTCGATCGGCCAGCGTGGCTGGCTCGCCACGCGCCGTGAAGAACGCCGCGATGCGCGCGTCGTGCTCGGCGTGTGTCAGCTCCATGATCATGAGCTTGTGCAGCTTCTGCATCGCCGAGCGCACCACGTCTTCGGGCGACGAAGGGTCGTACTCCTGTTTCTTCGAGGAGAGGATCGTCCCTTCATAGAAGAGATGCGTGTAGAGCCGCGCATATCCCAGCCCGGAATCCTCGGTTTGGACGTGAAACACCCGTCCGCCATGGCGAAGATTGTGGTTGTACCCGAGCACCGGGCTGCGCGTGCGCTGCGACATCGAGACGACTCTCAATTATATCGCTAGTGCTCGGAGATTCCTTGAAGATCGCCCCACTGCTTCATTTGCTCCGGGCGAGCGGCGGGTTAAGATTTCGCGCCCGCCGCCCGCCACGCCGGCGAACAACCATGACGCGACAAGCAAAGATCGAGCGCAAGACCTCGGAGACGGCCATCGAGCTCACCCTCGAGCTGGACGGCAGCGGCCAGCGGCGTATCGAGACGCCGGTGCCGTTTTTCAACCACATGCTGGAGGCGGTGGCGCGCCACGGGCTCTTCAATCTGGAGGTTCGGGCCACCGGCGACGTCGAGGTCGACCCGCACCACACGGTCGAGGATGTCGGGATCTGCCTGGGCCAGGCGTTTCGCGAAGCGCTCGGCGATCGCAGCGGCATCACCCGCTTCGGCGAAGCCACCATCCCGATGGACGAGACGCTGGTCGCCGCCGCGGTCGACTTCAGCGGGCGGGCGGCCTTCGTTTATCGGGCCGACGCGCTCAAGGGGCGCCGGGTCGGGACGTTCGACGTCGAGCTGGGGCGCGAATTCTTCGGCGGCTTCGCTGGGGCGGCGCTCTGCAACCTGCACCTCGAGGTCCGCTACGGCGAGAACGCCCACCACATGATCGAGGCGCTCTTCAAAGCCTTCGCGCGCGCCACCTCGGCGGCGGCGCGGCTGGATCCACGCGTGGTCGGCGTGCCGTCGACCAAGGGGACGCTCACCCGGTGAGCGCCGTACGGATCGCCGTCGCCGACCTGGGGAGCGGGAACCTGCGCAGCGTGGCCAAGGCGCTGACCGCGGTCGGCGCCGAGGTGGTCGTCAGCGCCGACGCGGAGGTGGTCGCGCGCGCCGACAAGCTGGTGGTGCCGGGCCAAGGGGCCTTCGGAGCCTGCGCGGCCGGGCTGGATCGCGGCGGCGGCGCGCTCCGCCAGGCGGTGGGCGGGTTCATCGCGGCGGGGCGGCCGTTCTTCGGGATCTGCATCGGCATGCAGCTCCTCTTCGGTCACAGCGAGGAAAACCCGGACGCGCCGGGCCTGGGGATCTTGCCGGGGCGCGTGCGGCGGTTCGACAATCAGCCCGGCCGCAAGATCCCGCACATGGGATGGAACCAGACCCGACGTGGTCCCGCCGCGGCCGGCGACCTGGCCGACGGCGCGTTCTTCTACTTCGTGCACAGCTATTACCCAGAGCCGGCGCGCGCCGAGGACGTGGCGTTCACCACCGACTATGGCGCGCCCTTCTGCGCCGCGGTCGCGCGCGACAATATCTTCGCCACCCAGTTTCACCCCGAGAAGAGCCAGGCGGCCGGGCTGGCGCTCTTGCGGCGGTTCGTGGCGAGCGCCTGACGCCATGCGGATCTTTCCCGCCATCGATCTGCTGGGCGGCGCGGCGGTGCGCCTAGAACAGGGGCGCCGCGAGAGCGCCAAGATCTATGATCGCGCGCCGTGGGAGGTGGCGGCCCGCTTCGCTGCCGCCGGCGCGTCGCGGATCCACGTCGTCGATCTGGACGCCGCCTTCACACGCGCCAGCGCGGCGCGCGTCGACAACCACGCGACGTTGAAGCGCATCGTGGCGGCGGCCGGCGGCGAGGTCGAGACGGGCGGCGGCGTGCGCGCGCTCGACGACTGCGCGCGCCTCTTCGATCTGGGTGTCACGCAGGTCATCCTGGGCACGGCGGCGGTCAAGAATCCGGCCTTCGTCGAAGCGGCCTGCGGGCGCTGGCCCGGCGGCATCGTGGTGGCGGTCGACGCCCGCGCCGGCAAAGTGGCCGTCGAAGGCTGGACCGAGGACACGCAAGCCGACGCGATCGACATCGGTCTGGCGGTGGCGCGCGCCGGCGCCGGCGCGGTCCTCTACACCGACATCGGCCGCGACGGCATGCGGTCGGGCCCCAACTTCGACGCCACCGCGCGCCTGGCCGAGCGGCTGGCCCCCTGCCCCGTCATCGCGTCGGGCGGCGTGGCGCGGCTCGAGGATCTCGACGCGTTGGTGCCGACCGGATCCTTCGCGGTGGTGGTGGGCAAGGCACTCTACGAGGGCGAGTTCACCGTCGCGCAGGCGCTGGCGCGCGTGCAAGCGCTGGCCGGTACGAAAGCGCGGACCGGGTATGCTCTGTAAGCGGGTCATCCCCTGCCTGGACGTCGATGGCGGCCGGGTCAAGAAGGGCGTGCGGTTCAAAGAGCTGCGCGACGCCGGCGATCCGGTGCTGGTGGCGGCGGCCTATGACACGCAAGGCGCCGACGAGATCTGCTTCCTCGACATCACCGCCTCGTCCGATGGGCGCGCCACCATGCTGGACGTCGTGCGCGCCACCGCCGAGCGGGTCTTCCTGCCGCTCACCGTCGGCGGCGGCGTGCGATCGGTCGAAGACGTGCGCACGCTCTTGCTGGCCGGCGCGGACAAGGCCGGCATCAACACCGCCGCGGTGGCCGATCCGGAGCTGGTGCGCCGGGCGGCCGACGCCTTCGGCAATCAGGCCATCGTGGTCGCGGTCGACGCGCGCCGCGTGCCGGGCTCTTCGCCGCTGCGCTGGGAGGTCTACACCCACGGCGGCCGGCGTCCGACCGGCCTCGACGCGGTCGCCTGGTGCGAGCGGATGGCGCAAAACGGCGCCGGTGAAATTCTGCTCACCAGCATGGACCGCGACGGCACGCGCGACGGGTTCGACCTCGAGCTGACCCGCGCGGTGGCCGATACGGTGCCGGTGCCGGTGATCGCCTCGGGCGGCGTCGGCAATTTGGAGCATCTGTACCAAGGGATCGCCGAGGGACACGCCGACGCGGTGCTGGCGGCGTCGATCTTCCACTTCGGCGAGTCGACCGTCGGGCAGGCCCACGACTATCTACGGTCGCGCGGCGTGGCCGTGCGGGATCGGGTGGCGTGATGGCGGTCGACGACGCGCCGCTGCTGGCCGCGGTGACCTTCGACGGCGCCGGACTGGTGCCCGTGATCGCGCAGGACGCTCGCAGCGGGGTGGTCCGCATGGTGGCCTGGGCCAACCGCGAGGCGCTCTCGTCGACGCTGGCCACCGGCGCCGCCCATTTTTGGAGCCGCTCGCGCCAGGCGATCTGGCGCAAGGGCGAGAGCTCGGGACACACGCTGGCGGTGCGCGAGATCCGGATCGACTGCGACGGGGACGCGGTCCTGTATCTGGTCGACGCCCAGGGACCGTCCTGCCACACCGGCGCCACCTCCTGCTTCTTCCGGCGGGTGGCCGAAGGCGGGAGCTTGGTGACCGACGGTGGCCCGCCCGAGGCGCCCGCGCAGATGCTGCCGCGGGTGGCCGAGGTGATTGCGGCGCGCCGACGCGAGCGTCCCGAAAAATCCTACGTGGTGTCGCTGCTGGACGCGGGGCTGCCCAAAATCAGCGCCAAGATCGAAGAAGAGGCGCGCGAGCTGATCGAGGCGTTGCCGGAGGGCGACGCGGTCCACACCACGCACGAAGCGGCCGATCTGTTCTTCCACGTGTTGGTCGGCCTGGAGGCGGCGGGGGTTTCGCTCGACGCGGTCTTCGACGAGCTGCGGCGGCGGTTCGGCGTCTCGGGCATCGACGAAAAAGCGGGCCGGAAGAAATGACCGGCGCGGCGACGCGTGAAGCGACCCGCCGGGACATTCGACGAATCCTGGGGCCCGGCGGGGCGGCGGCCGAGATTCTGTCGGGCTACGAGGCGCGCGCCGGGCAGCTCGCGATGGCCGAGCGGATCGCGGAGGCCATCGAGGGAAACGAGCGCCTCTTGATCGAAGCCGGGACCGGCACCGGCAAGACGCTGGCCTATCTGGTGCCGGCGTTGCTCTCGGGCCGCAAGGTGGTGGTCAGCACCGGCACCAAGACGCTGCAGGACCAGATCGCCACCGTCGACTTGCCGCGGCTGCGCACCATGCTCGATCGCGCCGGCCTCCTCGATCGGCCGCTCGAGTGGGCGGTCATGAAAGGCCTCGGCAACTACGTCTGCCGGCGCCGGCTGCAGGAGCGCGACCGCCAGGGGACGCTCATCGAGGACCCCGACTTCCAGCGCCTCTTGGCCTTCGCCGAATCGTCGCCGACCGGCGACCGCGCCGACCTGGCCGACCTGGCCGACGAAGCGCCGCTGTGGGGCGAGGTGTCGGCCACACCCGAGACGCGTATCGGCGCGCGCTGCGCCTTCTTCGAGAGCTGCTTTGTGACTGGAATGCGCCGGCGAGCCGCCGCGGCGCCGCTGGTGATCGTCAACCACCACCTCTTCTTCGCCGATCTGGCGCTGCGCGCGCGCTGGCCCGAGGCGCAGGTGCTGCCGCCGTACGAGGTGGTGATCTTCGACGAGGCACACCAGATCGAAGAGGTCGCCACCGAGTTCTTCGGCGTACACGCCTCGACGCAGCGGCTGTTCGCGCTGGGGCGCGATCTGGGGCGCGAGAGCGGCGTTCCGACCGCGCGGGCCGAGTCGGCGGCCGCGCGCCTGACCGCCGTCGCGGCCGCGCTGGCCGACACGCTGCGCGACCTGCTCCCCGCGCCGCGCGCGGGCGCCGACGAGAGCCGCGGGCCTTTCCCCGCCGCGCTCGGCCAGGGACCGGCGCGGGCCGCCTACCACCGCCTCGACGAGCTGCTCGAGGAGATCGCCGCCTGGCTCGATCCCGACGGAACCGCCGTGGCGGAGTCGCGGCGACCCGCCGAAGTGGCGGCGCTGGGCCGGCGCGCGGCCGCGCTGCGAACCGATCTGTCGGTGCTGATCGACGGACGCGGGCGCGATCACGTCCGCTGGCTGGGCGCCTCGGTCCGCAACGTCGCGCTGCACGCCTCGCCGGTCGACGTGGGGCCGCTCCTCGGCCGCGCGCTCGACGCCTGCCCCGGGCCGATCATCCTCACCTCCGCCACGCTCACGGTGGCCGGTTCATTCGACTACCTGCGGGCCCGGGTCGGCCTGCACGACACGGCGGCCGAGGCCAGCTTCCCCTCGCCGTTCAGCTACGCGCGCCAGGCGCTGCTCTACCTGGCGCCCGATCTGCCCGAGCCGAACCGCGACGATTTCCCGCTGGCGGCTGCCACCCGGATGGGCGAGCTGTGCGCCATCACGGGCGGCCGGGCGCTGTTGCTCTTCACCAGCTTCAAAAATCTGCGGATCGCCGAGGCCTACCTGCGCGCGACCTGGATGCCGACCTCGCCGTTTCCGCTGCTGGTGCAAGGCCAGCGCCCGCGCCACCTGCTGCTGGCCGCGCTGCGGACGCACATCGGATCGGTGCTGCTGGCGACGCAGAGCTTCTGGGAGGGGGTCGACGTACCCGGCGAGGCGCTGTCGCTGGTGGTGATGGATCGGATCCCCTTCGCCGTGCCCGACGATCCGCTCACGGCGGCGCGCATCGATCGCATCCGCGACGACGGCGGCGATCCGTTTCGGAGTTACCAGCTGCCGCGGGCGGCGCTGGCGCTCAAGCAGGGGTTCGGGCGCCTGGTGCGGAGCCGGGGCGACCACGGCATCGTCGGGATCCTCGACGGGCGGGTGGCCCGCAAGAGCTACGGCGCTACCCTGCGGGCCAGCCTGCCGGTGGATTGCCCGCGCACCGAATCGCTGGAGGACGTGGCGGCGTTCTGGACCCGGGTGCACCCACCCCAGACGATCCAGTCAACCGCGTCGGTGCCACCGTGACCGCCGTCTGGCTCTGCCTCGGCGCCTACCTCCTCGGCTCGATCCCCTTCGGGATGGTGGTCGCGCGCCTCAAAGGGGTCAATCTGCGCCAAGTGGGCAGCGGCAACATCGGCGCCACCAACGTCGCGCGCGCGATGGGCAAGGGCTGGGCGATCTTGGTCCTGGCCGCCGACGCAGCCAAGGGATTCGTGCCGGTCTGGCTCGGTTGCCGGCTCGGATTGGCGCCCGAGCCAGTGGCGCTGGCCGGCTTCATCGCCATCGCGGGCCACATATTCACGATCTTTCTGCGCGGCCGCGGCGGCAAAGGGGTCGCGACATCGCTCGGCGTCGCATTGGCGCTGTCGCCGCTGTCGGCGCTCGTCGGGTTCGGCGTCTACGTGGCGGTGTTCGCCGCCACCCGCCTGTCTTCACTGGGATCGCTGCTGGGGGTCTGGACCTTCTCCACGCTCATCGTGGCCGGCCACGGCTTCCCCTGGCCCTACGACGCTCTGGCCATCGGCGGCGCCGCGCTGGTGACGCTGCGCCACCACCAGAACATTGGACGGCTGTTGCGCGGCGAAGAGAAACGGACCTGAGCGCGCCCTTGAAGACCGACGCAGGTGTACACTTGTGACAGATGCGTAAGACACTGACCTTTCGTCTGACCGAGGAACAGGAGGTCTGGTTGGTGCGGGCCTCCAAAACGACGGGCCGCACCCGTGGCCAGATCGTCCGAGAGCAAATCGAAAAAGCCCGGCTCGGTCCTGAAAGTCATCCCTTCATGCGCTTGGCGGGCGCCGTCACCGGAGCCGCCGATCTGTCTCGCCGCAAGGGATTCTCGAAAGGCTCGAAAAGATGAAGGGAATAGCCGACACCGGCTTTCTGGTGGCCTTCGCCAACCGCAACGATAGCCACCACGCCTGGTCGGTGGGCATCGCGGCCGAGCTCACCGAGCCACTCCTCACCTGCGAAGCGGTCCTGGCCGAAACGGCCTTCCATCTTCGCAGCGTGGATCTCACCATCCAGATGGTGGAAGAGAAACTGGTCGAGATCGCTTTCGCTCTGCCGGAGCACCTGCCGCAGGTCGCTGCCTTGGCGCGCCGGTATGCCGACCGCCAACCCGATCTCGCCGACCTTTGTTTGATCCGCATGAGCGAGCTTTTCCCGCGCCACACGCTGGTTACCGTCGACCGCGCCGACTTCCGCGTCTTTCGCCGAAACAAGCGAGAGGCGATCCCGCTGCTCTGCCCGCCCGACTAACGCGCCGACGGCGCAGACCTCGACGGTCAGCGCGGCGGAAACGTGCCGGCCGCGCGGCGCAGGGTCAGGTCCGCCACCGCCACGTCGAAGTGGGCCTGGGCCAGCGCCTCTCGCGCGGCCACCAGGTTGTCCTGGGCCTGCAGCAGATCGACCTGCGTGACGGTCCCGGCCTCGTACTGCGAGCGAACCAGCTCGAGCGTCTCCTGCGCCAGCGCCACCGCGCGCAGGTCCGCCTGCACCGCCTGGTGCTTGGTGTCGAGGAAGCTGCGGCCGTTGATCAAATCGTCGCGGATGGTGTCGGTCAGCACCTCCGCCCGCGCGTCCGCCTCGGCGGCCTGGGCGGCGGCCAAGTGCCGCTGCGCGTCCCGAACGCCGCCGTCGTAGAGCGTCCAGTCGAGCTGCAGGCCCGCCGACCAGGCGTACCGGTCGCCGGTGAAGCCGACGTAGTTCCCGACGTTGGCTTTGCCGAACGCCGACAGCGTCGGCGCCCAGCGCCAGCCGTAGGCGCGTCGCTGCGCGTCGGCCGACCTCTCCGAGAATGTGAGCGCCTTGAGCTCGGGTCGCAGGTGCAGCGCGGTGTCCAGATCTTCGCTGCCGGGCGCGGAGGACGTTTCGGCGACGCGGACCTTGAAGGGCATATCCATTTGAATCAGCGTCGCCAGCGCCCGATAGGCCTGAGCCTGCCCGTAGCGCGCCTCGAGCTCCGCCTGCTGCGAACGGACCAGCGCCAGCTCGGCCCGATCGACGTCGACCTTGGTGACGGTGCCGGCGGCGAACCGGGTCTTGGCGTTGTCGAGCGTCGCGGTGTCGACCTCGATGCTGGAGTGGCGGGTGACCAAAACTTCGTCGGCGGTCGCTGCTGCGTAGAAGGTCTGCGCGACGCTGAAGAGCACCGAAGCCTCCGACGATTCGTAGTTGGCCTCCGAAGATCGGACCCCGGCCTTGACCGCCTCGAGGGCCGGATAAGCCGCCGGCGCCAGTAAAGGCATGGTGGCGCTGATGCTGGCGTCGAGCTGGTTCTGCTTGAGGATCGTGACGTTGTAGTCTGGGCCATCGGCCATCGGCATGACGGTGAGGCCGTCCGCCATCAAGATCCCGTTGATCAGCCGGCCGAAGTCGAGCGTGGCGTTCTTGTAGTTGCGGGTGTACTTCCCTTGCGCCGTCACGACCGGAAACAGCGCGGCCCAGGCCTGCTCGACGTTGGTCTGCGCCTGCGCCAGGTGCGCGCGCTCGGCGATCAGGCTGCGGTTCACCCGCTTGGCCATCGCCAGCGCGTCGTCGAGGGTCAGCTCGCGCGGAGGCGCCGCCGTCTGACAAAATGCCGAAATTGGCGCCGAAACCGAGGCGGCGATGGCGAGCGCCGCCGTCAACCCAACCTGTCTCCGTGGCCTCACGGCATCGCCTCCGCGTGGGGCGCGTGTTGACCGTTGCCGGCGACGACGGCCTCCACCTTGGGCATCACCTCGTCGGCGCCGGTCTCGGAGTCCGGGCGGCGGCGCAGCCGGAGCACGCGGCGGGTCCAGGTCGACAGATCGTCGAACAGCGAGTAGGCCACCGGCGTCGCCAGCAGCGTGAGCAGCAGCGATAGGAGCTGCCCGCCCACGACCGGGCCGGCGGTGGCGCGGTTGAACTCGGCGCCCACGCCCTTCGACGTCAGCAGCGGCAGCATGCCGGCCACGAACGCCAGCGTGGTCATCAAGATGGGACGCAGCCGATCTCGGTTTCCGTGCAGGATGGCGTCCAGCCGCGACAGCCCTTCGGCCCGGAGCTGGTTGATGTGCGCGATCTGGAGGATCGAGTTCTTCTTTACCACGCCGAAGAGCACCAGCACGCCGAGCATCGTGAAGATGTCCAGCGACTGGCCGAGCATGAGCAGCGAAATGAGCGCGAACGGCACCGTCAGCGGCAGCGCCAGCAAGATCGTGATCGGGTGCAGCCACGACTCGAACTGGGCGGCGAGGATCAGGTACATGAAGATGAACGACATCCCGAAGGCCAAGATGAAGGCCTTGCCGGTGCGCGCGATCTCGCGCGACGAACCAAAGGGGACGAAGCGATACTGCGACGGCAGGTTGAGCGCCTTGACCGCCTTTTCGAGGGCCGAGCCCACCTCGCCCGAGCCGACGCCCGGGATGGTGTTGGCCAGGAACGTCACCTGCACCTGGCGCGCATAGCGGTCGATCTTGGACGGGCCTTCGGCGCGCTTGAGATCGACCACGTCGAGGAGCGGCACGGCGCCCAGGCGCGACGAGGGGACGGTGAGCTGCGACAGCGCCTCCTGGTTCGACCGGAAGGCCTCGTCGGCGCGCACCAAGATATCGTATTCGCGTCCGGCCTCCTCGTAGCGCGACACCTTCACGCCGCCGATGAGGAGCTGCGAGGCCAGCGCGACGTCCGCCACGTTGACGCCGAGATCGGCGGCCTTGCGCCGGTTGACGGTGGCCACCAGCTCGGGATTGCCGGTCACCAGCGTGGTGTCGACGTCGACCGCGCCGTGGATGTTCTTCAGCTTGCCGACGATCAGGTCGGAGTATTTGATCACCTGCGACAGATCGGGCCCGGTCAGGATGTACTGCACGGTCGCGGTGCTGAAGGTGCCCCCGCCGAAGGCCGCCACCGCCGAGGCGCTGATGCGAAAGTCCTTGGGCTGCTTGGGAACGATCTCCTTGCGCACGCGGTCCTGCAGCTGATCTTGCGAGGCCTTGCGCCGGTCGGGCGGCACCAGGCGCACGAAGATCGAGGCCAGGTTGGGCGTCTGCTGGCTGTTGTCGCCGATGGTCAGCAGCGTCGTCTGAACCTCGGGCCACTCGCGCACCTGGCGGGCGATCCGCTCGGCGTCGATCTGCGTAGCGGCCAGGCTGGTCCCCTCCGGCGTGCGAACACTGATCTCGAACTGCCCCTCGTCGTTCTTGGGAAGGAAGCCCTTGGGCACCGCGGCGACCAGCCACTTCATCGACACGAGCGCCAGCACCGCGGCCAGCACGACGATCCAGCGGTGCCGCATGACGAAGGCCAGGATCTTCATGTAGCCCCGCTCGATCGGGCCGTAGAAGGCGTTGACGAACCGCTCCAGAAACGACTTGCGGCGTTCGGCGTCTGGACGCAGATCGAGCCGCAGCCAGCGCGAAGCGAGCATCGGCGTCAACGTGAAGCTGACGAACAACGAGATCGCGATGGCCGCGCCCATGGTGAGCCCGAAGCTGCGCAGGAAGCGCCCCGGGATGCTGTTCATGAAGGCGACCGGCAGGAACACCGCCAGCAGCGACAGCGTCGTGGCCAGCACCGCCAGCCCGATCTCCTTGGTGGCGTAGATGGCGGCCGGCATGGGCCGGATCTTCTTCTCATCGACGAAGCGGAAGATGTTCTCCAGCACGACGATGGCGTCGTCGATCACGATGCCGACCGCGAGAGCCAGCGCCAATAGTGTGATGGTGTTGAGCGTAAAGCCCATCAGCCACATGAGCAGGAAGGTGCCGATGATGGAGGTGGGGATGGCGAGCGCCGCGATGATGGTGGTGCGGAACTGCCCCAGGAACAGCAGCACCACCAGCGCCGCCAGGAACGACCCCAAGATGAGGTGCTCCTTGACCGCGTCGACGCTGGTACGCGTGGTCTCCGTGTTGTCGCGGATGACGCTCAGCTGGTAGCCGGACGGGAGAGTCGGGGCCAGCTCCTTCATGCGCGCCCGCAGGGCATCGACGACCTCGACGCTGTTGGCGCCCGACTGCTTGCGGATGGAGAGCACCACGGCCGGCTTGCCGGCGATGCTGGCGGCGGTGGAGGCCTCCTCCTGGCCGTCGACCACGCTCCCGATGTCGCGGATCATGATCGGATGGCTGTCGACGTCGCGAACCACCAGGTCGCCGAGCGCGGCGACGCTCTTGACCCGGCCGCTCACCCGGAAAGTCAGCAGGCTGGGCCCGGTATCCACGGTCCCCCCGGGGGTGGTCACATTCTGGGTGACGATGGCGCGCTGCACGTCGGCCGCCGTCAGCCCCGCGGCCCGCAGCCGCTCCGGATCGAGAACCACTTGAATCTGCCGCTTGCGGCCGCCGACGATCGACACCTGCCCCACGCCCGAGACGTTCTCCAGCGCCTCCCGCACCTCGTGGTCGGCGTACTCCGTCACCTCGCGCAACGGCCGCGACGATTCGAGTGAGAGGAACAGCACCGGCGCGGCGTCGGGATCGAGCTTGTTGATGACCGGGCTCTTGGTCCCGTCGGGGAGATCGGGCAGCACGGCCGAGACGTGCTCGCGTACCTCCTGGGCCGCCACGTTGACGTCCTTGTCGAGCTGGAAGCTGACGATGACTTGCGAGACGCCCTCGGTCGACACCGAGCGCAGCTCGTCGATGCCGCTGATGGTGTTGATCGCCTCTTCGATCTTGTCGGACAGCTCGGTCTCGACCTCTTCGGGCGCCGCGCCCGGCAGGGTCGTGATGACCTGAACGACCGGCAGATCGACGTTGGGAAAGCGATCGACGTTGAGCTGCTTGTACCCGATGATCCCGACCACCACGATGAACAGGATCAGCACGGTCGCGAAGACCGGGCGGCGGACGCAGATGCTAGCTAACCACTGCACGGCGGCTCCTCATTTCACCCGCGCGCCGTCGCGCACGTCGGGGGTTAGCTCCGCCACCACCTGCTCGCCGGCCTTGAGGCCGTTGACGATCGGCACCTGACCGCCCTGCGGCTGGCCGACCTGGACCAGGCGATCTTCCAGACGACCGCCGACCGCGACGTAGACGTGGTTGAGCGACCCGTCGTTGCGCACCGCCGTCGCCGGCACCGCGGGCAGCAACTGCTCCCCCACCGGCAGCCGCGCCGTCACGAACATACCGGGGCGCAATTCGTGGGCGTCGTTGTCGAAGACCGCTTCGACGATGGCGTCGCGGCTCTGCGCACGCACGACCGGGCCCACGTAGCGAATCTTGCCGTGGTAGACGCGCGACGACTCGCCGGCGGCGGCGCGGAAATCGAGCTGCATCCCCTGGCGCACCAGCGGCACGTCGGCCTCGGGGACGGTGATCTCGACGCGCAACGAGTCCACGTTGACCAATGTGGCGACCCGCGAATCGACCCGCACGTACTCGCCGGCCGTGACCGCACGATCGACCACCAGGCCCGAGAACGGCGCGCGGATCTCGGTGTCGCGCAGCGCGTCCGCCGTGAGCGTCTTGTGCGCCTCCGCCGATTGAACGGAATACTTGGTGGTCTCGCACTGCGTTCGGGTCTTGTCGTAATCGGCCTTGGCAATGGCGCCCTTGGCGAACAGGCGATCGGTGCGCTCGCAGTCGACCTGGGCCTGCGCCGCCTGCGCCTTGAGCGACTCGACGTCGGCGGTCGCCTGGGCCGCCTGCGCGCTCACGGCGCGGGCGTCGAGACGCGCCAAGATGGCGCCCTTCTTGACGTACGATCCACGCTCGACGTAGGTGGCGATCACCTTGCCGGCCGCGCCGGCCGCGACTTGGGCCTCCTCGGCGCCGATGAGCGAGCCCGAGAGCGTGAGCACGCGCGGCGTCTTCATTTCGCGCGCTGCCACCAGCATGACCGCGATCGGTGCCGTGTCCGCGTCGGCCGAAGCCGCCGGCGCTGCCGGATGCGAGCAGCCGCAGAGCGGCGCGAGCGCCAACGCCAAGAGCGGCGCCCAGCCGCGCGTCAATCCGATCGCGCCGATCGCGCCGATCGCGCCGATCGCGGCCCCCGCCGCGCCCGTCGATTGGCCCGTCATCCGACCCCGCGTCCCGCTCTTCCCGTGACCTGTTTTGCACCCAGGTTTCAGCATCGTGATCGTCCCCGTCCTTTTGGATGTAGTCGTACACGACAATAATTTAGGTTGTCAACCATCAACGGAACGGACAATATCGGTTCCGTGGCATTCAGGCGCAGCCCCCCGCAGCCCCATACGGCGCCCGATCCATTTTGGGGAACGCTGATCGAGCTGCTGCTCGGCATGCGCGGCTGGTGGAGCGCGCTGTGCGACGAGCTGCACCTCACGCCGTCGCAGGGCCTGGCGCTGCGGCGGCTCGATCCCGAACGTCCGCTCGCGATGAGCACGCTGGCCGAGGCGCTGGCCTGCGACGCCTCCAACGTGACCGGCATCGTCGACAAGCTGGAAAGCCGCGGCCTCATCGCCCGGCGCGGGGCCGACCACGACCGCCGCGTCAAGACGCTGGTGGTCACCGAGCGCGGTCGCGCGCTGCGCGATCGGCTGATCGCCCGCCTCCTCGAGCCCCCCCCCGCCGTCTGCGCTCTTTCGGGCGACGTGAAGGCCGTCCTGACCGCCACGCTGCGCGCCGTTCTCGACGACCGCGCGCGCCCCGCAGAGCCCGCCGCGACGCCCGAGTCGCGCCGTCCCGTCCGCGCCCCGCGCGGCTGACGGTTGCCGGCGGATCGTGCGAAAACTCGCACGGTCATTGGGAAAATGCCGAATGCGAAAGGCTATCTGGTAGCATGAGCCGCGATCGCGCTCTCGAGTAACCAACCGTGTCGTGGCGAGGCTGAGCAGGTGAGGCAAGGAGGCATCACGTTGGGTCCCGAACGCAGCGGGCTCCGCTGGAAGCGTAGCGGGCGGCTCTCGGCACTATTCATCGCTTCGGTTTTTCCGATGACGGCCCAGGCCACTGGCGAAGTTGCACCGCCCGTTGCGCCCAATCTGTCCGCGCCCGCGCCCGCCGATTCGACCTCCCGTGCCCTCGACGACACGACGGCGGCGCCCCCGGAGGAGGTCACGCCGACGCCCCCTTCGAACTCGCCGCCGCTGGTGATCACGGGCTACATCGACGTCGGGTTCGCCAAAGCGCAGGGGAACGGCACCAGCTTTCCGTCCAACTTCGCGCTGCCCGCCGGCGCGCCGGCCAACGCGCCTTACGACTACTACGTCGACATGTTCGCGCCGGCCGTGAATTCCCGCGGCGAGGCGGCTTCGACGAACATTCCCCCACCGCCCGCGCCCGGTCTGCCCGGCTCGAACGTGGGCGGGTTCTTCCCCCGTTCGGCGGGCATCGGCGGCAAGGCGTCGTTTCTCCTCAACACCGCGGACGTCGACATTCGCTACACGGCGCCCGAGATCCCGGTGTTGATCTTCACGCGCCTGCAGGTCATTCCACGCCTTTACGACGCCGATCCGACCGAGAACCGGGTGGGCGGCGAGTCGACCCGGCTCTTGCTGGAACAGGCCTTCGGCAAGATCGCGCCCATCCGCAGCGCGGAGCTCTCGATCAGCCTCGGCAAGTTCGACTCGGTGTTCGGCATCGAGTACCTCGACAACGAGGCCAACTTCCGCGTCGGTATCACGCCGTCGCTGGTGGCCCGCTACACCACCGGCCAATCGCTGGGCGCCAAGGTGTTTTACCGCTATCAGCTGATTCCGATCTTCTCGGCCATCAGTGTCAATGCGGCGATCACCAACAGTGGCACGTTCGTCGAGGCGCTGCAGGGGCCGTCGCGCAGCCTGACCGGCGTCCCGATGTTGTCGGTGCGGGTCGGCTACGAGCTGAACCTGACCCGGGTCTCGTTCAAGTTCGGGGGCAGCGCCGAGCACGGGCCACGCAACGACCAGAGCTTCACTTCTGACGCCCCGCAGACCTTGTTGGGCGCCGACGCACGCCTGATCCTACCGACCCTGACGCTGTCAGGCGAGTACGTCCACGTCGCCGAGGAGGACGCCGGCGACGTCACGACCATGGCGGTCGCCAAGCTGGCCGGCATGGGGCCCTACCCCGAGATCAACGAGTTCTATGCACACGGTTTCTGGGTCCAGGCGGCCGAGGAGCTGCCGCTGTCGCTCGATCTCTTTCGCTTCACGATCTACGCCCGTTACGAGCAGCGGCACGCGGAGTTCCCCGACTTCACGGGCAGCAAGCTCACGGTCGACCGCACGACGTTCGGCGTGAACGTGGGGATCGGCGAGAGCTTGCAGGTGAAGGCCGAATACCTGGTGAATCGAGAGCTCGAAGGCGCGCCCAGCGTCGCCAACAACGTCTTCACGTCGTCGGCGGTCTGGACCTGGTGATGGAGCTGACAACCAAAATGAGGATCCCCCGCATGCGCATCGGCAGTCTCGGGTTGGCGGGTCTGTGCTTGGCGATCGGCGTCGGTGCGGCGCGCGCAGCATTGGCCGCGCCTGGCGAAGCGCGCTGGCTGGGCGACGATCTCCCGCTGCCGCTCACGGTGAAGTCGCCGCAGGACATCGGTTTCAAATCCGCGACCGAGCGGCAATACCTGATCTTCAACCTGATGGCGGGGGGCAAGCTGGCCTTCCAGCGCGGCGACTACGCGACGGCTATCGAAAAATGGAACACGCTGCTGCGGGTGCCCCTGCTCGATCCGCAGATCGGGCAGGTCGTGACGCCGTTTCTCAACGACGCGCGCGCCCGCGCGGGCAAGCCAGGCGGCGCACACCCCGAGCCACCACCCGCGGAGACCGTCGAGGCGGAGCCGGTCGCCGAAGACCGAGACAAGCCGTCCGAGAGCCAGGGCCACGGCGGCGCCGCCGCGTCCCGACACGCCGCCGGACTGGTCAGTGTGGCCGGCGTCGTGAACGGCGGTGGTCAGATCGGCCCCGGCGGAACGGTGATCTGGCTGCGCCGACTCGACGGCGCGACGCCGAGGACCGCCCCGGCCGCCAACCAGATCGTCACCCAACGCGACAAGACCTTCCTGCCGCACATCCTGGCCGTACCGGTTGGAACCTCGGTGCAGTTCCGCAACGACGACCGCATCTATCACGACGTATTTTCCATCGCCAAGCCGAACGATTTCGACGCCGGCATCCGCGCCAGCGGCGCGACCTACACCAAGGTTTTCACCCACCCCGGCGCGGTCGGCCTGCTATGCAACATCCACTCGACCATGAGCGCATACGTCTTCGTCGTCGACTCGCCCCTGTATGCGAAGGCGCAGGCGTCGGGCTCGTTCGCCATCCACGGCGTGGCGCCGGGTCGCTACGAGCTGTCGGCCTGGCACGAGGCCGCCTCGACCATCACCCGCAAGAACATCGCGGTCGGCGCGGAGGGCAACCACGAGGTCAGCGTCACGGTGGGCGGCGACAAGCGGCCCGGCCCCTTCGTGCCAGACAAATACGGACACAAGCGGCAACCGCAGCTCGGGTACTGAGGTCGGAGCAGTCGATGGGGGCAGGCCGCAATATTCGGATGGGCGCGCTGGCGGCGGCCGGTGGGGTGTTCGCGTTGGCAGGTGGCGCGGCGCTGCTGCTCGTCCGCCTCGATCGCACCCGGGCCAGTGAGCGGATGGCCAGCGACGCGCAGGCGGCCGGGCTGCGGGCCGCCGACGGCGTGCGAACGCTGGTCGGGTCGCTCGAGGTCCAGGTCCAAAACGGCACCGCCAACCCGCGGCTGGTGGCCGCCCTCGATGCCAACGTCGATCAGGAGACCCTGCGCGATCTGTTGTTGACGGAGCCGTGGTGGGAGCCGTTCCGCCGCGCCGTCGATGGCTACGGCCTCTACAGCGACGAGACGACGGCGGTCGTGACCTCGCGGTTGCCCGTCGGCTTCGACGCCCGCGCGCTGGTCCACGAGGCCCGCGGGGCGCACCACACGTCCTCGGGGCTGGTGGAGGCGGCGGGCCAGGTCATGGCCGTAGCTTCCTCGCCGGTCGCGCTGACCGGACGATCGGACTGGCCGGTTTTGGTCGCCACCAAGGTGCTCGACGTGGGGCGTCTTTCCGGCATGGCGGAACGGGCGGGCGCCTCGGTGGCCATCTCCGACGGCCGCCGCCTCTTGGTCGCCGCGACCACCGGCGCCAGCGGCGGCGCCGACGGGCTGACGGCGCTCAAGCAAGCCATCGATCTGCCGGCTCCCGGGGTGGGCTCGGCGGGGGGCGCCACCGTGGCGGCATTGCCGCTTTCGAACGGCCTGCGGATCCTGGTCGGTGTCGCCGCCCCCACCAACGGGCCGAGCGGCATGCCCTTGCCACCCACGGCGCTGGCGATCCTGGGCATCGGCCTGGTCTTCGGGATTGCGATCTTCGTCTTGCTCACGCGCAAGATGCCGGAGGAGACACCGGTCGACAGGGAGGGGACCGCCGTGGCGGCGCTCACCGCGATTGGCCGCTACACGCTCATCGATCGCATCGGCCAGGGTGGCATGGCCGAGATCTATTCGGCGGTCACCACCGGCGAAGGGAGCTTCCGGCGGCCGGTGGTCATCAAACGGCTGCGCCCCGAGTTGGCCGTCGACCCCAACGCGGTGGCGCAGTTTTGCGACGAGGCCAATCTCCTGTCGGCGTTCCACCACCCCAACATTGTCGCCGTGCACGACTTTGGTCGCTGGCAGAACCAATTCTTCCTGGCCGAGGAGTACGTGCCCGGGCGGGATCTGGGCGCGTTGGTCACCCGGCGCTTCAACCGAGAAGCGCTCCCACCGCCGCCCGAATTCGTCGCCTACGTCGCCTACGAGATCCTCGAGGCGCTCGACTACGCCCACACCCTGCAGAGCGATCAGGGGCGTCCGCTGGGGATCGTCCACCGCGACATCTCGCCCGAGAACGTGATGGTCTCCCTGCGCGGGGACGTCAAGCTGCTCGACTTCGGCGTGGGCAAGGCCGCTGAGGGTCGGGTGACCAAGACCGATATAGGGGTGGTCAAGGGCAACGTGACCTACATGTCGCCGGAGCAGGCCCGTGGACTGGAGGTGGATTCCCGCGCCGATCTGTATTCGCTGGGGCTGGTGATGTTCGGCTGCTGCGCCGGCCGACCGCTCTACGCCGGCGACACCACCTACAGCCTGTTGATGAAGGCCGGCGTCGGACCGGGCCCCGACGAGCGGGCGGTCATCGACCAGCTCCCGCGACCTTTCGGCGCCGTCGTGCAGCGCGCGACAGCGGCGCGGATCGAGGATCGCTATGCCAGCGCGCGCGAGATGGCCTCCGACCTCGAGCCGTGGGCGCGACAGGGCGCCGCCGGCGCCGGCGCGCTCGTGACCGAGCTGTACGGACCCGAGCTCAGAGACGAAGCGCACCGTATGGCCACCTTCGTCGTCGACGCGCCGACCGCGACCGCCGCCAATCTGTCGCTGCGCTAACGCGAGCGCCGGGTCGCCTGGCCCCGGTGCCCTGGCCGACATGGCACCGACCCGCCCGGCGACGGGGGCTCAGCGCAGGACCGCTTCGAGAATCATCGTGAGCAGAAACCCCGTCACCAGTCCGGCGGAGGCGGTGCCCTCGTTTCCGTGGCTGTGGGACTCCGGGATGATCTCGTTGGAGGTCACGTAGATGAGCGTGCCGCCCGCCAGCGCCAGCACGAACGGCATGGTGGCCAGCGCCGCCCCCGCCAGCATCTGGCCCACCACGGCGGCGGCCGGAATCACGAGGCCGGTCAACCCGACGACCGCGAAGCCGCGCCAAGCCGAGACGCCGTTTTGTCGCAGCGGCGCCGCCATCACGATCCCCTCGCAGACGTTCTGCACCCCGACGGCGATGGCTAGGATGATCCCGACGTGGCTGGTGCCGGGGGCCGCGAATCCGGCGCCAATGGCCAGCCCCTCCGGAATGCGGTGGACGCTGAGCGCACCTACCATCGAATAGGCGCGTCGCGGGGAGGACACCGGCTCGTGGTCGTGCATGTCGTGCCCGGGCGCGTGACCGAGGTGCTGGTGGTGCCCGCCCGCGTGCTGGTGCGGGATGAGCCGGTCCATCGCCGCGGCGAGCCCGACGCCGACCGAGAACCCCAAAATGATCAGCGCCAGATGACCGACGTGCAGGACGCCGCCTTGGTTGACCCCCGCCACCGCCTCGCCGAGGAGGCCCAAGGTCGCCGCCGCCAGCATCAGGCCCGCGCCCAGACCCAAGATGCCGTCGTAGGTGCGCCGCGGAAGGGTGCGCAAGAAGACGAAAGGCAGCGCCCCCAGGCTGGTCGCAAGCCCAGATATCGCCGCGGCTAGAGTTCCGGCGCCCACGGTCCCGGGACTATATACATGAGTCGATGACCACCGCTTACCTGGCGTTCGGTTCCAACCTGGGAGACCGCGCCGGGGCGATCGCCGGTGCCATCGACCGATTGGGGGTACTGGGCGTGGCGGTGCGGGCCCGCTCTCCGCTCTACGAGACCGACCCGGTGACGCCGGACCCACAGCCGCTGTACTTGAACGCGGCGGCGCGGGTCGAGACCGCGCTCTCCGCGCGCGAGCTGCTGGACGTCTGCCTGGCGATCGAGCGCGCGCTCGGTCGGGTCCGTCCGGCGGCCAGAGCGCAGGCCCCGCGCGAAATCGACGTCGACCTCCTGCTCTTCGGGAACGAAATCATCGACGAAGGGCCATCGCTGGTCGTCCCTCACCCCCGTTTGCGGGAGCGGCCTTTCGTCCGTATCCCGCTGGCCGACGTGGCGACGGGCGGTCTGCCCCACCCCGTCACCCACGAGCCGCTCGACGTCGCGGTGCCCGACCCGACGGTCAGGCCATACCGCTCAGAGCCGTAAAGCCAGCCGCCGTTTGAAGTCTTCGACGGTGGCCGCCAGGCCCTCTTCGAGCGACACGCGAGGCGCCCATCCACCGAGCAAAGCCTGGGCGCGGGTGATGTCCGGCTTGCGGCGCGTCGGATCGTCGGTGGGCAACGGCGCGCGCACGATCTCCGACTTGGAGTGCGTGAGCCGCTTGATCATCTCGGCTAGCTCGAGCACGGTGGTCTCGCGCGGGTTGCCCAGGTTCACCGGATCGACGCCGTGCGGGCTGGCCATCAGGCGAACGAAGCCCTCGATGAGATCCGAGACGAAGCAGAACGACCGGGTTTGCTGCCCCTCGCCGTAGATGGTGATCGGCTCGTTGCGCAGGGCCTGCACCGCGAAGTTGGAGACCACCCGCCCGTCGTTCTCGTGCATCCGCGGACCATAGGTGTTGAAGATGCGGACGATGCGGACCTCGACCGCGTGCTGGCGGGCGTAGGAGACGGCCAGCGCCTCCGCGCAGCGCTTGCCCTCGTCGTAGCAGGCGCGCGGACCGATGGGGTTGACGTTCCCCCAATAGCTCTCGCGCTGCGGGTGCTCGATCGGATCGCCATACACCTCGGAGGTCGAGGCGATCAGGACCCGCGCTTTCACCTCACGCGCCAGATCCAACATGTTGAGCGTCCCCTCGACCGCGGTGCGGATGGTCTGCACGGGGTTGCGTTGGTAGTGAATCGGCGAGGCCGGACAGGCCAGGTGGTACACCTCGTCCACTTCCACAGTGAGCGGCACCGTCACGTCGTGCCGCATCAGCTCGAAGCGATGATCGTCGAGCAGGTGCTCGACGTTGGCGCGTGACCCGGTGAAGAAGTTGTCTAGGCAGACCACCTCGTGCCCGTCTTTTAGTAGACGTTCACATAGGTGCGAGCCCAGGAACCCCGAACCACCGCTGACCAGTATTCGCCGCCGCGACATGTCCGCGTTCATACACGCGCTGCCCGGCGTTTGCAAAGGCGCCTCTTTGGGCTAGGGCTGCGCCCCGTGATAGAATTGCCGTATGTCCGGAACCACCGAGGAACGTCGGGGAGGACCGCGGATCCCGATCGAGATGTGGGTGGAGGAGACGACCGGATCCGAGCGCTACTTTCGGCGCGCCGGCAACCTGTCCCGGGGCGGCCTGCGCCTCGAGCACACCATTCCGCTGCCGGTGGGCACGGTGGTCAATCTCACCTTCACGTTGCCGGGTGACAAATCCCCGGTCGACATCTCCGGGGAGATCGTGTCCGCCGCGGCGCCCGAAGATCTGCGCATGGGCGTGAAGTTCCTCGATCCAACGCCCGACGCGCGGGCCAAGATCGACGCCTTTCTGGCCCGCGCCGGCGTCTGACCGCCGGCGCTCGGGCCCGGGCCGGCGTTTGACCGCGGCCGGAGCCGAGCCCCCCCAGGCCGGCCCCATTTACGCGCTGGCTCGCTCGGTCTAACTTACCGGCGCATGATCCGCCGCGCTCTGGCCACCGCTGTCCTCGTCATCGCCGCGCAGGCCGCCGCGCGGTCGGAGAAGGGCGGTCCCAAGGCGACCGAGCCGACCCAGACCCTCAAGCCCGCCGAAGGCGAAGGCTACTTCGACGGGGTCTTCGGCCTCGACGACGGGGGCAAGCGGCTGGCCGTCTTGCGCAGCGACAGCGCCACCTTCACCAAGCTCGAGATCTACGATCTCGCCACGACCCCACCAAAGCGGACCAGCTCGTTCGATTTACCCAACAATCTGCTGGTGGCCAGCCGGATCGAGCTTCTTCCGCCAGGCAAGGGGGTGGTCCTCATCGCGCGCGCCCAGCCCGACGACGCGGCGCCGCTCTATGCCTACCTCTTCGACGAGAACGGCAAGCCGGGCGCCAAGGTTGGCCCCGCCACCGCCTTCGCCCGACCACCTGCCGACGGCACGGCCCGCGCCGGGTTGTTGGTTGCCTTCGATCGCAAGCTGGGCGGGCACGGTGCCGAGGCGACCTACACGGTCAGCCCCTTTTCGCTGGCAACCTTGGCGCCGGCCGGAAAGCCGCGCGCCTACCACACCGACGTCGCGGGCGACCTCAAAACGCCGCCGGTGCGGGTGATCGGCTTCTATGACGGATACACCCGGCTGCTGGGTGAACGCCTGGGCGCCTACGACAAGGCCGCCGACGTTCGCGAGCCCCCGCGCAAGGTGGTGATCGACGCCCTGAGCGGCAAAATTCTCGAGGAGACCGAGATCTCGGACGTGGTGGGCTGGGCGGTCACCGGCCAGCTCCGCCGGGACAACCCGGGGCAGGCGCTCTTCGTCGACCTCAATCAAGATGGCTCGGGCGTCGATATGATCGATGCGATGGGCAAGAAAATGCCGGCCGACCTGGCCGTCCCGTTCCGCTTCTACGATCCCAAGACCCTCGTCGTCGAAGAGGTCACGGTCCCCAATCGGCTGACCTTCGGGATGGGGGTCGACCCCCTCAACCCGGACGCGATCAAGCGCAAGAAGGCCGATCTGCCGATGCTGGACGTCTACGCGGCGGACCTCGCCGATGGAACGGTCAAGCTGCGGGGGCGGGTCTTCACGCCGCGCCCGGTCACGTTTCGAACCCGCGCCGACAAGCTGGTGGTGCTCAAGCGCTTCAAGAGCTTCGCGCGGGGAGGCGATGAACTTCAGATATTCGATCTGCGTTAGCGCGGCGCTCGCCGTCCTCGCGGGCGGCTGCACCCAAGTGCGGGGGCGAAAGCGCATCCAAGAGGCCAATGAGCTCTATCGGCGCGGCAAGTACACGGAGGCGGTTGCGCTCTACGAAGAGGCCGCGCGGCTGGTTCCCTCCCTGCCCACGCTCTGGCTGAACGAGGGCTACACCTGCCGGCAGCTCATCGCGCCCGGCGGCAAGGACGCCGAGAGCCGCCGCGCCGCCGCCTGCGCCCTGCGGGCCTTCCGGCGCCTCGCCGAGCTGGCTCCGCATGACCCGCGCGCCGCCGAGCTGACGCTCGCGACCTGGTCCGATATCGGAGACTACCCGGCCATCGAGTCGACCTTCTTGGAGCGCAACCGGCGCGATCCCAACGACGTCGACGTCGTGCGCGGGCTGCAGGATGTCTACTACCGCTGGGGCAAATGGCCCGAGGCGCTCGAGTGGTCGAAGCGCGCGGCCGCGCTGCACCCCGACGACGCCGAGGCCCAGTACGGCGTCGGCACCTTCATCTGGCAGATCCTGTCGGCGCGTGGCGGCAGCTCCGAGATGGCGACCTACGATCCGTGGCCACGTTCGGCGCCAGACAGCGACGGGCGGCCCACCGTTCGGCCGCCCCCCCCGTTTGCCCTGAACGACGTGACCGGCGCATTGCGCGTCGAGCTGGCCGACCAGGGGATCGCCTACCTCGGCAAGGCACTGGCGCGCCGCCCGCGTTACCCCGAGGCCATGACCTACCTCGGGTTGCTCTGGCGGCAAAAATCCTTCGGCCTCTACGCCGATCCGATCGCCTGGCAGGGGGCGGTCGACGAGGCCGACACCTGGCAACAGAAGGCGCTGCTTGCGCGCGCCGGAAAATCCTAGCCGGTGGCCTTCGATGGGTTTCGCGGGCAGTCCCAGGCGCAACCCCGCGCCGGACGCCGGCTCACCGTCGCGCTGTCGATCGCCTTTCACGGCGCCCTTCTGGCGGCGGGGGTGGCCTATTCGTTCTGGCACATCGACGAGCTGGCGCCCCCGTCGGTCAAGGTGACCTTTCTGACCGCGGCGCCGCCCCCACCGCCGCCGCCTCCACCGGCGGGCGGCGGCGGCGCGCACAAGAAGATCGCGGTCAAAACCAAGATCCCCGTGCAACCCAGGACGCCGACCGAGATCGTGCAGCCGCACGAGGCGATCAAGGAAGCGCCCAAAGAGACGCCCAAGTCCGACAAAGAAGACGGCCCCGGCGAAAAGGGGGGCGTCAAAGGCGGCAGCATCGGCGGCACTCTGGGTGGAACCATCGGCGGCACCATCGGTGGAAAACCGGGGGGGGCGATCGGCGGGACCATCGGCGGGACCGGCGTGACGCCCATGGCGTCCAAGTTCTTGGCGCCGAACATCGGCGCCGGCCAGAAGCAGGCCGGCGACGACCCACCGTTTCCCCCCTCGCTGCGCCGCGCCGGGGTCATCTACCGGGTGCTGGCCAAAATCTGCGTGACCACGACCGGCGCGGTCGACAAGGTGTCGATCCTCAAGGGGGCCGACCCTTCGCTCGACGACGGGGTCCTGCGGATCGTCAAGGGGTGGCGCTACCGCCCGTACACGGCCAACGGCACCCCGATCCCCTTTTGTTACCCGATGAACTTCGAATTCAGAGGCGAGTAGAGGAGACAGACATGGATTTCACACTGGTTGGACTCTGGCATGAGATGGGCTTCCAGGCCCGCGCGGTGGTGGTGGTCCTCATCGCGATGTCGCTCTATTCGTTGGCCATCACGGGCGAGCGCCTGCTCACCTACCGACGCGGCCGCCGGCAATCGCGGCTCTACATCGAGGCGCTGGCGCCGCTGGTCGAAGCCAGCGGCCGCCTGCGCGAGGCCATTGGGCTCGAGAAGCGCTTCGCCGGCAGCCCGGTGGCGACCGTGATCGGCGCCGGTCTGCACGAGCTCGGCCGCGATAAAGATCGGTCCGGGACTCCGGTGGCGGCGTTCGACCTGGCCGAGATCGTCAACCGCGCCATGGAGCGCACCAAGGAGCGCCAGCTGGCGACCCTGCGGCGCGGGATGCCGGTGCTCGCCACGGTGGCCTCGTCGGCGCCGTTCGTGGGGCTGCTGGGGACCGTGGGCGGCATCATCACCGCCTTCCAGAAGCTGTCGGACCCGACCAAGGGGGGCGGGGGCATCGGGACGGTCTCGGCCGGCATCGCGGAGGCGCTGATCACGACCGCGGTCGGCCTGGGCGTCGCCATCATCGCGGTCTGGTTCTACAACTACTTCACGGCCCGGCTCGACGACGTCACCATCGACATCGACGAGACCGCCTCCGAGCTGGTCGACACCATCCTGCGTGGGGGCGCGGTGTGACCGAAGCCCGCCCCCACCGGCGCCGACACCTCACCACCAAGGCCCATCCCAAGGGGCAGGTGCGGGCCGAGATCAACGTGACCCCGCTGGTCGACGTGGTGCTGGTGCTGCTCATCATCTTCATGGTGATCACGCCGATGATCGTGCGCGGCGTGAGCGTCGATCTGCCCATCACCAGCCACCACGACCGCAAGAACGACGACAACAAAGACCTGGTGGTCTCGATCAACGCGGCGGGCGAGATCTACGTCAACGCCGACAAGGTTCCCCTCGAGCGGCTGGGCGCGGCGGTGCAAGAAGAACGGCGGCGCTTCCCAGACAAGGGGATCTTCGTCAAGGCCGACCACCGGATCCGGTACGGGACGGCGCGCGCCGCGATGGAGGCCATCCACCGGGCCGGCGTCGAGGACGTGCAGCTCGGCACCGAAGAAGAGCGTCCGTCGGGGGCGGCGCGCTGATGGCCTTCTCGGTCGGCGGCGGCAAACGCGGCCCTCAGGGGGAAATCAACGTCACCCCCCTCATCGACATCGTGCTGGTGCTGCTCATCATCTTCATGGTCATGACGCCGGTCATGCTCAAGGAGATCGTCGCCAAGGTGCCTCAGAAGCAAACCGAGAACCTGCCGCAGCCACCGGGGGAAAACCCGATCGTCATCGAGCTGGACGCCCACGACGGGCTGGCGCTCAACGGCGAGGCGGTGGCGCCGGAGGCGCTGGCGGCCCGGGTCGGCGAACGCCTGCAGCACGATCGCCAGAAGGTGGTGTTCTTCAAGGTCGACGACGACGCCAACTACGGGCGCGCCGTCCACATCATGGACATCTGCAAGGGCGCCGGCGCCAAGACGCTGGGCATCGTTACCAAAGACGATCGCTGACCCGGATTCCGTCAACTCGCGGGCGCGCAACGGCCGCAAAGCGATTTCGAAATGAGCCGCAGAATGACCCGTCAGCGGCGGGGAAACTGCGGAGAAACTATGGGTAGGTAAAGGAACGACGGAAACCGCCGAATTCACAGGCTGCCGAATCGCTGATACGATGCCGGCCAACGGGTGATGTCTCTCGCTCGCCATGTCGCACCCATAGGTCAAAGGAGCCCGAATGAAGCGGCTGTTTCCTCGGATTGAGCGCCTCGCGCTGGTCGGCCTGGCCGCCGCACTCGCCACCTTCGGCGCCGCCTGCAGCCCGAATCAAAGCGTCAAGCCGGGCGCGCCGGTGCTGACGGAGATCGACATCGTCGAGAATCCGTACACGGGGATCCAGAACGTCACCAGTATCCCGGGCAACGTGACCGACTGCCCGACGGGAACGGTGACCGACGATGGAGGCGCCGGCGATGCCGGAGGCGTCAACGGAACGGCCGCGGCCGCGACCGGCGGCATGTGCGATCCGGCGGTCCCCATCTGTCGCCAGGTCAGCGCCAAGAACTGGTGCCGTTGTGTCGCCAACACGCCGCCCGCTGCGCCGCCGGCCGCCCCGAGCTGCACCGACGCCGGAACCCCGGATGCGGCGGCCCCGGTCGCCGACGCCGCGATGGATGCTGGGTCCGCGGACGCGGGCACCGGATCGGACGCCGCCGCCGCGCTGGGCGGAACGTGGAACTGCGACCCGTTCGCACCGAACTCGGTGGGGTTGTTCGTCTTCGATCGGCTCCTCGACACCGCGCCACTCGACCCGGGCGACGGCGGGGGCGTGCCCACCGTCGCGATGACGATGGTTGCCCCGATGCCGCCCATGCCCGTCGCCGTGACCGCGGACTACTCGCCAACCGGCTCCCCCAACGAAATAATCTTTCCGCTCTTGGGCGATTTCCGCTCGAGCGGGCCCAGCTTGCTGTTTGCGGGCCAGCCGGCGACGCCGGCGGCCGTTACCGTGACCGTCACCTTGGACCCGACCAAAGTCCGCGCCAAGGATGGCAAGACCGCCTTTACCGGGACGGGCTTCTTCGCGGCTGGCAGCCTGACCTACACGACGGGGGCTTTTGTCGGATCTATCACCGCTCCCCCGACCACGCCGCTCGCCGCCGACGCCGGAGCCTGCGCGATCCCGCCCACCACCGTGACCCCCGATATGACGCCCGCGACCATCACCTTCAACAACTTGGTCGATCCGACGGCGATCGCCGCCCACGTGACAATCACCGCCACGGCGGTGACGGGCCCGATCGCCTTCACGGCCTCCTCGGCGGACGGATTGAACGTTTCGATCAAGCCCACCGCCAATTGGCCGGCCAGCTCCACCATCACCATCACGGTCGACGCCACGGCGACCGATCTGGACGGTGACCCGGTCGGCGCCGTCGCGCCGGTCCAATTCACGACGAGTGCCAACTGATGTCGGCCCGGTCGATGCGAAGCCTATCCCAAATTCTCGCGCACCGAAAGAGAGGTCAGATGAATCGGATTCGTGCTGGTGCAACCGCTTTGGGATTGGCTCTGTTGCTCGTGGGAGGGTTGGCCCGCGCCCAGGAGACCACCGGCCGGGTCACCGGCCGCGTCTCCGATCAAGACACCGGCGTCCCCATGGGCGGCGTCACGGTCATCATGCAAGGGCCACAAGGCGAAGACGCCACGCTGACCGACGACAAGGGCGAGTATCGCTTCACCAGCTTGCCGATCGGGACCTACGTCATCCGCTTCTATGCCGCCAACACCTCGACCCAGGTCGAACAGCCCGGCGTGGTGGTCCAGGCCGACAAGATGGTCCGCGTGAACGCCAAGATCGCCGGTGCCGCGCAGGCAGCGGCGCAACAGACGTACGTCATCACTGGGAAAGCGCCCAGCGTCGACGTCGGCAGCGCCCGGATCGGCGCCCAGTTCGACCAAGACTTCGCCAACAACGTCCCGGTCGGCCGGACCTACGGCGACATCATCGAAAGGGCCCCGGGGGCCTTCATCGATGGCAGCGGCAACGTCTCCATCGGCGGCGCCACCGGCCTCGAGAACATCTACATGGTCAACGGCCTCAACGTCACCGGGATTCGGTACGGGAACCTCGACAGCGGGCAGGCGAGCATCGGGGCCGGCACCAACTTTCCGATCGAGTTCGTGACCCAGGTCGACGTCAACAGCGGCGGGTATCAAGCCGAGTACGGCGGCGCGATGGGCGGCGTCATCAATACCGTCCTCAAATCCGGCACCAACGAGTGGAAGGGGAGCGCGTTCGGGTATTGGTCTCCCTATTGGATGTCGGGCAGCGCCAACGCCGTCGTGCCGATCGGGGACTCCCTGGGCGGCGTTCGGAGGCCCGACTTCGACGACAGCATCGGCGTCGAGGTCGGCGGCCCCCTCATCAAGGACAAGCTCTTCTTGTGGGTCGGCTTCGCGCCGCGCATCACGAACGACCACGTCTTCCGGTTGACCTACGCGGAGACCGAGGATCCCAACAACCCCGGCAGCCCGTCGCTCACCGCGGCTGGCCTGGCGGCCGTGCACCAGATTGATTGGACGGCGCGGATGGACGAAACACATCGGACCTACAACTACGCCGCGACGATCGACTGGATCCCGCGGCCCGACCACAAGCTGACCTTGGCGCTGGTTGGATCCCCGAGCTTCAATACGGAGCTCAAGAATCAGTACGGTGTCGACAGCTTGAATGGAGACCCGCGGACGGGGCTGGAGTCGTTGACCAAGGTCAACACGGACCTCACTGCGCACTGGGTCTCCAAGCTCTACGAGCGACACTGGCAGCTCGATGTCCTGGCCGGCATGCACAGCGAATATTTCTATGACCGGTCGCCCTACGCCCAGCTCAACGGATTGAACGAGCTCCAGTACGGCGGCGTGAATCTTTCGGATGTCGAGAACGCGCCAGGCTGCGCGCCGGCCACCGACGGTTTCAATCCCTGCCCGGTCAGCCCGTACTACTACGGCGGGGGCTTCGGCATCATCAACAAGTCGACGGCATTTCGCTGGTCCGGCGAGGTCAAGTCGACGCACGTTTTCGAGGCCGGCGGGCACCACGAGCTCAAGTACGGCTGGCACATCGATCTCGCGACGCTCGATCTGGCTCTAAACTACTCGGGGCCGCCCGGAGGGCAGGCCTTCGTGCAGCTCTACCCAGGTGGCGGCGCCTTCTATCCCACGACATTCTTCTCGGTCCCGCCGGGTCAGAGCCCGATTGACTACACGAGCGGCGCTTTGCCGGCCTCGAATTTGGCCGTATCACCGGCCTACCAAGATGGGTTCCGCAACGCGGTCAAGAGCCTCTCGAATGCCTTCTTCCTTCAGGATAGCTACAGCCCAGACCACCTTCGAAACCTGACCCTCAACGTGGGCGCGCGGCTCGAGCTCGAAAAAATCTACGACTCGAACGGCTCTTCGTTCCTAGATACGAACAACATCAGCCCGCGTCTCAGCGCGGTGTACGATCCCTTCAACGACGGCCGCTCGAAGCTTTCGGTTTCTTACGGCCGCTACTACGAAGCGGTGCCGCTCGATGTCGCCGCCCGCTATTTCAGCAATGAGAACTTCATCACCACGCAGCAGGACTTCGGCAACTGCCCTGGCAACCTCTCGAACCCCTACAACTGGACCGGCAACGGCGAGTATACCCGCTGCGGCGCCCTGCAGCCCGCACAACCCCCGACCTTCAACAGCGAGTACGCGCAGGCCAACCTCCAGGGGCAATACCACAACGAGATCGTCGCCACGGCCGAACGCGAGATCATGGAAGACATGACGGTGCGGGCGGACTATCAGCACCGCTGGCTCGGCACGATCATTGAGGACGGCGCCGGTCCGGGTTTCGCCAACGAAATCCTCGCCAACCCCGGCCACATCCCAGGGTCGGCCATCGATACCGCGCGGACCGAGCTGCAGCAAGCCCAGGCGACGCTGGCCACCCACCCGAACGATCCGACCGCGCAGGCCGCGGCGGGGACGGCTCAATACAACCTGGCGACCCTACAGACGCTGGCGGCGGCGCCGACGCCCGAGCGGACCTACGACGCCATCACGCTCTCCCTGAACAAACGATTCTCGAAGAACTGGTTTGCCCGGGCGTCCTATACCTACTCCCGTCTCATCGGAAACTACGAGGGCCTCTATCAGGCCGAGACGAACTACATTTCGCCCAACGGCGGCAACGCCTACGACGTCCCTGAGCTCGAAGTCAACCAGAACGGCGCGTTGCCCAACGATCACCCGCATCTCGTTCACATCGACGGTTTCTACACCCGCCCTGTCGGCCGAGGTCGCTTCACGGTCGGGCTCTCGTTCACCGGCCGATCGGGCATGCCGCGCAACTACGTCGGCAACCTCGAACCGGGATCGCCCTATCAGCTCGTGCTGCTGTTGCCGCGGGGATCGGCCGGCCGCACGCCGACCATCACCGAGCTGGATGGAAAGATCGCCTACGGGAGGCCGCTGACGGGAAAGATGCGGCTCGAGGCGTTCATCGATCTGTTCAACATCTTCAACCAGCAGACGGCGCTCATGGAGGACGACAACTACACCTACGACGCTGCCCCTCCCATTGCCAACGGCACGGCGCAGGATCTGAAGTTCGCCAAGAACGTCGGCGGGACGCCGATCACCAAGAACCCAAACTTCGGCCAACCCCTGGCCTACCAGACGCCGTTCAATGCCCGCCTGGGTCTGCGCCTGACGTTTTAGTTTGACGGGGACCGGTTCGCTGCCGCGAACGGTCCCCGTGCCCCCTCGCGCAGCCCAGCGAAGCTGGGCTGCGCTCGCCTTCTACGGTGGGCGTCACCATCGCAAGGTTTGGCCTGGGCTGGGCTCGCCTGCTGCGGTGGGCGTAGCGATCAGAAGGTTTCTGATCCGGCTTCGGGTGTCCGGCCGGAAGCGGGACGGGTGACCGGGCGACGGTCGTTCGGCGGCGGGTGAGGCCGATAAAACGGGGCCGGCTGCTGGCATTGCGTTCGCAATGTCAGGCGGCATGTTCGCGCGTGTCGCCTCGGCGGCGTTGGTGGGAATCGAAGCGGCGCCGATCGACGTCGAGGTCGACGTCGCCGTGGGGCTGCCCTGTTGCAACATCGTCGGGCTGGCCGACGCCGGCATTCGAGAGGGACGCGTGCGGATCCGCGGCGCGCTCGAGAACAGCGGGTTCAAGCTGCCGCCGCGGCGGATCACGGTCAACCTGGCCCCCGCCGATCTGCGCAAAGACGGGGCCGCCTACGACGTCCCCATCGCGGTCGGGATGCTCTGCGCCGCCGGCGCGGTCGAAGCCTGTGCGCTGGCCGAGACGTTGTTCGTGGGCGAGCTGGCGCTCGACGGGACGCTGCGGCCCGTGCGGGGCGTCTTGCCGATCGCGGCCTGGGCGCGCGGCCGGCAGATCAAGCGCCTGGTCGTCCCGCCGGAGAACGCGGGCGAAGCGGCGGTCGTCGGTGGCTGTGACGTCCAGTCCCCGCGACATCTGGGCGAGCTCGTCGCGCTCCTGAGGGGCGAGCCCATCCCGGGCGCCACCGCTCTTCCCGGCGTGGTGGCTCCGGCGGCGGCGCGCGCGGCGCTCCCCGACCTGGCCGAGGTCCGTGGACAGGAGGTCCCGCGGCGGGCGCTGGAGATCGCGGCCGCCGGCGGGCACAACCTGCTCTTCGTCGGCTCGCCCGGCTCAGGCAAGACCATGCTGGCCCAGCGCCTGGCCGGGATCCTTCCGCCGCTCACCTTCGACGAAGCCCTCGAGACCACCATGGTCTATTCGATCGCCGGGCTGCTGGGCGGATCGGCGCTGGTCGGCGTGCGACCGTTTCGGGCCCCGCACCACACGGTCTCGCCGGTGGGCTTGGTCGGCGGCGGACCGCAGGTGCGGCCGGGCGAGATCTCGCTCGCCCACAACGGCGTCCTCTTCCTCGACGAGCTGCTCGAGTACCCGCGCTCGGTCCTCGAAAGCCTGCGTCAGCCGCTGGAGGACCGGTCCGTGACCATCGTGCGGGCCCGGCGGGCCGCCGTCTACCCGGCCGACTTCATGCTGATCGCCGCGCTCAACCCCTGCCCGTGCGGCTACCTGGGCAGCGCGGTTCGCACCTGTATCTGCTCGGGGACCGCCATCGGGGCGTATCGCGCGCGGCTGTCCGGTCCCCTCGTCGACCGCATCGATCTGCACGTCGACGTGCCGGCGCTGTCGTACCAGCAGCTCGCGCATGCCGAATCGGGTGAGCCGACCGCCGTCGTGCGGGCGCGGGTGGCGGAGGCGCGCGAGCGACAGCGGGGCCGAGGCGGCGTCTCGAACGCCCGCCTGACATCGCCGGCGCTGGCCAAGGTGGCGCCGATCGACGCCGCCGGCCACGACCTGCTCGAACGGGCGGCGACCCGCCTCGGGCTGTCGGCACGCGCCATCACCCGCATCCGGCGGGTGGCCCGCACCATCGCCGATCTCGAGGGGAGCGCCGCGGTGCGGGCGGTCCACCTCGCCGAAACCCTCCAGTACCGCGTGCTCGACCAACCCAACGTCTGACCCACAGCCACGACCCAAAGGAGCGACCCATGTCCAGCATCAAAGAGAAAATGAAGGCGGTAGCGGTGGCGATCGCCGCCATCGAGAAGCAGTTCGGCAAAGGCGCGATCATGCCGCTCGACGGCGGCGAGATCGCGGAGATCGGCATCATTCCGACCGGCTCGGTGGGCCTGGACATCGCGCTCGGCGTGGGTGGCCTGCCGCGCGGGCGGGTGATCGAGATCTACGGACCCGAGTCGTCGGGCAAGACCACGCTGACCCTGCAGGCGATTGCCGAGGCCCAGCGGGCCGGCGGCGTCTGTGCCTTCATCGACGCGGAGCACGCGCTGGACGTCGGCTACGCCCGCAAGCTGGGCGTCCGCATCGAGGATCTGCTGGTCTCGCAGCCCGATTGCGGCGAGCAGGCGCTGGAGATCGCCGACAAGCTGGTGGGCAGCGGCGCCGTCGACCTGATCGTGATCGACTCGGTGGCGGCGCTGGTCCCCCGGGCCGAAATCGAAGGGGAGATGGGCGACGCCCACATGGGCCTGCAGGCCCGCCTCATGAGCCAGGCCCTGCGCAAGCTCACCGCGGCCACCGTGAAGAACGACACCGCCGTGGTCTTCATCAACCAGCTCTGTACACCTGAGCAACGCCGGATCTGCCCTGTGCTGCGAGCAAGAGTCGGGCTTCGATGCGCTCGGGCCCTATTTTTACGGCGTTTTCGTCCTTGGCCAAGACGGCTCGGACGATATCACGGCGATCCTCAGGTGTCGCAAAACTGAGCTTTTGCCGGAGGTCCTCGAGCGCAGCCCGGAGCACGTTGGCGGTCGCGTCTCTGGAGGGGCGGTCACGGAGGGCGGCCTTGGCGGCGCCGATCGACTGCTTCACCGCGGTCCGATCCTTGGACAGACGAACCAGTTCCTTGTCGAGGACCGAGTCGGTGATGAGTCCGCGTCCGAAGCGCTCGAGGAGGATTTCTTCTGCGCGGACCAGTTGCTTCTGCTTTGCCTCAAGGCGAGGAAGCTCCTTCGGGTCGGGCCCCGTTTCTGATTCCCTGACGCACTCCGCGACGGCCCTCTCGAGGTGGTCTTCACGAATGACGGAGGTGACGATTGCCTCCCAGAACTTTGCGTCCACTGTGTCGGAGCGAAGCATCGGTAGTGAACACGCCCGACCTGATTGCGGTGGTGTCCGTCGCTTCGAGCAGATGTAGTAAAAGTTGCGCCTTTTCTTTTCCCCTGTCGTCCAAGAGCCGGTCGAGCAGCAGCCGATTCGAGCGCCGCAAACACCACAGGTCGAGATGCCCTGCAGGAGGTACTGGTGGGGGTTTCGCAGTTGGCCACGATGACCAGCTCGGAGGAGAGCGGCGTCCGCCTTCGCATGGAGTTCATCGGTCACGATTGGCGGCACGGGCACGCTCAGTCCCCGTGTCTTGTCCGCCATCCAGCGACCGAGATAAGTGCGCGCGCGGACGATCTGGTGAACGCGCTCGCGGATCCAATAGCCAGGCGGTCGGCTTCCTGACTTACTCGGTCGAGAACGAGGGACGGCGCGCGCTTGGAGATCGCGTGCGATGGCGTCGCATGTCTCTCCTTCCGAAACTCGCGTGAAGATTTCGACCACGATTGGGCCAAGCTCCGGATCGATGCTCCACTCCGCGGTTGCGCGTTCGTAGAGATACCCGAATGGAGTGGGACCGGATGGCTTCTTGCCCTTGCGAATCGCCTCGTCCTTGCCCCGGCAGATCCGCTCTCGGTGCTTTCGATTCGCCTCGGCGGCAAAGTAGGTCCCAAGGCTCGACATCAGATCTCCCACCGAGGAGCGAAGGTCGAGGAGCTGGCCAGTGGAGGAGATCGCCAACTGCACCCCGGCACGCTGAAACGCACCAAGCACCTCGCCGCGTTCCTGAAGATCTTCGGACCGAGTGAGCCGATCCATGTCTACGATGACGACGACGTCAAAGAGACCGAGAGCGGCGTCGTGGATCAGGCGCGTGAACGAGGTGCGCTTGGAGAGAAAGCCCTCCATAGCCGTCCGGCCATCATCGACGTAGGTGCCTGCTGGCTTGGCCAGAATCCAGCCGCGTGAGGCGATGAACGCCGGGAGGGTCGTGATCTGGGAGGCGATCGTCTGACGATCGCGCTGGGCTACCGATGACACCCGGGCGTAGATGACGGCTCTAAGAGCGGACGGTGCCGCATCACTGGCCATGGCGGGAGGCGATCCGTTTAAGAATGCGCGTGAGCTCTGCGAGCGCGTTGTCATCGTCAGTGTGGGTGAAGACAAGTTTGAGTCTAAGAGGGTGTCCTACAGGAGGATCGCGTGAAATCAACACGGAGCGAGGCGCCGGAGCATAAGGCGAGTCATACAAAGCTTGATGTCACTTTCACTCGA